>AR_comb_assmDRAFT_10055561_pt1 | contig 10968 bp, 11 predicted proteins | sample ArasoioldDNA_FD_10543 | JGI IMG/M metagenome (IMG submission 10543) | reverse complement strand
AACCAGTGGTGGTCGTGACGAGCGCCGACCCGCCGGCGCGGTCGATAACCACAAGCGAACCGCCGCCACCATCGGTGACAGTCACGTAGCCGGGAACCTCCGCGCCGGCCGCGAGCTCCGACTCGACCGGCAACACAGCGATGGCCGTGATCCGCTGGACAGACTCGACGAACATGACGGCGGTGCGCGCGACACCGCCCGCCAGGTCGACGGGGAACACCACCGCGAGCGCGACACCCTTCGTCGCTTCGACCGGGAACAGGCCGGTGCTGGTGATCCCGGTCTGGTACGCCTCCACCGGCAGGAGGACCGCGGACGCAACCCCGGAGGCCATGTCGATCGGGAACACCCCGGTGCTCGACACCGCGATGTTGCCCTGCTCCTCAATCGGGAAGACACCGCTGGACGCGACACCCTGCAACGCTTCGATGACGAACGCGACCGCGGTCTGGACACGTTGTGCCGCCTCGACGGGAACCAGCCCGGTCGCGTTGATCTGCTGCGCCTCGTCGAGCGGGAACCCGACAGCCCGGTTCACGGCCTGCGCCCCGTCCAAAGGCAGGATCCCGCTGGAAGCGACCCCCTGGCTCCCGTCCACCGGGTAGGTCGAAGCCCCCGTTACCCCCTGCAAAGCCTCCAGAGGGGCAGCCAGAGCCGTCTGGACGGCCTGTACAGCCTCCACCGGAAACACACCGGTTGAGTTGACAGGGGTGTTCCCGGACGTTTCGACGGGGAACACACCGGTCGAGGCGACACCCTGGGCGGCGTCGATGACCTCGGCGACCGCGGACGCGACACCCTGTGTCGTCTCGACAGGCACCAGCCCGGTAGCCGCAACCGCCTGCAACGCCTCGAGCGGGAACACGATCTGGGCGCGGATCTGCTGGGCCGCGTCGATGGGGAACACCCCGGTTCCCGCCACACCCTGCGCCATATCCACAGGCGGGCTCGACGACCCCGACACCCCCTGCGTCTCATCGACCGGCAGCGACGATGTCTGCGACACCGACTTCGCCTCATCAACAGGCAGCACCGCCGGCGACTGCACCTGCTGTGCCATGTCGATCGGGAACTGGCCGGTGCCGGCGACCGGGGTGAGGCCCGCCGCCTCCAACGGGAACACACTCGAAGACGCGACACCCTGCGCCCCATCCACGGGCACCTGCCCCGACCCCGCAACCCCCTGCGCACCGTCAACAGGCACCACCCCTGTCGACGACACGCTCTTCGCCTCATCGACGGGCAACACACCGGAGCTCGCCACGCTCTGAGCCGCGTCAACCGGGAACACACCCGACCCGGCGACGCCGCCGGCGCTATCAACAACCTCGCTCGAGGAAGCCGTTACACCCTGAGCCTCGTCAATCGGGAACTGCCCCGTCGACGTGATACCGCTCTTCGCCTCATCAACCGGGAGGACCGCTGTTGTCGCGACCGACTGCGCCATGTCGACCGGGAACACGGCGGTGTTCGACACCGGGGTTGTTGCAACCCCAGCAGCAACCTCTATGTCGCGGGATTTAGGCTGTGGTTGTTGCGGCTGCGGTACCGCTCGCAGCGGAGCCGCCACTTCTAGCCCTCATACCACTTCATGTACACGTCGACGATCTGGCCTGTCCCTGTTGGGCAGAACACACCGACACCGTTGCCGGTGCCGAGCATCACCTCAAGCTCGCCGTTCTGGAACGTCCAGATCACACCCGAACCGATCTGCGCACCCAGGTTCCACCTGTACCCCAGATCAACGAGGGTCGGGCCTGTCGATGTGTGCGACTGGACCATCGTGCAGGTCGCAGCCACACCACCCTGCCCCAGCGTCGCCTCCGTGATCCCCGACCCCTGCGTGCCAGCAGACGTCAACCGGCACAGGCCGACGACACAAGCGACAGCGGTCGAGTTAGAGATGCCGATCTCGAGGATCGAGAAGTTCACGGCAGCGGTCGCGTAAAGGCTGATCCCCGGCAGCGTCGAGGTTGGCGCATTCGTTGTGCGCGCCCCACCAGAGTAAACAGCCATCTTCGTTCCTCCTTTACGTGACCGTCAAGGCCATACCTATATCGGGTAGCACGGTCGGAGCGGTAGCCGGGGTGTAGTCCACATACACACCCACGAAATCCACTGACCCAACCCTGGTGCCGGTGTCCGTTTTGCGCAACGCCACAACCGGACTGTTCCCCAACGTGACGGAAGGGTTGTACTCAACCGCGCTACTGTCGAACACCCAGTTCGTCGGCCACGTTCCCAACGCCGAGATGTCGTCCCCGAACGTGAACGTCGTGTACGTCCCACCCGTCGCAGCCGGGTTCGACTCCAACCTGAACTTCCCTGTCTTCGTTCCCGTGGAGACATCTTCGCCGTGGTTCACATGCAACTGAAGGCAGTTGATCGTGTCCGACGCCCCGATCCCAGCCGTCGTGTACGTCGTCAGGTTCGCCCGGTACTCGTCCGTCGCGTTGTCCGGCGAAGAGTCGGCCGACTCGATCTGCGTCAAATCTGTTTCTGACGCGGTACCAATCGGCGGAGTGTTGTTGGTCGCCTGCCACAGGTTCGTTGTGCCCGCCGCACCGCCAGTCCACGACCCCCGCTGGTTATCCGAGATCGGAACGAGCAACACGACCTTGCCATCCCCAGGCCAACTGTTCTGGAACGACCCCGTGGAGTCGTTGATCGCTATGTCGTCAACGTAGTTCACATGGTTCGTCCCCGCGGTGGAAAGCCAACCGACCTGCAACGTGGCCGGGGTCCCGTCCTGAATGTTCAGACCGGTCGAAGCCTGCACAACGCTGCCGTCCACGCGCAGTTCCACCTCGTCTGTCGCCCCAGCACCGACCTTGAAACGCATCTCAATCCGATAGAAGACGCCGGTGGTCAGGGTGGTGCTACCAGATCCGATTTGGACATCCCCACCTCCGGTTCGGTCACGCAGCGTCAACAGACCCGATGAGCTGACGCGCGCAGCAGGACCTGAACTAACATCGAAACCCATGATGTGCGAGGTAGAGGCGGGCATCTGCTCGAGTCTGATGTAGGCACGCGCGAAAATCTCGCTCGTGCCCACACCGAATCCGAAGGACGGTCCCCCCGTGGAGTTCCCAGCGCCCGTGTCGTTCTTGAACGACGCAGCGCCGGAACGGAACACAGACGTGTCGCGCGTAGTAGTCAAACCGCCGGACGAGGTCCCATCAGGGTCGCTTCCTGACACACCGGAGAAGACGTAGTAGACCTCCGCGCCGCTCGTCATCAGCCGCGCCATACTTACGGCCAGGGTTCGACTGCGGTGTTCGCTATGTCGTCAGCGATAGCGAGCATGTAAAGCGCCCCCGGATACTTGTTCCCGATCAACCGCAGCCAATCCACCGTCGCCTGTTTCGTCACACCGGTACCGGAGCAGACGATCATGCGGATGTCGGGGTCGCACACCTTGAAGCTGCCGTCCGGGTTCTGCGTCACCACCACGCCGGCACCAACTACGGGCGGGTTCGGCCCGGGCACCGTCACGCACTTGAACTGATCGGCAGCCTCGGGCGCGGAAGCCCAGCCGTTGACGCCGCCCTGCCACAGCTTGTTCGCGTACTGGCGCTCCTGCGGTGTCAGCCCCGGGTTCGTCGCCTCCGCAGCGATGGCCGACCAGTCCTCGCGCTTGTAGAACATCGCGAAAGCCACCGGCTATCCCTCGTCTATGTCGTCGACCCGGCTAGCTGCGACGTGTACGTCGACCGGATCGCCGCAGCACCAGCCGACAGCGTCATGTTCAACCACGTCCCGATAGCCGCCGTCGCCGCAAGATCCGTGCCGGGAACCGCCGCCGCCGTCCCCGCGAACGTCACACCACCAGGAGCCGTGATCCGGTTCGTCGTCGTGCCCGAATCGTTCACAGAGGCGGCGAGCCCGTGGGTGATCGTCGCGGACGGGTCGGCTGATTCGGTCACCAGCGCGGTCAGCAGCGCGTTCGTCGAGTTCGTGTTCTTCCAGAAGAACTTGACGTAGTAGTTGACCGTCGAGCCCACAGCGGAAGCGCCCTTGCGGAAGATCGCGTTGAAGCCACGCTCGCCGATCGGGATCTGCCGGTACGTCGCCCCAGCCACCGACTTGCGAACGGTGATGGTGCCGATCGCGTTCGACGCGAGCTCGACCTTCAACATCCGGTCGATCGCACCGTTACCCGCGAAAATCTTCGCTGTCGTCCCAGTCAACGCCAACGTCTCAGTGACAACCGTGCCGTCCGCCTTCCTGGCCTCGATCGTGCAGTTCTGCGTGTCAGACGCCGACGACGAGATCACCTCGACCGTGTCAGCAGCCGTCACCTGAGTGAAGTCAGGCCGGCGCAACAGGTCGATCGCACCACCGACCGTCGAAGCGTCATTGTCGAGCGCGGTCGCCGAGTTGACGGCGTGGAAAGGAACCAGATCCGCGGAGACGATGCTAGCCACCGAGCACCTCCGTCACGGCCGCGTCGTAGTCCTTCTTGTTCTGTTTCCCCATCACCTTCAGGATCGCCTTCGCCTGCTCAACACCCTGCTCGAGTTGCGCCCGCGACTCCTCATCCAACTGGTCGCCGGCGTCCTTCAGCAAAGCAGTCTTCGTCGCGATGTAGTCGCCGAGGTTGCCCTCATGCCACGTCGAGTTCGCCTGCGCCTTCTCCAGCGCCTTCAGGCTCTCACCATCAGGCTCGATAGCGGCACGCATCGTCGCCCGCTCCTCCGTCGACGCAAGCACCTTGATGCTCCCAACCGACTCCGCAGACGCCGCCTGACCCAGGAACTTCTTCGACGGCTTGTCGATCTCGTGGACGCCGCCAGCGAGAACCCCGCCGTCGTACGCCCACTGAGTGCTCAACACCTCGATCCTCATCACCTAGAAATATCGGCTAGAGCAGAACAGGCGTCGGGTCGTCACGGTAATCGGCGAGCAGCGCACGGCTCGCACCAGGCAAAGCACGCCACGGAGCGTCCCCCGTCGTCTCGAACACATCGACGTCCTCGGTCATCGAGAACGGCCCCACCACACGGCTCGAGCCGCGCGCCGGGTTCACCCAACTCTCGTCAACCGCGATCAGCACAGCCTCCTTCACATCCTCCGGCACCGTGCCGATCCCCCACGTCCCGATGATCGTCACCTCGAACCCCTGCCAACTCACAGGCCACCACGCCGTCCACCGGTCGCTGAACGTCAGCCACTTGAACGTCCCCGCCGGCTTCATCCCGCCGACCGGGCCCAGCCGGTAGTCGCCCTCCACCACCGTTGTCGGGGCCACCAGAACCGTCTGCGAGGTCGTCGGGTAGTCGGTGAACGCCGTCACCGAGCTCGGCGGGCCGACAAGGTCGTACTCGTTGAAGTTCACCGTGTTGGTGCGGCCGGTGCAGAAGAACTTCCGTGTCGCGGCCCCGACCGGCAGCCACTCCCGGTTCGTGTACGCGTACACCGCCTCCGACATCGCGTTGACCCTGCGCGCCAGCTTGTAGTCCTGGCTGTTGTCCAACCGGTTCCCGAGCACATACTCGCGCGCCTCCGCGAGGCTCACGAGCGCCCGTGTCGACAGAACACCGGCAGCGCCGAACGCACCCTCAACAACGAACGTGTCGTACTCCGTGACAGCGATGTCGCCTGTCCCGGTGAACGCCGCCGACCACACCCCCGCCGTGTTGTTCTGCGCCCCCGTCACCGTGTACGTGTAAACACCCGCACCCTGCGCGGTCGGTGTCGGGGCGAGCGTTGTGCCGTCCGGCTTGCGGATCGACAGCGTCACCCCACCGGACGGGTTCGCCGGCGTGCCGCTCGAGTTCCGGAACGTCGCCTGAAGCGGAACCGGCTCGGCGATCTGGTACAGGTGGTCGTCGGCCATCACCCGAAAAGTCGGCTATCACAGAACGACGAACGGCCCCGTAGGGCCGCCCGTCGGAGACGTCAAGAACCCCGAAGGAGGTCTATGACATGCCGATGATCCTACCGCTTCTCAGCGGGCGTGTCAGGACGCTTCTCGGCCCGCTCAGAAGGCTTCCGGCCCTCCAAAGCAACCACCTTTTCGTTCAACGCTTCGGCAGCCTCACGGCCCTCCACAACGTCGCCCTTGCGGTGGTTCCTCCAGTTATCCGGCAGCCTGATCTTCACGGGTTACGGGGCGGGAGGGGCGACGACGGCCGCCGCCCCTCCCTGGTGGAACTTAGCCAGCCGGGTACGGATCCGGCTCACCGTTGCGGAGCGCCTCCGCCCGGGACTTCGCCCGGTCATACGCCCGCTGAGCGTCCTTCTCCATCTTCGACGCGGCCGCGTCAGCGACCTTCTGCGCGTCGACGTCGACCCACACCGCAGGATTCTTCGCCTCCGAATCCTGTAGGCCAGGGCCGATCCCGAGCTTGTTGCGGAGAGCCGCGTTCGGGTCGAACACGTCGGACTTCTCCGCGATCGAGTGAAGCGGCTCCGCGTCGGGCATGTCGCCCGCACTGACCTTCACGGTCGGAAGGCTCGACTGCGGATCCTGACCTGCCTCCTTTTCGGGATATCCCTCCGGAAGCACCCGGACAACCGCCTCAGCTGTTTCGCCCTTCTTTTCAGCCATGTCGCTCTTACCCTCCTTCCTAGAAGCTCGGCGGGACAAGGCCCGTGCCGGTGATCAGCGAAATCGCGGCCGGGTAGCGCCCCGCCATGATCCCGTAGAACCCGTAACACGAGAGCCTCACGGTCAGCGTGCCCGAACCGACATCCTCGAACACACGCGTCCTCGGAGCGCCTTCCTCGAACAGGAAGATCTCGTCGGCGGCGTACACCAGGATCACGTCCTCGTTCGTGCCCGCACCCACAGTGGTCGGGATGTTCGGGTCGATCACAACCCGCATCCCCTGAAGACCACCAGCGAACCCGTTCGAGACCGTGCCGGACACGTCACCCATCGAGTTCATAGGTGCGCCGGCGTTGAACAACGGCCGCCCGGTCGAGTCGACACCAGCGAGAAGCTGTGCGGCCCGCCGCGGATGCATCGCGATCGTGTCGGGGTTCATGAACCCGGACGTGATCCTCTGGATCGCGTCCGTGATCTTCGGCCACAACGTGCCGACCGTCGGGGTCGCCTGCGTGTACGTGACAGTGCTGATACCCGACACGTTCCGGAGACCCTTCGCGTTCGTGACGTTCCCCGAGATCACGGCGACATCGAGCTTCGTCGCGAAATCGGCGGAAAGGTCACGGGTCAGGATCTCGTCCATCGACGGGTTCGAGAACTCGTACAACTGGCGGGACAGGTCGATCTGACCGGCGATCGTCTGGTACGCAGCCGTGACGCTCGTGGTGGTCGGATCGGTTTCCTGGACGCCCGAGTTTTCTGTCGCCTGCACGGCGGTTGCGCCGCCACCGGACAGCTTCGGCAGGTTGATGCTGTTCGTGCCGGCCTGAAGCGGGAACGACGTCAGCGAGTCCGCCACCGGGCGCTTCGCGCGCAGCAACTCGACCCACCGGTCGGTCAGCCACTTCGGCGGAACGAACTCGCCGCCGGCACCGGCCGTGGTGGTGATGTCGCGGTACTCAACCCGCATCTCCTGTGCGTGCCTGTTGAGCCGCTGGCGAGCCTCATCGTCGCCACGGTTCATCAGGATCACGTCCTTGTAGAACGACACCCCGCTGTCGCGGAGGCTGTTCTTCTCGTACGTCAGCGGCTCCCTCGAGGAGCCACGGACACGAGCGTGAAGCGCCTCGCCCGGGTCCGACTCGTCGTCGGCCTGCGGACTGAGCTTCTCGCGCTCCTTCATGATCGTCTCCCGGCGGCGGATGTCCGCCGTGAGCCGCTGAACGGCCGCGTTGTCCTTCTCGAAGATCTCGTCGAGAACCTGCCGCTCCTCTGGAGGGCAGTCAGACGGCAACGCCGCAATCCGGTCAGCAGTCTCGTCCAGGGAGGCGAGCAGAGAGTCGCGACGAGTTACGAGCTCGTCAATCGATGACTTCATTTCTCTGTCTCCTGTTGAGATGTGACACCGAACGCGAACTCCCGTGTTCGACGGTGCTCCGCAGCACGCTTCTGCTGCCAGAGCTTGAACTCGCGTTCCTTCGCCTCCCGGTCCTCCGGCTTCTCGTCCGGCTGGTCGGGCTGCGCTGCCGGCGGGTCTTGGCCCTCGTTCGGAGCGGCCTCTTCCGCTGCCCCCGACTCCTCCGGTTCCGGAGCGGGATCAGGGGCGGGCTGGTCGGCGTTGCCCTCGGCACCGCTTGAGCGCGTGCCGATCTCTTGTGGCGTCCACAGCGTCGTGCTCGTGGACGCGGTCCCCGTCAAGTTGGTGGGGATGAAAACTTGGTTGGATCGCTTCGCGCCCTTCAACAGGCTGCGGACAGCGATCTCGCTCGCGGTCTGCGGGTACGCGCCCATCGCGCACGTCGTGACGTCGAAAAGACCGTCCACCTCCCGAATGTCGCGCTCGAGGATGTCCTCGTCTTCGAGGAACCGCCACTCAGCGTCCTCGACGGTGAACGCGAACGACGACTGGTTGATCACGTCGCCCTCCATCAGGATCCGCAGGTTCCGCGCGTCATCAGTCGGTGCGACCCGACTGTAGAAGTGGAGCCCTTCCTTCACGGACTTCAGTTCCAGCGGGTACGTCTTCGACTTCGTCGACGACAACGTCCGCGCCGTGTCGTGGTCCCAGGTGTGAAGGACATGCGGCTCCTCCTTCAACACACGGTCGAACGCACCCGGAATGATCCGCTCGCGGAACCCGCCAAGGTCGAGCGACCACTTGTTGTAGACGCTCGCCAACCCCTTGATCGCATACGAACCAGGGATCCCGTTCCCGGAATCGCGGAGCTCCTCGATCTGGAGAGGGAACGAGCGGTACAGGTGAGAGTCGTTCTCCTCGACCCAGGAGCGAACATCAGCGACGTTCCTATCCATCACCCTGAAATATCGGCTACGTCGCTAGCCGCTGGCGCTACCTCACCCCGCGAAGCCTCTCACGCTCATACCCCTCAGCCGAAAGCACATCCGCGACCACCTGGAACGGCAGCCTGTCGGTCGGCCCCACATACAGGTCGTGGGCGATCAGCTTCGCCTGCGCCTGCTGGAAACTCACGTCGAACGCCGCCAACGACTCCTGCACCAGCGGCCACGACGTCAGATAGCTGACAACGGTCCCCTTGTACTTCGGGTCAGGCTCGTCAAGCATCCGATTCGGCGGGCACAACGTCGGTTGTGTTCCCACCACCCTGATTGCCTCCCGCCGGCCCGCCAGCACCGGTCGGCGTCTCCGGGACAACCTTCCCCGCGCCGTTCGGCAGCGGAGCCCAGCCCTTCTCGGCACGGATCTCGTCGCGCATCCGGATACCAGACTGCACCTGCTTGTGCTCCACCTCAGCCTGTGTCGCCGCGTCGGTGCGCGTCAACTTCGACGGGTCGAACTCGGGGTAGATGATCCGCTGCGGGAACAGGTCCGGGTCGGTGAACAACGCCATCTCGATCCGTTTCATCCTCGGCGACAAACCCGTCGTGTAAAGCCGAAGCATGTCGTGCTCGTAGTTCGACCCGTCGGTCGCGTCCGGGACAAGAAACGACGGCGGGATCCGCAGCATGTGCGCGACATGGATCATGTTCTGACGGTCGCCCTCAACGAACTGCGACTCGCGCATCGTCATCCCCGTCTGCACGATCTTCGCGTTCTGTTGCGCAACGAACGGACGGCCCATGTTCTGCAACCCGATCTGCGCCTGGATCGCCTGCTCGAACCGCTCCGGATCCTGGATCCTTCCCGGCACCTCCAACCCGAACGGCTTCAGCATCCCCTGCTTGAAGAACTTCCCCGAGTACAACACCTGCGCCAAGATCGACGACAGCTTCTCCCGGTTCATCCACATCGGCGAATACCCGCGGTCAGCCCCTTGCGGCGTCCAACCCCGGATGTGGAGGATCTCCGCCTGGCTGTACTGCCGCCGCGTCCAACCGCCGTTCTCGTTCTGCTCCTCGATCAGGAACACCTTCTCGCCCGCCTCGCGTTTCACCTCGACCTTCGTCGGGTCGATCGTGATCAGCCCGATCACCTCCGGTGGCCGGTCGGGGTTCGCGCTCGGAGCCTTCACCTTCCGGACGAAAGAGTTCCCCTCCCATTCGAGGCAGCTAACCCAGTCGGAGATCATGTCCGACGCTGTGAAGTCGCCGGCGCTGGGCATCTCCGCCAACAGCCGGTACTGCCACGTCTGGTCGGCCAGCGTCTTCTCCGCGCCACGCCCCTTGTAGACGTTCAACGGCAGCATCGAGATCATCTCCGCCAACAGCCTGATGCCCGCCGAGACAGCCGGGATCGAGATCATCGAGTCCAAGGTCACAGGGATGCCTGCGGAACCGATACCGCCGCTCACCTGCGCCCAGGTCGGCGGGTCTGAGGAGTGCGAGAACAGGGCGGCGCGCTGCTCGTCGTCGAGGCGCGCTAGCGCCTGAGACACCTGCTCCAGCGGGTCTGATTTGCGGAACCATCCCATCAGCAGGGAAGTCGGCTAGGCAGCGGCCCAATACTGGGTCGGATCGTATGTGGAGTCGCCGGCAAGCTGCGACGCGCCCCACAACGCGAGCGTGGCCGCCACCAAAGGCGTGATGTCGGCGCTCGAGCGGCGGCGAGACCATTTCCACGCGTCCCCCATCGGAGAAGTGTCAGCACCCCTCACAGCAGCAGTCAACTCCGGTGAGCCGAGATGCCGCACCTCCCGTTGCGTGACAAGGTCGACGATCAGGCCGCACGCCTCCCCGTACTGCGTGGTCGTGACCTCCGTCACCCCAACGTCGGCTCCTTCGAGCGCGAGCTTCAACGCGGCGGCAGGGCTGCGGCCGTCGTAGAGGATCATGTCGGGCCGGTGTTTCGCCTCGAGTTCCCGAAGCCTCGGCACCACCCATTTCGTGCCTTTGCGGTGCTCGACAAGCTCGACGTGGTACAGGTCGTCCGACCTGCGGCCGGCGGCCATGATCGAAGCGGAAGTCGACAAAGGGGAGATGTCGAACGCGAACAC
>AR_comb_assmDRAFT_10233760_pt1 | contig 10971 bp, 10 predicted proteins | sample ArasoioldDNA_FD_10543 | JGI IMG/M metagenome (IMG submission 10543) | reverse complement strand
CGCACCACCTCCAGCGAGCGCCCGCGTGCGTCGGTTGCCGCTTCCAGGCGGCGCAGCGCGTCGCGCGAGATCTCGTGCTGAGGGTCGTCCTCCTGCTCGCACCAGTCGAGCAGGACCACCCCCGGACGGACGAAGCAGGCGAGGTTGTCGACGTGGCCGTCGGTCTCGTCCTCATAGGTGCCGCGCCCGAGCCAGATCACCTTCTCCGCACCCAGGTATTCGCACAGCGCCGCCTCGATCTGCTCGCGCGAGAGGTCGGGGTTGCGGTTCGGGTTCAGCAGGCACTCTTCGGTGCTCAGCACGGTGCCCTCGCCGTCGACGTGGACCGAGCCGCCCTCGAGCACGAGCGGCGCCCGGTAGCGCTCCGCGCCCTCGATCCCCAGCACCCTGGCGGCGACCCGCTCGTCGCGGTCCCAGTGCGAGTAGAGGCCGCCGTCGAGCCCGCCCCAGGCGTTGAAGCCCCAGTCCACGCCGCGCAGCCCGCCGCGCCCGTCGAGGACGAAGGTCGGCCCGACGTCCCGCATCCAGGCGTCGTCGCTTGCCAGCTCCACCACCCGCACTGCGTCGGAGAGGGCCGCGCGGCAGCGCTCGAGCTGGGCCGCGGAGGCGCCGATCGTCACCGGCTCCGCTGCGGCGATCGCCTCCGCCACGGCGGCGAAGGCTGCCTGTGCCGGCTCGGCGCGCAGGCGCCAGTTGTCGGGGCGCTCGGGCCAGATCATCCAGCAGCCGGAGTGCGGCTCGAGCTCCGCGGGCATCCGGTAGCCGTCGGCGGCCGGGGTGGTGGGAAGGGGGGCTCCCATGAGCGGCAATTATCGCCGCAGCCATCCGCCGGATACAGTCGAGGCATGGCCGATCCCAAGGTCCTGACCGCCTTCGGCGCCACCGAGTCCCCCGCCCGCACGCGTCCGGCCGAGCGGGCGCCGCTGCGGATCGGCGCGGTCCAGGAGCGCTGGCATCCCGACCCCGAGGAGCACCGCCGCGCGCTCGCCACCGGCATCCGGCTCGCCGCCGGGGAGGGAGCGCGGATCGTCTGCCTGCAGGAGCTGACCCTGAGCCGCTACTTCGCGGTCGACCCGGGCGGCCCCGAGGCGGTCGGCGCCGAGCCCGAGGAGCTGCCCGGCGGGCCGACCTTCGAGTTCGCCGCGGCGGCGGCGCGCGAGAACGGGGTCCACGTCCACGCTTCGCTGTTCGAGCGCGCCGAGGAGGCCGACGGGCTCGGCTACAACACCGCGATCGTCGTCTCCCCGCAGGGCGAGCTGGTCGCCCGCACCCGCAAGCTTCACATCCCGATCACCGCCGGCTACTACGAGGACCGCTATTTCCGCCCGGGGCCGGCGGGCGGCGACCCCTTCCCGCTGCTGGACCTGGGCGAGGCCCACCTCGGCCTGCCGACCTGCTGGGACCAGTGGTTCCCCGAGCTCGCCCGCGCCTACAGCCTGGCGGGGGCCGACGTGCTCGTCTACCCGACCGCGATCGGCTCGGAGCCCGACCACCCCGAGTTCGACACCCAGCCGCTCTGGGAGCGGGTGATCGTCGCCAACGGGATCGCCAACGGCGTCTTCATGGTCGCCCTCAACCGGACCGGGGAGGAGCCGCCCCTGCGCTTCTACGGCTCCTCCTTCATCTCCGACCCCTACGGCCGCATCCTGGTCAAGGCCCCCCGCGACGAACCGGCCGTCCTGGTCGCCGACCTCGACCTCGACCAGCGCCGCGACTGGCTAGAGCTCTTCCCCTTCCTCACCACCCGGCGCCCCGACGCCTACGGCAGCCTCGTCCTCCCGTAGAGCCGGATTCACGGCCCGAAGGTGCGGGCGGCTACCGTGTGGGGGGCGATGACCTGTCCCAAGTGCCAGGCGCCGATGCGCACGCACAAGCGCAACGGGGTGACGATCGAGCAGTGCACCAGGTGCCACGGGATCTTCCTCGACCGCGGCGAGCTCGAGCAGCTGATCGGCGCCGAGAGCTCCTTCCTTGGCCGGGAGGGTTTCCTTGCCTCGTCGCGGCCGCCCAAGGATTGACCCTTCCTCTTTCCAGCTGGACCTATATGTGAATGATTTCGGGGTACCGAATCGGTACCGTGCCAAGCTGATTTGTGGATGGATAGAAACCATCGCCGCCATATCGTTGACAATTGGCGCCTACCACATAGACTCATTTTTGTCCAGTTGGCTTGACTAGATCCGGGTCTCTGCTAGCGAAAGGACACCCCAATGACCACCGCTGAACTGCAGGCGGCTTTAAGAGCCGAGGAAGTGCTCGCTCGGGAACTTTCCGAGTATGCTGGCCGGTGGGTGGCGGTTGGCAAAGATCGCTCCATTGTTGCTGATGCAAACTCGCTCGAGGAGCTCTTGGCCAGTGTCGATCCCGGAGGACTTGATCGTATCTTCGAAGTCCCCCGAGAGCCCGTCGAGAGCTGCCTCTACTAAGTTTCCCTATGCCACGCTGGGCCAGGGCAAGGCCCTTCTCCCCGTCGTCGACGTTCGGGTGAGGCTGCCATCCGGCTCAGAGTTTCCGTTCCAGATGCTTCCCGACAGCGGGGCGACTTGTACGACGATCCCGCGGAAATATGCGGTCTCGCTCGGCTACGACCTCAGGGAATGCAGTACGGAGAAGGTCGACACCGGGAACGGCAAGACGACCCATTACGTCGCCCCCAGGCCTTTGCAGGCGATGATCGCAGGCAGGGAGATCGAGTTGATGCCACGATTTGGAAACATCGGCGTTGCCGTCCTGGGCAGGGCCGACTTCTTTTCCGAATTCTACGTCGAGATCGATGAGCGTCGGAGGTACGTCCTGATCTCGCCGCACGATCCATAGAAGATGGGAAACGGTGCGGCGAATTCGGTTAACGCGTTCGCCGTGAGCTTGGTCACACGAGCACCTGAGTGTGAGTGCGCTCACAAAGGTCCGGGCCGGGCTCCGGAACACTTGTATACAAGTAACCACGAGCTTGGAGTCAGGGAAATGCACAGCACTTGGAAGGTCACGAAGATCGAGGACGGCAGGGCGGTGGCGAGCGTCGAGGGCGTGAGCCAGGTCAACGCGGTCCAGGCGATCCGGCGGGCGATGCAGGGCGAGGACCCCTTCGGCCACGTCCCGCACGCAGTGGTCGAGGAGCCGGCCCGCGAGGGGGCCCTCGCCGCCTAGACGTCGGCGGGCCGTTTGAAGTACTCGGGGTGCTCCTCGCGGATGCGGGGGACCTCGCGCAGGACCGTGCGCAGGTGGGCGCGCAGGTGGCGCTCGGCGAGGTCGGGGTCGTGGGCCTCGACCGCGTCGAGGACCTGGCGGTGCTCGGCGATCATCTCCTCCAGGTAGTTCGGCATCCCGAGGCTGAGCCGGCGCACCCGGTTCAGGTGCACCTTCGCGCGCTCGCTCACGGTCCACACGGTCGGGTGCCCGCTGAGGTCGCAGAGGGCGCGGTGGAAGGCGTTGTCCAGCAGGTAGAAGGCGTCCTGGTCGTCGGCTTCGAGCGCCCCTTCCTGCCCGCGCAGGTTCTCCTCCATCTCGGCGACGTCCGTCTCGCCGGCCGCCTGCGCGGCGAGCCTGACCGCGGTGCACTCCAGCGCCTCGCGCACGAACTGGGCGTCGGAGATCGCCGCCGGGTCGACGCGGGCGACGAAGCTGCCGAGCTGGGGCACCGTCTCCACCAGGCGGTCCTCGCGCAGGAGGCTGAGGCCCTCGCGGATCGGCGTCCGGCTGACCCCCATCTCGGCGGCGAGGGCGTTCTCGGAGAGCTGCTGGCCGGGCTCGAGGGTGCCGCGCATGATCGCGTCGCGCAGGGCCGCGTAGACCTGGACGCGGGTCGGCTTGCCGCCGGCCCGGCGCGAGCGGTTCAGGGAGATGCCGGCCGCCACCGGCTCAGGGTACTGCCCGGCGCGCTGCGGGCCTACGCGGGCCCGGCGCCGTTCGCCGGCTCGATCCGGAAGGCCGAGCGGACCGGGTGTTCGGGTTTGTAGAAGGTCGCCGTCTGGTTCTTCAGCCGCCAGGGGAAGGGCAGCCGCCCGCCGGGCTGGCCGAGGAAGCGGGTGAAGAGCCCGGTGGCGCGGCGGCAGGGCATGTTGGACCCGCTCGGGAGGTAGATCAGGTAGGGCCCTTTGCGGAAGAAGAGGGCGCCGACCGAGGTGCTCGCGTTGACCGTGAAGGTGCCCGGGCAGAGCTTGCCGATCTGCGGGTTGTTGCCGCCGCCGCCCCCACCACCGCCGCCGTTGCGCGCGACCGAGAAGCCGAGCTGGCCGCCGCGCCTGAACGAGGCCCGCCCGCTGCCTTCGGCGACCACGCGCCAGGGACTCGGCAGGACGCCGTCGTAGTCCTCGAGGAAGCGGGCGAAGAGCTGGGAGGCCATCGGGCAGGTGATGCCGGAGCCGGCCGCCGGCGTCAGCGTGTACGGGCCGGCCGGGAGGACCGCGGGGCCGATGCGGTCGTTGTGCAGGACGCGGAAGCTGGGACATCCCGCCGCGCTCGCGGAGGAGGAGCCGAGGGCGAGGAGCAGGAGCGCTCCCAGGCCCGCGAGGCCGAGCAGCGAGGCCGCGCCGAATCGACGTCTCCCAGTAGACGAACGGACGAGTGGCACGGTCGGCAACCTAGCAGCGTTCGCGGCCGGTGAACAGCGCCCGGCGCCGGCTCGGCCTGTCGCGAGCACTCCTTAACATGCGAGCGGCCGATGCCTGAACCCGTCAAGCGCAACCAGCGCTACATGCCCGGACTCGACGGGCTCAGAGCGATCGCGGTGATCTCGGTCATCGTCTTCCACCTCGGCTTCCACTGGGCGCCCGGCGGGCTGCTCGGGGTAGGGATCTTCTTCACCCTCAGCGGCTACCTGATCACCGACATCCTGCTCAGCCAGATCTCCGCCCGCGGGCGGATCCAGCTCGGTCAGTTCTGGCTCGCTCGCGCCCGGCGCCTGCTGCCGGCGCTGTTCGTGATGCTCGCCGTCGTCGTCGCCTGGGTGACGCTCTTCGGCCCCGCCCAGCCCGACCAGTTCCGCAAGGCCGTCGTCTCCGCCGTCTTCTACGTCAACAACTGGCAGCAGATCGTCGACGGCGTCTCCTACGCCTCCCGCTTTCAGCCCGAAGGCCCGCTCAATCACCTCTGGTCCCTCGCGGTCGAGGAGCAGTTCTACATCTTCTGGCCCTTCCTGCTGCTGATCGGGGTGAAACTCGTGCACGAGCGCCCGCTCGCCTCGGGCGTGCGGCCGCGGCTGGCGCTGCTCGCGACCGGCGGCGCGATCGTCTCCTCGATCCTGATGGTGGTCCTCTACCACCCGGGGCTCGAAGAACCGCTGCGCGTCTACTACGGGACCGACACGCGCGCCGCCGGCCTGCTCTTCGGCGCAGCGCTGGCGATGGTCTGGCCGAGCCGGCGGCTGAGCAGGCGGATCACGCTGAACGCGAGGAACACGCTCGACGGCGTCGGCCTGCTCGGCCTCCTGATCATCGCGATCCTGATCTGGCAGACCGAATTCCGCTCCCCCTTCCTCTACCGGGGCGGTTTCGTGATCCTCTCGCTGGCGACGGTGATGGTGCTGATGCCGCTCGCCCACCCGGCCTGCCGGCTGGGCGGGGCGCTCGGGGTCAAGCCGCTGCGCTGGGTCGGCGAGCGCTCCTACGGCATCTACCTCTGGCAGACGCCGGTGATCGTGCTCACCTCGCCCACCGGGGAACACGCGAACGACCTCGCCCGCGACGCGCTTCAGGTCGCCGCGATCCTCGCCCTCTCCTCGCTCTCCTGGCGCTTCGTCGAGCAGCCGATCCGCCACGGCGCGATCGGGCGCTTCTTCCGCCGCCGCCGCGCGGTCGGGTGGCGATGGGAAACCTTCGCGCCGGCGATGCGGGGCGCGATCGTCGCCGGCGGCGTCGTCCTGATCCTGGCCGCGGCCGGGATGGCCGGAATGAACTCCGCCGGAGCTGAAGGCCAGGCCAAGCGGGTCGAAGAAGCGACCGCCCACGGGACCAGGAACCCGGCCCCGCTGACGCCCCAGCAGGCGGCCTCGTCGACCAAAGCGTCCTGCAAAGACGTCGTCCACATCGGCGACTCGACCTCCGAGGGCCTCGTCTCGGCCGAATACCTGCCGCTCGAAAGCCAGCGAATCGAAGCCCAGTACGCCGACGTCGGGATCAGAGAAGCGCACATGGAAATCCAGGGGGCGCGCTCGATCGAAGAGCAGTTCGAAGGCCAGCCGAACGCCCAGGAAGTCGCCGAATCCTGGAAGGCGCAGGGCTTCGAAGGCTGCTGGGTGCTGGCGCTGGGGACCAACGAGGCCGCCAACGTGGCGGCCGGCTCGACCGTCGGCGAGCGCGAACGGATCGACAAGATGATGACCATCATCGGCGACGAACCCGTGCTCTGGGTCAACGTCAAATCGCTGGTCCCGCCGGGCGATTTCTACTCAGCCGAAGGTATGCGGAAGTGGGACGAAGAACTGCTCGCCGCCTGCGCCGTCTATCCCAACATGCGCGTCTACGACTGGGCCTCCGACGTCAAAGACAACTGGTTCATCGAAGACGGCATCCACTTCACCTCCGAAGGCTATGCCGCCCGCGCGGCGCTGATCGCGCACGCGCTCGCCCACGCCTTCCCGGCCAAGGGCGAAACCGAGGGCGGCACCGACAGCTGCCTCGTGCACTGAGCTCCCTGGCGGGGCCGGCGCCGGGGCTCAGCTCGAGCGGGGCGGCTTGGGCACCGCCCGCGGCTCGAGCTGGATCTCCCGCTCGGCCCGCGGCGTCCCCTCTTCGATCTCGAGGCTGCGCTCTATCTCGGCATTCAGCTGGTGGCCGAAGAGGATCGCCAGGTTCGAGAGCCAGAACCAGATCAGCAGCACGATCAGCCCGGCGAGGGTGCCGTAGGTCTTGTCGTAGGCGCCGAAGTTGGCGACGTAGAGCGCCAGGCCGGCCGAGGCGAGGATCCAGACGAGGATCGCGACCACGCTGCCGGGCGTCACCCAGCGGAAGCCGCGCAGCTTCACGTTCGGCGAGGCGTAGTAGAGGACGGCGACCATGAACAGGAAGATCGCCGCCATCACCGGCCACTTGGCGACGCTCCAGACGCTCACCGCGGTGTCGCTCAGCCCGATCGGCCCGGCGACCGCGTCGAGCACGGGGCCGGTCGCGACGAGGCCGACGGCGAGCAGCGCCATCAGTCCGATCATCGCCAGGGTGACGGCGATCTGCAGCGGCCGCAGCTTCCAGAAGGGGCGGCCCTCGGGCGTCTCGTAGATCACGTTGGAGGCGCGGATGAAGGCGCCGACGTAGGCCGAGGCCGACCAGAGCGCGGCGAGCAGGCCGAGGACGAAGGCGAAGCCGGCGGTGCCGCGGCTGGAGGTGATCGATTCGATCGGGCCCTTGAAGGTTTCCGCTGCCGATTCGGGGCCGAGTTCGGTGATGATCTCGGTCAGGCTCCGCGTCGTGCTCGTCGGGTCGCCGAAGAGGCCGAGCAGGGAGACCAGGGCGATCAGCGCCGGGAACAGCGAGAGCAGGCTGTAGCAGGTGAGCGCCGCGGCCCAGTCGGTCAGGTTGTCCTCGGGGAACTCGAGCCCGGTTCGCTTCAGCGTCGCCACCCAGCCCGGGTCGCGGGGGAAGCCGCGGGGCCGGAACTCGCGGCGGGCGCTCGGGGTCTGCGCTCGGCTCGACATCTGAGCATCGGATTCCCGTCCGCGCCGCAGCCGAAACGGCGTGCGGGCCGCGCCCGCGGGGTAAACCTTGTGTCATGGCCTTGCGGGAGTACGAGCGCAAGCGCAACCTCGGGGCGACGCCGGAGCCGGCGCCGGACCGCGGGCGCGCGAGGAGATCGCCCAAGGGCGAGCTCCGCTTCGTCGTGCAGGAACACAGCGCGCGCCGCCTGCATTGGGACCTGCGGCTCGAGCGCGACGGGGTCGCGCCTTCCTGGGCGATCCCCAACGGAATTCCCGAGGACCCGGCGGAGAACCGGTTGGCGGTGCGCACCGAGGACCACCCGCTGGAGTACCTCGAGTTCGAGGGCGAGATCCCGGCCGGCGAGTACGGCGCCGGCACGATGGGGATCTGGGACGGCGGGACCTACGAGTGCGAGAAGTGGCGCGAGGACGAGGTGATCGTCGTCTTCCGCGGCGAGCGGGTGCGCGGCCGGTACGCGCTCTTCCGCACCCGCGGGAAGGACTGGATGATCCACCGCATGGACCCGCCGGAGCTCGAGCGGGATCCGTTCCCGGACGCGGTCGAGCCGATGCGGGCCAAGCGCGGGCCGCTGCCCAGGGGGCGCTGGGCGATCGAGCTGCGCTGGCAGGGCGAGCGCGCGATCGCCTTCTGCCGGCCGGGCCGGCTGCGGCTGCAGTCGGCGGAGTTGGAGGACGTCTCGCGCACCTTCCCCGAGGTGCGCCGGCTCTCGCGCCGGCTCGGCGCCCGCGACGCCGTGCTCGACGGCGTCCTCGTCGCCTTCGACGGCGACCTGCCGAGCGCCGAGCGCCTGCGCAGGCGCCTTGAGGCGGGCTCGGAGAGCACCGTCCGCCGCCTGGCCAAGAGCGAGCCGGTCACCTACGTGATCTTCGACCTGCTCCACCTCGACGGGGTCGACCTGAGCGCCGAGCCCTACCGGCGCCGGCGCGACCTGCTCGACGAGCTGGACCTGAACGGCGAGGCCTGGCAGACGCCGGCCTACTCGACCGGGAAAGCCCGCGAGCTGCTCGAAGCGGCCCGCGCGCGCGGGCTTCCCGGCCTCGTCCTCAAGCGCCTCGCCTCCGCCTATTCCCCCGGCAGGCGCAGCGAGGACTGGCGCGAGGTCCGCAGCTAGGAGGAATCGGGAAGGCCGACGATCTCCACCGGCTCGGGCTCGCCGGCCGGCTCGAAGCCGAGGATCCTTCCGTAGAAGAAGAGCTCGGCCTCCAGGCAGCGGATGTTCGTCTCGGCGCGGCGGAAGCCGTGCTGCTCGCCCGCGAAGGCGAGGTAGGCGTAGGGGACGCCGTTGGCGCGCAGCGCGGCGGCCATGGTTTCGGCCTGGTTGGGCGGGACGATCTCGTCCTCGAGGCCCTGCAGCAGGATCACCGGGGAGCGCAGGCGCTGCACGAAGTGGATCGGGGAGCGCTCGCGGTAGAGGTCGGCGCGCTCGGGGTAGGGCCCGATCAGGCTGTCGAGGTAGCGCGCCTCGAACTTGTGGGTGTCGCGGGCGAGCGTCTCGGCGTCGGCGACGCCGTAGTAGCTGGCGCCGGCGGCGAACTCCTCGTGGAAGACGAGTGCGCAGAGGGTCGTGTAGCCGCCGGCCGATCCTCCGCGGATCGTCAGCCGCGCGCCGTCGACGTCGCCCTCGGCGGCCAGGTGGCGAGCGGCGGCGATGCAGTCCTCGGTGTCGTAGACGCCCCACTCGCCGCGCAGCCGGTTGCGGTAGGCGCGGCCGTAGCCGCTGGAGCCGCGGTAGTTGACGTCGACCACGCCGAAGCCGCGGCTGGTCCAGTAGAGGAACTCGCGGCTGAGCGCGGGGGTCGCGTGCGAGGTCGGGCCGCCGTGGATCTCGACGACCAGCGGCGGGCGTTCGCCGGCCGGGGCCTCGAAGTCCGGGTTGGCCGGTGGGTAGTAGAAGGCGTGGGCGGTCTCCACGCCGTTCCCGGTCGGGAACTCGATCGGGCGGGGGACGGAGACGTAGGCGGGGTCGAGGGGCGCCTCGCTGGCCTCGCGCACGGTTTCGGTGCTTTCGTCCGCGAGGTCGAAGACGACGACCGCCGTCTCGCGCTCGGGAGTGGCGGCGGCGAAGGCGACCTGCGTGCCGCGGACCGAGAGCGAGGGGAAGCCGAAGGAGGTGAAGGGGAGGCCGAGGTCGCGCACCTCCCCGGCGCCGGGATCGAGCAGGCCGAGCCGTTCGGTGGCCCGCTCGCAGCGGACGAGCGCGACGCGGCCGTCCTCGAGCAGCGCATAGGTCGAGCCGCCGAACAGCCACTGGGGGTGGCCGAGGTCGGCCTGCTCGTGGGTCAGCTGCACGGTCTCCTCGCCCTCGAGCCGGTGGAGGTTCCACCACCCGTCGCGGTCGGAGGCGAAGTGCAGGCGGCCCTCCGCGTCCCAGGCCGGCTGGAAGACCGACTCCTGCGGCCCGCCCGCGACCGGGCGCGCGGCACCGGGGTCCCGGAGCGGCGCGATCCAGAGCTCGGTCCCGTCCCAGGGCATGTTCGGGTGATCCCAGCAGGTCCAGGCGAGGGTCGCGCCGTCGGGGCTGAGCCGGGGGAAGGAGTAGAAGTCGCGGCCGGCGGCGAGCACTGTCGGCTCGGCGCCGCCGTCGAGCGGGAGGGAGACGATCTGGTTCTCCGCTTCGCCCTCGCCGTGCAGCTCGCGCACGCAGAGCACGGCGCCGCCGTCGGGCGTGATCTCGAAGTCGGCGTAGCGCAGCGCCCCCGGCGAGCTGGGCTCGGGCGTCAGCGCGACCGGCTCCTCCCCGAGCCGCTGCCGGTAGAGGCGCTGGTCGGCGAACTCGACGAAGAGGACCAGGTCGGGGGCGGCGAGGGCCCAGGCGCCGCCGCCGTACTCGTGCACGCGCGTGCGCACGTTCGCCGCGGCAGGCGTGATCTCCTCGATCTCGCCTCCGCCCGGCCGCCGCATCAGCGCCGTCCGCCCGCCCTCCTGCGGCCGTCCCTCCGCCCACCAGAGCGCGCCGTCGGCGGCGAGCTTCGGGCCGGCGAGGCGGCGGCCGGCGCGAGCGACGCCGGCGGCGTCGATCGGCGAGGCCCAGGCCCCGTACGGGGCGACGCTCACTCGGCCTCGATCTCGTGCAGCCGGTGCGTGTCGACGTCGTAGACGAAGCCGCGCACGGCGTCGCGGTGCGGCACGAAGGGAGACTGGCGGACACGGCGCAGGCTCTGGCGCACGTCGGCGGCGGCGTCGGTGAAGGACTCGATCGCGAAGGCGGGAGCCACGCCGGTCGTCTCCTCCAGCTCGGCGCGGAAGCCGTCGTCGGTGACCTTTTCCATGCCGCAGTCGGTGTGGTGGATCAGCATCACCTCGCGGGTGCCGAGGCGGCGCT
>AR_comb_assmDRAFT_10204609_pt1 | contig 10971 bp, 10 predicted proteins | sample ArasoioldDNA_FD_10543 | JGI IMG/M metagenome (IMG submission 10543) | reverse complement strand
TTTCGCGAATGCTGAAGTCCATCCTGTGTATGAGCCTTGCCCTTTTCTTAAGCGTGTTTGCTATCGGGCAACAGAAAAAATCTACTACTGTTCAGAAAAAAGGATCGGTATCGCGAATCAGTTCATCTAACTCGAAGTCTACTAAATCTGCTAAATATTCAAAAGCAAAATCAAATCGTCGTATTGCTTCAAAACCCATCGCAAGAAAATTAGTAAAAGTTGATATCAATAGCTTTGAAGGACAGAAGGGAAGACTTCCCTGGCCAGTTGACAATGGAGTTATTCTTACCAATTTTGGCAAATATGAAGTTCCAGGTGTCAAAGGGATTCAAGGAAATAATCCTGGATTGACAATAATTAGTGATGAAGGAACAGAAGTAAAGGGAATCTATGAAGGCGAAGTTGTTTCAGTATTTGATATTGAAGGTGATTATGGAGTGATCATCAATCATGGAAAGTATCTCACCATTTATTCTAATCTCGCTACAGTAAACATCACTAAAGGTCAAAGAATAAATGCAGGCGATCTGCTTGGTACTGCAAAGACAAATGCTGATGGAAATGGGCAGATTGACTTCTTATTATTCAATGAGAAGTTCGATCACCTGAATCCAGCACCGTGGATTAAAAGGCAATAAGTAAAAAAGGCAAAGGGCAATAATTAATAATTAACCTGTAACGCCGGGTTTCGAGACTTTTTTTGGTTTTGAGAGAAAGCGATTATAAAGTTCTTCGTACTTCGGGACCACGTTTTCGATATCAAATTTTTCCGCTTGCTTAAGCGCATTTGCTTTGAATTCGTCTAATTTTTTTTCGTCCTCCAGAAGAGATATCGCCATTTTACTTAGCGTATCTACATCTCCAACATTGCCCAACCATCCCGTTTTGCCTTGAATATTTATTTCTGGCAAGCCACCAGCATTAGTTGACACAACTGGAACTCCGGATGCCATTGCTTCCAATGCTGCGAGACCAAAGCTTTCGTATTCGGACGTCAACAGAAAAAGATCGGCAATGGCGAGTATATCTTCAATTTGCTCTTGTTTTCCGACAAAGCGCATATCATCATAAAGTCCTAATTGTCGGCAAAGCCCTTCTGCTGAACTTCTTTCTGGTCCATCTCCAACTAATAATAATTTGCTGGGAACTTTTTTATTTACTTCATAAAAAATCTTCACTACATCATTCACACGTTTTATTTTTCTGAAGTTGGATGCGTGCATCAATATCTTTTCTCCATTTGGCGCAATCACTTTTCGGAATGCATCGATGGGTTTACGTCTAAATCTTTTTACATCCACAAAGTTTTGAATCACTTCAATTTCCTTCTCAATCTTGAAGTTCTTATAGGTTTCTTCACGGAGATTTTCGGAAACCGCTGTTATCGCATCGCTTTCATTTATTGAAAAAGTAACGACCGGTGCGAATGTTTTGTCTTTGCCAACAAGCGTGATGTCTGTTCCGTGCAAAGTGGTAATGACGGGTATTATCTTGCCTTGCTTCTCGAGGATCTTCTTTGCCATGTATGCGGCAGATGCATGCGGAATTGCATAATGCACATGGAGCAAGTCGAGATTATTATTCGTGATCACATCTACCATTGTGCTCGACAATGCCGTTTCATAAGGGGGGTAGTCAAATAAAGGATAAGTAGGAACCAGCACTTCGTGATAGAAGATATTTGCGTGAAACTCGCTTAATCGTACTGGTTGCTGATAGGTGATAAAATGAACTTCATGGCCTTTATCGGCAAGAGCTTTTCCCAGTTCGGTGGCCAGAACGCCACTACCTCCAAAGGTCGGATAACATACAATTCCTATTCGCATAACAGCTAATTAATCGTCGAAGTTAAATCTATTTTTTTGCCAGCATTTACCGCTTGCCCCTTCCCACCGAAGCTTTAGCGAAGGTGGGCTTTGCTCACTAAAGTTTGAGTGAACCCATATTCGCTAATGCTTTCGTAGATAAAGCCCCACCTTCGTTCCGCCATCGCGGAACTTCGGCGGGCAACGCATAACTTTAGCAAAAAATAACACAATGGGTCGAAAATTGTTCGGGCTTGTTTTATTGTTAATGAATTTAACAGGATTTGCACAGCAGGAAGATTCTTTAATGATCAGAAAGATTGCGGACGAGATACTGGCGAATGGTAAGACTTATGATAATCTCCGGGTTCTATGTAAGACCGTGGGTGGCCGGCTGGCCGGCTCTCCTCAAATGCTAAAGGCCGAAGATTGGGGCGTTAAGACACTAAAAGAAGCAGGGGCAGACCAGGTTTGGTTGCAGGAATGTAAAGTGCCTTATTGGGATAGGGGAGGAAAAGATGTTGCAACCATAAATTATAAGGATGATAAAGGAAAAGGATTAAAAGAAAATCTTGATATACTGGCGCTGGGCAATTCAATGGGAACGGGTGCTAAGGGTGTTAACGCGCAAGTGATCCTTATCAATAATTTCGATGAGCTCGAAAAAAGAAAAGACGAAGTAAAGGGAAAAATTGTCTTCTATAATTACCCATTCAACCCCCGATACGTACAAACTTTCCGTGCTTACGGTGAATCCGGAGCATATCGCCGCTCTGGTCCGAGCCGCGCAGCAAAGTATGGAGCTGTTGCCGTATTGATTCGTTCTATGTCTGGTTCAACCGACAATAATCCTCATACCGGATCTACGGCTTACGATAGTGCCTATGCGAAAATACCATGTGCGGCCATGGGCTTACGTGATGCAGATAAGCTGAGCAAAATATTGGAAAGTGGTAAACAAGTGCAAGGCTATTTGAAAACAATGGGTCATTTTAATCCAGATGCAACTGGTCACAATGTAATTGGTGAATTGAAGGGAAGTGAATTTCCTGATGAATACATAACTGTTGGCGGCCATCTTGATTCATGGGATCCTGCAGAAGGAGCACATGATGATGGAGCAGGTTGTGTTCATTCTATTGAAGTGTTGCGTGCATTGAAAGCTATCGGTTATAAGCCGCGTCGTACAATTCGTGTTGTTTTGTTTGCTAATGAAGAAAATGGATTGCGTGGAGGAAACAAATATGCAGAAGAAGCAAAGGCCAAAGGCGAGAAACATTATTTCGCCCTTGAAAGTGATGCTGGTGGATTTACTCCAAGAGCATTTGGCTTCACCGTGAAGAAAGAGCAGATGGACAAGATCAAAACATGGGCTGATCTTTTCAAACCTTATGGCGTTAGTGATTTAACCGAAGGTGGCGGTGGAGCAGATATTGGTCCATTGGGGAGAACCTTTAATACACCATTAGCAGGTCTTGTTCCAGATTCGCAACGTTATTTTGATTTGCATCATGCGAGGAATGATGTATTTGAAAATGTGAATAGGAGAGAGTTGGAATTGGGGGCGTTGAATATGGCGGCGTTGATTTATTTGGTGGATAAATACGGGCTGTAGTTTATAGGTTCATCATTCATTTCATAATTGCTTTATCTGCGCCCCGCCGTTGGCGGGGGCGCGCTTTTACCGCAGAGATGCGGGGACGCGGAGGCGCAGAGATGTAATGGTATATGCGTAAATTCTTCGGATATTTTTTAGTTATCATCATTCTGCTTATGGTAGTACTGGGATATTGGTACTATTATAATCCTTATAGCGATGGTGAACGAAAGGGGACGCTGATAAAGTTTACGAGAAAAGGGAATGTGTTTAAAACTTACGAAGGCGAATTATGGTTGAGTTGCAGGCAAATGATCAATCCGGAAAAGTTTTATTTCTCAGTCACTGATAAACCACTTGCTGATTCTTTGATGAAACTGCAGGACGAATGTCTCACGGTTACCTATCGCCAATACCGGAAAGGCCTTGCCTGGCGTGGCGATAGCAAATACATCGTTACCGGTTATCAGCGAATCACCCCTTAGCAAGTATGCTGAATATCGCTGGCCGTTTATGAATATCCGGTAAAGTCTTACTCCAATTCTTAATGGAATCGGTTCGAATCAATTCTGTGGGTGCTGTGATGTCTACCGCAATTGATAAGACTGTAGATGGCTTACAGTTTTTTACCAATGATTCTAACAATTGATTATTTCGATAAGGAGTTTCGATAAAGAGCTGCGTACATTTTTTTTGAGCCGATTCAAGTTCTAATTCTTTAATCTTTTTGTTTCGTTGTGCGCTATCAATAGGTAAATACCCAACAAACTGAAACTGCTGGCCATTCATGCCGCTTGCCATCAAAGCAAGCAGAATTGAACTTGGGCCTGATAATGGTTTCACAGTTGCATTTTGCTCGTGAGCAATAGCTACTAATAATTGTCCGGGATCGGCCACGCCGGGACAGCCCGCCTCACTAATAATTCCAATTGCTTTTTTTGCTTTGAGAGCCGACCTGAAAGCCTGCGAGGCCTCACCTTCTTTTTCCATATTGTGCCATTCGTAAGAATCAATATTTATTTCCTTCCATATAGTCTTCAGATATCTTCTTGCTGATCGCTCATTCTCCACAAAAAAAACCTGACAGGATTTTATGGCATCCAAAACTGCGGGAGGAATTGTTGATGCAGCTGTTTCGTGAAGTAATGAAGGAATTAAATAGACAATCGAACCCATAGCAAATGTTTAGTTCTGCTCTTCGCTTTGATGATATAAACTAATCGTTGCAGCCACCACTGCATATGCCGGAGCTAAAACCCAACCCAGAACAGGCAGGAAATGCATCAGGTAAAACACTCCACCATTCCCAATCGCCAGTCCACGATGTTTTCCAATAAACTCGATACTTGCAGATGGCGATAGTTTATGTCTTTCACAACTATAATCGAGCATTGAAAATCCATAATAATAGCATTCAACAAAGACGGCAATTACTGGTGTAATCCAACCCACAACGGGAATGAAAGAGAGGATGATCAGGAATACGAAATAAACTGTTTGCCAAAGTCCGTTACGAAATGCCAGTCGAATTCCCCTTCCCATGTCCTTCAACAATTGTTTTGAACTGAAGGGATAGTCTTTGCCTTCCATTATTGATTCAGTTTTTTCGCTGAGGTAGGCAAAGAGCGGTGATCCGATAATGAGAAATAAATATTTGAATAAGGAAAAATAAAAGAAGACCAGGATCAGCCTGAGCATAAACTCGCCCATGATAAAAAGGAAGTTCAGGAACTCATTTCCTTGAAGCCTGAGCCACCTGTCAATTCCCACTCGTTGGCTCATGTATGTTACTGCTGTATCTGAAGACTTAAGAAAGAAATACATACCCACAACGAAGAGTATCATGTAAAGAATTCCCGGGATAAGAATCCATTTCCACAATTTGTAGCGATTGATAAACTTGTGGGCTTTGGAATAGGATTGGATGGCTATGACGATTTCTTTAAGCAAACTGGTTTTTTTATCAATTTTTATTCAACTGCTGTAGCTTTATGGTTGAGCAGTTCAAAAGCAGCACTCAAACTTAATAAAATATTCTATTTGTACTTCTAATGGAAAAATTGGGTTTTGAATTTTATAACCGTCCCGATGTATTAAAGATAGCCCGAGAACTGCTAGGAAAAATCCTCGTAACAAATTTTGATGGGAGGATAACCAGTGGCAGAATCGTAGAAACCGAAGCATATGCGGGTATACGTGACCGCGCATCGCATGCATACGGGGGTCGAAGAACTCCACGCACTTCGATCATGTATGAAAACGGAGGTACGGCCTACGTTTATTTTTGTTATGGCATCCATCACCTCTTTAATGTCGTTACAGATAAAAAAGAAATCCCTCATGCTGTGCTAATCCGTGCGCTTGAGCCAGTGGAAGGGATCGAAATTATGTTAGCAAGAACCAACAAAAAAGTTTTAGATAATACGATAACAAGAGGACCAGGAAATGTATCAAAAGCATTAGGTATTTTAACCGTACATACGGGAATCAGTCTTTTAGGAGATGAAATTTTTATAGCAAAAGACGAATATTCTCTTAAAAAAAAGGATATTGTTACCAGTCCAAGAATTGGAGTGGACTATGCAGGCGAGGATGCCAAATTGCATTATCGGTTCAGCATTAAAAATAATCCCTATGTAAGCGGCAAACGAATTTGATCAACCAAAACCCAGCTACTTGAATCAACGACTTCGTTACTGGCTGCCAATTGCACTTGGAATAGTATTGTTTGTATTGATGTTTCTCATCAATCCTTTCTCCGTCGATAAAAAAGCATTGAAGGTTTTAGCTGTTGCGGTACTGATGATCACCTGGTGGGTGGCTGAAGCGATGCCAATGCCAGTTGTGGCCTTGTTACCCATCATTTTATTTCCCTTAATGAATATTGCGCCCATTAAAGAAGTCGCTGCCGGATATGCTGACTCGGTGATCTTTCTTTTTATGGGAGGATTTATGATTGGACTGGCAATTGAGAAATGGAATCTGCACAAAAGAATTGCACTTACGATAGTCAATTTCACTGGAACGAGTGGGGACAGAATTGTATTGGGATTTATTCTTGCCACCGGATTTATCAGCATGTGGCTAAGCAATACGGCAACAACAATGATGATGTTTCCTATTGCTGCTTCGGTTATTCATGTAGTTAAGGAAAATCATAATGGCAAAGGCAATCTTGCCAATCTTGCTCTTACTATCATGTTGGCGATTGCCTATGCATCAAACTTTGGTGGAGTTGCTACGATTATTGGTACACCTCCTAATGTTGCATTTGTAGGATACATTCACGATAAATATAATTATTCGGTCGAGTTCCTTGATTGGATGATCATCTGTTTTCCTTTGGCAATTCTTTTATTGCTTTCATTATATATAGTGATGACGAAGTTCCTTTATCCAAGCAGAATTGCAGCAGATCCAATCACAAAGGCGCATATAAAAGATGAATTAAGGCAATTGGGCCCGATGACTGGTCCGGAAAAAAGAGTGCTCACCATCTTTATCTTAACAGCTTCATTGTGGATTACAAAAGATCTGCTCAATCTTGGACTACAGACGTTCGGAACAATTCGATTAGATGACACGATGATTGCATTGATTGGGGCGACACTATTGTTTATCGTGCCGGCTGGTACAGGAGGCCATCAGCGAATTTTGGATTGGAGCGATACTTCAAAAATGGCCTGGGGCATTTTATTATTGTTTGGTGGCGGAATTGCTTTAGCTGCAGCATTGGAAAAAGCAGGGTTGATTCAAATGCTTGGTCAATGGATTGCTGGTATGAGTGGAAGTAATGTATTTATACTTGTATTTATGATTACTCTTATATCACTCTTTGTAAGTGAAGTGATGAGCAATATTGCACAGGTAATTGTATTCTCTCCTGTGATCGCGGGAATTGCCGACGCACTACATATGAATCCACTCTTATTGGGAATTCCTATGACCCTGGGCGCGAGTTGCGCCAGCATGATGCCAATGGGAACTCCACCCAATGCTATTGTATTCGCCAGTGGTCATATTAAATTGAATCAAATGGTTAAAACTGGCTTCGTGATGAATATTGTAGCAGTGATTTTGATAACTTTATTTAGCTACTTCCTCGTGCCGTTGTTGATGAACGTTAGGTAATAGAAAATCAAGTTCCCATGGCGATATTAAAATGCAGCGTTGCGATCCTGCTTTTGAGCTTTGCACAAGTGCAGAATGGCAAAATTGTCGTTATTGGGAAGACCGCAAACTTAAAGGCTGGTGCAGTAGTCATTTCAAATAAAGATAGCCTGCACTATTATGTAGATGGGTTATCTCATTGGAAGGAGAATGAAGTCGGAAGGCAAGTTAAAGTATCCGGAAAGCTAAAAGTTGTAAATACTAAACCTCAAAAAGAAGACGAACCACTTAAGCAAATGATTGTTGGTACAGTAAGAATAATACTAAGGCCTAAATGGGAATTACTTGAATAGTATTTGAAAAGAGAATTGGTAGAAGGAATTAAAACTTCGGACAAGGCATTGGCTTGTAGCCTGGAGGACGTTTGATAAAAATTAGTGAGATTTCCATTCCACCGCGGCTTTCAGAAGCAGTTTTAAGACTACTAATATTCACGTCATACGATGCTCCGATGCGGAATCCATTGAATTCAAGACCGAGATAAGGAATGATCGCATCGTTCAGGTTATTTACGCGTGTCCAAACCCCAGCAAAGAAATTGCTTGGGTTTTCCGGATCATCGTTTAATGCGATTCCTAACGCTCCGCCTAAAACGAAATTATTTGCTCCATACTGTGTACTGAATAATGAACTCAGGTAAATTGATTTGGTCGCATCGCCGAGCGGAATCGAGCCACCACCATGAAATGTATATCGGGGATAGAGCGTGTAATATATATTAGTAAAATACTCCTGTGGCTTATTCAAATGGTAAGCCGAAACTCCGAAATAGAAATTGTTGAATCCATCGGTTGAGCCATTATAAAGCACGCCAGCACTCACATCGAAATAGCTCATGTTGAGCGTCTCGTTGTTTACAGGCTCCCCACTTGGAATTGTCCAACCGCCAAACTGATCTAACTCATCTTCAAAATTTAGTTTTGTGCCATCCAGTTTTTTCGTGTTGTAAGTGCCCTGGAAACCTATTCCGATTTGATGAAGCCCATCTTCGTCGAGTCCTTTATGATATGCTGTAGTTACTGAGATCAGGTTGGTAGAAAGAATGCCGTTTGCAGTCTTATCCGTCATTGCAAGAATGCCGATTCCCCAGGTGTCAAGTTCTGAAATCTTGCCTCTGAGTATTGGAAAATCAAATGATGCCGTTGAAGTAATAAAGGCTTTACTGATTGCCGGCCATTGGTCGCGATAATTACCTGCAATCCTGAAATCGCCATTAAATTTTCCAGTAAGCGCCGGGTTTAATGTGAGGGGTGAGACGAAGAATTGCGAGAAGTTAGGATCCTGTGCCATCGCACCGGTAAGGTACGCTGTCAGAATACTTAACAATAATGTTTTCCTCATCCACGGCATAGTAAATACAATGACAAGCAAAATACAAAAAATGCTGACAGGAAACGGATAAAAAGGCTAAAATGTTGCCAAAGGAAAGTACGTGGAAGACATTAGTTGGGTTGTTTCTGTGTACTAAAGGTTGTCGACCCTGCTTAGTCTCTAAGTATTTATTAGGAGCTTACAAGGGGTCGACAACCTTGGGTCTCCAACCCTCCTACATTTGTGTTTTGGAACCAAACGCGAGATCGCCGGCATCTCCCAAACCGGGAACGATATAACCTTTTGCAGTGAGTTCTTCGTCGATCGCGCCGCACCAGATAATCGCATGAGGCTCTTCGCGCAAGACGTATTCGATGCCTACTGTACATGCAATTGCTGCGACGATATGAATCTGGCCGGGTTTGCCTTCTTCTCTTAGATAATGAATGGTTTTAACCAAAGAAGAACCGGTAGCCAGCATCGGATCAGAAAGAATCACAACTCTGCCTTCCAGTTCGGGACAGGAAATATATTCAAGATTAATTTCAAATGAGCCATCCCGGTGGTGTTTACGATAAGCGGAGATAAAAGCATTATCTGCCTTATCAAAATAATTCAATAAACCCTGGTGAAGGGGTAGTCCCGCACGAAGAATCGTAGCCAACACAGGCTGTTCTTTCAATACTTTGCAAATACTTATTCCGAGTGGAGTTTGAATTTCCCTTTCTTCAAATTCGAGCTTCTTGCTGATTTCATAAGCAGCAATTTCTCCAATGCGTTCAAGATTTCTTCTGAAGCGCATGCGGTCTTTTTGGATCTCATGGTCACGCAATTCACTAACCCAGTTGCTTAACAGGGAGTATTGTTCGCTTAAATTAATGACCATGCTCTCCTTTTGGATTTTAGTAATCAAGCCTGAACTTTGAAAATGTAAATTTAGTTGTTGAAATCCCGAACTTGAAGATAACAAATTGAATTTAGATATGCCAGTCGAATAGGGGTTGAAAAAATAAAATTTAAAATCTCAAATATAAAATAGTCACTGATGGTTTATCGCGCAATCGGCCTAATGAGTGGTAGTTCGCTGGATGGGTTGGATATTGTTTTTGCTGAATTTCAGGAAGTCTCAGGTAAATGGGAATATTCAATTCGGGCCGCAGAATGTTTTCCGTATGAAAAAGAATGGGAACAAAAATTACAAAAAGCTATCAGCCTCTCTGCTCTCGATTACCAACTGCTTCACACGGATTATGGTCACTATATCGGCAAAACGATAAATAAGTTTATCGAGAAGCATCATTTGCAATACCAGGCGCAGCTTATCACTTCACATGGGCATACAACCTTTCATGTGCCATCGAGAATGATGACTGCTCAAATTGGTGATGGAGCGGCAATAGCGGCTGAAACAGGAATCAATACCGTTAGTGATTTACGCGCAATGGATTTAGCATTGGGGGGACAAGGTGCCCCAATCGTCCCAATCGGTGAGAAATTATTATTGAAAGATTATACTTTGTTATTAAATCTTGGCGGTATTGCAAACGTTTCTGCCAATGCTCCGGGTGAAAATATTGCATTTGATATTTGTCCAGCGAATCGTGTACTAAACCTCCTGGCTGCTAAAGCCGGGAAAACTTATGATGAAAATGGAGTAATGGCGGCAACAGGGGATATCGACGAAAACCTTCTTTCAAAACTTAATTCACTTGTCTATTACAATCAGCCTTTTCCTAAATCTCTCGCAAACGATTTCGGAACTGATACCGTATTTCCTCTGGTTGAAAAAAGCGGCTTAAGTACCAACGATGCATTGCGCACTTATGTGGAGCATATCGCCATTCAATTAAGTAAATCAATTGATCAATTATTATCAAAAGTCGCAATCCCGAATCCAAAAATGTTGGCGACCGGCGGTGGCGCACACAATAGTTTTCTTGTCGAAAGAATAAAAGCCAATATTGATCACAGTATTGAAGTTGTAATTCCTGATCCACAACTTATCGATTTCAAAGAAGCATTGGTTATGGCGTTGATTGGAATACTTCGATGGAGAGAAGAACCGAATGTATTGGCATCGGTTACTGG
>AR_comb_assmDRAFT_10160741_pt1 | contig 10971 bp, 11 predicted proteins | sample ArasoioldDNA_FD_10543 | JGI IMG/M metagenome (IMG submission 10543) | reverse complement strand
GTTGAACTCCTGACGAGGCTGAAATGGATTTCTGGCAATCTGCCCGACAGGAATTGATTTCAGCGCGCCTTCATCGCTTGACGCGAGTCCGGTTGCGCTTCCAAGCAGAGCTTCGAGTCCCCTGCCCAATCGACGCGGAGTTTTCTCAGTTGGCACCGTCATCTCCTTGCGCTGTTCTTTGGATCAACTCTTTGGCGACGTTCATGTAGGCCTGTGCTCCCACCGAAGCCACATCGTAAAGGATGATCGGTTTTCCGAAACTCGGAGCTTCTGCCAGGCGGACATTTCGTGGGACAACGCTTCTGAAAACCTTCGGCCCAAAATACTCTCTCGCATCCTCGGCGACCTGTCGAGAGAGATTGAGTCGCGAGTCATACATCGTCAGCAGCACACCGTCGATACCGAGTTTTTCATTAGCACTGTGCTGCACTCGGTGAACCGTGTTGAGCAGCTGAGATAATCCTTCCAGAGCGTAGTACTCGCACTGGAGCGGGATGAGCAACGCGTCCGCTGCCACCAGCATGTTGATCGTGATCAGGCCCAGGGACGGCGGGCAGTCGATGATCACGAAATCGTAGTCGTCGCGAAGCGACTCGACTGCCCCGCGCATCACGAGGTCGCGGTCCTCCTTGTCTACCAGCTCGACTTCTGCCGCCGCCAGATCTGGAGTGGCGCCGATTACATCCAGCTTCTCAAACTGGATCGAAGTCTGGCGGGATGATCTGAAGTCGGCGTTTCCGACAAGGACGTCGTAGAGCGTTAGGGGAACGTTTTCCTTCTGGAGGCCGACACCACTTGTCGCGTTGCCTTGTGGATCAGCGTCCACGAGAAGAGTGCGTTGTTCTGCAGCGGCCAGACTCGCAGCGAGGTTTACTGCGGTGGTTGTTTTTCCTACGCCACCTTTCTGGTTGGCGATTGCGATAATGCGCGCCACGAAATTCCGGTTGTTGGGACGGCGCTAAATCTACCCAGGACGAAGGGGGGTTTCCACGTGGAACCCCAACGGAGTGTTCCACGTGGAAACATGGTCGTTAACGGCTGGGGTTGAACCGCCAGCGAGTGCTCACATCGACAGAGACCGTTTCTTCCCCGGGATTGATTGGAGTGTCCGCCTGAGCTGCTCCCGCAACCATACTCTTCATCATCATGGGTCGAGGAGGCGGAGCAGAGTAAGATCCGACGCTCACCTCGATCAATCCACCCAGGGATCCGCCTGCTGCCCTGGCAGCAGCTTCAGCATCGGCACGTGCCTTTTCGATCGCAGCTCCAATCGCTGTACGTCGTGCAGCGTCCACGTTCGAGGCAGAAAAGTCCAGCGACGTGATCATGTTGGCCCCATGCGATAATGCTGCATCGATAGCCGGTCCAACCTGGTTCAGTTTGCGCACATCGACGAGAATGGTGTTCGTGACGTTGTATCCGACGATCACCGGTTCTTTGCCGGGATCGAAGCGTTGCTCCGGATAGACGTTGTAGTTGATCGTCGAGAGCTGATCATTTCCAAATCCAAGAGCCTTCAAAGCCGAAATGACTGACTGCTGCTTGGTGGCATTTTCAGCCGCAGCAGCCGCCGCCGTGGCGCCTCGGGTCTGCACGCTTACCTGAAGCGTAGCTCGATCCGGAGTAACCTTCACCTCACCATGACCGACAACCGTAATTTGCGGAATCGGCTCTACTGGCGCGCTAACGGCTTGAGAGTGCGCCATTACTGGCGCTAAAAGGAGTGTTAATACACCAATTGGCTTCATCATTTCTATTCTCGAATAGAGGAGAGGTCTATGAAACAGCGTGGCCTATGATGGGGAGACGTTCCAGACACTCCCCCTTGCACAGGAGATCAGACAGAAAGCACAGGCTCGATATCGTGGATACGATCGAGGTTCATGCCAATGATTCCCTCCGATTCACTGCGTACCAGCATGTTGGCAAATTTCGCCCCCCAAACAATCTCGTCCGCCTCGTAAGATGAACGTGAGTGGACTTGCTGGGATAGCGTTTCGTCCGTCGCAATGAGCAGTACCAATAACTCTGCATCCGCCTCCAACAGATCTGCGTGTGTGAGACCCCAGATGGGACTGTTTGGAGAAATCGGATGCACGACCGTCCAGCTCAATGGGAAGAAGACCACCCGGTTCCTTTCGAGCTCGAGCTCGTAGAATCTTCGAACAGTCGTACCGCCGGAATGCTCGATCTTGGTCAGGATCGCCTGGATCTGCACATCGATGAGTTGACTGCTTCTCGCGTTTGCGATTCTGAATTCAAGAGCGGTTTTGTCGCGATACGGAGCGACAATCGCCTTCTGGCTGTAGATGATTCTAGCCGACGGCCGCGAGAAACGTGAGAAGATCACGCCGGTTGCCAACGCCACGCCGACAATGTTGCAGAGTGCCTCGATTGTCACCAGCGCATTCGGCACAACACCGACCGGAACGATGTTTCCGTATCCGATCGTCGCAAACGTATCGACACTGAAAAAAAATGCGCGGTAGAAAGGCTGACCCGCGAAATATCCGCCGCTGGATTGCAAAGCATCGGGACCGCACAGAACGAACGCAAAAGCGAACAGGACGTTGATTGCAACATAGGTTGCCGCGATGAACGCGAGAAACTGTGGCCACGAGATAGTCAACAACCAGCGATATAGACCGAGTGACGAAAGGGGGTTAAGACCCTCGAGAACGACGTTGAAACTTCCGTCGCGGTTGAGGAGCCTGCGCCTGGTGCCCCGTGCGACCTCGGTGCCGAAGCCGAGGTCCTTGAATTCGTCCTTCTCGCTGGCTGGTGTTACTGGGTTCAACGTCGAAGTCATTTGATGGATCCGTGCATCGCGATGACTGAGTCCAGGGAAAATGGCCTGGGATGTCGGCTAAAGCTACATTCCTCCGATGGGGTCCTCGGAATCCTCAGTGGGTCGCGCGACGACACTGATCGTCATTTCGGCACTCAGCTTCGGATCTATATCCGTTCTGACCGTTCTCACCACTAGTGCCGGTGTTCCCCTCCTCACAGTCATGGCGTGGCGTTACGTAATCGGCGCCTTCCTGCTCGTCTATTCTGCTCGAGCAGCAGTGCGTCGCTCGGTTTCAAGACGACGGATCGTTCAGCTACTGCTGATCGGTGGGGTCGGACAGGCACTGATCACGTATCTAAGTCTCTACTCTCTTCGATACATACCAGTTGGCCCACTCGCGTTCCTGTTTTACACGTATCCAGCCTGGGTCGCTGCCATTGCAGCCGTGCGAGGAACCGAGCGACTGACGCCAATTCGGCTAACCGCACTCGTACTAGCGTTGATTGGAGTCACGGTGATGGTGGGAGCGCCAGTGGAGAAACTCAATCCGATTGGCGTTGCCCTCGCGCTCGGCTCGGCATTGCTCTATTCGGTCTACTTGCCGGCATTGGAGTACGTTCAGGAAGGCGTACCCGCAATGTTTGCGACGTTCCTTCTCATAGTCGGCGCGGCATTTACCTTCGTGATCGCGGCTGTTCTCACGCGCGAGCTATTCGCTCCAAGTGAATCTTCGGTCTGGACCAACATTCTGTTGTTGGCCGTAGTCTCTACGGTGATTGCGTTCTCCGCGCTAATCAAAGGCTTATCTGTGCTCGGACCCGTAAGGACAGCAATCATTGCGACGGTCGAGCCGTTTTTCACGGCCATTCTCGGTGTCATGGTTCTGGGCAATCAGCTTGGCGCCCCAACCTTGATTGGTGGCGTCCTGATTGCGACCGCCATTCTCATTATCGAGTGGAGCTCGACGAGAAAGCTGGCCGCTACCGCGTAGTCGCGAGGCGCTTCCTTCGTTCTACTTCGATCACCAGGTTCTGCAGATCGCTGGGACTGACGCCGGGAATCCGTGAAGCCTGGGCAAGCGAGACAGGCTTCAATCGACCGAGCTTTTGACGTGCTTCGAACGATAAAGACTGCATGTCGCTGTATTCCAAATCCGGGTCAAGCGAAAAATCTCCCATCCGTCGCATGCGATCTGCCTGCATCCGCTCGCGCTCGAAGTAACCCGCGTATTTGATCTCGAGATCAGCCGTCACCATTGCCTCGGACTCTATTCCATTTGCCACCCCGGCGGCTTCGAGCAATGCACTAAGCAGAACATCCTGGCGCCTCGCGAGTTCAATGATCTTGACGGGATGTGGAAGCGGTGAGCTTCCCGCCTTCGCCAAAATATCAGCGGCTGCCGAAGGCGAGATGCTCGTCGTCTCGGCGAGTCTCAACGCTGAATCTTCCTGCTCGAGTCTGCTGGCGACGACGCCTGACTCCGCTTCCGAGTAAATGCCAAGCCGCATCCCGATGGGACCCAGACGTCGCACCGCATTATCCTGACGGACAGTCAGCCTGAATTCGGATCGTGAGGTAAAAAGTCGATAGGGCTCATCGACTCCGCGGGTAACCAAGTCATCTATCAAAACGCCGATGTAGGAAGTCTCTCTGCCAAGGATCAGAGGAGAACGGTTTCGTGTTGCAAGGGCGGCATTCAAGCCCGCGACCAGTCCCTGACCAGCCGCCTCTTCGTACCCAGTTGTCCCATTTATTTGTCCAGCGAAGTAAAGACCGGGGATTGCCTTTACCTGGAGGGAAGGGTCGAGCTGCGTGGGCGGATAGTAGTCGTACTCGATGGCGTAGCCGGCACGATTCATTCGTACATCGGACAAGCCACGTACCGAGCGAAGAATCTGAAGCTGCACATCTGCGGGCAGCGACGTCGAGAGGCCGTTGACATACAACTCCGAGGTGTCATGACCCTCCGGCTCGAGAAAAAGCTGATGTCGCTCTGCCTGCGGGAACTTCACGATCTTGTCCTCGACGGACGGACAATAACGCGGTCCGCGTGATGAGATCGCACCACCGTACATGGCAGACTTGCTGATGTTCTCCTTGATGATGTTCTTGCCGTCCGACTCCAGGTACGTGATCCAGCATGGCATCTGATCCGGGTGGCGCGTACCGTCGCCTTCACGACGTGGCGTAGCCCAGAACTGGGACCACGAATAGTCGAACTGCTCGATCTCGCTCTCCTGAATTTCGAGCAGCTTGTAATCGACGGATCGCCCATCGATTCGCGGTGGAGTACCCGTCTTGAATCTTGCTACGGTTAAACCGGCCTGTTCGAGTTGCTCAGCGAGATGGGTGCTGGCTGCTTCACCAGCCCTTCCGCCCGAGATCTGGGTGCCAGTGCCGATGTGGATTCGTCCGCGCAAAAACGTGCCGGTAGTGACCACTACGCTACGCGCGCCAAGCTTTCTGCCCTCGACGGTCTCGACGCCCACGACTCTCCGGTCGGAATCAAACAGCAGTCGCGCGACTGTGCCCTGAATGGTCTGAAGGTTTGGCTGCTGCTCCAGCAGTGTGCGGACCGCTCGACGATAAAGTCCCCTATCACACTGGGCGCGTGGGGCCCAGACAGCAGGACCCTTGCTGCGATTGAGCATCCGGAATTGAATCATGGCCAGATCTGTTGCTCGACCCATGATTCCGCCGAGTGCATCTACTTCGCGGACGACGGTGCCCTTGGCGACACCGCCAATGGCGGGATTGCATGACATCTGTCCGATTGTCTCCAGCGCGCTCGTCACCAGGGCGACACGTGCGCCGAGTCGAGCCGCTGCAACGGCTGCTTCAGTGCCGGCGTGGCCGCCGCCTATCACCAGCACATCGAATTCGGCTTCGAAACCTGGAGGCATGGTCATACATTAAAGATAAGAGGCTCGCCCAATGCTGAGTTAGTCTCATATCGAACCTAATTATGGCGCTGCAGATAAAGGCTGGTCAACCAGCGGTGCTGATTCGTCAGGAAGCATTTGACCGAGCTGGTCTGATAAGAAATGCTATCGATGCGCGATTCAATCTCACTGACGAGGAATTCCGCGTCGGAGAAGGCCTGGTGGTTCTGGGGCCGCTCCCTTCAGACGATCTCCTTCCGGATCTGATCGACGCACTGGAGCAAAGTGGACTGGTCTACTTCGATGACTTCTTCGATCTCAGTGGCAACTGGCCGGAGTGGCTTTCCTTGTACGCGCGTGGAGTACGAAATCGAGAAGGCTAGAGACGCCGTTCCACTACGGACCATTCCTCGATCATGGCGATGCCGTTTTCGATCCGGTCAATAACGACGTCCTCGCCGACAGCCAGCGCCTTTGAGCTCAAGGATCGTGCAGGCACCAGGATCTCGCGACCGTGTCGCTCGTATCTGATCTCGCCAGCTCCACTCGGCGCAATTTCCCGGCTGACGACAGCCAGCTGCCCCTGAATTTCGTCATCTCGTGAAAGAGACTCGGCCGAAACTCCTCTGAGCGCCCACCGAGCCAACAGTGTGATCATCCCGCTTATTGCCAGAATGCCAACGCCGGCGGCGATCAGCAGTACGCCCCATGTGGGCAGCTGGGTACGCGAAGCAATCGGATAGCCCGCGGCGCCAAACCCGACTGCGAATGCAGCCAGTGCCGGCAAATTGAAGAAAGCTGAAGGTCGGCGTGTCTGGCTGGGACGCGCGTGCTGGACTCCGTGGAGCATTGCGAACACCGCCAGCACGAGGCCGGCGGTGAACGCAACGAGAAATACAATTGGCAGCGTCTTCACCTGAGGCTATCCGGCAGCTTGATAAGTCCGCGATCAGGATCCCAGATATTTCCTGAACCAGGAGATCGTTGCCGGCCAGGCGGCCTGTGCTGCGGTCATGTTTGCGCCATTCATACCGGCCTGCTGACGGAGAAACCCGTGTCCAGCCCCAGCATAGATATTGTGTTCGTAGGTCTTCCCTAGAGCGTGCATAGCGGTGTCAGCTGGAGGAATTGTCGCATCGACACGCGCGTCATTTCCAGCGTACAATCCGAGCACCGGCGCGCGCACCGATGCGAGATCGCTGGTTTGCGGTGAGACACCATAGTAAACGACGGATGCGCCGAGTCCGGGTGCATGCACCGCATGAGCGAACGAGACACCCCCGCCCCAACAGAACCCGACTATCCCGTATTTCTTCTCCGCTGCGGGAAGTGACATCCCATACTGGGCCACAGCGTCGAGCGACTTCTGTACCCAGTCCGGCTTGAGAGTTCGGATGGAATCAGTTGCCACGCGTGCAACGAGGCTGTCCGGTCCACTGGGAAGATTCTTCATCGTCAGGAGATCGGGGGCGAGCGCGATGAACCCATCGGCGGCGAGCTGGTCGGCAACGCCCCTCACCCAGGTGGAAAGGCCAAAGATCTCATGAACAACCACCACCACCGGTGCCTTGGTGCTTCGTTCGGGGTAAACGACCCAGGTGTGCAGGCTATCTCCGCTCGGCGTGCGAATCATTACCCACTCTCCATGGCGCGGAGATGAACTGAGTCTGGCCGGCGCTCCAGCCGCATCGGGAGGTAGCGAGGTTGATGCTTGAGCGGCAGGCATCGATGTCACGGTGGCGTGATCGGCGTGCGCATCACTCGCCGGCGCCATTTTAGTAGTCGTGCAACCCGCTAATGCAATTGAGGCAAGCAGTCCGAGTGCGTATGCTGATGATTGCATCTTACCCCTCTCCTGTTTGTGGCCGGCTCGCTTCTGATCGCGCGAAGCTCTCTGCAAAGAATTCTCCAACCCTGTATTCCGCGTAATAAAACGGGCGCCATGGCCATCGGCCAGCTATGAACCCCGCGTGACCGCCAGTTTCGACAAACTCGAGGTGAAGAGCGGGGTTTTGTCCGGCAGCGTCGCGAACATCGTCCAGCACTTCCCGCGGCAACATCGGATCATCAACTGCGCTTAATAGTAGCGTATCGAGCCTAATACCGGTCAGGTACGGTAGGGAGCTCGAACGACGATAGTAATCATGTGCGTCGCGAAATCCGTGAAGCGGACCGGTTATCAGATTGTCGAAGTCTTCGAGGGTTCGCAGCGCGGCAATCTTATCCTGCGACGCCAGGTCCGGAAACCGCTGTGCTTTTTCCGATGCCTTGCGACGGAGCGAGCTCATGAAGAACCGCTGGTAGAACCGCGAGAATCCGCGGTTGATTCTCGTTGAGGATCGCGCGAGATCAAAGGGGACAGACACTGCCGCAGCTGCCCTTAGTCGGTCGGGCAAGTCACTGCCCATTTCTCCAAGCAGCTTCAGCAAAACGTTGCCGCCCAGCGAGACTCCAGCCATCGCGAGATCCGATGTCGGGAATTCACGCGCGATCCGCGCCAGGGCGAATGCAGCATCGCCGGTCTCACCCGAGTGATAGAACCGTCGTGTTCGATTTGGCTCCGACCCGCAGGAGCGAAAAACCAGAAGATCCGCGCCCCAGCCTCGTCGTGCTGCCTCGTTCAGCAGACCTTGGGCATAGTGAGATCGTATCGTTCCTTCGAGTCCGTGGAGCAACAGGATACGGGGCTGGCCTGGCTGTGCACGCAGGCGATACATGTCGAGGAAATCACCGTCTGGCGTATCCCAGCGCTCAAGAATCGTCGGGGCAGGCGTTTGCCGGCGAAACAGCTTGCCCCACAGGGTCTGCAGATGCCCACCGGGAATCCACCAGGCGGGAGAATAGATTACGTCTTTCTTCATAGTCCCGAACTGTGGGTCGTATCTTTACTGCGCATAAGGGGGAGCGGCTTTGGAAGTACAGATTTTCGGCGTAAAGAAAAGCGCGGATACCCGGAAGGCTCTTCGCTTCTTCTCCGAGCGGCGAATAAAAACACATTTCGTGGACCTGATGGAGCGCCCTGCATCGCTGGGCGAGCTTCGCCGGTTTGCGCAGAAATTTGGCGTGGCTGCATTGATCGATCGAGATTCCAAACGTTTCGACGAGCTCGGTCTTCGATACGCGCAACTTTCGGACGATCGCTGGCTGGAAAAGTTGTCCGATGAGCCGCTGCTGCTGCGAATTCCGCTGGTTCGAAACGCAAATCGCCTTGTAATTGGCGCCGACGAGCCGACCTGGAAAACCTGGATGGAGAAGCCGTGACGTATCGCGTTCTGGTTACTGATGAAATTGATCCGGAAGGTGTGGCGCTGCTTGCCGCCGATCCAAAAATCTCGGTGGACGAGCTGCCCACTCTACCGAAAGAGGAGCTACTGAACCGAATCGGCGATTATGACGCGATCATAGGCCGGAGCGCGACTCGCATCTCGGGGGATCTGCTCGAGAAGGGGCGAAAGCTCAAGGTAGTTGGCCGTGCCGGTGTCGGAGTCGATAACATCGCGCTCGATGCCGCGACCTCCCTCGGCGTGGCTGTAATAAACGCACCCGCCGGAAATACAATCGCAGTGGCGGAGCTCTTTTTCGGCGCTGTGATCTCGCTGCTTCGTCACATTCCCCGCGCCGACGGCTCCATGCACGCCGGTAGATGGGATCGTTCCGCTTTGCTCGGCTCCGAGCTCAAAGATCGGACTCTTGGCATCGTCGGCCTCGGACGCATTGGCAGCGAGGTGGCGACGCGGGCTCGGGCGTTCGGAATGAACGTCATCGCCTATGATCCGTACATCGCGCCGTCGCGATTCGATGCATTGCGCGTTCAGGAAATGAAGTCCCTCGATGAGCTGCTGGAAGAATCCAATGTCCTGACCGTGCACACCCCGCTCACTGATGAAACAACTGGCATGATCGGTAAGCGCGAGCTAGGACGTCTTCCGAAGCAGTCCATCGTCGTGAACATGGCTCGTGGTGGGATCGTTGACGAAAAAGCATTGCTCGATGTCCTGAACAACAAGCATCTGCTTGGTGCGGTGATTGACGCGTACGAAAAGGAGCCGCTTGCACCGGATCATCCACTCCGGTCAGTGCCGAACGTTGTGCTGACTCCCCACATCGGCGCGTCGACGATGGAGGCACAGCGCAATGTAGCCGTAGATGTCTGCGTAGCGGTGCGGGACGCCTTGCTCAGCGGCGAGCTGTCCAGATCGATCAACGTCGCTGATGTCGGCGGCCAATGGGCCGACATCGAGCCAGCCCTGAATCTGGCACGTCGTGCGGCCGCTATTGGAAGGGCAATACTTGCCACCCAGGGTACACGAGTAGTGCAACGAGTCGACGTTCGCTCGGGATCGGCGCTGATCGCGGCAAGACGCGCATTGCTCGCTTCAGCTGCTCGCGGACTACTCGAGGGAACCGTTGAACAGGAGCGTCTGAATCTGATCAATGCACGGGCGGTCGCAGAAAATCGTGGAATCGATCTCTCGATGACGGAGACAGCGGCACAAGACAATCCATATTCGGTTGAGGTGCGCTTGAGCGGTGGAATGCAGGAAATAGCTATCGCCGGCACAGCCCAACCGGGCATGGCGCCGCGTCTGTCGCGGATCGGGGCCTTTCACGTTGATATTCAACCGCGCGACACGCTCCTCATCCTCACTAATAACGACGTCCCCGGCGTGATCGGACGCGTCGGAACGCTTCTCGGTGAAGCGGGAGTGAACATCGCCGAGTATCATCAGGCCCGACTTGCGCAGGGCGGACAGGCATTGGCTGCCGTTTCGGTCGACGGAGATGTGAGTGAGTCGATCCGGGAATCCTTGCTGCGACTGCCCGACGTATCCTCAGCCGCGGTTGTCTGCTTTAATCAAGGGTGAGCGTCGGCTTAAGCAACGACAAGAGTGTACGGGAAGCGTATGAAGCCGATGCATCTGGCCTTCATCTGGTTCCGGACCTGGTCGCGCGCCCTGATTCGATAGAAGAAGTAGTCGAAGTACTGAGAACGGCATCGGCAGACAAGATTCCCGTCACGTGCGCTGGCGCACAGACCAGCACTACTGGTGCATCGATAACCGACACCGGCATCCTACTATCCTTACGATCCCTCGGCGGCATCGTCCTCAACGCCGAGTCTAAAACAATTACGGCGGGACCTGGCGCACTGGTGGGCGACATCAAGCGCACGGCTGCCGCAGCTGGGCTTCTGTTCGCGCCTGATCCCACCAGCGAAGAGGAATCGACGATAGGTGGAGCGGTGGCCTGCAACGCGTCAGGCGCTCGCACCCTCAAGTACGGCGCTACCCGCCAGCA
>AR_comb_assmDRAFT_10007005_pt1 | contig 10978 bp, 13 predicted proteins | sample ArasoioldDNA_FD_10543 | JGI IMG/M metagenome (IMG submission 10543) | reverse complement strand
ACGCCGCCCGGTAGCCCTACGGCGGGGCAGCTGTGGTGGGAGTCGGACAGCGGCGTTCTGTGGATTTACTATACCGACGCCAATTCATCGCAGTGGGTCCAGGTCGCCGGCAACAGCGTTACAAAAACCTATGTGGACGCCCAGGACGCGCTGAAGCTCAACCTGACCGGCGGGACGCTGACCGGAAAATTGAATCTGCCGGCAAGCACAACGAGTGCCGCGCCGCTCAATTTGGGGCAAGGCAACGCGCCGACCACTCCGGTCAACGGTGATCTGATTTCGACCACCGGCGGCAAATTGATTCATCGCACCAACAATGTGACGTACAACATCGCGTTCGAAAGCTATGTCGATGCCGGCGATGCCAACTTGGCCAACAGCAGGGTCGCCAAGGCCGGTGACACGATGACCGGCAATCTGCAAATCAGCAACACGCAACCGACGCTGACGCTCAACAAAGCAGCGAGCGGGCAATACAATCTGATCGCCGGTCTTACCAACGGCACTTATCGTTGGCGGATTGATCTTGGCGACGGCAACGCCGAGAGCGGCAGCAATGCCGGGTCGCATTTCGCGATCAATCGTTGCGCTGACAATGGAAATTTGATTGACGCGCCGCTCTCGATCAATCGCACGAATGCCGCCGCGACGTTAACTGGCACTCTGACGGTCAATGGCAACGTACTCTACATGGCCAGCGGCGCCCGCTACCTACAGTGGGACGGCACTTATTTCAATTTCAACGGGCACGTTCGTGCGCAAGGCGCCAATTTCTACGGCGGTGGTTTGATCGAGGTCACCACGACGATCAACACTAGTCTCGGCGCGTATCGCGCAAACTACGCGAACTTTGGTCCCGCGCCATCATGGGCTGGTTCGGTCACGACCAGGTGGGACAGCGCATCCAGTCAGGCCGGCATGTCGTTTCACGACATCCAGGGCGGCCTAGCGATCTACACTATGTTTCTTGGTTCATCGGGCAGCCAGCTTGGCTACATCGCTGGCAATGGCACTGGAATTACATACGCAACTGCCAGCGATTTGCGGCTCAAGGACAACGCGCAGCCGTTTGATGCCGGTCCGCTGATCGACGCACTAAACCCGGTCCATCACAACTGGAAAGAACACCCCGACGTTTGGGACTACGGCTTGATGGCGCAAGAGGTCAACGAAGTGCTGCCGCGCGCCGTTGAACCGCCGCGCAAAAGTCCGGACGGCGAGAGCGAAAGCCCGTGGATGCTCGACTACAGCAAGTTCGTGCCGCTGCTGCTGCAAGAGGTGAAGGACTTGCGGGCGCGAGTTGCCGCGCTTGAGGCCGCCAGACACTGAAGGGTGAACCATGCCGCTCGACTACGCCGCTTCTGCTGATCTGATGAAGGACATGGAGTTTCAGGGCCGAATCAAATGCGCCTGCCTGAAATATGCGACGTACATCACCGACGAGGCGTCATCGACGCCGGCGCACAACACGCGGCTGCGATGGGCGAGCGACACGCTGGCCGCGCCCGACGTGGCCGCCGCCCGCATTGCGCCGGCCGTGGTGATGGATGCGCAAGTGCAGCAGGACGGCTCGGCGATCAGCGACGCGACATTGCAAACCGTGGTCGAAAACGTCGTCAACAAGATGCTGTAGCGATGGCGTTCGATTTTCCAAGCTCGCCGACCGTTGGTCAGACCTACACTTCCGGCCCGGCCAGTTTTGTCTGGAACGGCTACGGCTGGGAGCAGGGCAGCAATGTCATCACCGCTGATGGTGACAAGGGCGACATTGTTGTTTCCGGTGGCGGTGCGAGTTGGATGTTGGACTCATCCGTCGCGACCGCTGCCGGTCGCGCCGTGCTTGATGATCCTGATGCGGCGGCACAACTGACAACGCTCGGCGCGGTCGGCTACGGGACCGCGCAATCACTGACCACCGCGCAGCAAGAGCAAGCGCGCAAGAATGTGTACGCCGCGCCGTTCGATGCGCTGGGTTACTACGGCCTGCAGACCAACGGTTCGGCTGTCCTCAATCAAGGAGCAGAAGGCTTTTCAACTGCAATCGACACTGGCGGCTATATTTGCGATGGCTGGACAGGAGTCACGGCTGGCACAGCCAACAAGATTGACATCCTGCAACAGACATCCGGGCCAGTCGGCATTCCAGGCTCGGTCTTTCTGAGGGCAGGAGCAGCCATCACGTTTGCTGCTGGCGGTTATGCCTTGCTCGGCACAAACATCGAAGGCTATCGCTGGATGCGCTTGCAGTATGGCGTCGCGAACGCGCAGCCGGTCACGGTGGCGTTTTGGGTTTATGCGTCGATCACAGGCACGGCCGCGTTTGTTGTGAGAAATGCCGCCGCCAATCGATCCTATGTCGCGACGTTCACCGTCAACGCAGCCAACACTTGGGAATATAAAACGATCACGGTCCCCGGCGACGTGACTGGCACTTGGCCGCTCGATAATAACTGGTCCGCATATCTGTGGTTCTGCGCCGGCATCGGCACGACCTACGCGGCGCCGACGCTCAACACCTGGCTCGGCGCAAACTATTTGGGCGCCAGCGGTCAGACCAATTTCCTCGCGACGCTCAATAACGTGTTCTACATCAGCGGTTTGATGGTGCTGCCGGGCAATGAAGCGCCACCGCAGGCGCGAGCAAGTTTCATCCAGCGTCCGGTGGAGCAGGAGTTGCTGCTGGCGCAGCGGTACTATTGGGCGGACACCAACCCGACCTGGATTTTTGCCGACGCCGTGTCGGCCGGTCCGTCGGCCGCCTATTTGATGCAGCCGGTCTATCACCCGGCGACGATGCGGATTGCGCCAACAATTGGTTTGCCGACATTCAACCTTGGTAGCGTTGGAGCGGTCGGCGCGAACGGTGGCAACCCGAGGGGGTTTTTGCTGCAAGCTCTGCACAACGCTGCGGCTGGTCAGCGGGTCTATTTCAACTACGCAAGCGGCAAACTAACTGTTTCGGCGCGATGACATGACTGACATCCGGCTGGTTCAGCAGGGCGAGTTTCCCTATCAGACCGAGGTGTCGGTCGATTGGTTGCTGCGCGGCGACGGCACGCTCGACGATACTGAATCGCTGGCCACCTCGGTGATTGTCGCGCTCGGCACCGACCGCCTGGCCGATCGCAATGACGTGCTTCCCGATCCGGATTCGACCGATCGGCGCGGCTGGTGGGGCGACCTCGACGCCGAAGAAATCTGGCGCGGCTGGCCGATCGGCACGCGGCTGTGGCTGTTGCGACGCGCCAAGATCACCGGCCCGGAGGCGTTCGAAGGCTCGACGCTGGTGCGCATCGAGCACTACATCCGCGAAGCGATTCAGCCGTTCATCGATCTGAAGGCCGCGTCGCGCATGAGCGTTCAGGTTCAGCGCGTCGACCGGCAACGCATCGATGCATTGATCCAGCTCTACCGCGGCCCGACGCTGGCGGTTGATCTGCGCTACCAAATCTTGTGGGCGGACATTGTCGAGTGACGCATGCCGACTGACCGCGAAGCGATGATCATCGTCATGGTCACCGGCATCATTCTGATCGCAGTGTTTATCGTCATCCTGACGCTGCTGTACTAACCCCGGAAAATCGAAATGCCTTGGAACACCCCGACTTTGCGGGAGGTGCGAAGCCTTGTCCGCGATGCCATTCGCGGCAGCCTGCCCGGCGCCGACGCGTCGGTTCCGAACAGCGTGCTGCGTGTCCTGTCCGATAATCAGGGGGCGTTGTGCCATCTGACGCTGCAATATGTTGACTGGTTGTCCAGGCAGCTCATGCCGGATTTAGCGGAGGCCGAGTGGCTCGATCGGCATGGCGACATCTGGCTGACCAACGCCGACGCCACCACCGGCCGCAAGGTGGCGACGCTGGCCAGTGGCACCGCGTCGTTTGAGGGTACGCCGCTGCTGACCGTCCCGACCGGCACGCAGCTCAACGCACAAGACCAAGCCTTTGAGACTACGGCCGACATCATCATCGGTGACACTGCGACCGAAGGCCCGATCCGTGCGCTCGATCCCGGCAGCGCCGGCAATTTGCTGCCCGGCGTGGCGCTATCGTCTGACCTCGACGGCCTGACCGGCGCCACGGTGGTGAGCCTGGACGGCGGCACCGATACCGAAACCGACGATCAGCTGCGCGAACGGGTGCTCCGGAGAATTCGCCAGCCGCCGATGGGCGGCGCCGCCCACGATTACGAGGCTTGGGTTTTGGCCGTGCCCGGCGTCACCCGCGCGTGGTGCGGCCCGCTCGAGATGGGCATCGGCACGGTCACGACGCGATTCATGATGGACGATTTGCGCGCGTCGAATGCCGGCTTCCCGACCGCGTTCGATGTGCAGACCGTGACCGAATATCTCAACACGGTGCGGCCGGTTGCGGTCAAAGACTTCTTTGTCGCCGCGCCGATCCCGCAGCGGGTCGATGTCTACATCGAAAACCTGACCCCCGACTCGACTTCGATTCGCGCCGGCATTCAGGCCAGCCTGGAGGACATGCTGCGAACGCGCAGCGAGCCGGGCGGCACCGTGTTCGCGGCCTGGAAATACCACGCGATCATGGAAGCGCCCGGCGTCACTTCGTTCGATCTGCGAGTCGTTGATGATGACGTGATGCAATCACCCGGTCACCTCGCTGTCTTAGGTGACGTCGTCTACACAGTCGCCTTCGATGCCAGCGCCAGTTGATCGCGATCGGCATATCCGACGCTCGGGCGACGATTACGCGCAAGCGTTTCTCAGCCTGTTGCCGCAGGGTCAGGCTTGGCCGCGAACGATCGGCTCGACGCTCGAGCGCGTCTGCAACGGGCTCGCGCAATATTGGGGCTCGGTCGACAACCGCGCTGGCGAGCTGCTCGAGGTCGAAAGCGATCCGCGCATCACGGCTGAGATGCTCGACTGGTGGGAGCGGGCATGGGGCTTGCCCGATCCGTGCTGGACCACTGAGCAGACGCTGACCGCTCGCCGCACGATGCTGATGCTGCGCTACACGATGATCGGCGCGCAGTCGCGCGCATGGTTCATCGAAATCTCGGCGCTGCTCGGCTACACGATCGAAATCAGCGAGCTGGCGCCGTACATGTGCGGCATCAGCAAATGCGGCGGCCAGCTCGACGAAATGGGCTTGCCGCGCTGGCAGCTCGGTCCGCCGGAGCTGCGGTTTTACTGGAAGGTCCACGTTCACGACGCGCCGCTGCATTGGTTTCGCGTCACGCAAAGCGAGTGCGGCGTCGATCCGCATCTGCGCATCGGGTTTGCCGAAGACCTCGAATGCATCCTGCGGCGATGGAAGCCCGCGCACACCGAAATCGTTTTCGACTACTCGGGATACATTCCCGGCGACCCGATGGCTGGAACACCGTAGCGAGGACTCAACATGAAATATCAACCACCGTATGGCTCACCCGGCGCTGATGATCCTTACGTCAACGGCGATCCGACAATCGCGCGCCAAGGGTCGATCATCCCGGCGCAGGCGGTGGAGCATCCGCAGCGGGAAATCGTCGAGCTGATCGAGAAGTCGGGCATTGCCCCCGCCGACACCGAACTCAATCAACTGACGTACGCCGCACGCCGGCAGTTCATCAATTTCTGCGTTGACAGCGGCGCCGCCAACGCCATGTCGGTCGCGCTCGATCCGCCGCTGAATTCCTATTCGCAGGGCATGCCGCTGCGCGTGCTGGTGGCGCACAACAACACCGGTCCGACAACCATCAATGTCAATTCGGTCGGCAACCGTCCGGTGGTGCGCGCCGATGGCGCCCAGCTGCAGCCCAACGATTTGCGCGCCGGCATGATCGCGCTGCTCGTGGATGACGGCACCAAATTCCAAATGGTGAACTTCCAGGGCTTCAACTCCAACACCATCACGACCAACACCTACACGATCCACATTCCCTACGTTCAAGACACCGGCAGCCCGAACGCGCTGGTCGCAAATTTTTCGCCAGCGATCACGACGTTCAACAACGGCGACCTGATCCTGGTGCGTGTCGCCTATGCCAACACCGGCGGTGTTTTGATTTCGATCAACGCTACGGGCAACTACAACCTGTTGCGGAACGACGGACAGCCGCTGCAAAGCAAGGACCTGATTCCCGGCGAATGCATCCTGCTCGAGTGGAATATCAACTACTGGCAGATGATGCACATGGTGCGGTCGCAAGTTTACATGAAGCTGACCGCCGACCTGACGCTCTACATTCGCACCGACGGCAACGACGCCAACGACGGCTCGCAAAACGACGCGGCGCACGCCTTCCTGCACATTCAGGCCGCAGTCGAATACGTCAGGCGCAGCTTTCTAATCTCTGGCCGCACCGTGGTGCTGCAGCTTGGAATTCCGGGCACCTACAGCGGTCCCGGCAACAACTCGCTATCGGGAAATTGCTCGATTGAAATCAGCAATCTGCCGGGCAGCATTGTCATCAAGGGCGACGACAACAACCCAAGCTCATACATCTTGATGGGCTCAACCAACGCCCAAACCTCATATCCGTCGTGCATCGCCATCAGCGGCTCCGGCACCGATGTCACTTGCGCCGGCGTGACGTTCTCAAACCAATCAGACAACAATCACGTCGTGCAATGTTTCGCCAACGCGACGATCCGGATCAACAACTGCAACTGGTCCGGGCTTGGCACGATCGGCGCTCACGTCGCCACCTTCAACGGCGCGGCCTGGCTCTACGGATATTTCCACACCTACTCGCAGGCCTCGGCCTTCCTCAGCTCGATGGGCGGCGATGTTCACTTGCCGGCGTGGTTCTCACTGACCAACACGCACGGCATCAATTTTTCGCGGGCGTTCATCGATCTGTTCAACGCCTACGGCGAAGTCGATTACGGCTTTGCCGGCTTCACCGGTGGCGCCAGCGGGCCGCACTTCAACATCGTCGCCAATTCGGTGCTGCTCACCAACGGCCCGCAAGATTTCTTGCCTGGCAACCAGCCCGGCCAGTCCGATAGCAGCAGCGTCTATTACGGCACCTAGCCCATGAGCAATCTGCTTGCGCTTCCGTTCGTGCAGATGTCGGTGCAAACCGGCAACAACGAAGACTGGATCGACGCGCTCAAATACGTGTCGCCGCCGACCGGTATGGACCCGGAAGACCCGGCTGCGCCGCAGACCGACTTGCGCGGCATCACCTTCGAAATGGAAGTGCGCCGCTCGCGCGATGACCACGAAGTGATCATCAGCGCAACCACCGCCGACGGCTCGCTGTCGGTCGGCGCCGCGCCGAATTACGGTTACTTGATCTTCAGCATCAGGTCGGAGGTGATGAGGTCAAAACGCGCTGGTGACTACGTCGCCGACGTGGTCGGCCGTGACGATCAGTACGCGCGCAGAGTCATCGACATGGACCTGACGATCGTTGAAGGGGTCACCAAATGGCCATCACCAGCATAACCAGCGCGATTGAAGGCGTGAGCGGCGTCGCCGTTATCGCCTGCGCGCCGCTCGCGCCAGCCGGGCCGATCATCGCCGGCACCTCGATCACGTCGATCGACATCGGGCTCGGCAGCAAGGGCCTGATCATGCAGCAATTCGGACTCGGCTTTCAGCCGGGCATCCGCGTGCGCGCGTCGGCCGACATCAATCACTGGATGGAAGGGCCGGTCACTTCGTTCACCGATCAGCAGCTGATCATCAACGTCGACCTGATCTACGGCACCGGCACCTTTGCCTCATGGTCGGTCACCGTCGCCGGCCAGCCCGGCCAGCAGGGACCAGCCGGGCCGCAAGGTCCGCAAGGCACGCCGGGCGGGCCGGAGGGGCCGCCGGGACCAACCGGCGCGCAAGGGCCGCAGGGTGTGAGTGGTCCTGCCGGGGCAACCGGGCCGCAGGGCATCGATGGGCCAGTTGGGCCGCAGGGGCCTCCCGGCGTCGACGGTCCGCCTGGGCCAACCGGTCCTGCCGGCACACCGGGAGGGCCTCCAGGTCCGACGGGGCCAGTCGGGCCTGCAGGGCCGGCCGGGCCAGCCGGGCCAACTGGACCGCAAGGCATCCAAGGCGTGCCGGGCCCAGCGGGCACCGCGTCCTATCCGCTGCAGATCATCAGCGGCAATATCTCGCTGCGCTACGGCAACCCGTTCACGGTCGACGGCTCGAACAACCTGATCATTCCAAACGGCGTCTACGTCAGGGTGACCGGCGACGTGATGACCGGTGCGCTCTCGGTCGGCGCTGGCGCGGTGCCGGCAAACGCTGCCAACAACCAGCTTTTCACCAGCACCTGGTCTGGCAACAATCTGGCGTTCAACAATTATTTGAACGCCGGCGGCGCCTGGATCGCCACCACGACGAACTTTGCTGGGTTGCTGTCGTTCGATGCAAACGCAGGCCAACTTAATGTTTGGATGGGCGACAAAACAACGGCCGGTCAGGGTATCACGCAGTATCAGAATCCATTTCAATTTCGGCAGAACGGAATCTTTTGGGCGAATGGCGGCTATGCTGACATCAACGGCTACGGCGTTCGTTTCAGCTACAATACTGGCAACGGGATACTGCAGCACTCGAGCGCAGGCGCGTCGTTCCAGACGATTTGGGACGGCAGCTCGGTCAAGACCGGATTGGCCGGCAGCGGCTACATCAAATTTCCGAATGGCGTGATCCTGCAGTGGGGTTCGGTTGGCGGCGCGGTGGACGATCAGGTTGTGTATTTCCCGACGGTGTTTCCAAGCGGCGTCTGGTCGATCGTCGGCAGCGTCTTTAATAGCCCTGATTACACTCAGGCGCTGACCTTCCACGTGCGCAGCGATTTCACCAACGCTTACTTCGTTGGCGCAATTCGCAGCATCGTCAACGGTGGCTTGGTCAACCATCACGACAGCCCGTACTTCTGGATGGCCATAGGGGTCTGACATGAACGATGTGACCTATCGCGCCGTGCTGGGCAAAAACGGCGAGCCGCGCGGCTTCTATCCGTCCGACATTTTTCCTCCTGGCGAGGACGGCAAAAGCAATCCGAAGGTGCCGCGTGAGGCCGTTGAAATCAGCGCAGAAGTCTATCGCGCGCTGATCGAAAACCAGTCGCGCGCCCGCTACATCAACGGCAAAGTTGAGATGCGCGAGCCAATCGCAGCGCCGCCGGCACCGAACACAATACCGACGCCACCGAACCCGCTGGACGCAATCCTCGAGCGGCTCGAGCGACTTGAAAAACGGAGATGATCATGGCCGACAAGACCACACCGCCCGCGCCGGAGCAGCGCGCGCCGGAGCAACGCACCATCACCCCGCCCGCAGACTTGCCGCCGGAGTTCGTTGCCGATTACCCCGAGGCACCGACCCGCCAAATTACGCCGGTGACCTACGCCACCGAAAGAGAATCCTGGGCGTGGTCGTGCAACGTGTCGCGAAATTTGATTGATGCATGGACAGCGTCGACGGGCGCGATGGCGCACCGCGGAACGGGCATTCCGGGAAAGGCTCCGACGCCCGGAAATGTCACGTTGAACGTGCCGCACGGCACGCACGTCGACGTGGTCGAGCAGAATCAACAGCCGCAGAACCAGGCGGCGGCGCAAACGAAAGCGCCGCCATTGCCGCCGATGCAACCGCTGCGCATGGGCGCGCCAACGCCATCACCAGCACCGAAACCGAAACCCTAAAAGAGGAGGTTTCCATGGCCTGCTTGTCACTCGCATTCTGGTATGACGTGTTCGTCTATGTCGTTGTGCTGGTCGCAGTGTGCGCGTTGCTGCGGCTGCTGGTCATGGCGTTGGGTGGCGCGTCAGGGCCATTCTGGCCGCCGACGTTCATGCCGCCAGCCGGCGCTGCCAACAGCCTGCCCGGCTTCATCGCTGCAGCCTTGAATATTATTATTTGGGCGATCATCGTCCTGTTCATTTTGTGGCTGATCTTCATGTTGATCGGTTGCCTTGTCGGCGGGGGAGGCTGGCCGCTTCGTTTCCCTCGGCCGTAGGCGGCGGCGAGAGTCAGGTCGCGCCGCTGCCGCCCTACCCACCGGCGCCGCCGCCGATCTGCCGGAACTGCTGAAATGAAATGCCATGATCCGATGGCTGATCTGGTTTGCGTTTGTTGTTGCGCTGGCGGCGATCGTCAGTGACAGCCTGTCGCAGAAGGTGACCCACCCGTACAATCCGTTGGCGCATCCAGTCCAACCGATCCTGCCGACCTACTGCATGGACGAAGCATCGCGCGAGAAGCTGCGGGTGATCATGTTCAAGGCCATCGACGAAGCGCTGGAGAAGCATATCGAGCTGTTGTGGGAAACATGGATGAAAGACTTGCGCGACAAGAACCAACCGGCGCGCGCCCGCGCTGGCATTCATCACGGCATGGGCATTTATTTGCATTCGATGGTGGCGGTGACGCAGTGGAGCCCGCCGCAATGCTGAAGTGGCGGCAAAGCCCGAAGCGTGGTCACGCTGTGAACAGTTCGGTAGCCGGGAAGGGACGCCCGGCCCGCCACCGGAGAAAAATGTCATGAAATTTGTGCTGTCCAGTGGCCACGGCAAGCTGGTACGCGGCGCCAGCGGCATTCTTGATGAAGTCAACGAAGCGCGCCGCGTGGTCGACCAGGTCGCGGAGCTGCTTCGCCAGCTCGAGGTCGAGGTGGTGACGTTCCACGATGACACCTCGACCAGCCAGAACGAGAATCTCAACGCCATTGTCGATTTTCACAATGCGCAGGAGCGCGATGGCGACATCAGCGTGCATTTCAACGCGTATGAAGACACGTCGAAGCCGATGGGCACTGAGGTGCTTTACAGCACGCAATCGGAGGCGGCCGCCATCGTGTCCGATGCCATCGCCAGTGCTGGCATGTTCATTGATCGCGGCGCGAAGTACCGCAGCGACCTATTTTTTCTCAACCAGACAGAAAAGCCGGCGATCCTGATCGAGGTCTGCTTTGTCGACAGCGAAGCCGACGCCGAACTTTATAACGATCGGTTCGACGACATTTGCCGGGCGATCGCCGAAACCATCGGCGATGTGGCGATCGAGGAGGAGGAAAT
>AR_comb_assmDRAFT_11456350_pt1 | contig 10979 bp, 7 predicted proteins | sample ArasoioldDNA_FD_10543 | JGI IMG/M metagenome (IMG submission 10543) | reverse complement strand
ATGGTTGATGATCGCATGGTCGACGATCGGATGGTTGATGATCGCATGGTTGATGATCGAATGGTCGACGATCGGATGGTTGATGATCGCATGATGTCGACTGAAGGAAATAGAATTAGCAGTATGCGCAATCCTCCAGTTGTCTTTCTTCCAACCGATTGCATTAGAGACCATAAAGATTCTCGGAAAACTCTGAAGAAGTTTTTCAGTGCCAGACCTAAGAGTTAAGCCGGGTCTGCACTGGTTCATTTGACTCTGCGTGATCTCTGCACCCCTGGGGCGTCGCTACGTAAAACTGTTGCTACCAATTCGTCGCACAGTCGCCAAAGTCCGCCGAGGTTACGCGGAGAAAAGATCCAGACTGAATCCACCATTCCGGGCTCACTACTTTGCATTTAGATGTCGATGAAAACTACGCGACCAAGACAAAGCGAACCCGCTAGGCCCAGGCGAAACGCTATCTTTCTCCTCGCGTTATTACTCGTCTGTTTGACGAGCTCACTTCTCTCCCACGCGATCGTTGTCAGATCAAAAACAAACGACTCGAAGGCAGTAAAGGAAGTACCGCAGAAAACGGCGGTGAATTCTGACCTGCCTCATGAACTTTGGCAGGAAGCCGAAAAATTACGAGCTGTGCAGACCCGGGATTCCAATCAAAAGGCGATAGAAAAATACAAAACAGCGGCTGACCTTTGGCGGAGTCGAAACGAACTCGAGTTAGCGGCGGGCGCATTCCGTTCGGTCGGTGAAGTATTTCAAATCCTTGGCGATCTAAAAAATGCGGTTGCCTCATTTAACGAAGCACTAAGCCTTTGTAAACGATCAAAAAGTCAGACAGAAGAAAGCAGAGTGCTCAACGGACTTTCGTACGCTCACTTTCTTGAGGGTGATGGGAAGCAAGCCAAGGACGAGAGCCTCGTTGCTTTGGACCTCGCCACGAAACTGGGTGATCGCAAAATCGAAGCGCAAGCGTTGAGCAACCTCGCGGAGAGCGTCTTCTTGCTCGGTGATCTTGCTAATGCGCAGAAACATCAGCTCCGTGCTTATGCGTTGTGGAGTGAGCTTGGCGACCTAAAGGGAAAGGCTCTATCGCAGATCGCGTTGGGTTATTACAACGCTAATCTGAGTGAACCACGAACGGCCCTCGAATTTTTGCAGCAAGCGCTGAACTCCGCGCAAGAAGCTAACGACGTGCGCGGTCAAGCGCTCGCCTTAAACGCGAAGGGAAACATCCTGGCGAAATTGGGGCGTAAACAAGAAGCCATAGAAGCTTTTGCAAAAGCTCAACCGCTCGCTGAACGGATTGGGGATCGACTTTACCTGGCAAGCATACTCGGCGGCACTGGAGGACTCTACTTGAGAATCGGCGATGCTGCGCGAGCGCTTGAATACCTGGAAATCGCAACACACACTTTCGAGGAGATCGGTGCTTCGTGGGGAATCGCGGAGGGCAAGCTGGATGTTGGTCGCGCCAATTGTTTACTCGGTAACAATGAACGCGCGATTGAGTGTTTCACCGAGGCACTCGCGATCTTCCGAACATTGGGAATGAAAAGACTACAAGCCCAAACTCTCGAACGAATAGGCGCAGTGCAGATTTCTGAAGGTGATCTTCAAAAAGCTCTAAATACTCTTCAACAAACACTTAGTCTCAATCGGAGCGGACAAGATTATCGACACGAGGCAAACGCTCTGAACCTGATTGGCAAAGTTTACGAAGATCTAAAAGAGCCGGCTCGCGCGCTTCAATGTTATCAGCAGGCGTTGGTCCTGAGCCGCACTGCTGCCGATCCTACAGCTGAGTCAACATCACTTTTCAATCTTGCTCGCCATGAACGGGATGAAGGAGATCTTTCGAACGCAGAACAGAAACTGGAGTCGGCAATCCAGATAGACGAATCGATCCGGGCGCAGATGATAGGTCAGGACTTGCGCGCTTCGTATTTCGCTACCATCCACCAAATCTACGAACTCTATATGGACGTCTTAATGCTGCATAACAAGATAAATCCCAACGCCGGATTTGATGTGCGAGCATTTGCAGTTAGTGAAAGAGCACGCTCGAGATCTTTGCTGGAATCGCTGCAGGAAACGCAGGTGAATGTTAGCGAGGGAGTAGATCCTTCCTTACTCGAGAAAGAGCGTTCGCTGAGTGACCAGTTAAATGCAAAGGCTGATCGCCAGCTGAAACTTCACGCGGACAGGAATACGACTGATGCTGACAATGTGAACAAAGAGATCGATGCTCTAACCGTCGAGTACGCAGCCATTCGCGATCGCATTCGGGCCACAAGTCCACGATATGCTGACTTGACCCTGCCTGAGCCTTTAACGCTGGATGCTGTGCAGCAACATGTATTAGACGATGATTCAATTCTGCTGGAGTATGCGCTGGGCGAGGATCGAAGTTACGTCTGGCTGATCACGCGTGCGAACGTCTTAAGTTTCGAATTGCCACCAGGAACAGAGATAGAGCGAGCCGCACGGGTTCTCTATAACCAGTACATTGCCTACCAGCCTGTTCACGGTGAGTCTGTCGAGGAAACTGAGATTCGCCAGAAGAAGGCAGCAGAAGCGATTCCGGCCGCTACCGCTTCACTTAGCAAAATGGTGCTTGGTCCACTCGTCGGCAAACTTCAAAACAAACGATTACTCATTGTCGCTGACGGTGCGCTCCAATATGTTCCATTCCAAGCGCTGAATGATCCGGATTCGATTCCCGAGTCACCACAGCCGCTGGTTGCGAAACATGAAATCGTAAACGAGCCTTCGGCATCCACTCTTGCAGTCTTACGCGCGGAGGCCAAAGGACGACGGACGGCACCGAACTCGATCGCCGTGCTTGCCGATCCTGTGTTTGAAGCTGATGACCCGCGGGTGAGACGTGCGCAGCGAGAATCAACACCGGAGTCCGCGGAGTCGGTGAGAGTCAAACAAGCATTGCGAGACATTGGTATCTCCGCCGACGGGGTCCAAATACCACGATTGCTCGCATCACGCGAAGAAGCTGACGCAATCATGAAGTCGGCGCCATGGGGCACTTCACTACAGGCTGTAGGTTTTGAGGCAACGAGGGAGACGGTGTTAGGACCAGAACTGTCACGTTATCGAGTCGTGCACTTTGCTACTCACGGAATGATGAATAACGAACATCCTGAGTTGTCAGGGATCGTACTGTCTTTGTTTGATCAGGACGGTCGTTCTCAGAACGGATTTCTTCGACTGCACGATATCTATAACCTTCGCTTACCAGCTGATCTGGTTGTCCTAAGTGCTTGTAGTACCGGATTGGGAAAGGACGTTAGAGGTGAGGGATTGATTGGACTCACTCGAGGTTTCATGTATGCGGGAGCATCGGGCGTCGTCGCGTCTTTGTGGAAAGTTGACGATCAAGCAACTGCGGAACTGATGAAAGATTTCTACGCAGGCCTGTTTCAAAAGGGTCTCTCCCCGGCGTCAGCACTGAGAGAAGCGCAACTTGCGTTGGCGCGACAAAACGCGTGGAAGTCGCCTTATTACTGGGCCGGGTTTGTAATTCAAGGGCGTTACGACGAACAGATAGGTGGGAAGCAATGGAATTATCTAACACCAGCGCGAGTTGTTGTGTTCATTGCCGGGTTATTGACTGTCTCCTTAACAGCGACTTTTCTGCTGATGCGGTGGAGACGACTTAGAAGTATTTAGTTACAATGCGGCTGGCATACCAGAGTCTTACGACTATGACCACTCCTCAACAGCCATCGCCGGATGAAGAAAAATTGGGTCCTCTCTCAGGAAGCCTTCGATGTATTGCTCGACTGGCTAGACCATGATCGCGATCAAGCCGGACGGAGATATGAAGAGATCCGTGAACGCTTGGTTCGGATATTCGCGAGTCGCGGCTGTAGCGGAGCGACAGACCTTGCTGACGAAACAATAAATCGAGTTGCCAGTAAAGTTGTCGAAGTCCGGGAAACGTACTCAGGTGATCCGGCTCTGTTTTTCTACGTAGTCGCAAACAACATTCATAAGGAATATCTGCGGCGAAAGCCACCACCAGCTTCTCCGATTTCCACAAGCCCACCAAACCTGGAAAAGCAGTTTTATTGCCTGGAGCAATGTCTCGACCAGCTGTCGCACGAGAATCGCAGCCTCGTTATTCAATACTACCAAGACGACAAGAAAGCGAAGATAGAACGGCGGAGACAGATCGCTGAGCGTCTGGGAATTGCTCCGAATGCTTTGCGTATTCGAGCCTGTCGTATAAGGGCCTCATTGCTCGAATGCGTGGAAAAGTGCCTGGAATTTGATGCCGACTGAAATACTCCGTGTCGTTTAGTCATTAACTATGGATATGAGCACCTTGAACAAAAATTCGAACGACGATTTCCGGCACTATTTATTAGGGAAATTGCCGGAATCTCAGCGGGAACCACTCGAGCAACGATTGTTAATCGATTCAAACTTCTTCGACGAACTACTCACAACGGAAGACGATTTGGTTGATGAGTACCTCTCGGGAAAATTGAATACTGAGGACCGGGAACTTTTCGAATCGCACTTCTCGAAGAGCGACGAGCACCAACGAAAGATTCAATTTGGAAATGGTTTCTTGCAATATCTGAACTTGGAAAACGTTCGGAAGCAAGGAGTTGCTGTTGATGTACGACCATCCTTTTTGAATTTGTTCAGGCGCAGACCAGGCCTTGTTGCTGCAGCGATGCTAGTCGGTATTCTGGTCGTAGCTTGTGTATCGATCTTCCTTTATCGCCGCCAAATCCCTGCCGCCAATACGAAACAAATTCTGGCGATCACCCTCGCGCCGGGTTCTGCGAGAGCCGAAGGCAGTGATTCAACCAGGAGATTGCAGAGGCCGCCGGCGAATTCGTCGGTGCATCTCCAACTCGAAATTGCCAAAAATGAATATAGGAGTTATCGGGTTGATCTGCTGAGAGAGAACCAGTTGTTCGCGACCTTCGACGCGCTGCCGGCTGAAGCGCGGAATAGTCACTTTATAGTTGATGTCGCTGTTGATTCGAGCTTACTAGATGTCGGAGATTACCGACTCAAGCTTAGCGGTATGAAAGACTCAAATCAGGCCGAGTTTAAGGATCAATACATCTTACGTGTTACTCAGTAGAGCCTCAGCTAAAAAAACTAGAAATGTTTTCACTAAAACAATCATATCCATTGAGGCGTCTGACGTCGGTCGTTTTTAAATAGCCGTCGACTTCGGCCTTTTCCATTCACCCCACGCAAACAAAACCTCACTGACCATGCACCGGCATGCCTCATTTTCAAACAAGCGAGCGACTGCTATTGCCGCAGAGTCGCTCGCTTGTTTGTTGGACGGCCAATTACTTTTTGATGTAGTTGCGGTGAATCCAAGCATCCTTATTTTGTTGGTCACGCGTTTCGAAAAAGATTCCGCGCTCGTCTTCGCGAGTAACTAATTTCACTCGCGTCGTGACGCTTTTTTCGGCGGCGTCAGGTTTTTCAGAATCCGCAAGAAAACCTCTTATTGTTCCTTCTTCAACAGCCATTGGCTTTTGATTCTCTTCGATTCCAGCAATAGCCTCGACTGCACTCGCTTTCAATAGTTTTGGCCAGAGCTTTAGGAAAAGCGCACGAGACGCATATACGTCAGCGCTGTTCACTTGGGCATTGATGGCAAACACGTAGCCAATGACGTCGGACTTATCCTTCACGATTCCCGAAAGATGATTGATGTAGCCCGCAGTTGTTTCCTTCACTTTCGCATTCTCAACCGTTAACTCAAGACTGGAACGGGAGACGGTGGAATTCACAGTTGTGCCGAGGTTTCTGCTGAGCTTGTCCTGGGTAAGGCTGACGTTTTCCCAAACCGCCTGTTGCGAGTTCAGTCCTTTCGCGGCCAGTTTGATCTCCTTAGTTGCAACCGAGTTTTCCGAACTGACAAAAGAGGCATTTACTTCATTGCCACGTTTGTTCCAGCGTCCAGCCTCAACACAGAAAGCTGCGATCGGCAGCTTTCCGGATTTCGGCGGCACAATGAAATCAGTCGAGAACATTCGATCCTGATCTCCGCCGCGGACTATGTCGCCTGATTGAACGTAGATGTCCTGGTTGGAAAGGTTTTGTATTGCTAGTTCATTCACGTCTTTAGTTTCGTAAACGATAACTTTCATCTGGGCGAGTGCTTCCTGAAGGGTGATAAAGCTGTGATCGGTTACGAGGTCTTTGCCGTGGATCAGGAAGATAGTGAGATTTTTATGTGTATACGGGCCAGAGATTCGATAACTGGCGGACTGTGTTTCAGCGGATTGACGGTTAGAGGATTGTTCTTGAGTGGATTGCCAGCTTTGAGTGTTGGTTGTTCGCTGTGTCTGCGCTCGGACCATCAAACCAACGGAGAGTGCGATCAATAAAGAGAGAGCGGTAATTGTGAAGATTAGCTTTTTCATGTTCGTGCTCCTTACAGCCGCAAGTGACAACAACCGCTTGGTTCGCAAAATAGATTCAGCGAAGGTCCACGAGTTGAAGTGACCACACTGGCTGCGGTGATTGATTCGTCTGTGGGGAGAACGACCGCGAGGAGACAATCTTTGGAGAGACCAACAGCTACACTGCTAGTACGCGCCTTCACAGAAACGTCTACCGAAGACGCGCCTAGGACCTGACGCAGTCAGCAGAAATAGTTGTCCGAGTACGAAGGCGTTTAATGATTTGAGGAGACTAGAATCCCAACAGTTATGAGAACGAAGATGTAAAGACTTCTTGTGTAGTGAGAGGATGAATTCGACCGTTTAGTTGCCAATAAACACTTATTTTTCGCTCGAAGTATTGAGGTTGAGTCGGAGCCTGAGTTGTTCTGGACCAACTCACTTTTGCTCGGCGGCGTGCCAATCGAAAGCGCCGAAGGCGCAGCGCAAGAGTAAAGCACTCACGTCTATGCGCGTTAGCTGTGCAGAGTTGGCGCATCCGCGTGTGGGACGAAGCAGCCGCGACACCTCGCCTCGTACTTGTCCGCGGCACCAACCGCGACGCGTTCTTCGGATTCAAATGTTCTCTGTGAGTAATTCGCGGGTTGGCCGCACTTCATGCAGATCGCATGCGTCTTCGTGATGTACTCCGCAATCGCAAGCAGTTGCGGCATGGGTTCGAATGGTTTGCCAGTGTAGTCCTGGTCCAAGCCGGCGATGATCACGCGCACACCTCTCCTTGCGAGCTCGTTTGCGACGTTCACTAATTCTTCATCGAAAAACTGCCCCTCATCGATCCCGACTACTTCAGTGTCTGATTCAACTTGAGCCATCACTTCGGCTGCGCTGCGAATGTTTGACGATTCATGTCGCATCTCAGAGTGAGACACGATGTGATTGTCGGAAAAGCGCGCGTCGATTTCAGGTTTGAATACTTGCACTTTTTGTCTTGCGATCTTTGCCCGACGTAGGCGTCTAATTAGTTCTTCAGATTTGCCTGAGAACATTGAGCCCGCGATAACTTCGATCCAGCCCGCATGCGAACGCAGATGCGGAGGCGGTTCATCGTGGTTAACTTGTGCGATTAATTCATCCATTCGTTTTTAAGTTCTACTCCAATTAGTGTTTAGTAAAAAATTCAGTCGATAATTAAATTCATCCGGCGATTACGAATACAACTTCGGATTGTAGAACGGCGCAAATGCAGCAATAAGGGCCAGCTCAAAACTCAAAGAACGAGTCACAAGATCGCGAGACAGCACTCCCCACGCACCTTGCTTACTTCTAATATCTCTCCCGCCCGTCACTTCATCAATTACCATTCCTAATTCTTTTCTGCCTTCCACCACATTCTTAACAATGTCAGCTGGAACTGATATCGAAGGCGCGGCGCCAAAAGCTCCTTTGTCTGCGCCATCAGTCGCGTATGCCCAGCCGCGAAGGAATGTGTGCCACTCACCCTCAATTGAAATCGAATGAAAACCTCCCTCGAGCCCAACGTAAATATCAGCATCGAGCTTTCGATTCTTCAACGACTCCTGAGCTGCAAAAGCTCGCTCACGAGCGCCTTGCATCAGTTGCCAATCGGTCATTGGCATCGCCGGTACACTCACTTCTACACGACGTGCGACTACGTTCGCGTCTGCCCACGAGGAGTCTATTGCGGCGACGCGAGCCACACTTGCTCGAACAGCCATTATCTTTGCTGCACGATCAGAACCGAGGGCGATTGTTTTGGCTGGCACAGGAACAGTCTGGGAACTTTTCCACTGCGATGCTTGAGCGTGGAGAGGCTATCTTATCGTTACATCGTTCGTCAAAAGTGACCTCAAAACAGAGCGATCCATGGGTTAAATGTTACAGGTTCCGTTATGTTAACCAACATCAGCCTCGCACTTCAGGGATTACCTCCTCAACCAACAAGTCACCTGGGTTGACTTTGTTTTCAGCCGTTTGCTGTAATCAATTCAACTACTGCTCAATCATGCAAGGCGCTGCTTCTCGGAGTAATTCAGAATGACAATCGAAGAACTGGTTTACGATTGGAACACCATCGAACCAACCTTAACTGCTCCCCAACGGCATATCAGTTTTGACGACGAGACACTTCGGGATGGACTTCAGTCGCCGTCTGTTTGCGAGCCCGCTGTCGAGCAAAAGATTGAGTTGCTCCACTTGATGAACGCGCTTCATATCGACACTGCGGATATCGGATTGCCCGGTGCCGGCGGCACTCACGCAGCGGGCGTTGAACGTTTGGCGCGCGAGATTGTTGAAAAGAAATTACAGATAAGGCCTAACTGCGCGGCTCGCACACATCGCAATGACATACTACCGATCGTTGAGATCTCTCAACGCGCAGGCATTGCGATTGAAGCTTGCACGTTCATCGGTTCGTCATCCGTTCGGTTTTTTGCTGAAGACTGGACGCTCGAGAAGTTGTTGAAGATGACTGAGGAAGCTGTCTCGTTCGCTGTTCGTGAAGGTCTCCCGGTGATGTATGTAACCGAAGACACGACGCGAGCCCATCCTGATGTCATCAGGTCCTTGTACACGACTGCAATTCGGTGTGGCGCCAAAGCCGTTTGTGTTTGCGACACGGTAGGTCATTCGACGCCGGACGGCGCGCGCGCTGTAGTCAGTTTTGTAAAAAACATTATCGAAGAGGAAGGTGGAAACATCCGCCTCGACTGGCATGGACATCAGGATCGTGGTCTAGGCGTGATCAATTCCATTGCTGCGATTCAAGGAGGAGCCGATCAGGTTCATGGGTCGGCACTTGGCATCGGAGAACGAGTCGGCAACACTCCGATCGATCAATTGTTGGTAAATTTGAAATTGATGGGCTGGATTAAGAATGATCTATCTCGATTAGGCGAGTACTGTGAAACAGCTGCAAAGATTTGTGACTGGTCAGTGCCATACAATTACCCGGTGTTTGGGCGCGATGCTTTCAGAACAGCGACTGGCGTTCATGCGGCAGCGGTGATTAAGAGTTACAAGAAAGGCGACCAGCGCTTGGCCGACATCGTTTATTCCGGAGTGCCGGCAGGTGAGTTTGGACTAGAACAGGTAATTGAAATTGGTCCGATGAGCGGAAAGTCAAACGTGATCTATTGGCTTGAGAAGCGCGGGATCGTAGCTGACGATGAGCGCGTTAATCGAATTTATGAACACGCGAAAGCAGCGCACGGTGTGTTGGAGGAGAATGAGATCAAAGCGTTGCTGTAACACTAATCTCAAACGATCTCAAATCTTGGACGGTCGATCGTCGTTTTAAGTGTTAGGCCACCAAACAACTTGAGTTCTGAGATCTGAAATTTTTATGTCCACGTCCGTCACAAAAATTGCTCCGGCTCAAATTATTCAGGATCTACTCAACGCTCCTGAGGTTCAAGAATCGTTTCGGTTCTTTGAGCGTGAAGCCGAAGCGATTACGGAAGAACACATCGCAATCTGCTCAATTCCCGCAAGCCCGTTTGCGGAACAGGAGCGCGCCGAATATTTGCTCAACAAGTTCGTCGCACTTGGCTTATCCGATGTAACGCTGGATGAGATTGGTAACTGCCTGGGAATGTTTCATGGTGTCTCAACGCGACCGTTGATGGTCGTCAGCGCACACCTCGATACGGTATTTGCGGAAGGCACTGACTTTACGATCAAGAAACGACAACAACGACTTTTGGCGCCAGGTATCTCGGATGATGGCTGTGGTCTCGCAGCGTTGATGGCGATCTCGCGCGCATTACTCAGCGCCCGAGTTCAGACCGCGGGCTCAATCTTGTTTGTTGGCACCGTCGGCGAAGAAGGAGAAGGAGATCTTCGTGGAGTTCGCCACCTGTTTACTGAAGGGGCACGGTCCGGCTCAATAGATTCGTTCTTAAGTTTTGATGGACCAGGCGTCGATCGAATAACGAATCGCGCGCTCGGTTCGCGTCGTTATAGAGTAAAGCTAAATGGGACAGGTGGACATTCATGGGGGGACTTCGGCATCCCTAATCCGGTCCACGCATTGGGTCGCGCCATCTCGCGCCTGACTACTTATCCATTGCCGAAGGATCCCCGCACCACATTCAATATCGGTACGATCCGAGGTGGAACCAGTATTAATGCGATTCCAAGCGAAGCATCGATGGATGTTGATTTGCGATCAGCCGACGATGTCGAATTAAAACGACTCGACGCTTATTTTCGTCGCGCTATTCATGAGGCGGTTGAGCAAGAGAACAACTTACGTCGACCGGGAGACACGACGCTGACTTTAAAGATCGATTTGGTTGGTGACAGGCCAAGTGGACTGACATCACTTACTTCACCGTTAGTCGAGATTGCAGTCGAAGCGACCAGGGCAATTGGTGTTGAGCCTCAGATGGAATTGTCGTCTACAGATTCTAATTTGCCGATATCGCTCGGAATTCCCGCAATAACTTTCGGCGCCGGCGGCGTAGCTGGAGGTTCCCACACACTCGATGAATGGTACGAGCCATTAGACCGCGACAAGGGCTTAAAGCGTGGATTGCTCACTATCCTCGGAACAGT
>AR_comb_assmDRAFT_10349263_pt1 | contig 10979 bp, 7 predicted proteins | sample ArasoioldDNA_FD_10543 | JGI IMG/M metagenome (IMG submission 10543) | reverse complement strand
TCCTCCATCGGGGTCTTCTAATTTTAAATTGATCTCATAAGTTGTGTTTGGCTTCAAATCAAAAATGCTTCCCGAATGTTTATTCTTCCAACTGAAATCAGGATAATTTGGAACACTGTCTGCAATTACTTTCAATGATTGATTTTCTCCTGCAGGAACTCTGCGCAATGGCATTGCATCATTCCACTTTGTTTGTCCCTTCTCTCTGAATTTTACATATACAATTCCATTTTGATTATCGTCTCCTTTTATTTTCCATTCAACTGCAAGATTGATAATGGTAGGATAAGGTGTGCTTACTTCGCCTGCAATGGTTTCATTTTGCGCAACAGTTTTAATCGTGCATAAGAAGAGTGTAAAAAAATAAAGAAGAGTGAACCCGATATTTTTTTTCAGAAGAAAAAAATAGCATCTCATTGTTGATAGTTTTAGAAGCTATTTGAATTAATTATAAAAGATTTATCATGATGCCTGTTGTTGCCATGAAACTATATTGATGAAGTGCTTGGACGCAACAGGTAATGCCATGAAAAACTTTAGCTGGTATCAAAAACAAATAAATCCATCAAACAGCTTGTTAGTTGCATAAATTTTTCTACCACCAATCTTTCGGCATGTTGTCAATATCTTCAAAAGCGTTTGGAATTCCTTCTGCCGGACCGTAATATACACTGCTGCCATAAGTGGTGAGATAAAGCATGCCGGGGTTATTTACATCAGGAATGGCACGCTGTCCCCATTTGAAACGATAGCCCTCAAGGCGTTTCCACGTATTGCCATAATCATCGCTGCAATACGCCGCATTGTGAAAAGTATTGATGAAAATTTTGTTCGGCTCCCGTGCATCCATGCCGGCAGCATTTACGCGAATCCTTTCATCAAAAACCTGTTTCCATGATGCGCCGCCATCTTCTGTTTTTATAACACCGCCACCAACATCGTTTCCATCTTCAGTATGCGCCCAACAACTTACATACATGATGTTTGCATTTACAGGATCGGTGAGCAAATCGTGCGGTCCCGTTACGTTTACGGGCAACGTTAATTGCTTCCAGTTTTCTGCATTATCATCGCTGTAATAAATTGCGCCGTTGATTGTTTTACCATTATTTTTTCCACGCGCAAATAAAACAAACAATCTTCCCGATACATTTTTTTGCAGTTGCCATGCAAAAAGATTTTCACCGAAACCATTGTTTTTCTTTTGCCATGTTTTTCCGCCGTCATCCGACCTTTACACACCTTTGCCAAATACACTCGCATAAAGTGTGCGCATCTCAACAGGTGATGATGTATCCAGCAAAATATTTGTGCACACTGCATTTTCAGGAATGCCCGTATTGCTTTTATTCCATGTTGCGCCTGCATCGTTTGATACTGCAATGCCGCCTGCAAAGCGATCAAATTTTGCATCGTTGCCAAACATTTTTTCTCTTGGAAGATCATGCGCATTTGCCCATGCCGACCATACTTTTCCTTTCACCTTCGGATCGAATACTACCTGGTAACAGGTGTTCAACCAATCACGCGGAATATTTGTTGCAGAATGAAACCAGCTTTTGCCACCGTTGAAACTGTGAAAAAGACCAATGTCGGTGTAGCAAATAAAAAGATGATTTTTATCAAAGGGATCGAAGTGAACACCGTAGCATGTGGTTACATCAAGACCGTTGCTCATATAAGAACCATCAGGGTTATTGATGCTGTAAACCTGCAGCCATGTTTTTCCGCCATCGGTTGTTTTGTAGCCGCGACCATTGTCACCTGCAAAACAAATGTTGGGATTATTTGGAGCAACACCGAGATCAATCGGGCTGCCACCCCAGCCGGTATCATAACTTTTTTCCATCCACAACCCGCTGAAATTTTTTGTGATATAACCGCGTGGCGTCGATGATAAAAATACGGGCTCCCAATTTTTTCCCCCATCAAGCGTTTTAAAAATGCAATAAATTTCTTCTATGCCGCCGTTATCATTGGGCATGGGATTGGTTGTTGCGATGTAAGCAACTTCAGGTTTGTTTTCGCACACTGCAAATCCTTCGCGAAGTTGTGGCACTTTGTTTGGCGCAATATTTTTCGTCAAGCCATTATTTGATTGAGCCCAGCTTTCACCCCAATCATTGCTGACATACATGCCGCCTTTTGTTTCGCCATTTTCTTTTTTAAAATCAGATTGAATATAGATAATATTTTTTCCGCCCTCTGCAGCATTTATTTCTTTTACGGGCAACGGCAGCATAGTGATTTTTCCCGTGTTTTCATCGATACGTGCGCAGGTATTTTCTGTAAACACCAATACTTCGTTTTTGTGTTCAGCATCGCCGCCGGGAAATATTGCCTTTATATTTTGCCCCGGAATTTTTGCCAGCAGTTTCCAGCTTTTTCCATCATCGTGCGAAACAATGATCATCGCATTCGTTTTATTATCTTGATTGCTTTGTGCGAGGTATGAGCGCAGCGGTGATAAACCCAAATAAATTTTTTTATTATCGGAAGGATCAACTTCCACTTTATCGATAGAGCCATCAAAAGCGCCGTCAATTATTTGCGAAGGAAGTAAATCGCTTCCCAGCAGATTATGCACCTCTTTCGCTTTGCTTACATCGGGATAAATAATACGCCAGTGTTTTCCTTTGTCTTTCGAGCGATAAAGAATGCTTAAACCGGAACCCCTATCTTCACTGTGAGGATAGCCGCGTGTTGCAGCATAAATTGTATTTGCATTTACAGGATCAAATTCAAAATCATCGGGCACTGTCCACAGGGTAAACATGCGCCATTGTTTGCCTCCGTTGTATGAAATATATGCGCCCGTCATATCGCAATGTGTGAGCACAAGGTTTTCATCAAATGGGCTGATGGTTGGTAAAAAAACACCGCCACCACCGCCGGGACCAATTACCTTCCATCCGCTTAATAATGTTTGTGCGTTTGTAAGATTGAAAATCAAAAACATTAATGCAGTAAACAATACGCATTTACTTTTCATCACTAAAAAATTGAATGAAAATTTTTATTGTTGAGAAGCTTTTATCGAAAGGGCATAAATATTAAAAGAAGTAGCATTACCGCTCGATTACGATTTTATGTTCCGGTCCTGTAACATCAGCAAGATTTTCTGCACGAAACACAATTTCATTTTTATCTTTTTCCAGTGCTACATCAACAGTTGCAGAAACATCTTTCCATGCGCCGTCGGGCAATTCTTTCATCTGGTAAGTCTTGAGATTCGGCGTATTTGAGCTTAACGCAACATGTGCTTTATCTCCTTCAATCGCAACTCTTGCAGCAATAGTATTGGGCGTCCATTCAATTGCATTGCGATTCGCAACAGGAATCATATAAATGGTATTATAAGCCCAGTGTGGTTTTCCATCCCATATCCATGTATGATGATTGAAATAATCATCTTTATACATCACCATGAGTGAGCTGTCTTTTGGAAAGTTGGTGTATTTGTCGCTGTACTTGTTCCATTCTATCCAGGTGTAGGTTCTTGCAAATTCTGCTTTGCTCGTTTTGTATTCTTTATCATATTCTACGCGCATTCTGTTCGCACCTTTCACCATAACTATATCTGCGGCTTTGTTCTTCAAATATTCGTCGCGTACTTCAAGCGCAGAAAGTGGTATGCCATTTTTTTCAAAATGATGATCATATTTTGCATCAGACATAAACCATTTGTGATAAGTGTTCAGCCATATCTCGTCAATGCCGTGATGTCCGTCTTGTCCATCTTGTCCACCCGGACCGGCACCCAAACATCTCGTAACATAACCATACGCATTCATTATTGCATTTTGAACAACCATATAATGCCCGCAGTGATAGCCATTTCCTTTCATGCCATAATCCAATATGCTTTCCGGAGAACCATCTCCCGGATACGGACCTATATCGTTAATCGGTATCTGCGATCTTATCCAATGCCTCAATAAAAGAATTCTTTTTAATTCGTCGGTCTCGCCGTGAAAGATGGTATCAAGCTGATATTTTTCTTTCAGCGCTTTAAACTTGGGTGAATTGAGGTCTTCACTTGATTTAAAAACAGTGTTTGCAAAAAAATCAGGATTGTTTACCGTCACTTCATGAAACGGTTTTTTTGAATTGCAGCTTAGCAACATCAAACCAGATGCAAACACAATAATGATTTTCGCTCTCATATTTTTTTATTTAAATTTTTTTATAGAGGAAATAAAAATCACATTTCACTAATGCACTATAAATACTCTTTCATGGCAATGCAAATGCGATATAATAATCTCCCGCTTTTGTGAGCTGCCGACCGCCACCACCTGCTGCAATCACCACGTATTGTTTTCCATTCACTTCGTATGTTGCCGGTGTAGCATAACCGCCCGCCGGCAATTGATATTCCCACAAAATTTTTCCTGTCTTTTTATCAATTGCCCTGAACTTTTCATCCTGCGATGCGCCAATAAAAATCAATCCGCCTGCCGTTACAATACCGCCGCCAAACAATTGTGTCCCGGTATTGCGAATCCCCTTTGCAGCAAGCGCGGGATATTCGCCCAAAGGGATTTTCCAAAGCAGCTCACCATTGTTAAGGTCAACCGCGTTGAGTGTTCCCCATGGCGGTTTCACACCCGGGTAACCCTCCTGGTCTTTTAACTGTGTGTAGCCTTTCAGCCTGTACTGTTTATTTTCTTGCTTCGCATCGAATGTGTGTTCATTGGTTTTACTGCTTTGATAAATCCGTTTATCGTTAAGGTTGAATAAATAGGCGATGATAGCATCTTTATCGTTTGCGGGCATCGCATCAAACGAGGGCATCATTCCCTTCTTTTTTTGAAGCAAAATTTTTATATCGGTTGGCTGAAGCCGTTTTTGAACATCGAGCAACGGCGGAAATGAGCTATTGCCTTTGCGGTCATTCCCATGACACACGGCACAGTTTGTTTGATACAACATCTCGCCAGCTTTTATCAACGGCACCGAAGAAAATTCATCAGGGTTAGCATCGTTGTTTTCAACCAGTTGCACCACGTTTGGAATATCGTTAATACCCACGTATATGATGCCTGTTTTCATATCCACGCAGGCGCCGCTCCATTCGCCGCCGCCCCTGAAACCCGGCATTTGTATAATGCCCTCCATTGAAGGCGGCAGGTACACATTGCCCCATGCATATTTTTTTGCTTCGTTCAAAACATAATCATGTGCCGCAGGTGAAATATCAGTGATAATGCTTTCATCAAACTTTTGCCTGCACAGTGGTAATGGTTTTGAAGGTATTGGCTGCGTGGGTGAGCTTTTTTCATCGGGCATAGTTGAAACCGCAACCGGTTTTTCTTCAACCGGAAAAATAGGTTTGCCTGTTTCCCTGTCGAACAAAAAAATAAATCCCTGCTTGGTTATTTGCGCAACCGCGTCAACCGTTTTGCCCTGAGTTTTTATAGTGACAAGATTCGGTGGTGAAGGAAGGTCGTAATCCCACAGATCGTGATGCGATATTTGATAATACCAGATAAGCTTACCCGTGGCTGCGTCCAGTGCTATTACCGAATTGCCAAAAAGATTTTGCCCCGCACGTTGTGCTCCATGAAAATCAAAAGCCGGTGCACCTGTTGCCGCAAATACAATTCCTCTTTTATTGTCGAGGCTCAATCCCGACCATGCATTGCATCCACCCACTTTTTTGTAGCTGTCTTCATTCCATGTATTGTAGCCGAACTCACCGGGTTGCGGAATGGTATGAAATATCCATTTCATTTCACCGGTACGTGCATCATAAGCGCGGATATGTCCCGGCGAACTATTATAATCTTCGCCTACGGAAGAGCCGGTGATGATAAGATTTTTATAAACAACGGCTGGCGATGTGTTGCCCACATCTTCATGATGTAAAGAATCATCGGTTCGCAAACCTTTATTCAAATCCACATAACCGCTGTTGCCAAAGGTCAGGACCTGTTTGCCTGTGACCGCATCAAGCGCAATCATTTTATTGGCAGCAAACATGAAAATCCTTTGCTCGTCGCCATCTCTCCAATAGGTTAAACCGCGGCTGACACCGCCGCCTTTGCTGTTTACAAATGGGTCGAACTTCCATAATTCTTTTCCCGTTCGGGCATTGAGCGCAAAAGTTTTCAGATTTGGAGTGATGCCATATAAAATATTGTTGATGATAATGGGGTTGGTTTCAAGACTGTTATAACCCTGACCGGTATCGCTGCAGCGATATGTCCATGCAACTTTCAGCGTGCTGATATTGCCGGTATTTATTTGATTGAGTTGCGAATAGGCGTTGCCTCCTTCATCGCCGCGATAGAATTGCCATGTGGTAAACTCTTTTGTGTTTTCGGTTTGGCAAGCACTCAATGTGCATGCAATTGCAACACTAAGAAGACCATATTTAATAAAGGGGCGAGAAAAATTATGCATCATTAAAAGCTTCAGAAATTCGCAATCGCAAATTAAAACGAATTTATTATTTATTTTCTTTTTGAATTAAATATTTTTACTTTACCTTTCTTTTTTATAAGAAATGAGAAACATTTGTAAGTTAAAAGATTAATAGTTTAAAAAAAGAAAGAAAACAGAAATTGAACTTCACCTTTCCATCATGAAAAGAAATCGAACCAAACGGCTGCAATGCAATGCTTATTTCAGCCTTATAGCCCTGCTAATTTTATCTTGTTTTTGTAAACCCGCTACATGCTTTGCCTCCGGTTTAACGGATTCTGGTATTTATGTTATTCCCTATCCACAAAAAGTTACGATAGGCGGTGAACCTTTTTATTTTAGTGATGACGTTAGGATTGTCCTCGAAAAAAATCATTCGCAGGGTGATGAATTTACAGCGAATGAGTTGATTCACGGTTTGAGAAACGAATGGAATATACGCGCAACGCTTTCAAACAAAAAAAACAATAATTCAATTGTACTCAAACACGTAAAGAAATTAGAGGGAGTTAACGCGCAGGGATACCAACTTTCCGTTTCAAAAAACGGTATAATGATAACGGCGGCTGACGAAGCGGGATTGTTTTACGGCACCCAAACACTCTTGCAACTGGTTCAAAAAGATAACAATAGTTTTAAAGTGATCGGTCTGCAAATAATAGATTATCCGGACATCGCAAAGCGTGCGATTCATTACGATACGAAACACCACCAGGACAAAATTGAATATGTAAAAACTTTTATCAAAGAACTTGCGCGATATAAGATCAATATCCTTGTTTGGGAGTGGGAAGATAAATTCGCTTACCCGAGTCACCCTGAAATTGGTGCACCCGGCGCATTCACTCCGCAAGAGATACAGGGTTTGACGGAGTATGCAAGACAATACCATATTCAAATCGCTCCGCTTGTGCAGGGTTTGGGTCATGCGAGTTTTATTTTGAAATGGCAACAGTTTGCGCAGTACCGCGAAATACCTGCTTCCAATTTTGAATTCTGCCCGCTAAAAGAAGGCTCTTATAACCTGCTTTTTGATTTGTGGAAAGATGCGATTGATGCAACAAAAGGCTCTGAATATATTCACATCGGTTCTGATGAAACGTATGAGCTCGGGCTTTGTGACCAATGCAAGGCAAAGGCAAACGAGATCGGCAAAAAAGGGCTTTATCATTTGTTCAGCGATAAAGCTGCTAAATACATTTTATCGAAAGGAAGAAAACCAATGATATGGGAAACGCCGATGGGCTGGACAAAAGACAATGCGTCTGCGCAGGTGGCTCCCAACAAGGGTTTGGTGCTTACCGAGGATATGGGCGAGGTGGGAGTTGAGAATGTAAAGAAAGCAAAAGCGCTTGGATACGAGGTTTTCTTTTATGACCCCAATCCTGGCATTGAGCCTTTGTTTTTGCCTTATGATTACCGTGAAGAAGATGATGGCAAAAAAATCAGCGGCTGTCTTGAACACTCATACAATTTTTTGCGGGAGGCTGCTACGTACGGTGTATTCGATGGCATGATAAGAACTTCATGGGATGATGCCGGTCTGCATAACCAAATGTGGATGCTCTGTTTTCTTACTTCTGCTGCGTTTTCGTGGAACGGGCATGCGCCTGATCTGAAAGAATTCAAAGAAACATTTTTTAAAAACTATTACGGCATTTCCTCGGTGGATATGGATGCGCTCTTTTTTATTTTGAATGAAGCGTCATATTATTACTGGGATACGTTTGAAAGAAAAGTGTGGCATTTTGGTGATGTGGGCAAAACTTATCTGCCCGATCTTCCGCGCGGCGATGCATTGGAGTATGATCCTTACTGGAACAGGCAACACAAAACGATGATCGAAAGATCGGGGTATGAATTACAACAAATGGACAGTGCGTTTGCCATCATTCAAAAAAATAAAGCTTCGGATGTTAAACATCTATACGATTTTGAAGTATTTGAAACGATTGCACAGTTGGTGCATCACACCGCTCAAACTTATCTCGATCTTTCTCATCTTGAAAATGAAATTACACAGGCGCATAATCAAACTTTTGTAGATCGTGACACCGCTTATTTTCATTTGCAGCAGGCGCAAAAAATTATAGAAAATAATTTAAAGGAACGCGACGATGTATTCAACCATCTTGTAACGGTGTGGGAAAAAACAAGATTGCCAAAAGGCTTGTCAACACCGGAAAAGAAATATTTTTTTCAGCAGGACAGAACACGCCATTTCGCACAAAGAAGACCCGACATGAGTTTTCTTATCTACGATGAACAAACACTCGACATGGAAGGATATTTAGAGCGGTTGAAAGCTTATATGAACACGTATAAAAACAATTCATTTTAAAGCTCGCATCTCATGCTCTGTAAAATCCGCCTGCGCTTGTTATCCATCTTGTTTACAACTACAGCAATTTTTTTTCTCTTTGCTCAATTTAAAGATGACGATAAAAAGCGTGGCGCAAAACAAATTGTTTTCTTTGAAGAAAAATTTGAAGACACAAGTTTTGCTTCAAGAGGATGGTATGATAACACTACTGTTTCTCTTTCTTCAACAGAACATATTTCGGCAAGCGCAAACAGTGGAGAATATCACTGGAAAAAAGGCGATACAAAACCCGTGAATGGCGGTGCTCTTCGAAAAAAATTTCCCGAAACGGATGAAGTGTATATAAGTTTTTGGATAAAATACAGCACTGATTTCACCGGCTCGAACAAACCTTATCATCCACATGAGTTTCAGCTTTTGACAAATAAGAATAGCGATTATGAGGGCATGGCATTTACACATCTCACCGCATACATCGAGCAAAATGAAGGTCACCCGCTTCTTGCTTTGCAGGATGGTCAGAATATAGACCAAACAAAAATCAAACAGGATTTACAAAATGCTACAGAAAACCGCAGCTTACATGGATGCAACGGTATGTATGCTGATAGCTCTTCAAACTTTGATTGTTACAATGCGGGAAACGGGATATATTGGAACGGTCAGCAGTGGAAAACTTCTGTAACTATTCCAAACGGCGAATGGCATCATGTGGAAGCATATTTTAAACTCAATACCGTTCAAAATGGAAAAGGTGTTGGAAATGGTTTATTGAAATACTGGCTCGATGATAAGCTGATTATTGATCATACAAATGTGCTGATGCGGACGGCGCAACATGCTGATATGAAATTTAACCAGTTTATTATTGCACCGTGGATTGGAGACGGCTCGCCGATAGACCAAACATTCTGGTTGGATGATCTTGTTGTCGCGAACATGTGTGATGATGCAAAATAAATTTAATCCGCATAAACCTACCTCTTTTCAAACTTCGTGTCATTTGTGAATGCTTTGTGTTCTTTGTGATATAACAGCCGGAACACAAAGAACACAAAAAAAATACAGCACAAGCTCACTAAGTAGGATATACGCAGATAGTCACTAAATTTATTATGAGGGTCGAGTTAAGTGTTGAACAAAGAACAAGGCGTTGAAGAGTGCGACGCAACGAAGCTTCATAACGGCACTTCAGTTGGTTCATAAAACTTTTTATCAAATTCTTACTGATGAATATGATTAGATTTATCAAGACATTGTTTGCATTGCTAACGTTGATTCCTTTGTGTGTTGCCGCACAATCAGGACACGAAGCAATATTGAAAGCGAAACACACATCAGACTTTACTGTTACAGGGGATGGCACTGCGCCGAATTGGAACAACACGGAATGGCTCGTGTTACCTCAACGCAACAAGGCGAGCTTTACCTATGCAACAAAAGTAAAAGTGCTTTATTCCGATGCGGGCATTTATTGTCTTTACGATTGCGAGGATAAAAAAATCGGCGCTACACTGAAGGAAGATTTTCTCGACCTGTACAATGAGGATGTGGTGGAGGCTTTTTTCTGGACGGATGAAACGATACCGATGTATCTTGAATACGAGCTTTCGCCGCTGAATTATGAGTTACCGATTTTGGTGCCCAATTTCAAGGGCAGCGCTTATGGATGGCTGCCGTGGCATTATGAGGGCAAGCGCCGCACAAAACATGCAACACATATAAACAAAAATGGAGAGACCGTTACGTCATGGCGTGCGGAATTTTTTATTCCCTTTGCTTTATATGCGCCATTGAAAAATGTGCCGCCGAAAAAAGGTACACAGTGGCGTGCGAATTTTTACCGCATAGATTATGACGAAGGTCAAATTCTATACACATGGCAACCTGTACGAAAAGAAAGTTTTCATGATTATGAAAGATTCGGGACGCTCCTATTTGATTGAGAGTTCCTACTTTCTTTCTCTTGATAGAAAGAAAGATCAAGGCAAACACGATCGCTCCGAGCGTTTTGCCTTGCCAACGCCACACATCTCACTTCGAAAAAAGCTTTTCGATTGCAAACAAAGATAAGTGTAGTGCGAACATCGAATCAGGCATCAAGGCTTAACAGCTGAAGTCACAGTAGTAGAGCAGCTACCTCAAGGCGAATGAAAGAAAAGTGCTGTATATCTTTTCTTTCTTGATTTTTCTGTACTTTTTTATCAAGAAAAAAGTACAGAAAAAA
>AR_comb_assmDRAFT_10057842_pt1 | contig 10980 bp, 7 predicted proteins | sample ArasoioldDNA_FD_10543 | JGI IMG/M metagenome (IMG submission 10543) | reverse complement strand
CTGAACCTGGAACGTTAAACAAAAATTTATGAAGTACATCATCCTACAAGGCGATGGCATGGCGGATTACCCGCTCGAAGTGCTCGGCGGGAAGACACCACTCGAAGCGGCGCGCACGCCCAATATGGATTGGCTGGCGCGCCGTGGAGTCTACGGTATCGCGCATGTCATTCCCGACGGATTTCCACCCGGCAGCGACGTTGGCAACATGAGCATTATGGGGTATGACCCGGCGGTATATCATACCGGCCGCTCACCTCTGGAAGCGGCGAGCATGGGCGTTTCGCTCGGCCCCGATGATATCGCCTTCCGCTGTAATCTCGTCACTCTTGGCGGTGCGGGAGATGAAACTTACATGGAAGACTTCACCAGCGGCCACATCTCAAGCGCAGAAGCCGCTGCCATGATCCGCGATCTGGCGCGCGAATTGCGCGGCAACGGCATCGAGTTTTTTCCCGGCGTGAGTTATCGCCATTTGATGGTCTGGCGCGGCGGCAAAGAAAAAATGACGACCACACCGCCGCACGATATCACCGATCAGAAAATAGCGTCGTATATGCCGCGCGGCGACGGCGCCGATTGTCTCTTGGAGTTGATGCGCAGGTCAGAATCGATTCTCGCCGATCATCCGGTCAACCAACAACGGCGCGCCGCAGAAAAACGGCAGGCGACATCGATCTGGCTTTGGGGTCAGGGGAGAGCGCCGCAGCTTCCACCGCTCACGAAACGCTTTGGCATCAAAGGCGGCGTCATTTCTGCGGTCGATATTATTCATGGCCTCGGAGTTTACGCGGGTCTGGAACGCATTGACGTGCCAGGGATCACCGGATTTCTCGACACCAACTACGTGGGCAAGGGTGAATACGGCGTCCGCTCATTGGACAAGAACGATCTGGTTTTCATACACGTCGAAGCGACCGATGAAGCCGGCCATATGGGCGACATTGAAAAAAAGATTCAGGCGCTGGAGGACTTCGACGAAAAAGTTGTCGGCACGGTTTTGCAGAGGATGGCGGGGCGCAAGGATTTCCGCATTCTTCTGATGCCGGATCATCCCACGGCCATCGCTCTCAAAACCCACGTTGCCGAGCCGGTGCCGTTCGTTTTGTATTCCGCCGAAGCGCCCCAAGATAACGGTGATGTGGGCTACAACGAAAAAGACGCGCAGAAAACCGGGATCGTCGCCAAAAAAGCCTATCGGCTGATGGAAGCCTTGATCGAAGGGAGACCGACATGGACAGAAACTTAGCCCTGGAAGCTGTCCGCGTTACGGAAGCGGCAGCATTGAATTGCGCGCGTTGGACCGGCCGCGGCGACGAAAAGGCCGCCGATCAAGCAGCGGTGGACGCGATGCGTAAAGCTTTTGATGCCCTCGCGATCGACGGCACTGTGGTCATTGGCGAAGGAGAGCGCGACGAGGCGCCGATGCTCTACATCGGTGAAAAGGTGGGTTCCGGCGGACCGAAAGTCGATATCGCGCTCGATCCACTGGAGGGCACCACGATCTGCGCTACCGGGGCCCCCAACGCTCTGGCGGTAATCGCCATGGCCGATGGCGGCAACTTGCTGCACTGTCCGGACACGTACATGGCGAAGATCGCCGCGGGACCGATCGGTAAAGGTGTGATCGATTTGGACAAAAGCCCGACGGAAAATCTTCATGCGCTCGCCGAGGCAAAGCGCTGTAACGTCGAGGACCTCACAGTCATTATTTTGTCGCGGCCACGCCACGAGGCGATGATTCAGGAAGTCAGAAAGGCGGGCGCCCGTATTCGCTTGATCGGCGACGGCGATGTTTCCGCTGCCATCGCGACCACCAAGCCGGAAACGGGCATCGATCTTTTGCTGGGCATCGGCGGCGCCCCCGAAGGGGTACTCGCTGCGGCGGCGTTGCGTTGTGTGGGCGGTGAATTTCAGGGCCGCTTGGCGCCGCGTAACAACGAAGAAATCGAACGTGCTAAAAAGATGGGCGTGACCGACATCAAAAGAAAATTCAAAATTGACGAGTTGGCCGGAGGCGACGTGATGTTTGCCGCCACCGGGGTGACCGATGGAGATTATTTGCACGGCGTGCACTTTTTTTCCGGCGGCGCCACGACACAGTCGGTGGTCATGCGCTCCAAAACCAAAACGGTTCGCGTAATCAACGCGAGCCACTATTTCGAGCACAAGCCCAATTACTAAACCGCGCTCACCCAAAAGGCGGGAATCGTCCGGCCGAAACCGCGCTCAGCGAAGCTGGCTGAAGCTGCTGCTGATCTACACCTGTGTGCCGTTGCTCTGTTGGTTCATCGCTTTTCTGATTTGGTTTTACTGGTACGATCTCACCGGTACTGGCGAAAAGCGCGCCGATCGAACTCAACCCGTCGTCAAAGCCAAGCCGAGCGACTCCGGGCCGGCAAAAGCGCCAAGCGAGAGAATTCTCGACGAAGAGCGAAAAAGGCTGGATGATATTGTCAAACGCGGCGGCTGATAATCCCGGCAGTGGCTACGGTTGCTCGCAATGCTGGCGCAAACCTAGTCCAATTATGGCGTGCGCCTCGGCGAGAATCCAGTTCGAAAAACACTGGCTCCAGCTTTATTGACAATCCCGGAGCAGGAGTCTAACTTCATGAAAACAGTCTTGTTTTCATCCAGAGAATTTGGACACCTACGACAGTAAAACGGCAAGCCGGATTGTCGGCGTTAGTCTGCGCCAGCTGCAGTATTGGGACGAACAGGACTTCATCCGGCCTTCGGCGCAGCTCGCCGAGGGACGCGGCACCAAACGCCTCTATTCTTTTCAGGATCTCATTTGCCTCAAGGTCGTAAAAGATCTGACGCGTCACGGCTTCAACCTACAGAAAATTCGCCGCTGCCTGAAGCCGCTCAAAGAGGAATCCTCGCGCACGATGCGCGCGGCCGCCTCGCTCAAATATTTAACCGATGGGGAACAATTGTTTGTCATCACGGATGACCGCCAGCAGATTCTCGCGGCGATGGAACGGCAGTTTGTGCTGTCGCTCGGCATCGGCAGCTTGGTGCGCGAATTGGATCGGCAAACACGCCGCATAGCGCCGAATCTTGCGCGCAAGGCGCTAAAAAAATCCCGTCGCGCCGATAGCCGTCTTGCCTCGGCTTGAAAAATGGAACCGGCCAAAATCACCCCGATGATGCGCCAGTATCTCCAGATCAAGAAGAACTACCGGGACGCAATTCTGTTCTTTCGCCTCGGTGATTTCTACGAAATGTTTTTTGAAGACGCACACACGGCATCGAAAATTCTCGACATTGCTTTGACCTCGCGCAGCAAAAGCGAAGACGGCTCGGTGCCGTTATGCGGCGTGCCGTATCATGCCGCCGATCCATATATTCAGAAGCTGCTCGACGCCGGCCATAAAGTAGCCGTCTGCGAACAGATGCAGGACCCAGCGACGGCGAAAGGCGTGGTCAAAAGAGAGGTTGTGCGCGTCATTACGCCGGGGACGGTTACCGCCGCTGAGGCCCTGGAGGCCAACAGCAATAATTTTCTCGCCGCCATACACGCCGCCCCGCACGGCTTCGGTCTCGCCTTGGTCGATATTACGACCGGCGAGTTTCGCTGTACGGAGATTATCGATGAGCTTGCGCTTTGCGACGAGCTTGGCCGGATTCAGCCGAGCGAGCTTTTATTGAGCAACTCCGAAATGCGGCTTCGGGAACGGCTATATAAGGAATATCCGCTGATTCACTTCACCGGCATCGCCGAACAGCTGTTTACGGACGTGCCGCAAAGCCGCCTTTCAGCCCGTGCTCTGCGACAGGCGGAAGAGCAGTTTGCTGGTCTTAGAGCGGCATCCGCCATTTTGGCCTACCTCGAGGCCAATGCCGCAGCGTCGCTCAAATCCGTCGCGGAACTCGAATTCTACAAAGTATCCAACTCTCTCGTATTGGACGAAGCGACCCGAGAAAATCTGGAACTGATCTCCAGTCATCAGCGGGATCGCAGCGGCTCGCTTTTGGCGCTGATCGATTGTACTCGGACCGCCATGGGAGCACGCCGGTTACGCCGCTGGCTATTGTATCCGCTGTTGGATCCCCAAGAAATCGCCGCTCGTCATAACGCGGTTCAAGAGCTCGTGGAAAGTTTTTCCTTACGCCAGGAGCTCAAGACCGCATTAGCAAAGGTTCAGGATCTAGAACGACTTGCCGGCCGGGTTGTCTCGGGCAGCGCCCTGCCCAAGGACTTGATCGCGATCAAAGAGACGCTTTCCGTTGTGAGCGAAGTACGCCGGCAGCTCCAAGGCGTTCGCGCCGAGTTGTTCACCCGGCTGCATGAACACCTCCCCGAGCTTCCGGATCCGGTGGCACTGATCGAACGCGCGATCGTCGATGATCCGCCTTTTTCTCTAAAACAAGGCGGTTTCATTCGCGCCGGCTTCGATCCTGAGCTGGATGAGATTCGCGACATGCGCTTTCACGCCAAGGAATGGATTCGGCGTTTTGAAGCGAGCGAGCGGCAAAAAACCGGAATCGGCACGCTGAAAGTCCGCTACAATCGCGTCTTTGGTTACTATATCGAAGTCACCAATTCACACCTCAAGTCGGTGCCGCAAGACTATTTACGCAAGCAGACGCTGGCGAATGGCGAGCGCTTTATCACGCCGGACCTCAAAGAATATGAAGCCAAAGTCCTCAACTCGGAAACGCTGATCGAAAAACTCGAAAGCGCGCTGCTCGAGCGAGTGCGCGGACAAATTGCCGCTTATTATCCAAGCTTGAAGAGCGCGAGCGACGCTCTTGCCGTGTTGGATGTGGTGCTGTCGCTCGCGGAGGTCGCCGAAGCGCGTCATTTTGTCCGTCCCGAGATCGCTAGCGGGGTCGGGTTGTCGATCCGAGAAGGGCGCCACCCGGTCGTCGAAGCAGCCGTCGGGCGGGGTGCTTTTGTGCCCAATGACTGCTTTATCGATCCCGAGCGATCTCAGATGATTCTGCTCACGGGCCCGAATATGGCGGGCAAGTCAACCTATATGCGCCAGATCGCGCTGATTGTAATCCTCGCGCAAATGGGCAGCTTTGTGCCGTGCGCCGAGGCGCGTATCGGGGTCGTGGATCGCGTGTTTACTCGAATCGGCGCTGCGGACTCACTCACGAGGGGAGAGTCGACTTTCATGGTGGAAATGAAAGAGACCGCCAATATTCTCCACCACGCCACCGAGCACAGTCTTATTCTGCTCGATGAAGTCGGACGCGGTACCAGCACGTTCGACGGAATTTCCATCGCCTGGGCGGTGGCCGAGGCGCTGCACGACATGCAGTGCCGGCCGCGCACACTTTTCGCCACCCACTATCACGAGCTTACGGATCTGGTGCAAACGAAGGAGCGCATTAAAAATTGCAATTTTGCTGTCAAGGAATGGCGCGGTGACATTATTTTTCTGCGCAATCTCGTCGAAGGCGCGTCGAGTCACAGTTACGGTATTCACGTTGCCCGTTTGGCCGGACTGCCGTCTGCGGTGATCGAGCGCGCCAAAGAGATTTTAGCTCGCCTGGAAGGGAGTCAGGCAAAGCTCGAAACAGCGGCGCATGATGCGCCGGCGCAAATGGCCTTGTTCGGTTCCGTTGATGATTGGCTCCGCAAGCGTTTGAGCGCGCTCGACATCTCGGACATGACGCCCATCGAAGCGCTCAATGTACTGCATCAGTTGAGTGAAGAAGCAAGGAAATCTCAGTGAAGCCAAACCGAACACGCGCCCGCGCCGATCTCCTCATGCGGCAAGTAGCCATCCTCGTGCTGCTGCTCCAGCCGGGTTTGGCGCATACGCAAGCCATGGCTGCGGCTCTCCAAGCCGCGCCCCTGAGTTCTGGTGCGACGGGAAGTAAAGTTCTCGTGACCGGAGTCCGTTCCACATCGTCCGACGGCAACGCCCGGATTACGGTCGAGTTGTCGCAGGAAACCAGATTTGAAGTGCGGCAACTTCTAGACGATTCGGGTAAGGGCGCGCCACGGGTCTATGTCGATATTTTTGGCGCTCGGCTCGCGCTCGCCTCAAAGCGGCCCGTCGAGGCCGACGAGAAGCTCGTACGCCAGGTGCGCATCGGCCAGTACAGCGCGGACGTCGTTCGTGTAGTCCTCGATCTGCAAAATCGCACAGCACACAATGCTTTTATGGTGTCCGGTCCGCACCGGTTGATCATCGATGTCGCCGGCGAGAAGACCGCCGAAGCTCCATATCAGCCGGGATCACGTGTAAACGAGGTCGCTGCTCGTGGCCGGCAGCCAACCAACAAAACAGCTGCGTCAACCTCGGTGTCGAACGGACTGCGTAAAGTCGTCTTGGATCCGGGACACGGCGGCAAAGATCCGGGGGCCTCAGGCCCCGGCGGGATTGCCGAAAAAGATATTGTTCTTAGCATCGCAAAAAAACTCGCGCTAAAACTCAAGGCCGAAATGGGCACCGAGGTGGTGCTCACGCGCAAGGACGATCGGTTTGTCCCGCTGGAAGATCGCACACTGCTGGCCAATTCGGAAGACGCCGATCTGTTCATTTCACTTCATGTCAATGCCAGCCCCAACATCGATGCGAAAGGAATAGAAACGTATTACCTGGACAATACCACCGACGAAGCGGCGATCCGGCTTGCCGCCAGGGAAAACGCCACGTCGCGAAAAAACATCTCGGATTTGCAATTTATTTTGAGCGACATGATGCAAAATATGAAGCTTGAAGATTCGATTACACTGGCCCATCGGTTGCAGACGTCGCTTGTGAGCGGGATGAGTAAATTCATGGGAGACGTAAAGGATCTCGGCGTGAAGAAGGCCCTGTTTCACGTGCTCGTCGGCGCGCGCATGCCGAGCGTTCTGGTGGAAATGTTTTTCATCACGAATAAGACCGAAAGCCGCGTCATGGCGGATGCAGGTTACCGAGACGCAATGGTCAACGCCCTCTTCGAGGGCATTCAAAAATACGCGCAATCGAATCTGATGGCTAAAACGCTCTAGGCAGAATCGCCGTGGACGCCGTAGCAATTTCATTGGCGTTGCTCGAAGAGGTGCATCGCGAAGCCGACTTAAAGCGGTTGGCGCGACGCTATGTCGAGGCGGGACGGCGCGAACTGTTCCAACGTCATCGGGACGGTGCGGGCGGACTCGACATTGTCTCGGCATGGTCCACAGTGATGGATCATCTCATCCGGCACCTTTTTACGATCATCAGCTCCGAGTCCGCCCGTCGGTTTCCGACACCCAATCCGCGCTTCGCGCTCTCGGCCCAGGGCGGCTACGGCCGAGGCGAACTCAATCCACTCTCTGACATCGACCTGTTATTTCTCTATTCGTGGAAGCTTTCCCCGTTCACCGAAGCGACGACGGAAAGACTTCTCTACACGCTTTGGGACGCCGGCGTCGAAGTCGGGCATGCGACGCGCAGCATCGCCGAATGCATGCGCCTTGCGGAGATCGACATGAAAGTACGAACGTCGCTTCTCGACACGCGATTTTTATGCGGCGATTACGCGCTCTATCAGGATTTCGATAAAAAAATCGAGTCACGGCTGGTCAAGAAGGGTGTCAAACGATTTGTCCGCGAAAAGCTCGAAGAGAACCGCGCTCGGCATGAACAATTCGGCGGCTCGGTTTATTTGCTCGAGCCCGACGTCAAGGAAGGTGAAGGCGGTCTTCGGGATATTCAAACGGCCCGCTGGATCGCGCGCGCCAACCTCAAAGTAAAAGACCTCGAAGGGTTGGCGCTTGCCGGCATCGTCGAGCCGCGGGACATCGCGCAACTGAAAGAATCTCAGGATTTTTTGCTGCGCGTGCGCAATGAACTGCATTTTTCAACCGGCAAGCACCAGGATCAGTTGACCTTCGAGCATCAGGAAAAAGTCAGTGCGGCGCTGGGGTTCGAAGGCGAGGGAACTCTGCGCGGCGTCGAAGTGTTCATGCGCTGTTACTATCTGCACGCGGCGCATATCAGTAGGCTGTCGTCTCTCATCATCCATCGGGTCACCGACTGCGATAAGCCCGGCTTCGGCGCCGCCTACGTCTTCGGGCGAACGCTCCGCGAAGGTATTCGCCTATCTAAAAATAATATTACCGTGACCAGACCGGAGATGATCAGAGAGCATCCTGAAAACTTGATCCGAATTTTTGAGGATGCACAGAAGTATAATTGCGCCCTGACGTATGAAGCGCGCGAACTGCTGCGCCAGAATCTCGATCTGATCGATGACGAATTTCGCCGCTCGGCGGCGGCCAATCTGCCGTTCTTCAGCATCCTCAAATGGAAGGATTCGGTTTACGAGACGCTGCTCGAGATGCATCGGGCTGCAGTTCTCGGCGCGTTCATTCCTGAATTCGGCCGGCTGCTGTGTATGGTGCTGCACGATGCCTATCACATTTACACCGTCGATCAGCATTCTTTGCGCTTGATCAAGGAAATCGAGCGGCTGAAGGCCGGTGAATACGCCGAAAGCTCGCCGCTGCTGACGCAGCTGGCGCGCGAAGTGGAAAAAATCGAGCTGCTCTATCTCGGTCTGATGTTTCACGACATCGGAAAGGGTTTTGGCGGCGGCCATTCCGAAATCGGCGCGAATATGGTGTATGCGATCGCGCGGCGCATGCGCTTGAATGCCGACGATGGCGCGCTGGTTGAATTTCTCGTCCGCCATCACTTGCTTATGACTCACGTCGCGTTTCGCCGCGATTTGGAGGACGAAAAAACGATTCTTGATTTCGCCCGGACCATGGGGACGGTCAGCAATTTGAAAATGCTCTACCTGTTGACCTTCGCCGATATCAAAGCAGTCGGTCCGGAAGTATGGAATCCCTGGAAGGCGTCGCTGCTCGGCGAGCTTTACGTGAAAGCGCTCAATATCCTCGAAGAAGCGGAAAAAGGGGAATTCCAACGCCAAGATGTTCGCGCAGTGATTCGGCGCGTGCAAGCCCGGATCAAGCGCCAGCTCGCGAAGGATTACGGCGAAGAGGAGATCGACAGGTTCCTCGAAATCATGCCGGAGCGTTATTTCTTATCAACGCCGGAAGACGATATCGCCGAGCACTTTGAGATCATGCAACGATTCGATGGCGAGCGCGCGGAGGTCGCGATCAAGCATTTTCCGGAACGCGACTGCAGTTCGGTGGTGGTTTGTTATATGGATCGGCCCGGATTGTTCGCGTCGATTACCGGTGTTCTCGCGGCGCTCAACTTCGATATTCTCAATGCGCGCATTTTCACCTCGAGCGATGGACGCATCCTCGATGTTTTCCGCATTTCCCACCACGGCCGGCCGGAACTCGTGATGGCCGAACAAAAATGGCTCAAATTTCGTGTCGTGCTGAACGGCGTGCTCGAGGGCAAGATCGATGTCGCGAGCCTGGTGAGCTCTTCCAAGCCGTCTCTTTTGCTGGTCAGGCGAGCGCCCAAAGTTTCCACGGTTGTGAACATTGATAACAACGCGTCCGACGATTGCACCATTGTCGAAGTGTTTACGGAAGACCGTATCGGCGTTCTCTTCACGATCACTTACAGCCTGCACCAGCTTGGATTATCGATTCACGTCGCGAAGATTTCCACGAACGTGGATCAAGTTGCCGACGTTTTTTACGTCGCGGATCAAAGCGGCGAAAAAATTACCACGCCCAAGCAGGTCGAAACTCTACGAGCCTTTCTGCAGGAGAAACTGACGCGGCCCGATGAGCCAAGCGAACGACACGCTCAGTCCGTCCATTGACGCTTTTCTGTCGATGGTCGCCGTCGAGAAGGGTTTGGCGTGGAATACCGTCCAGGCCTATGGCCGTGATTTGGCCAAGCTGGCCAATTATCTCGAAGCACGCGGCATATCGTCTTGGCGCGAAGTCGATGCGACGCAGATCCGCTCTTTTATCGGATCCTTACGTGCCACGGGACTGAGTTCGCGAACCGTTGCCCGACATGGCGTCACCGTAAGGCAGCTCCTGTCTTTTCTGCAAGCAGAAGGGCGGATAAAACTTGCCTTGCTGTCGGGCTTTTCGTTGCCGCGCGCGCCGCGTAAGCTGCCGCAGATTCTTTCCGCCGAGGACGTACGAAAACTACTCGCGCAACCGATCGCCACCAAGCCGCTCGGCGCTCGTGACCGGGCGATGCTCGAGATCCTCTATGCGAGCGGGCTGCGCGTTTCCGAACTGGTGACACTCCAGACCACCCAAGTCAATTTTCAGGGCGACTACCTGATTATAAAAGGAAAGGGCGGCAAAACGCGCGCCGTACCCTTCGGTAGATGGGCTCGGGAGAGGCTTTCAGAGTATTTGAATAGTGGCCGGCGCACGCTGTTGAAAGGAAGATCGAGCGCATACGTTTTCGTTACGCGCTCCGGCAAATCGCTGACCAGGCAAGGATTTTGGAAGCTCATCCGGGCTTACGCTCTCGCGGCAGGGATCGACAAACGAGTGACGCCTCATACTTTGCGCCATTCTTTTGCAACTCACCTGCTCGAGGGCGGCGCGGATCTGCGGTCGGTGCAGGCGATGCTGGGACATGCGGATATCTCGACGACGCAAATCTATACTCATGTAGATGGCGCGCGGTTGAAAAAAGTGCACCGCGAGCATCATCCCCGCGAGCGAAACAGAGGGAGAAAGCGGAATTGGAGCGATGGAGTAATGGAGTGATGGGGTTATCGAGAGTGCCAGACTGCTCCCGCGATACAATCCTGCACTACTCCGTTACTCCAACACTCCATTTTATGATTTTCGCCTTGTGTTTTTGTCGGCCTTGCCGTATTGATACTGAAGGAGCCTTCCCGCAGGACACTATTGGAAGAGTCAATCCGCCAAATCGCGATTTGGGCGCTGCCGGTTCTCATCGCAGTCGTCTTTCACGAAGTTTCTCACGGATGGATCGCGTACCAGCTTGGAGATCCGACAGCCGCCAGGCTCGGCCGTTTGACCCTGAATCCTTTCGCCCATGTCGATCTGTTCGGCACGATTCTAGTGCCGTTGATATTGATCGTTTCCAATGCGCCGTTTGTCTTCGGCTACGC
>AR_comb_assmDRAFT_11406417_pt1 | contig 10981 bp, 8 predicted proteins | sample ArasoioldDNA_FD_10543 | JGI IMG/M metagenome (IMG submission 10543) | reverse complement strand
TGGCGGCACGACTCCACGTGGATGGGCCTCTTTTACAACAAAGCTCGCCGTGACCACCTGGCAGTCGTACATCACGGGCCGAAGCGCGCCTCCCACCACTTTGATCAGTTCATCCATGACCCGCCGAACGTATTCCGAGTCGGGGTGATCCATGCTGTAGTGGAACGGTGTGCTTACGCTCCCGCGATCTTGTGAATGATAAAACTCGAGTAGCTGGTCTACGTCGGGCCTTCCCAGTAGTGGGACAATCACTAACCCTTCACGGTCGAACTCTTCTTGAAGCGTGGGATCCTGGAACAGTGGATAGGTCGATGTTTGTGACATACTCAAATGGTTTGAATGCGGAGACATTTCTCTTTCGATTACTGTTTACATTTCATCAGCGCAGGAATCTGCCGTAAGAGGGTGCCGTTTACGGACGCTCCCAGTGGTGCTCGAGCTTAGCCAGGCCGTCCTGGTAGTTGTCATCTTGTTCTACCTTGAAGGCTGCTACTTCCGTCCAGTGATCGTACACATGCCCATGCTCGGCGGAGCTCAGAGAAATGTCCAAGCTGTAAATTCCGGAGAGAAGGGGAATCTGCTCGATCACGAAACAGATTCCGTAGCAATCGATTCCCAAGGGATACAGGGCCGCTCCGTCCGTGCCTGTACTAGTGCCGTAGCAGCGGGTTCCGTCGTTCCGGACAATAACCAAGCCAACATCGAACCCGTCCGGGGGGCAATCGTGTCGGAGGTTCGCCTTCACACAGACTCGGAGCGTGCCTCCCGTGCGCATCCGTCCATGTTGGACATCGCCACTATGCCTCACGTCGAGGAGGCAAAAATCACCCGAACGCGGCCCCGCCTGGCGTCGATCGGGATTTTTCGGGTACTCAGCGTCCAGGGACCGCGTGTAGTCCAGGTACGCATCGATCACACCCATGGATTCGTCGAACATCTCGGTCTTGCCGCTTCGAAGCCAGAGAACCTGCTCGCACAGCCGCTGAACGTAATGGAGGTTGTGCGAGCAGAACAGGAGGGTTTTTCCCTTTTTCCTGAAGCCGAGCATGCGGTCGATCGATTTCTTTCTGAAGTGCTCGTCACCGACCGACAGAACCTCGTCGACCAGCAGGATGTCCGGATCCACTGAAGTCGCGACTGAAAACGCGAGCCGTGCATACATGCCGGTCGAGTAGGTCTTGACCGGCCGATCGATGAACGCTTCCAACTCGGAGAACGCGATAATTTCTGGCAGGATCCGCTCCGACTCAGCTGGCGAGAGACCGCGCGTGGCGCAGGCGAGGCGAGCATTCTCCCGACCCGTGAGATCCGGATGGAAACCCGAGCCGAGTTCCAGAATGGCGGACATACGACCGACGCGCGTCACTTCTCCGCAGGTCGGAAGGATTGTGCCGGCAAGCAGCTTCAGCAGAGTGCTCTTGCCGGCGCCATTGTCACCGATGATACCTAGAGTGGCACCTCTCCTCAGCTCGAGCGTCACCCCTTGGAGTGCCCAGAATGACTCGCCGTAGCTTTTCCGAAAGAGCCACTCCTTGAGGCTGTCCGCCGGAGTGGCATAGATTCGATAGGCCTTACCTAGGCTGTCCGCTCGGAGGTTTGTCATGGCCGTTCCCAGCGATGCTTCATCCGTAGGACTCCTACCTCCCCTTTCGTGCGCTGTGTCACTTTGAACGGCGCAACGCCCTTCCAGTAGTCATAGAAGTGGACATTATTCGGATGACACAGGGTGATGAGCAGAGTGTATTCGCCGGAAAGGAGTGGCAGATCGGGAACGACGAGACTTATCCCGTATTTGCTGCCGCCCAACGGATAGAGACACTGGCGGTTGACGCAACTATTGACCGAATGGCATTTCACATTGTCCGCTCTGGTGAAACAGACGGCCACCGTCACGCCGTCTCCTATCGCCCTCGGACCGAGCCGGGCCGCGATGTGGACCCGAAGCGTCTGACCGGTTTCGATGAGTCCGTTACGGCAATCCCCATCCAGTGAAACGCTGAGAAGACACGAATCCATAGAGACCGCCTGGGGGCGGGGAGAACTCGTCGAATCCGTCCCCAACGAGGGTTCATCTCCGTCGAGCGCCCGGACATACTCCTGATAGGCGTCGATAACCGTATCGACGGCGTCAAATGCTTCCATGCGGCCATTGCGAAGCCAGAGACACCGACTGCTCACCTGCCGGACCGAGCCGAGCATGTGCGAGCAATAGACCACGGTTTTGCCTTCTCTGCCAAAGCTCATCATGCGGTCGATCGACTTTCTACAGAAATGCGCGTCGCCGACCGAGAGCACTTCGTCGACGATCAGAATGTCCGGATCCACGGCCGTAGCCACGGAAAATGCGAGGCGGGCGTACATGCCCGAGGAATAAGTTTTTACCGGACGGTCCATGAAGTCTTTGAGTTCGGAAAACTCGATAATCTCCGGCATCCGTTGCTCGGTCTCCGCGGCAGAGAGGCCAATGGTCGCGCAACCGATGCGGATATTCTCGCGGCCCGATAGATCCGGATGGAAGCCTGAGCCGAGTTCCAGGATGGCTGAAACGCGACCGTTGCGCGCAAGACGACCACACGTCGGCGAAATCGTGCCCGCGAGCAGCTTCAACAGCGTGCTCTTTCCGGCCCCGTTCTCCCCGATGACCCCGAGCGAAGCTCCCCTGCAAAGATCGAAGCCGACCTCTTTCAGCGCCCAAAAAGAGTCGCCGTAGTTCCTGCGCAGCAGCCATTCCTTGAGGCTATCGGAGGGTTTTGTATATAGGCGATATGCCTTGCCCAGATTTTCCGCCTGCAGGCTCATCATCACAGGAAATCCTTCGCGCGGCCGAGAGTACGCTGAAAAAACCAGAGGCCGAGTACCAGGACTACTCCCGTCCATACGAGAAGATAAGGTAGCTCGTTAGCAGGACTGCGCCCGGTTATCACGACCGCCCGGTAAGCGCTCACGAGATGGTGGAGAAAATTGACACGCAGCAGCCAAGTCAATGATTCAGGGATGAGATCCAGGGGGTAGAAAATAGGCGTTAAGAACATCCAGGCTGTCAAGATCAGCCCCAGGACCTGGCCCAGATCCCGCAAGAACACATTCAGCACGCTCACAAACCATGCCAACCCGAGCGTGAAAAGGATGCGCAGAATCACAAGCAGCGGAAGAAAGAGAATCCACGGGGATAGGTTGCGGAACCCCGACAGCGTCGCGATCAGAAGCAGTCCGATGATCTCGGTCACAGCCGCGCTGACCACCGGCACCGCGGGCAGGACCTCCGCGGGAAAAACCACTTTCTCAAGCAAGCTGCGGTTCTCTGTAAGGCTCGTACTCGCCCGATGAATGCTCTCGACCATCGCCAGGTAAGGAAGAAGACCGCAGACAAGGTAAAGCGCGGAGTCGAACGCGCTCATGCCGGGTCGGAACCTTACCCTCATGATCACCGGAAAAACAAGCGTGTAGAGCAGCAGGAACATCAACGGGTGCACTAGGGACCAAATGGGGCCGAGCGCGGTCAAACCGTACCGCGTCTTGAACTCCCGGCGTACGAGAGAAAGAAGAGGGTATCCATATTGATGGAGGCGAATAGACCCCTGCTGTCGCCAGACAGCCAAGCGGGAATGCGGCCGCCAGCGTTCGGCATAGAGTTCGCTCGTTTCCTTCATCGGCCGTTCCTCCAACTGCTCAATTTCGGGCGGCGTATTCATCGGCGTCGCGCATCATCACAACTGACCATGCGGAGAACCATCAGCGCCGCGCACGGCAGGTTCGAAGTCCATCATCTCAACCTGCAGCTTTCTCAAAAGACTGATGTCATCGCACTCTAGCGGCTTTACTTTCACGTCGATTGATTTCAGGTATCGAACATCTCCCGAGTACGATTCCTTTATGGGCTCGCCGTACTTGAACCGGCACAGGTAGTCTTCATTGACCTCCACGATGTCGAGTCTGGTCTCCGACTTTCCATCCCAGCAGTAGAGCAACGGCTTCGCGTCTTCGGGAATCATGATGCAGTTGAAAGCGACTCTCGTCCGGTTCGACAAGTTCTCGCCCGATCCGTGGAGCAGTCGTTGATCGTAGACCACCGCCCAGCCGCCCGTCATCGGGATGCTGGTAGCCATTGCGTCAAGCAGGTCTCTCGAGGAATGGTACTCGGTCCGATATTTCGGATGGACGGGGTAGGGGTTATTCAACAGGCGGTGACTCGCCGCGACGACCTTCAAACAGGCACTCTGGGCGTCTACATCGACGAGCGGGCACCAGACGTGCACTGCCCGGCGCCTATTGTTGTCTGTGATCCACCAGTCCTGATGAATGGGGAGCTTCCCGGCCGTTGTCGCGGGCTTCTTTGTTATCAAAACCACCATCGCGAGCTTGTGATAGGGAAGGATGCTCTTCAATTTCTGCTGCACGATAGGGCGAATCCCATCGAGGACGCATCTGCGATACTCGTAGTCATGGCTGAGAGGGGTCGAGAAAATGTCGCCCGTCATCGGCGGCGTTACGGAATCGTGAACCTGCTGCACGGCATTGATCTCATCGGCGGAAAGCAACGGCCGGACGATGTATCCTTTTCGGCGGAATTCTTCTTCCGTTTCGGCGTGCGTGAAGATCCTATCGAAGACCATTTCTCAGTATCGGGCTAGAGATTCATGTGGGTCGGCGCGGTGTGGTCGATCAGCTTGGGTTCATCCCAATTTCAGTTTGTATTCGCCTCAACTCGTCGAGTTCCTGCTGTTGCCAGGGGTCGGACTGAAAATGCACCGATTCAAGGTATCTCACACCCGAAGGGTAAGGCTCCGACACAGCGGCCATGAACTTTACGCTGCAAAAAACTTCTTCGTTTACCTCCAGGATGTCAAACTTGGTTGGTTCTCCCTTATCCCACACGAAAAGGCATGGATTTGCGGTATCAGGCCGGTTGAGAGCCGCTAAGGCCACACGAGGGCGAGGAGAACGGTTTTCACCGGAGCCGTGCAACAATCTTCCGTCGTAGAAGACGGCCTCCCCTGCAGCCATTGGAATACTCGCTGCGAAGTCACTGTCTAGCAGGGACTGTAGATGATCAAACGGTGTAGGATTCATCGTCACGGTGAATGGAACATTTCGAAGTTTGTGACTGCCCGCAACAACCCTCAAACATCCATTGTCCCGATCCACATCGATCAGCGGGCACCAGAAGTGGACCGATCGGTGCTTTCGGTTGTCAGAAAACCATGGGTCGATATGTATCGGAAGGCTCCCCTTGCTGGAGTTCGGCCTTTTTGTCACAAAACTGCAAAACGATATTCGATATTGTGGAAGAAACTCTCTAAGCCTTCCCTGGATCATGCTTCGGATTCCATCCGAAACTTGCCTCCGGTAGTCAGTATTGCCGGATATCGACTGGTACAGGTCCATTGGAATCGCAGGGGTCAGTGTGTCATGCAGGTCCTGTGCCGCGGCGACCTCGCACTTTTCCAGGAACGGCCGTACGACATAGCCCTTGCGTGTGAACTCCTTTTCGGCCTCGTGGTCACCGAAAACTGGGAACGCCGTCACGTCCCCATGGACTGTTTTCGGAGATGACTCTCGGAGATCATGGTCCAACCGAACGGCGACGTATTGAGTTTTTCCGCGCCTGCGCTGAAACGCCGAGCGCAAGTCCGATAGCAATGCGGTCATGCCTTTGAATCGGTCGTTCATCGCAAAGCCCGTGCAGCAGCATTAAGCGAGGCGCTAGGCGCAGTTACCGGCGCTTGAAGGCGAAGCTGCTGGAAGTTTCGTTTCCCGGCCGAATTGCGTAGCAATATCGTGTGCGCGATCCACTCAATCCAGCGGTCCTGAGCATCACCGGGCCCCCAATCGAGAGCCTGTATCAGGAAACCCTTTTCGCCGCAGGTCAGGTCGCTGACTTCCACGACCGCGCCGGCAACGCCATCCGGTTCCGGTAACGATTCCGCCCCTGTGCGTCCCGTAGCTCCCTTGAAGTATCGAACCCAATCGCAGTCTGTCTCGAACTTCTTGCCGACCCGCCTGTCGTATGTCGGCAGAATTACCATTTGCCTCTGAAAATCGATAGCACTCTTGAGGTTCGTAGCCGCTGGAAATCGCTTGCAGAGAAAAACTTTCAGTTCGTCATAGAACTTTTCGATGTTGAAACAAGCCTGAACATACAACCAGCGAGCCGGGTCCAGTGCGTACGGATATCTCGGCAGCTGGCTGATTTCCATACGGTCGAGCATGTTGTCGTCATTCAAAATTCTCAAATAACAGTTCGACACGGCCTCGTACCAACGTTTGTAGAAATCAACTTCAAGGCAGAATTCTTCGATCACTCGATCATAGAATTCCCTGTAGGGCACTCCGTGTGTAAGGCGAAGGTACACGGCAATGAGCCGAGTCAGGCTGCCGTTGTGAAGCGCCTTGACAAAAGTCGCGTACGCAAACATCTTGACCCAATCGCTGCGCGAAAATGTTTTTGCCTTCACAATCAGCTTGCTCTTGTTCATTCTCACGAGGTCGAGGTCTCCGGGTTTCCACCGTCGATGAGTCCCGGTCAGAATAATTCGGTCAATTGTTTCGATTTCCCATTTCTGAATGAAGGCGGGATCGCCTGCCGGAGCATTTGGCAAGACACTGTAGAAATAGATGTCGTAATCATCGTGTATGGCCCATTCCATAAGGTCGGTCAGGCACGACTTCCACAAGTCATATGTGTCGCCCGGAATGCCACAGATCAGCTGCACCGTTACGGGAACATGGCTTTCCATCAAAGTCCTTGCAGCTCTCACGAGCTTTTCAGCGGAGATGTTGTCACGGTCAGTCGCGCTGAGAACTTCCTTGCGTGTGTGCTGTATCGCCAGCATGTGGGTTGGAGATACGCCGGTCTCCGCAAACTTACTCGCGATGCTAACAACGCGATCGGGATCGTTCTTGGCCGCGCTGTAATAGAACATTTTGGGATGGCCATACTTCCGGTGCGTCTCGTTAATGCATTCAGCAATGTCGAGGTCTCTCGCCAGGATACCGAAATTGGCGTCGGCCAGCATGATGTAGCTGACTTGCATTCGTCCGAGCCAGTCGAGCTCGGACGTGATCCTCGGCATGTCGAACCGGCGCAATTTCGACATTGTGCTCGACCCCCAATCGCAGAAGCTGCAACTGTATGGGCAGCCGCGATTGGTTTCCAATGTGACCCAGAATGCCGACGGCCCATGGCGTTGAACAAATCTCTCGTAGTAACCCGCTTGATCCAGGTACGGACTATAGTCGAAGACGGTGGGCACCTCGGCAGGGCCGGTGCAGACAGGTTTGCCGTTCTGGGCATCCGGCAGGTACAGGCCTCGTATGTCGTGAAAGCTCCGGTTTCCTCGAGCGAGCTTTGAAAGGACCTTACTGAAAGTGATTTCACCGTCTTTGACGGCTACGGCGTCAATGAATGGATACTTACGGAAGAAGTCTGGGTCCTTGTAGTCCGGTTCCGGTCCGCCCGCGATCACCACGCAATCGGTGTTATTCCGCTTGATCCACTCGGCGATCCTGCACTGCAGCGTCCAGTTCCACGTGTAGCAGCTCAAGCCCAGTACATCGACCTGAACGTCGCGATAAGGTTGAAGCAGGACCGAAGGGTCTGCATTCTGGAATATCGGGTCCAACCATTCGTAATAGTCTTTGCAATCGCCGTGGCGCTCCCAGTACGACTTCAATACAGACCACATGTACGGAAAAAAAGGAGCCAGATACTCAATGGACTGGGGCTCGCTGATCAGAACTGTGGTCCGCGAACGGGATTTCATTTCTCGCTTCGCAGAGCCACTACTCAAGAAAGGGATTCGCATTTGAACAGATACAGGAGCCGGATTTAGCCTTGACTTCGAATGATCCCATTGGTCCCGGTGTTCCCGAAGTGGACACCGGCGGATTTCCCAGGCACGGCGGCCTCGGGACCCGGCGTCTGCAGTCGAACGCTGAGATTGGTGCCCGAAGCTGAAAGGCCTCCGTCGACTACGAGCGAAATACCGGTTACGAATTGTGCGTCGTCGCCGGCCAAAAACAAAGCGGCACCGGCGATATCTTCGGGCCGGCCTGGCGCCGGCCAAGGCTGAAGCCGCGAGAGATCTGGCGGGGCGTTTCCCGGAAACGCTTTTTCCATGAGCGGGGTCCAGATGCTTCCGGGACAGATACAGTTGACACGGATATGGTGTTGGGCAAGCTCAACGGCTGCAGCGCGGGTCATATTGATGACCGCGGCCTTCGCGCTCGAGTACGCGATGGGAGCATCTCCGCCTGAGAAGCCGGCCACCGATGCCGTGTTGATAATAGAGCCGCGCGCGCCGCACTCCCGCATGGCTTTGGCACCGTGCTTGATGCCGAGAAACACACCCCTTACGAGAACATCGAAGGTGCAGTCCCAATCCTCAACTTCCGTGTGCATGATCGACCCGTAGGCGCCGCCGATTCCTGCATTGTTAAAGACGCAGTCCAACCGGCCAAAACTATCGACCGCGCTCCGAATCATATTGACGACATCGGCCTCGATGGAGACATCCGACTTTGTGAAGCGGATGCGATCGCCGTGTCCTCCATTGGCGGCCAACTGCAAGGTCACAGCGCCTGCGTTTTCGTTCAGATCGCCGACGACTACGCATGCGCCCTCGTCCAGAAATCGCAAGACCGTCGCTCGCCCGATCCCGCTCGATCCGCCGGTGATTACTGCAACCTTACCCTGTAGTCTGCGGCTCGCTCGATCCGCCGCGGCGCCCAGCCCCTCACGCATAGATTTTCGTCCTGTAAAAGTCTTCTGCTTTGGCCGCCATCCATGGATTCCAGGAATTGCCGGATGATTCGAGTATTCGCTCCATTTCCTCCCACTCGATCGTCTCGGCCTGATATGGAACCTCTTCACAAGGGTAGTTCTCGATGACCTTCCGCTTCCCGTACATCTCCATCATCCGGGGATGGTTGTATTCGAGATAGAAATCGGAGTTCACTTCATATTTCAACATTACTCGCTGAGTATTCTTCGGATTGATGTAGTAGAAAAGCAACGGCTCGTCCTCAGGACAGAGAGCAAAGCTCAGCGCCACTCGCTCCCTGTCCGTGTAGTTGGACAGCGAGCCGTGAATTGTTTTGTTGCTGAACACAACGGCCTCCCCAGCCTTCATGTCGAGGAGGTTCAGGTACGGAATGAGCTTTAGCCGATACCGCTCAACGGGAGTTTCCGCAATCTGGTACGGAAAGGCTCGGATGTAATCAAAGTAAGAGTGACTCCCGTTAATGAATCCCAGGGCCGAATTATCCTCGTTCACGTCGCAAAGCGGGATCCAGCACATGAGCGACTCGTGTTTCGTCTCGTTGCAATGGGTCCAATCCTGGTGCGCCCATATAACGCAACCGTTTGGCTCCTTGACTAGGTACGTGGCCATGTAAGGCTTCCTGCGGAACAGAAACGGTTTGAGATGCGGAAACGCTCTGGAGATCAAATACTCCTGTGCCTTCCTCCGAACCTCGACTGCCGAGTTGTAGAGAGACACTTTGTACCCGGCGCGCATCTCGTCCCTTAAGCAAAGCTCCGTGTAATTGTTCGTTAGCTCACGGACCACGTCGTCTCCGAACAGCTGGAACCGGACATATCCGCATTTGTCGAATTCCTGCTGGAGCTTCGGGTCATGAAAAACCGGTCTCATCGTCGTTTCACTCACCCTGTCTTAGTGATTGTCTGTGCGGTACCGCTCGCTCGAATGGCTCATGCTCAGGAGACGTTGATCAGGGATCGGAGGAAAGACCTCCGAGTCTGGAGCTGGAGCTTTTGAAAGTTGGTCTTGGCTGCCGAACGGCGACCGATTACGGTGTTCTGGATCCAACGGATCCACTTTTCTTTTTCTCCGCCCGAACCCCAGTCGAGCGGACACACCATGTAGCTCTGCTCCCCGCAAGTCCAGTCGTCGGCCTTGACGACCGCGCCAGGCGTAGAACCTGGCTCGTCGAGGTGCTCGTCGCCGGTGCAGCTCCTGGCCTCGGCGAAATATCGCACCCAGTCCAAGTTCGTCTTGAAGGTCTTGCCTGCGTTCCTGTCGTAGGCGGGAAGTATGATCACGGAGTGCTGGTAATCTACGGCTGACCCGAGATTCCGTACAGCCGGAAAGCGGGAAACCAGGTAATTCTTGAGCTCGGCATAAAATCGCGCGTGCTCCAGACAGGCCTGGACGAAAAGCCAGCTGGACGGTTCCAACGAATATCCGTAGTCAGGTAACTCTTCGACTTCCATCCGATCGAGCTGATCCTTGCCATCCAAGAAACGGATGCAGTGTCTTTGAACAGCGTTATACCAATCGCGAGCCGGCGGCGTTTTCACCGCGAAATCGTCGATTAATCCTTCGTAGAAATCTACATAAGGGACGCCGTGAGTGAGGCGCAGATACTTAGCGATGAGCTGTGTCAGGCTTCCGCTGTGGAACGCTCGCACGAAGTAGTTGAAGGCGACCATCTTCACCCAGTCTTCAGGGGTGTACGTTTTGGATTTCACGATGAGTCTGCTCTTCGGCAGACGCATGTAATCCATGTCACCTTTCTTCCAAGGGCGATCCTTATCCGCCGGGATGAATCGTTCGATTGTTTCTACCTCCCACTTCTCTGTAAAGCTCTTCTCGGCCGCGGGAGCGTTCGGCAGGAGGTGGTAATAGAACACCTGGTAATCCTCGTGAATCCCTCGCTCCATCAGATCCGCGAAGACGCTCTTCCAGAGTTTGTAGTTATCCCCGGGGATACCCAAGATAAGCTGCACCGTTATCGGAATGCCGCTTTTCATGAGGGCCTTCGCGACCTCGACCTGTTTGGGAGCCGAGATGTTTGTCCGCTCCGTGGCGGCCAACACCTCTTCGCTCGTATGCTGGATCGCAAGAGTATGGGTTGGGCTGATCCCTGTTTCTGCGAATTTCCTCGCGATTTCGATCACCCTTTCGGGATTGTTTTTCGCCGCGCTGAAGTACAAGTACTGGGGGTGGGCGTATTTTCT
>AR_comb_assmDRAFT_10284441_pt1 | contig 10982 bp, 11 predicted proteins | sample ArasoioldDNA_FD_10543 | JGI IMG/M metagenome (IMG submission 10543) | reverse complement strand
CCGCGAACCACCCCCATGAGAAATTCCATTTGGCTATCGGTTTCCTCATCGAGCCATACTGCATCACTCCGCGGGTAGGATTGCAGCATGAGACTCCGCTGACTTTTACCCAAAACCTGCCAGATCTCTTCGGTCACAAAAGGCATGATTGGATGCAGCAGCAAAAGAATCTGCTTTAGAACTTCAAGCAACAGCTCCTCGCTTTTCTTGCGATCTTCACCGAGTTTTCCGCTCAAGGAAAGCTTGCTCATTTCGATATACCAATCACAGAACTCATGCCAGGTGAACTGGTACAAGACATTCGCATAGTCGTTGAACCGGTAGGACTCAATGGCTTTTCTAGCCTCATTGATCGTGAACGCGAGTCGCGAACGGATCCACCGCGCCGCAAAATTGAATTGGTTGCCGTCTAAGGCCGATGACCCTGGCGGCTCATCATCATCCGAAAGATTCATAAGAACGAACCGCGCCGCGTTCCAGAGCTTGTTTACGAAATTTTGATAACCGGCAATGCGATCTTCGGCCAGTTTGATATCGCGTCCCATAGCCGCCATCGCTGCCAAGGTAAACCGGAACGCATCGGTGCCGTACTCTTGCATGACGTCGAGAGGATCGATGACGTTCCCTTTTGATTTGGACATCTTCTGCCCTTCTTCGTCGCGCACCAGGGCGTGAATGTAAACGTCCCGAAACGGAACATCCCCCCTTAATTTGAGCCCCATCATAATCATCCGAGCCACCCAGAAAAACAAAATATCGAAGCCCGTAACTAAAGTGGATGTCGGGTAAAAACTCTGGAGATCGTCCGTCTTATGGGGCCAGCCCAGGGTCGAAAAGGGCCATAGGCCGGAAGAAAACCAGGTATCCAAAACGTCCGGATCCTGAATCAATTCCTTTCCCCCGCATCGTGGACAACCGCTTGGCGCCTGACGAGCCACGATGGGCCGGGCGTCCTTGGTAAGGAAATATTCGCCAGTGCTTCCACGAATCAGGTTGTTTGAATCGCACGCGACGCAATACCAAGCGGGTATCTGATGCCCCCACCAAATCTGCCGTGAAATACACCAATCTTTGATATTCTCCATCCACGCAAAATAGGAGTTGCTCCAACCGTCCGGGATGATCCGAATCTTGGCTTCCCGCACCGCTTGTATCGCGGGTTCTGCTAACGGCTTGATGTTCACGAACCACTGCGGTGTCAAGTAAGGCTCGACCACGGTTTGACAGCGGTAGCAACGGCCCACCGCATGACGGTAGGTTTCGACTTTTTCCAGAAACCCTTTGTCTTTCAGCTCCGCGACGATTAGCTTCCGTGCGTCAAACCGATCCTTCAAGTTGTAACGGTGAATCCAATCGCCTTTCTCGCCGCGGGAAGTAAACGCAGAACCGTCGATTCTCGCATCGGCATCAAAGATGCTGATTCGGTCCAGTCCAAAGCGGTCACCGATTTCAAGGTCATTAAAGTCGTGCCCAGGCGTGATCTTCAGCACACCGGTTCCGAATGTCTGATCCACATAGGGATCCGAGAGCAACGGCACGACGCGATCGGTAATAGGGAGACGAATTTTTCTGCCGGCGAACTGTTGGTAGCGCTTGTCTTCCGGATGCACCGCCACAGCGGTGTCACCGAGCATCGTTTCCGGCCGCGCGGTCGCGACAATAAGCGCCTCAGAGGAATCGGCGGCCACGGGATAACGGATGTACCACAGGTTGCCTTCCGATTCCTCATGCACCACTTCGATATCCGCCAGCGCCGTCTTGCAACGCGGGCACCAGTTGATGAGCCGCTCAGCTCTGTAAAGCAAGGCGTCTTCCCAGAGGCGAATAAAGGCTTCGTGCACGGCAAGAGAAAGCCCCTCGTCCATGGTAAAACGCTCGTGCTCCCAATCGCAGGAGACGCCGAGTGCTTTGAGTTGATGTAGGATCGTGCTTCCTGCATCTTTTTTCCACTCCCAGACCCGCGCGATGAACTCATCCCGTCCAATTTGCGTTCGACTCAGTCCTTGGGTCGCCAAACGACGTTCGACGACGTTCTGGGTGGCGATACCGGCATGGTCCGTCCCGGGAACCCAGAGAACCCGGTAGCCATCCATTCTCTTGTAGCGGCAAAGGATATCCTGGAGCGTGTTGTTCAGCGCATGGCCCATATGCAAGGACCCGGTCACATTCGGCGGCGGAATAACCATGGAAAAATATGGTCCCTTCCCTTCCGCCGGCCTAAAGGCTCCCGACTCTAACCAATAGGCATACCATTTGGATTCGACATTCTTATGATCGTAGGCCTTCGCTAGTTGCATGTGTTTACTTGGTTCTTTTCTCCTGTATTTTGCTTTTTCTGCGCTTTGGCGGCTCGGCAACGACATCGACCAACTCAATAATTTGTGGCCCCACGGCTTGCGGCGCCGCAGCATTCCTTGCTTCCGTTGTCGCCATGCGCTCCTTTGCTGGCGTACTCGCGGTCACATTTTGCTTTGAGGGCGACCTGTCAAGACACTTTGTTATGGCTGATTGCAGGGTATCCTTCTGAATCGGGCTGGCAAGCACAATGAGTTTATCGTGAGCGGCGGCTGGGCCACTTCCGGTATCGTCGATCCATATGGTTGGAATCTTCCAACCCTGCAGTCTCTGTAAGGTCTCGGTGCTCGAGTTACCTGTCTCACTCAATGCCGCCGAGTCAATGATTACCAAATCGAACTCCTTCGCTACCACCGCACTGCTATCCGAGAGCAAGGCCACCAATTGAACTTCATGATCCGGGAACAGAGCCAGACTAATCGCCTGCCGCAATAAGTTCCGCGGTTCAACAACAAGAATTCTGCTCATCGCTATGCAACCCTCGCTCATCCTTACCTTGACAACTTTGCGACCCCACGTTACAAAAGAATGCCAAGGACAATGAGCATTGAGTCAGATGCGAAAGTGGCGGAATTGGTAGACGCGCAGGATTCAGGATCCTGTGGGGTAACACCCGTAGGGGTTCGACTCCCCTCTTTCGCACCAAGGTAAAATTAGCACACACGCCCTTCTTTCTCTAACGTCTACATTTGCTTCCTAACGGAACTGTAGGCGGAGATTTGCCTATCGTCCACTCGTGCACGTTGGCTGTCATTGAATTGGCTAGGAACAGTTTGAGAAAATTCTCAAATGGCAAACAAAACGAAAGGGTCGCTTGTCTAGGTAGAATAACGCAGTAAGAACAATGAAAACATCGAGAAGTTTTTGGCTGATAGTTCTTTTGGCTTTAGCGGCGAGTGCGTGCTCCAAAGAATCAGAGCAGTCGGGGCAAAGTCCGGACTGGAAACGAGGCAGAGCCGTTTACGTTGCCAACTGTGTCGCCTGTCATAACAACGATCCATCAAAAGATGGCCCCATCGGCCCTGCCATCAAAGGTTCACCACCGGAATTGATTGAATCCCGAGTTCTACGCACACAATACCCGCCCGGGTATAAGCCCAAACGAAATACCCAAGTCATGCCCACTTTTCCGTTCCTTAAAACGGAGATTCCTTATCTCGCCGTCTATCTGCGTTGACAGTCTACCTCAAAAGACCCAACGCCAACACAAAGAAGATTCCCGTCAGCAAGAAACCCACCCACAGAGCACCGGAAACGGAGTCCAAGGGTTTCTTGGTAGCACCTTGAGTTCCAACCAACGCGTTATACTCGACCGCCGCGGTAACAATAAGAGTGATCAACCAAAAGGTGCCGTGAGCGGCCATGGGTCCTACCAATCCTGGATAATGCATCGCGGCCCCCATGAAAAACAGCATGGGGATGGAGAACACCGTATTGGTCCTCGACGTGAGCCCTGCGCGTCGTCCCGCAGCCGCGGCGGCAGGTAAGGGCTGTCCTCCCTGCGCTGCTTGATTGGCCGAGGCGATGACGATCTGCTGCTTTGGCCAAATCACCAGCCAGACATTTAAAAACATGATGGTTCCCAGCAAGCCACCCAGAGTAATCGTAATGCCATACTGCGAACTGAAAAAGGCTTCTCCTCCCATCTGGTGCAACCGAATCAAATACATCAACAGCCCGGCGAGGAAAGTCACCATCGCACCCCATCGAAACCACCAAAGTGCGCGCGGTACCAATTTTTGAATTGCTCCAGTTCTCACAGGAGCTTCTGTTTCTGCAAAAAACGGAGTTTGTACGAAATTGAAATAGTATAGAATTCCAATCCACGTAATACCTGCCAAGAAATGAACCCACCGAAGAAAAAAATGAAGGACTTCCATAGCTCTCCCCTCCTTCTACCCCTGACCTTGAATCAAAGGGATTGAACAGTCAACGATTTGGCTTGTTTATATATTAGCGGATGCTTATTTTTGTCAAGGAAAAAACACCGCGTCCCTGCGCTCTGCCATTGAAAGCGGAGATCAAAATTTATCTTCATAAATCGCTGCAGTCTTTGCGCTGCGCCGCCTGCAGATGAGCTTGACCTGACTATAGAACTGTGCCATTTTGCGTGCTATCGTTGTCTCGGCTTGGTGGAGTTTTTCTGATTCGTGAAACAAAAAGCAAGGCCGTGAAACCTATCGTCGCTACCGTTCCTGAAACTCGCCGTCGAATTCCCTCACTCGAGGGCTCCAGCGACCCTTTCAGCTTCGTAACCGATGAACTGCAACTTGTCGAGGAGAATTTGCTGCGCGCTATCCATTCGCGCGAACAAACGCTCACTGATATCGCCGCTCACTTGATTTGCGGCGGCGGCAAGAGAGTCAGGCCTATGGTAACTCTTTTGGCTTTTCTTGCTTTCGGTGGAAAAAGAACACAGGACATCGTCGATATCGCAACCGCAATAGAGCTCATTCACACGGCAACATTGCTTCATGACGACATAATTGACCGGGCGGACACCCGGCGCGGCAAGGAGTCTGCCTACCGGAAATTCGGGCTCAAGAACACGTTAGTCGCTGGCGACTTTCTTTTCATCAAAGCCTTTGAGTTCGCGGGGAAATTCGATGAGACGGTTGTCGAATGGACGGCGGATGCCTGCGCGCTTCTCACTGAGGGAGAAACACTGCAAGGTTACTTCAATCGCAATCACGCCGTAACGCTGGATGATTATGTTGAAATAGCAAAACGTAAAACCGCTTCGCTATTTGAAACGGGCGCCAAAGTAGGAGCTTATCTTGCCGGTGCCAATTCCGGGTCCGTCGAAGAAACCCATCGCTACGGCCTCAATATGGGCATCGCCTTCCAAATGGTCGACGATATTCTCGATGTCGTAGGCCAGATCGAGCTTCTCGGAAAGCCGACTGGCATGGATTTGCGAGACGGCAATCCTTCGCTGCCAATCATCTTGGCGCTTAGATCAAAGCAGTCCGCCGTTTGTGAAGCCTTTCAGACCGCGCAGCCCACAGAAGCACTCGTTGCCGCCGCCCTTGATGCAATCAAATCGGGGCCGATTCTCCGAGAGGCCAAATCCATATCTCGGGGATATGCTGAAGAAGCGCTCAGATCAATCAGGAAGTTTCCTCCTTCCCTCTACCGCAATGGGCTCAAAACGCTTGTTCAGTTGATCATCGATCGAGATTTTTGAGTCTTTACGACACGACACTTAGCTTCTCTTTCCCGTGTTTTTTCAATTTAACCCGGTGATGTCAGCCCTCGACAATCCACGCGATCACGCGATCCAAGCCATGTTCGACAGGATCGCCGGGCGCTATGATATCCTGAATCGGATCATCAGTTTTCGCTTGGACAACAGGTGGAGAAACAAAGCTATAGAAGAAGTTCTGAAAAGCAACGATCCATTCATTTTGGATTTAGGCGCCGGGACGGGCGATCTGACTTTCACCGCCGCCAAGAAGATCAAAGGAAGTGGACAAATCGTCGGACTTGATTTTTCCCTGGAGATGCTCAAGCTAGCGCGGTCCAAGCAAAATAAAATGAAGAATGGTGCGAAGACGTCCTTTATCCAGGGCAGCGCAACATTTTCTCCGTTCAAAGACCGCGCCTTTGATGGAGTCATGACCGCCTTCGTATTGCGCAATGTATCCGACCTCTCTTTGTTCTTTACTCACGCGTTCAGAGTCTTGGAGAGCGGCGGAAGATTTGTGTCCTTGGATATGTTTCCACCAGGGAAAAGCTGGTTTTCAACGCTTTATTCGCTGTACTTTTACCGGTTAGTTCCATGGATCGGAGGGCTTTTGGCCCACGATCGCGGCGCGTACAGGTATCTCGCTGAATCGGTTGAGAATTTTCAACCGCCGGAACGAATTACGGCGCTGCTCCAAGAGGCAGGCTTCAAGGAAGTACGGATAAGAAAGTTTCTCAACGGGGCAGTTTGCATGCATGTTGCTGAGAAGCCTCGCGCGTCGCCGCAGGAATCGTAACGTCATGCGGGGTTTTTCCAGCAGTTTTCTACTGTTTTTCTATCAAATCTCCTTGGGAGGTCTCTTCGGCCTCTCGGCTACACCCTTTCACGAGCTCGAAAGAGCTTTCTATAAATCAACGGCGGGTGTTTTGTTTGTAATCGCCGTGCTGGGACTTTGGGGGAAGAGCCATCTGTATTGGCAAAGCATCTCCGCCGAAAGTAGTTTTGCCACTCTCGCCGAAATACTGTTTCATGGCTTGTTTGTCATTGCTTTCGCCGCTTACATAATATCTCTTTGGGGTGAAAACCAGGCATTCAGGGCCCGGAGCTTTGCCTCTTGTGTGCTCTGCGGCTCGACCGGACTCATTTTTAGCGCTCACGCCTTCTACCAAGCACCATTCTGGTCTTTTGAAACTTTTGTTTACCCCATTGCATTCTTTTTATCGGCCATTCTCCTTGGAACGGTCACCGTGGGGATGCTGCTCGGGCACTGGTACCTTATCGATACGGGTCAGAGCCTCGATCCATTTATCCGCATATACAAGTTCTTCGCCGTTGCGCTGGTTGTGCAAACGGTCTTTCTGCTCACATCGGTGATCATCCTTTACAGCTTCGGTGTTTCAGGGAGCGTCACGGGCCTAGAACGTTTGTGGACGGATCATCGGATGCTCTTCCTCACACGAGTCATCTCAGGCCAAGGCGCACCCCTGATCTTGTCCTGGATGATCTGGCGAACACTGATGATCCCGCACACCATGGCTGCGACCGGTCTCTTTTACATCGCCCTACTAGGGGTTTTCGTTGGCGAAATTTTAGGAAAGCAGATCTTGGCGCTGACCGCACTACCGTTTTAACGTAGCTGATAGGGAATCAATCAGTCGATCGAGGATACGTCTTGATCTTTGTAATCCTTAACCCGCCCGAAGTCCACCCGAGATCATAGCCAATTCGTTCGCCCTCGTGGAGATCGAGCGGAGTCTTCGCCTCACCGGAAAGAATGACCAGATCATACGAGAAACGAACTTCCCGCCCGCTCTCCGTCCGAACGACTCCCATATTGTTGGATGGGAACAGCTTAACGATAACACCGTGGTGATATGAATCCCCGCCGAGGGGCGGTGTCGGGTTATCCTGACTGTCACTCATAACCTACTTTGCGAAGTTCCCGCACTCGAATCAAGTCCCGCGACGGTGGAAATGCGACTAAATCTTCAAGCAGTGAGAATTTGAACCTAGCGGGGCACCGATACACGATGGAAAAATCTCGAGGGGTAAACACCAACTCAACTAAGTAATTGCTTTTGTCTCGCTATGCGGCCCTGCAGTTCCATCAAGCCATCCAGAACTGCCTCCGGCCGTGGCGGACATCCAGGAACGTATACATCGACCGGAATGATTCGATCAATTCCCTGAACCGTCGCGTAGTTATCGTAGAAACCGCCGCTTGCCGCACAAGCGCCAAAAGCCATGACCCATTTGGGCTCCGACATTTGCTCATACACACGCTTCAGTACCGGGGAAAGCTTATGATTTACCGTTCCTATAACCATCAATAGGTCCGCCTGTCTTGGACTGAAGCGCGGCAACAAGGCGCCGAAACGGTCGATATCGTAAGGAGACATCGATAGGGACATATATTCCATCGCGCAACAAGCGGTTGCGAAGGGATAGGGAAACAGCGAGTATTTCCGGGCCCAACCAACAGCCTTGTCTAAACGAGTCAGCACGACAGAATCTGCCAGAAGCTTTTCTGGACCCATTTTTGATTCAACCGAGTCGTTTTCAGCCGGCATAACTCACTGCCCGTTGGCAACTACACCTGACGATAATACGTCCCTATCATCTAATATCATCTAATAAACAATTACCACCGGAACCCTATTAAACCAAACCTCGCCGGCTATCCGGCCGAGGCGACAAAGTCACAGCTTTACTACGTTTATGGCCTGCGGCCCCTTTTCTCCCTGCGCGATTTCAAATTCCACCGATTGACCTTCATTTAGGGTTTTGAATCCGTCACCTTGGATCGCCGTGTAGTGAACAAAAACATCACCACCGCCTTCTTTTTCGATAAAACCATACCCCTTGGAGTTGTTAAACCATTTTACTTTTCCAGTTGCCATTGCTTAGAACCTCCCTGTCCGCGTTGCTTCAACTCCGATGCAAACTCGAACTCCGTAGTTGCTCCCCTCGGAGCCGGTAATAACATCTTCTGTCTCGCAATTTTCCGGCGACAGTTGGGAACTGGACCACGATTCAAGCTTTTGAACTCGATGCAAGCCTGGACGATCCTTTCTGTAGGGACGGACATTAGATAAAGCCGCGTATTGTTGTCAAGACAAATTTGCTGGCGCTGCCTGAGTATCTAGTCGCGTTCTCGGCTACGGCTCGGTTTGGTCCTCTCGATCGAGCCCTACCAAATACTCAGCCGTGACTCTCGCTGCAGACAATCGAAGAAGCTAGAATGTTTGATAGAGTCTTGGTGAAGAGGACCGATGCCCACTTTGAAATGCAGTTGTCTTCTCATATGCTCCTATAATGCCCTCCAAGTCTCAATTCAGCCGATTGATCAATGGATCTGAGTTTGATATTTCATACACCTGGGGACACTGATGGGGACTTGCCTATTTTTCGGGCAATCCCTAACCGGCTGAATCCAATAGTAAAATTCATTCAGGTCTGGTCATTAGTGTGAGAAAACGATTTTATATTGACTTTGTGTGTTTTTTTCATTATAAATGGCTTAGTTAGCTTCGGATTGTTGGGGTAATACCTTGCTCTCAAAGAGGTTTTTTGCCGTTAGGGCTGCGTGACTCTGAAGGCGACCGGATGGCCATTTATACAGAAATCACGAAAAAGGATGCGACCAAGATCGCCGAGGACTTCGCTCTCGGTGATCTCGTGTCCTGTACCGGAATAAAAAATGGCTCGGTCAATACGCACTATTTGCTGGAAACCAAACGAGGCAGATTTTTTGCTAAGATCGACGAAGTCAAAAGCGAACTAGAAGTAAAACAGGAGTTGGATCTCCTGTTTCATCTCAGGAAACAAGGCTTCCCATGTCTACAGCCGCTAAAAACGAAAACCGGAAGATACTATGTCGAGTTCAGGGGTAAATGCCTTACTATAAGCCGCTATCTGGAGGGAACAGAACTCCCAATCGAGTCCCTTACCGCGAGTCACTTAGGAATTCTCGGCCACACCTTGGCTAACTTGCACCTCATCGGAAGAAGTTACAAAAAAGGAATCGACAACCGTTTTGGCTTCAGCCGAATTGTGGCGATTTACCGGGAGGTTCGTCGACAACTCCCCTCTCACTTGAGAAACATTGTTCGAGTCTTGGATGATGAGTTCTCCTACCTCGAGAATTACCTCGACAATAACCTGCCCAAGGGAATCATTCATGGAGACTTTTTCCCCGATAATGTGAAGTTCAAAGGCAGTCGGTTGGTCGGGGTGATGGACTTTGAAGCCGCATGTAGAGGCAAGCTCATCTACGATCTCGCCACGGCCGTGAATGCGCTATGCTTCTTGGACCAACGCTACCGCATTGATCGCTTTGAAGCATTGATTTCCGGCTACGAAAGTCTCCGGCCGCTTTCTCTTCCGGAGTGGGATTCGTTTCCCAATGAGCTACGTTTTTCCGCTCTGCGATTTACGGTCACACGAATTAAGGACTTCTATCTTAGAAAAACCGATGACAGCCAGCGCGTCTACAAAGACTTCAAGGAGTTTTACGATCGGCTCTTGGTCCTTAGGCGGGAGAAGAGCGGCGGTATGGAAGACATACTACTTGCTATGGCAACAGGGTATGACTACCGCAAGTACCAGAAATCCAAACCTTCCAAATAAGTGCCCATCCGGCTAGCTTTTATCGGTTTTAGCTAGGCCGGTCAGTGTGCTCATTTTTTTCTGTGCATCGCGGCGGATGAGACGAATCAGGGACCACAACATCAGCAGGACTCCGAACAGAAACAACGTTCTTCCGCCCGTCAAAACCACGTAAAAGAAGTTGAGTTTCACTCTCGCCGCGTTGTATTTCTCCCGGTCTTCGTTGATGCGGCGAAGCACTTCTTCGTTCTTCTGATGATCGAGTTCTTGAAAACTTCGGTACGATTCTTCTAGACCAGTTTGTTCAGTTCGGTGTAACAGGTTCTGATATTTACTCGTCTCAACTGCGCCCACGATCCAGTTACCGATTCCCAAGACAAAGCAGACAATTCCCGCCATGAGCAGGTAACTCGAATAGATATCACGTGCCTTCACCTTCCTATGCGTAACAAAATTCGCGGTTGGGGTCAATTTTACCTGGCTTGACACATCCAGGCTCCTGGGGTACGGTCACTTTCAGTAGTATCTGGACACCTTATCCAGAGTGGTGGAGGGAGCGGCCCTTCGAAGCCACAGCAACCGGTTCCCGAAGACGGAACGCTGGTGCTAATTCCTGCCTCCTGATACTTGGGAGGAAAAGATAAGGTGAGGTTCAACCTCTTCTTATCTTTAAGCTAGGAAGAGGTTTTTTTTTGCAGAGGTTAAATTTGAATACTCGTCTCACAACCGACCAGATCGAGCGCTACAGCCGGCAGATCATGATCCCCGACCTGGGCGGCAAGGGACAGATCCGACTTCGCCAGGCTCGAGTTCTAGTCATCGGGGCCGGCGG
>AR_comb_assmDRAFT_10453764_pt1 | contig 10983 bp, 8 predicted proteins | sample ArasoioldDNA_FD_10543 | JGI IMG/M metagenome (IMG submission 10543) | reverse complement strand
CCTGCTTATCTGTGGCTCGCGCTCACCGTGCTCCTGCCGCTCTGCGCGATGCTCTATTTCAGCTTTCTCACGTTCTCCCCGATGGGCGGACATGAGTCTGAATTCACCCTGAAACATTATGCATCGTTCTTCGAAAAGCGGATCTACTGGTACAATGCCTGGCGATCGATCGAGCTTGCGATGTATGTGACGACCCTTTGCCTTGTCGTCGGCTACCCGGCCGCGCTCGGCCTTGCAAAATACGTGAAGGGTCGCTGGCGTGAGGCGATTTTCCTGCTCATCATTCTGCCGTTCTGGTCGAACGCGCTGGTGCGCACCTTCTCCTGGACGATGGTTCTGCGCGAGCCGCTCAACCTTCTCTTCACCTATCCAGCGATCATCATCGGCCTCGTTCATGCCTATCTGCCCTATGCCATACTGACCTGCTACATCTCGCTCCAGGCGATCGACGATGCGCTGATCGAAGCAGCACGGAGCCTCGGCGCCACCCAGGCACAGGCGTTTCGGCGCGTGACGCTCCCCTTGAGCATGCCCGGAGTGCTTGCCGCGATATTCCTGATCTTCGTGCCGGTCATCGGCTCTTTCATGGAGCCGCGCATCCTCGGCGGCAAGGATGCGATCATGCTCGGGCCAATCATCGAAGGCCAGTTCAATGCCGCCTTCAACTGGCCGCTCGGAGCCGCCCTCTCTTTCACGATGCTGACGATCGTGCTGCTGATCATTCTCGCTGCCTCGCCTCTGCTGCGGCGTCAGCTTGCGAGAACGTGATGGGCAGGATCGTTAAACCTTATCTTGGCGTGGTGCTCGCGTTCCTCTATCTGCCGATCGGTGTCATGATCCTCATGGCGTTCAACCGCTCGGCCCTTTACGAGCTCCCCTTCACTTTCGATCTCGTCTGGTTCAAGGCGCTGCTTTCCAACCAACGCCTGATGCAGGCGAGCTGGAACAGCGTGTGGATCGCTACGATCAACGCGGTGATAGCGACAATTCTCGGCACCTTTGCCGCCTACGCTTTCGCTCGCTTTGAGTTCCGCGCCAAGCGCGTGCTTCAGCTTCTTCTGTTTCCACCGATAACCATCCCCTGGCTGATCATCGGCACATCCATGCTGATCTTCTTCTTCTGGACCGGCATCGGGCGCGGACTGCATGCGATCCTTCTCGGTCACGTGGCGCTCTCGCTGCCTTATGTGGTCGTGGTAGTCGGTGCCCGTCTTGCAAGCTTCGGGCCGCAGCTCGAGGAAGCCGCCGCCACGCTCGGAGCGACGCCGATGCAGGTGTTCCTGCGCGTCACCGTGCCAGTGCTGGCGCCCGGCATCGTCGCCGCCGCACTCTTCGCCTTTGCAGTTTCCTTTGATCAGTTCGTGATCTCGTATTTTCTGGCGCCGCCGGGAACCTCGACCTTGCCTGTCGAGATCTATACCGCGATCCGCAAGGGCTTCACGCCGGAAATCAATGCGATTTCCTCGATCATCATTCTGGTTTCGATGGGGCTGATGCTGATCGTGGCGCGACTCTACAAGTTCGGCGGCGATCAGGCATGAGCCGAGTAGAGGTGAAGGGTGTCAGCAAACGCTACGGCACGCTCGCCGCTCTGGACAACGTATCGATCACCTTCGAGGACGGCGAGTTTTTCGGCCTCCTCGGCCCCTCCGGATCCGGCAAGACCACCCTCCTGCGTGCGATCGCCGGATTCATCGTTCCCGAGGCGGGTGCCATCAGCTTCGATGGCGAGCGCGTCGAGAATGTCGCCGTACATCGGCGCGGCATCGGCATGGTGTTTCAGTCATATGCTCTGTTTCCGCATCTCACGGTGGCTGAGAATATCGCTTTCGGGCTCGACGTGCGCGGCACCGCGCGGCAAGAGATTGCCAAGCGGGTCGACGAGATGCTGAAGCTGGTGCGCCTTCCGGGATTGGGCGCGCGCACTCCCAAACAGCTTTCGGGTGGCCAACAGCAGCGCGTAGCGCTGGCGCGCGCTCTGGTAACCCGGCCCAAAGTGCTGTTGCTCGATGAGCCCTTAGGCGCGCTCGACCGGAGACTTCGCCAGGAGATGCAGGTGGAGCTGCGCGATATCCAGCGTCGATCGGCCGTCACCGCGATTTTCGTGACCCATGACCAGGAGGAGGCGCTGACGCTCTCCGACCGCATCGCCATCATCAATGAAGGAAGGCTGATCCAGATCGGCAGGCCACAGGAGGTTTACGAACAGCCAGCGAGCGTGTTTGCGGCACAGTTTCTGGGTGACGCCAATGTGTTTCGCGGCACCAAGGTGAAGGGCGGCCTCAAGCTTGCTGACGGAACCGTAATCGCCACTGCCGCGGAGGCAAGCGAAGCCGCAATAGTAAGGCCAGAAAAGCTGTTTGTGAGGGCAGCCCATGAGGACGCCGGTGGCAACCAGATCAACGGTGTGATCCTGCAGGCAATCTATTCCGGCGCCAGCGTCACCTATCGCATCAAGACGGCCGCGCTTGGCGAGACACCGCTTCTTGCCTTCATGCAAAACCAGACGGGCGAGGTCTTGGCGCCAGAATCGACGGTAAGCGTGAGCTGGGAGGCGAGCCACACCATTCCGGTGAGCGGATGAGGATTGAGGGTTTGCGTTTCGGGTCGATCGAGAGGGCGGTTCATCTCTGCGTCGACATGCAGCGACTCTTCGCGGAGGAGACCGAATGGGCTTCGCCAGCCGTGCTCAGCATTGTGCCCCAGGTGGCGCGGATCTGTGCACACGCGCCCGAGCACACGATATTTACGCGCTTCCTCACCCCCGATCGCATCGAGGATGCGAAAGGCCAGTGGAAGGATTTCTATCGGCGCTGGGCCAGCGTTCTGGCGAGCCGGCTCGATCGCGACATCTTCGACCTGGTGCCGCAATTGCGGCAATTTGCGCCGCCAGCGCGGGTGATCGACAAATTTGCGTATTCGGGCTTTGAAGATACGGCGCTGCAAACAAGGCTCGACGAGGTTGGCGCAACAACACTCATCCTCACCGGAGTCGAGACCGATGTCTGCGTACTTGCAACGGCTCTCACCGCGATCGATCGCGGCTATCGTACCATGGTGGTAGCGGACGCAATCGCGAGCTCGGAGCCGGGCAGCCATCAGGCCTGCGTCGATCGCGTCCTCGCTCGCTATCGCGAGCAAGTTGAGCTGGTCGACAGTGCGACTTTGCTCAGGGCGTGGAAGCCGTGAGTGCTTCCTCCAATCTGCTCGTACCCAATATCCCGCTCGCCCGCGCGTGGAATACCTGGGCGACCGACCGCTACCTTGAAATGTGTTTCAAGCCGCTGGGCGTCAGGGTGACCCCGGTCGTCTATGCCGCGAGCAACGGCAAGACATCGATCATCGGGCCAGGTTCGGATGTGCGGCTTGGAACCCACACGACGGATGGGAGCTATGTCGAAGCGCGAGTCACGCATCGCGGCACCTCGCTCGACTGGCACTATGCGAAGTCTTCCCCCTTCGACCTCGAGGGCGGTTGGAAGGCAACTCACTTCGGCGAATGGGGGTTGCGCTTCTGGGTGATACTTTGCCTGTCGCAGGACGATGGCGCGCCATGGAGCTATGATGAGAAGCTCCGCGCGGCTTGGTGCAATGTGGGTCCGCGCACGATCGCGCTCAAACCTGAGCGTCCCGCGCTCCTGGTGAGTGGACATGAGTCTATTGAAGCTTTGCGTAGCGAATATGAGACGCGGGGTTATTGGTATCTCGCATCGCGCGCAAGCGGAGCCAGGGTGCTGGCCTTACGCTTCAATCTCGAAGAGGCGCCACAGAATCGGTTCACGATCGCCATTGCGGATCGCTGCGAGCCGGCGATCGAGAAAGCGGGGTCCCTGCCTGAGCCGGCACCCCCACCGTCGGGCGGTGAGGCACTTGATGCCGTCCGTGACATAATGGGCTGGAATGCGGTCTGGGATGGAGCGAATCACCGATCTTACATTACCTGCTCGCGAAATTGGGACCTGAAGAAATTCGGGGGCTTCGGCTTCTGGCTCAATGACACGGCGATCAATGCGATGCTCGTATCGCTGTTCGATCCCGACCAGGCGCGAGAGAACCTTGCGATGGTGCTGTCTGCCTCGACGCCCGAGGGGAACCTGCCATGTCTCCTGACCGGGAATGACCAGTGGCTCGATCGCACCCAGGCACCGATCCTTTCTTTCGTCGTGCGGCAGATCTATGCCCGCACCCGCGATCTGAGCCTTCTCTCGATGGCTTACCCGGTGCTCGCCCGCAACAATGAATGGTGGCGGACGAGGCGCGACGGCAACCGCAATGGTATTCTCGAATTTGGCTCCTCCGACGTCGGGCAGGGGCTCTATATCGGCACCAAGCTTGCCGCCAAGGATGAATCCTTCATGGACAATTCGCCGATCCATGACGAGGCATGCTGGAACGAGGAAAGCCGCACGCTCGACTGCGAAGATGTCGGCCTCAATTGTCTGGTCTGCCTCGATTGCGAGATGCTCGGGCTCATGGCGCACGAGCTTCGGCTCGCCGACCGGGTGCCTGAACACGATGCCGCCGCTGCATCGCTGCGCTCCGATATAGGGCGTCACTTCTGGGACGATTCGCGAAAGATCTTCGTCAACCGGCTGTGGTCGGGCAGGTTCACGCGAAGCGTGGCGCCAACGAGCTTTTATCCGCTGTTGTGCGGCGCGGCGACGGCGGAGCAGACCAAGCATCTGCTTGCGCACTTGGAAGACCCGAACCGTTTCGGCGGCGAGTTTGGACTACCCTCGGTCTCGCGCGACGACCCGGCCTTCAACGACAATGTCTATTGGCGGGGCCGAATCTGGCCGATCCTGAATTGGCTGGTGTGGTGTGGCCTCGAGCGCGCCGGCGAAGGCGACGCCGCCCGGCGCCTTGTCGAAAAAGGCTGGTGCCTTTTCATGCAGTCATGGCGTGAGCGGCGACTGGCGCCCGAGAACTATCATGCCGGAAGCGGCGAAGGGCTCGACCAGCCGGATACCGATCCCTTCTATTCGTGGTCGGCGCTTCTCCCCTTCATGAAGCATGCAAGCGATAGCGGGATCTCGCCCTGGGGCGCCGGCCATGAAGCCAGCGCTCGATCGAGCCGCGACTTGCGGAGCCCCTGAAATTACCGAGAATGTGCCGCCAAGCGACGAGCCGACCCGCGGTGTGGAATGTCGGCGCGACCACCCTTCCATGCGACGGAGTTCAGGCCCTCTCGGCGTCTGACATCCGGGAAGCGGCTGGCTAGCCCATGCCCAAATCCTGGATTTTGGGTTATACTCGACTGACAATGCGGAAGGCACTGGTTTCGTTGGCGATCCTGGCGGTTTTGGCGGGCAGCGGCATCTATCTGCACCGTGACGGTTATCTTGACGGTCTTATCGCCCGGTTTTCCTCTGGGGCGGGTGTCGCGACCAGGGCAGCTACACTTGGTAAAGCAGCTGCAAACGAGAACCGTTCACCCGTCGAGGTCGCCGCCGCCGCGTTCAAGCAGATGAGCGACGACATTTCGGCGATCGGCACCTTGATGTCGGATGAATCAGTCCAGATCGCTTCCGAAAGCAGCGGCCGCATCAACACAATCCTATTCCAGGATGGCGACAAGACCGAGGCGGGAGCCGTCCTCATCGAGCTCGATGACGCGCTGGTCGGCGCCCAGCTTGCCGATGCAAAGGCGAGGCTCAAGCTCGCCCAGGCCAATTACGATCGCGCCAGCACATTGCGCAAATCCGGCAATGCCACCCAGAGCACGCTCGATCAGGCGACGAGCGAGCTTGCCGTCGCTCAGTCGGTGCTCGAACTGGTACTCACCCAGCATGACAAACAGTCGATCAAGGCGCCGTTTCCGGGTGTCCTCGGCTTCCGTCTGGTATCGCCCGGCGCCTATGTCACGGCCGGGACGCCGCTCGTCAATCTCGAGAAGATCGATCGGCTGAAAGTGACGTTCAGCGTGGCCGAGATCTATCTCGAGCGGCTGACGGTCGGACAGCGGATCGAAGTCTCCGCCGACGCCGTGCCGGGGTCGAAATTCGAGGGCTTCATCTACGCGATCGATCCGGCAATCGACGTCAGCGGGCGAGCCATCAAGGTGCGCGCCAGCCTCGACAACCGCGATGGCCGATTGCGTCCCGGGCTGCTTGCCCGGATCGTGGTCAAAGGCGCTCCGCGCAATGCCGTGATCGTGCCCGAGAGTGCCCTGGTTCCGCGCGGCAATGACCTGCTCGTGTACAAGACCGACAACGGAAGAGCGCTCGAGATCAAAGTCCGTACCGGTCGGCGGGTGAGTGGGTTCGTCGAAATCGTCGAGGGTATCGCTGCCGGAGAGCAGGTGGTGACCGCCGGCCAGCAGCGCCTGCATGACGGCGCCAGCGTCGAGATCGTCCATTCCCGGCAGGCGGCAACCGAGAGCTGAGCGTAAGCGGTGTCCCTTTCGGAATTCTGCATCAGGCGGCCGGTATTCGCGACGGTCCTGAGCCTCATCCTGCTGCTGATCGGGTTTGTCGCCTATGAGCGGCTGACGGTGCGCGAATATCCCAAGGTCGACGAGCCGATCGTTTCGGTGACGACCAGTTATCCCGGCGCATCGGCGGTGTTGATGGAAAGCCAGATCACCCAGGTGCTCGAAGGATCGATCGCCGGGATCGAGGGAATCGATATCATCGAATCCTCGAGCCGGGCGGAGTCGAGCCGGATAACCGTCCGTTTCAGGTCGGATGTCGATATCGATGCGGCGGCAAGCGATGTGCGCGACCGCGTCAGCCGAGTGCGCCGTGACCTTCCCGATGAGATCATCGAACCGGTGATTGCGAAAGTCGAGGCGGATGCCCAGCCGATCATATATATCACCTTCCGCTCCGGCCGGATGAGCGCCATCGAGCTTACCGACTATATCGATCGCTTCATCGTCGACCGATTCAAGAACCTGACCGGGGTCGCCGACGTTTCACTCTTCGGCGATCGCCGCTACGCCATGCGCATCTGGATCGATCGCGACCGACTGGCGGGCTATGGCCTTACCGTCCAGGATGTCGAGGATGCGGTGAGAGCGCAGAACGCCGATATTCCGGCTGGTCGCATTGAGAGCACCGAGCGCGAATTCACGGTCCTGTCGCATACTTCTCTGTCGACCTCTGAACAATTCGAAAACATCGTGCTCAAGGCCGCGGGCGGCCTGCAGGTGAGGCTCGGCGATGTCGCCCATGTCAAGCTCGACACCGAAGAGCAGCGCCGCATCGGCCGCTATATGGGCGAGGTGGCGGTCACCGTCGGCATCGTGAAGCAGGCAGTCGCCAATCCGCTCGATGTCTCCGCCGCAGTGCGCGAAGTGATGCCGGGCATCGTCCAGTCGCTGCCTGAAGGAGTGAACGGCGAGATCGGCTATGACAGCACGCAGTTCATCGAGAGCTCGATCAGGTCGGTCTTCGTCACGATTTTCGAAGCGGTCGCGCTGGTCGTCCTGATCATCATGTTCTTCCTGCATTCGCTCAGGGCCGCGGTCATCCCGATCGTCACCATCCCGATTTCGCTCATTGCCACGATGGCGTTGATGCTGGTGGCGGGGCTGTCGATCAATACATTGACGCTGCTCGCCATGGTGCTTGCCATCGGGCTCGTTGTCGACGATGCGATCGTCGTCCTCGAAAACATTTTCCGCCATATCGAGAGCGGCATGAGGCCGTTCGATGCAGCCATCAAAGGCATGCGCGAGATCGCTTTTGCGATCATCGCCATGACGCTCACGCTCGCTGCTGTCTATGCGCCGGTTGCCTTCACCCCTGGCTCGACCGGTCGCCTGTTCCTCGAGTTTGCGCTGACCCTCGCCGGTGCGGTCCTCATCTCCGGTTTCGTGGCGCTGACGTTGACGCCGATGATGTGCTCGAAGCTTCTTAAGCACGACGTCGGGCCGAATATCGTTTCACGCCTGATCGAAGCGCTGCTCGGTGCCCTCGAGCGCGGTTATCGCGCCTTGCTCCGATTTGTTCTCAGGCTTCGCTATCTCATGATCGCGCTCGCCTTATGTGTGGCAGGCATAGGATACCTGTTTTTCACCCAGCTCCATGCGGAGCTGACGCCGCCCGAGGACCGCGGCGTGATCCTGATGGCCGGCCTGGCGCCGGAAGGCGCAACCCTCGCATTCACCGACCGGTATGCAAAGGAAGTCGAGGGGATACTGGCGAAGACGCCAGAGATCCGGGCTTATCTGATCAATGTCGGACAGCCGTCGGTAAACCAGTTCTTCGCAATCGGCCGACTCAAGGACTGGAGCCAGCGCGAGACATCTCAGCAGCAGGTCTCCGCAAAGCTTCAGCCAGAATTTCGCAAGATCGCCGGGGTCCAGACGACTGCGCGCTCCCCCTCCGGCTTCGGCCGGCGAGGCGGCGGCCGGCCGGTCGAATTCGTCCTCCAGACGTCAGGCACCTATGAGGATCTCGAACGCTATGGCGACCGCATGGTCGAAAGGCTGGCGCTCAATCCCGGACTCCTCGACGTCGACTCCGATCTCGAGCTCAACAAGCCGCAGGTCGATGTTGCGATCGATCGCGATCGTGTGGCCGACCTGAAGCTCGACGTCTCGGTGATCGGCCGCACGCTCGAAACCATGCTGGGCGGCCGCCAGGTGACGCGGTTCGAGATCGACGGCGAGCAGTACGACGTGTGGGTGCAGCTCAATGCGACAGATCGCGCGTCGCCCGACACCTTGTCGCGCATCTTCGTGCGCACGCCATCGGGCTGGATGGTGCAGCTTTCCAATATAGTGTCGCCGAAGGAGACGGTGGCACCCAAGGAGCTCAAGCGCTTCAATCAGCTGCGCTCGCTCACCATCTCTGCAAATCTCGCGCCTGGCTATACGCTGGGCCAGGCCCTTGCGGCGGTAAAAGATACAGCTTCCCAGGTACTTCCCGGAAATGTGCTGACCGATCTGACCGGCCAGAGTCGTGAATTCCGCGATGCCAGCAGCAATGTTGTCTTCATATTCGTGCTGGCGCTCGCCTTCATCTATCTCGTGCTGTCGGCGCAGTTCGAAAGCTTTCGCGATCCGCTGATGATCATGCTGACGGTGCCTCTATCGATGGCGGGTGCGCTGGCGGGACTCGACTACATGGGGGGCACGCTCAACATCTATTCACAGATCGGTCTTGTGACGCTGGTCGGGCTGATCACCAAGCATGGTATCCTCATCGTCGACGTCGCCAATCGTCTGCAGGATGAAGGAATGAGGCGCAGCGAAGCGGTGATCGAGGCGGCAAGCTTACGGTTGCGACCCATCCTGATGACGACTGCGGCGATGGTGCTGGGTGCGGTTCCGCTCGCCCTCGCGCATGGCGCTGGCGCCGAGAGCCGCCAGCAGATCGGCTGGGTGATCGTCGGAGGGATGATCGTCGGAACGCTGCTGACGCTCTTCGTTGTGCCGGCCGTCTACAGCCTGGTCGGACGGCGGCAGATCTTGGCTGTGCCGGCCGCGGTTCCAGCGGAGTGACGTATTCCGGTTCCGGCGGGACCTTCAGCGACTATACGATCTTTATTGTCTTCGGATCCAACTCGATCCTTGGATATTGCGGGTCCATTGCTTCGAGCGTCTCGCGAACGATGCACGCAATCGCGGCATTGCGCACCCAATGATGGTTGCCAGGGATGACATGCCAGGGCGCATGCGGCGTCGAGCAGCGGGTTACGGCGATCTCATAGGCGGCCATGAATTCGTCCCATAGAGCCCGATCCTCGAGGTCTGAGGGATTGAACTTCCATTGCTTGCTCGGATCCGTCACCCGCTCACCAAGCCGTTTGGCCTGCTCCTCCTTGGAAATGTAGAGCATGAATTTGAGAATGCGGGTTCCGTTATCAGATATTTCCTTTTCGAATCGATTGATCTCTTCGTAGCGACGTTCGATGACGTCGGCGGGTACAAGTTTTTTCACCCTGACGACCAAAACGTCTTCGTAGTGCGAACGGTTGAAGATACCGATAAAGCCCTTTGGCGGAATCGCTTTGTGGATGCGCCAGAGATAATCGTGCGCCTTCTCCTCGTCGGAGGGTATTTTGAAAGGTGAGACGGAGACACCGATCGGCCCGCATTCGTTGAATACCGAGCGGATAGTGCCGTCCTTGCCGCTGCAGTCGATCCCCTGCAGCACGATGAGCAGCGCTTGCTTGCGCTCGGCATACATCCGATCTTGCAGCTGATTGATGACTGCCGCATCACGGCCCGCCCGAGCCTTTGCCTCAGCCTTATCCGTAAACGGCTTCTTGGATTGGGGATCGATCTTGGCGAGCGAGAATTTCTTGCCCGGCTCGACCACGAACGATTTGCCGCAATTGCCTGCCGACTTTGCCATCTCGATCACTACGGTCCGATATTGTGTCCGTCGGTGTATTCGGAATTGTCGACGTTCTCGATGCCGCGCTTGGTCGCTTCAGTGACGGGGATCGCTCTTGTGTCGCTCTTACGATCTTCCTTCTGCTTGCCGCGCACCTTCTCGCTCGCAGGTGCGCCGCTGCGTCGTTGCACGCTTGCCTTCCCCTGGTTGGGTTTCGCCATGATGTTCTCCCGTCGCTTTGATGTACACCTAACGGCCGCTTTCGCAGCCAGGTTCCGCTGCATCACTGCCAGAAGCCCTTTACCTTCGCGAGTTTTTCGGATGACTTCTTCAGCGATTTGAGCAGCTTGGCGGGATGCTTGGCACGATCTGACGCCAATGCCGTCACTGCCGTATCGAGCGGAATCGAAGGGACACGCAGGGTGGACTGCGCTTCCTGCGCGGCTTGCTCGAGAAGCTCAATCTGGGTGGCGCGATCCTGCAGCCGTCCGAGAGGTTTCTGAAGTTTTCCGAGGACTGAGAGAAGAGCGTCGTAGCGCTTGCGCGCCTTCCCTTCGGTGACGACACGGTCGAAGAATTCGCAGACGAGGCGCAGTTCCTTTGCCGCAATCCGGATACGGTGCCGCTTGCGCGGCTTGGCACTGCCGATCTTCCGCGAAAGCCTTTGGAGCTTTTCCAATTTTTTGTCGAGGGG
>AR_comb_assmDRAFT_10009285_pt1 | contig 10983 bp, 11 predicted proteins | sample ArasoioldDNA_FD_10543 | JGI IMG/M metagenome (IMG submission 10543) | reverse complement strand
GAGCCGCAAAATGCAGCGATATTAAAAACTGATCTCGCCACGCATTGCCCTTCAGTGGAAGTGACCGCTATATGCCATTCAGCAAAAGAAGGCATTATGGCAATCAAAAAAGAAAAACCTGATCTTGTTTTTTTAGACATCGAAATGCCATGGATGAATGGGTTTGAAATGCTTGAAGTGCTGGGCGAGATTTCATTCAGCATCATTTTCACTACGGCGCATGACCAGTTTGCGGCAAAGGCTTTTCGTATAAGTGCTGTGGACTATTTGCTAAAGCCGATCGATTCAAACGACCTAAAAGAAGCTGTAAAAAAGGCGCAACAGAAAATTGAACAACAACAAGGACATGCCAACATCGAAAACCTGTTGAGAAATATGAAGCAGCCATCATCACAGCAAAAAATTGCTCTCTCGTACAGGGATGGCTATGAGTTTGTAGAAGTCGCGCACATTATCTACTGCCAGGCCGAAGGTGCATACACCAAGGTTTTCCTCGATAATAAAAAATACATTGTTGTGTCCAAGACGTTAGGTGACATTGAAGAACTATTGCCCCCTGACTTGTTTCAGCGCATTCATCATTCTACAGTCGTAAATCTAGGCTATGTCACCCACTTTGTTCGCGCTGATGGTGGCTATGTTAAGCTGCAGACAGGCGAGAGTCTCATTGTCTCCAAATCCAAAAAAGAATCTGTGATGGAAAGGTTAGGGTTGAAAAAAGAATAGCAAATGCTCTATCTAAATCGCAGCCTGTACGACAAGGAAGCTCTAAAATAAAAGTTGTCGCTTTTATAATCGGTTTTCAGGTGAATATCATCGCCCTTAAAGCCGTACCGATACCGGCGAAGGATCGTATAGCCGGTCTCCCCGCTAAGCACAATTCTTTTGGCAACGTACCAGTCAGCAAAAGCTCCTAATTGATTATCGTCAATCCTTAGATAATTTTTCCCGGAGCAATCTCCGCTGAAACAAGGATCAATTGTTTGAAGCCGATATGAGTTGGTGAGTGCCCTGAACGTACCTCCGTAAAAGAATTTTTGACTGATCTTGTGTTCAAACCACAAACTCCCCGGTAGTACTCCAAATAAATTGTTTCTGGAATTTATTTGCCAGTCAATTCCGATGAGCGGTACAAAGAAATTCCCGAAGAATTCCTTATTGTAGTAAGCACCGAGCTTTATTGAAGTAAATTGATCCTTGTTCCATGTTGCCAAAAGTGCCCCACCATACTGCCAGTCATCGTCAACGTCCTTCTCTGCTTCTTTGTTTCGACGCACAATGAAACTGGTTAACAGATCCCATTGAGGAAACAGATTTTTCTTCCGAAAACCCACGAACAAACCTTGGCTCACGACGTGGAAATCATTGCCGCTCACTTGTCCCTGGTTGTGCTCGAAGAAAGGATTAACGATGAATGCATCACCACCCTTTTTTAATTCGATAGGAAGTGTAATGTTGATATTAAAGAAGTGAGAGTGTAATGGATTCTCCTTTTTTCCCAAACCCCCTTCCGGCGAGTAACTGTAGTTAAACCTTGCGATATCTAAAACCGGTTGGGCAGTTAGTCCAGCGGAAATCAAAAAAGAAATCAGGCAAGCAGCTATTCTCATTTTGGTTAGTTGAGCCGTTGGCAAACTACAAAGATTGTTTTATATTTTTAATGATCGTGGTGACCATAATAAAATTGAATGATCCGGTCGGTGATCACGGCATTTTTTGGCGGGGTCGTTCTAAATACCAGATCCCAAAAGATGGTACTAAACCCAAAGCACCGGCCTGGATACTTGCAATGATGATGAATATGGAATTGGTGAAGGTGCGGAAAAACTTTTTTTGACCACTCCTGGTGCAGGATCCAATGACTGAAGAACGAATAGGCAAATGCAATGGCAAACCCTGCAAAAATTGTGAAATAGCCGTTCCATAAAACAGCGGCCGCGAAAAGTACAATACTCCCCGAGAGCAATCCCACCCGTTGACTCGCAGTGACCTTTATTTCTGTGGGATGCTTGTGATGATGCTTATGCATTTGGAACGCCAACTGGTTGGAATCGCTGCGTTTGCTGTGTGTCCAGAACCTGTGAATGTGATATTCCAGGTAGGTCCAACCCAGGATGCCAACCAAAAAATTTACTGCAAAGAAAGCAATGTAGCGTTTGCATAATACAGACGTGCCGAAGGCCAGAGGCAATACGATCATTGCAAATATCAAAATGCACTTTACCTGGGCTCGCTTAGAATGATTCTTTTGCATATAAATATTTTTTAGGCCGCCATTGGCGATGAGTTCTTAGCAACTTCAATCGTTGACACGCCTCCTGGCTTTAATTGTTTCATGAGTCTATTTGTAAAAATATTTTTGAGAAAAGCGGGAAGTAATTTATCAAGCACAATGCTGAATCGATTCACGGCACCCGGGATGATTACTTCTTTTCCTCCCAACATCTTTCTAATCACGACCGGAGCCACCTGTTCCGGATTTAGGATCGATATCCGCGACAGGAAATTCCCCTTTCGGTTCATTAGGGAAGTACTGAAGTTGGTATTCATCCCTCCCGGACAGGCAACGCTCACCGAGACTTCTTCGCCTTTCAATTCCTTTCGCAGACTTTTTGAAAAGAAGTGAATGAAAGATTTGGTGCCTCCGTAGACCTGCTTTTGCGGCAAGTAAAAAAAACTGCACAGACTTCCGATGTTTAGAATGTAAGAGGGTGAATTTTCTTTCAATTGGCTAATAAAAAGGTTCGTAAGCAAGACTGTTGCCAGGATGTTGAGCTTGATCTGGTTTTTAATAAACTCAAGTGACGTTTCCTCGAACATCTGGGTGTTACCAATACCAGCGTTGTTGATTAACGTGTTTACTGCAAGTCGGCTTTCGACAATTTTTGAATGGAGTTCATGGATTTCAGATTCTAGTGACAGGTTTGCTTCAAAAGACTGTACATCTACAAAGAAATTTTTTCTAATAAAGTTCGCAAGATGATGCAGCTCGGGACCCGGGAGCGCCACGAGAATCAGGTTCATGCCCCTCCGGGCACACTCGATGGCCAGGGCTTTTCCAAATCCGTCACTGGCTCCTGTGATTAGGGTGTAACATTGAGGCCGGTTCATAATTTTTTTGATTTAGGTGGTGAATGGTGGCGGTCATCGCTTCTTTGAAAGGAGTAACGTGGTAGTTTAGTTGCTCTATCGCTTTGCGGCAACTGAAAGCTGTATCAGTGTAATACCGATCAACAGTAGAGGGTGTAAATACAGGTGGTTTGTTTGTGATGAAGAACCTGATCAACTGCATCGCACCTGCAATCTTCAAAAGAAATTTAGGCATCGCAATTACATACACAGGAATAACTCCACGAACAACTTCCTCAAATTTGCGATAAGAAACATTTTCACCTCCAAGAATGTATCGCTCCCCCGCTTTGCCGAATTTCATGGCGAGTATATGGCCGGCAACAACATCGTGCACATAGCTGTAATTGGCCACAACATCCGGACACTTGGGAACAGGTATCGGTTTCCCCTTAATCACTGCCTTGAGCAATCTTGTAAATGGGTTGCTAAAAGTCTCACTGCCGGGGCCGTAAACCCGCGAAGGATTTACTATTAATGCATTCAATCCGTTCGCTGCATATTCTTTAACTAGCTTCTCAGCCATGCATTTCGATAAATCATAGTCGTTGCTAAATCCAATCGTACGCGGATCATCTTCAGAAAGCGGTTGATTTAGAGAAACACCAAAGACCGCGGTACTTGACGTGTAGACGAGCTTGGAAATGTTTTTCTCCGCAGCCGCTTGTAAAACGTTTCGAGTACCATCCACATTTACCTCGTAAAAAATTTCCCGGGGCTGTGCCCACATCCTTGCGAAAGCAGCCAGATGAAAAACCTGCTCGCATCCATCCATCGCATTCTTTATCGAATCGATATCAGTAACATCGCCCTTAAATAGTTTTATATTGGGATGGCCAAGATTAGTAGCGGTCGCGGGATGTCTTACAAGTGCATGTACGCGGTCGCCCTCGTCTGCAAGCCTTTTGGCAAGTAGGTTACCAAGATACCCTGTCGCTCCTGTGATAAATATTTTCATATCGCATTTTGTTTTTGGAATGAAATAGACTTTTGCAACAAAGGCCATTCATTTATGATGACCAATTGTGTGTGAAAAATGATCGCCGGCCATATGGACTGCCAGCAAATCGTAAATATGCACAAGAGTAACCCAAGCGGAACACAGCCCAACATTTCCTTCTTACTCTTGGGTGCATGCAACATTGCGTACAGTAACACGTTGATAACAATAGCCCAATTAATCCCGATCCAGGCCGAAAAGTTCTGAAGAAGTAAGCCACGAAAGAACCATTCGTAGATGAGGACAAAAAGAGTTCTTAGCAAAGTATACGAAGCGATGCCCGATGCGGGCTCTTGGGAAAGATACCGGGCAACTGTTACTTCATTGCTAAAGTTTTTCCAGGGAAGAACGGAAATCAATCCGAATACCATTAAAAAAGCTGTAAGCTGTGTGATAGTGATCTTATCTGGGAACTGTAGAAGAAAAAAGCCAGTATTGATAATGCAGCTCGTTACCAGCATCAACGATATAAGAAGAACATGGAAATAATTGAGAACTCGTAGGTCCGAACGGCGGAGTTTATTTTTAGCCGTCAGTCGTTCAAACGTAATGACGGTCACAAGCATTAACAAATAACAAGCTAAGAGTATTAGTATGGTGGCTTCCATTTTCATATTTCAATTGTTGGTCAAAACAATGTTAGCAGAATACAAACTGTGATGGATCTCAACAAGGTTGAGCACTCCTCCTCTGTACAAATAGTAATTATAATTGCCATCGGGCAAACTGATCTTGTACTTATGCCCGTCTATTTTTTGAATTGCCAGGAAGGTTTCAAAATTGTCAGAATATACTTTGCTGATATTTTCCGGCTCTCGGGCATATAAACTGAGCATGTTATAAGTGATTGGATAGTTTTTATTGATCTCAGTATTATTGCCTGCACGGATTACGTATTGGCTGTTCTGCGCCAGGTGCTGCTTGTTTACTTTTTCGTTCCCGTTCAACTTGCGATAAATAGAGGAGTGAAGTAAAACGCCGTTTCGATAAACAGCCTCCTCGCTCGCGTGAGCTGTGAAAGTCATCAAAATAAACCTTGTCTTTACGTCAGATTCCATCTTCAGACAATCCATGGCTCCATTTGTGGTCTCCGAAAAATTCAAGGTACCCACCTTATTTCCGTTTCGAACAATTTGATAATTGAATTGCCGATTTTGGGAATGACTATTTAACGTCATCATTAGCATCAGTACGAACAACAATACGCTGGCAATTGTAGGCAACTGGTACTTGATTTTTTTGAGATTAGTCTTTACCTGCAGGGCGTGTCGGCGTTGCTTGTAGCGTCGTAGGAGCCAAATAATCAATACGGGGATCATAAAAAGACAATTTTTGTTGGTTAATTGAGATTTGTTGCAAGGGAAAACAAATAAGGATTGACGGAGGTAGTGTAATCAATCGAATTACATGCATCGCCAAGCTTCACTTCAATAAAGTGCCTGGCGCGAATTATCTCCCATGTGTGTTTGGAATCTTCTTTCCACGGAGGTTTCACCAAAAGGGAAAGAAGTTGGAGAAGTAGACCGCTCCAGCAAACAGGATGCGCCTTAACCTCAGGGGGAAAGTAAGGCAAGTTATCGTTGTCATTGTTAAAGCATTCAGTTGTCGTCAAATGAGTGTCGATGAATAGAAGCACTTCGTGGGGTGGGACTCGTGGTGTCATAACTTTAGTTTTTTCATTTTCTGACACCAAATTATCTCCCGTTAAAGCCTTTTTATAACTGAATTTTGCGGTCGAAACTTGCTTACTAGCAATTTTTACTAAACGGCTTCGACCAGGCTCTGTAAATTTTAAAAAAACCCGTACCTTAAACCAGCTAGCAGGAATGTTGCAGTTCTTGCAAAACAGCAGCAACTAAAGGTTATGCCCTCGAACCAGGCCCAGGAATTTTTATTTCAACGTATCAAGGAGGTACTGCCGCCGTCAGAATCTCTTACCGATGTTGTGTCCGAAATTTTGCACGTGAGCAGTGACAGCGCCTACCGCCGCATTCGCAATGAAACTCCACTTGTGTTGGAAGAGGCAAAACAACTTTGTGAAGCTTTTCGTCTTTCCTTAGACCAGGTGTTGAACATAAAGAACAACTCGATTCTATTTGAAAATGTTCGCATCAATAACCAGCAGTACTCATACGAAAAGTATTTGTCTGATCTTCTGAACCTGATTCAATATGTCAACAGTTTTCAGAAAAAAGAAATCATTTGGTTAACGAAGGACGTGCCATTATTTCACAACTTTTATTTTCAGCCGCTAATCGCCTTTCGTTATTTTTTCTGGATGAAGGCTATTTTGCAGCATCCTGACTTTGAGACGAAGGCACTCGACCTTAACGGCGTTTCGCCGGAAATTGAGCGCATTAGCAGAGATTTCACAAAAGGTTATACCCAGGTCCCTTCCATCGAGATTTGGAACACGGAATGTGTTAACAGTACCATTTCCCAAATAGAGTTCTACAAGGACACCGGCCTTTTTTCTTCTGGAGCTGATATCAGAGCGGTTTACCAAGCTTTAAAAGAAACCATTTTACATTTGAAAACACAGGTTGAATATGGTTGTAAGTTTTTACCTGGTGAAAACCAGCAAATTAAAAAACCAAATTTCAACTTCTTTTTCAATCGCGTTATCCTCGGTGACAATACAATATTGGTGACAACTGATAATGTGAAAACCGTTTACCTGAATTATGATGTACTCAACTATATGGTCACGCGCGATGAAACTTTTTGTAACCAATGCCATGAAGACATGCGTAACCTAATGCGACGCGCTACGGTAATTAGCCAGACAAGTGAAAGGCAACGAAATATATTTTTCGGAATACTGCTGGCAAAGATTGAGGATCGTCTGCAGAAAGCATAAGACTTGCTTAACCAGACGATGGGCATCAACAGGGAATTGTTAAAATATAAAATTGCCCTTTCTTTTTCACGATACTCTGTTAGCGAAACCTATCGCTTCGACGACTATAATTACTATAGACCGATGAATTGACCAATATCAGTGAAATTCAACCGCCAAATATGGGTTGTAAAAGGTTATAGGATATTTTTCAAAACCTTCGGGAACGAAGCCAAGTCTATTCGAAAATTAAAGGAACTTAAATCTTAGACAATGAACGCCGCTGAACTACAACAGGAACTCTTCCAGGTAATCAAGAGAAATATACCTGATCATTTGTCTACCACAGAAGAAATTGCCAAAGTGCTTGATGTAAGCGTGGATAGTGTTTACAGGAGAATACGTGGTGAAAAAACAATTTCGCTCGATGAGTTACATCTCTTGTGCAGTCACTATAAAATTTCGCTCGACCAGCTCATGCGGATTCAAACGGGTTCGTTTCTATTCCAGGGAAACATACAAAACGAACAAAATTTCCGGTATGAAGCATGGCTGGGAAGCATTTTAGCCAATCAAGCTTATTTCAACAGCTTCAGTGAAAAACAATTGTACTGGCTGGGCAAGGACGTCTCCCTGTTTCCTCATTTTCTTTTTAGAGAGATAGCGGCCTTTAAATATTTTTTCTGGACGAAGACTCTATTTAATTCTCCTGCTCTTGCCAATGCCAGTTTCAATTTCAAATACTATACCGATGAGATGTGGGAGATGGGCAAGAAAATAATCGCTGATAATAATCGGCTACCAACTGTTGAAATATGGAATGTTGAAAATATAAATATTGCCATCAGGCAAATTGAATTTTACAGGGACGGACACATTTTTGAAACAGAGAGTGATGCATTAAGACTTTATGAAGCGTGGGAAAAAGTGATCGATCATATTGAAAGGCAAGCGGAGAGGGGTTACAAATTTGCATACGGCGATCCAGATATGAAACCTTTAGCTGAATACAAAGTATACTTTAATGAAGTAATATTGGGAGACAATAGCATGCTTGTCGTATTGAATGGCGTAAAACTCGCAATCGTTGTGCATAGCACGAATAATTATATGATGACCCGAGATCTAAATTTCACCGAAAATCTTTATCAACACGTACAAAGTATCATGCGGCGCTCGACTTTGATTAGCACGGTAAGCGAAAAGGAGAGATCAAAATTTTTCCGCACTCTGCGTGAAAGAATCGCACGACGCAAGGATGCGCTCAAGGTTTCAACATAACACACTGCCCTTATTGATACTTATTGCCGTGTATCGCGGACGCGAATCAATAATTCCTTTTCTATATCTGCAAAAGCTAAAGGGCAGTAAGTTGGATGCTCCGCCATCTTCTGAGGAAGCATTACATATGATTGTTTTTTCAGCAAATGTTGTTGACGAAGCCATGCTTCCCGGGACTATGCTTGATTCGAAAAACTTGACTTGTATCAAGCATTAAATCGGAGCAAATTCACAGATTATAAACATATATGTCTACTTTTCATGACCATCACCAAAGGACGACCAATACCCCTTCACCATTCCAAGCCAAATCATAACGAGCAAATAAAGAAATTCTAAAACTCAATCAATGAATGCTGCTGAACTACAACAGGAACTCTTCCAGGTAATCAAAAGTAATATACCTGATCATTTGTCTACCACGGAAGAAATCGCCAAGGTGCTCGACGTCAGCGTTGACAGTGTATATAGGAGAATGCGAGGTGAAAAAACAATTTCGCTCGATGAGTTACATCTGCTGTGCAGCCACTATAAAATTTCACTGGACCAGTTAATGCAAATTGAAACAGGCTCTTTTCTTTTCCAGGGAAATTTGCAAAATGAAAGCAACTTCCGGTATGAGGCATGGTTGGGTAGTATCTTAAATAATCTTACCTACTTTAACTCGTTCAACGAAAAAGAAATTTATTTCCTCTCCAAGGATATCCATGTGTTTTACCTTTTCCTTTTCCGCGAAATAGCGGCCTTTAAATATTTTTTCTGGACAAAGACCGTCTTTAACTCTCCTAGCCTGGCCAATATGCGTTTCAATTTTAACTTCTATAGTGACGAGATGTGGGAGGCGGCGAAGAAAATAACCGCTTGTTATAATCAATTGCCAAGTGTTGAAATCTGGAATGTGGAAAATATTAATGTAGCCATCAGGCAAATTGAATTTTACCGGGCTGGGCAAATTTTTGAAACGGATAAAGATGCATTAAAGCTGTATGAGGCGTGGGAAAGAATAATTGATCACATTGAAAGGCAAACAGAGAGAGGTTATAAATTTGCTTACGGTGATCCGGAAATGAAACCTACCGCCTGGTACAAAGTGTATCTTAACGAAGTGCTGCTGGGGGATAACAGCATGTTAGTTTCGTTGAATGGAGCGAAGCTGGCTGTGTTAGTCCACGCTGCGAATAATTACATTATGACCCGTGATCTTAATTTTACCGAAAATCTTTATCAACATATACAAGGCATCATGCGACGTTCAACTCTAATTAGCGCCGTGAGCGAAAAGGAGAGGTCAAGGTTTTTCCGCACTTTGCGTGAGAGAATCGCCAAGCGTAAGGATGCGCTCAAAGTGTCGGCATCAGGCTGATGTCTGCAAAGGCTCGCCTTTTCCCTCCTGGGAGGACTGCATCTACACCTAGCAGCGCATCCACATAAGCTAATTGCCTTTCATAATTTTTCGAGGGCCCCTGTAACAAAATAACCTTCATCTTCGTTCTACGAATAATTTCGTCTACTTTTATTCACCTAAACCAAGTTTTATATGAGAAATACAATTGCATTGGCCGCAGGCATTCTGCTATTGGGCCTTTCATTCAAGACGTTTGCCCAGGACAAGGACGATAAAAATGAAACACGAATTCAGGGAAGTGGAAATGTGATTACTAAGGATGTGGCCGTTCAGCCTTTTGATGAACTCCAGGCGAGCGGTATTTTCAGCGTGGTGCTTACCCAGGGATCGAAAGAAGCCGTTAAAATTAAGGCAGAGGACAATTTGCAGCAGCTCTTCGAAGTAAAGAATGAGGGAAGCAAACTCATTGTCAGCATGAAGAAAGATTCTCACTTCAACAGCAAAGAGAAAATGACCGTTTATATCACCTTCAAAAATCTCAAGACTATGGAGCTAAAAATGGTAGGCAACGTGTCTTCGGAAGGTAACTTGAGTTTTAGCAATCTCTCCCTCGATAACAGCAGCGTGGGCTCAGTGGATCTTGCCTTAAACGCAAGTAAACTCGACATCAAAAATAAAAGCGTTGGCAGTTTGAAATTGAAGGGCAAGGCGGATAACGCTGTGATCAAAAGCAACAGCGTTGGATCAATCAGGGCGTCGGAGTTTGTTGTGCAAACCATGGATATCGATAACGACGGCGTCGGATCGGCGGAAGTAAATGCGGCTAAAGAACTTAAAGTGAAAGAATCGTTTCTTGGAAAGGTGCGGAACGCCGGCAGTGCGACCGCAAAAAGAATCAACAAGGTTGTAATATAATATAGCGAAGAGGTTAACTACGTTGTCGCTTTGGTAAGTATTTATTAGAAAATATAGCCGAGCGACTTTTCTCTTTTGAAATTACTATACTTTCTTTTTTTTGAGGAGACTCCAATCGACGTCCTCAGCAACAATTGTATTGGACAGTTTCCCAAGATGGTCAATCTCTAGTTCAACAACATCTCCTGCAACCAACCATTGTTCTGCATGATTAGGATCTTCAAGTTTTTTACTTCCATTTAACTCCAGGAAGCACCCCGTTCCCACAGTTCCACTGCCAATTACGTCACCAGGAAATAAATTCACTCCATAAGAAGCTCTCTCAATGATCTCGGCAAAAGTCCAGTCCATATCACCCAGGTTTCCCTCGCTCACTTGTTTTTCGTTTACATAACATTTCATTGCCAGGTTCCATCTCTTTCCGATGTGTCCTTCTTTTGGAGGGGCAACAAATTCCTGCAGCTCGTCGAGCGT
>AR_comb_assmDRAFT_10721725_pt1 | contig 10984 bp, 16 predicted proteins | sample ArasoioldDNA_FD_10543 | JGI IMG/M metagenome (IMG submission 10543) | reverse complement strand
CAAGCGTTCGTCGTCCAAAGGTCGCGCGTTCATGATCGTCTCCCGCTTCTTATTGCGGAAGCGCGCGAATGCCCGCGTCCACGGCCGCGGCGACTTTCGCCGCGATCACGGACGCGTTCGTTTCGCGCGCCTGCCGGTCGCCTGCCGCAAATTCGACCATCGCCATGCCGATGGCCACGATGCAGACGATCTCGATAAAACCAAGACGCTTCATGGCTGCGCCACTGTGCCTAATGCAAGACCTACGGCCCGCGCCTCATCACCCCAACCACGAGCGACACGATAAAGAGTGCGAGGAAAATGAAGAACAGGACCTTGGCGATTTCGACCGCACCTACCGCGATGCCGCCAAATCCGAATATCGCGGCGATCAGCGCGACAACGAAAAATACTGCAGCGTAATAAAGCATGGAAGACCTCGCTCGGTTGATGATTCAGCAGCCTCCGTGGAGGCCGTTGGTGCTCTTCGCATTTGTACTTTGCGGAGTTCGCTTGGTGCGAACGATCGGATGCCCCCGCATTGCGTTGTAGCCGTTCGTCCTACAGATGCAATCCCCGGCAAACTGGGCAACCGGCCCGTTCGGAAAAAGAACGTTCCGCACGGGCCGGAGCACCATCGCTATTTGTGATACTTGGCCTTGGCGTTCGAGACACAAGTGTCCTTCGCCGCGCCGGACAACGAGTCGCACTTCTCGATCGCGACCTTGTAATCCGCGTCACGCTTGTCTTCCGACGCATCGCGGCGCGCAGCAGCGGTCTTTTCAGTTGCCGTGTTACGCGTATCCGCGGCAACGCGATCGACCTTCGCGTCCGCCACCGCCTTCACATGCGCCGCCTTGGCTTCCTTGACGCAAACGTCCTTCTGGTTGCCGGAAAGGTCGTCGCACTTTTCCTTGGCGACCTCATAGGCGGCATCAGCGTGAGCGGTACGTGCGGCTTCGCGCGCCTTCGGCGTGTTCTTGAACGCTGCGTCGGCTTCGGCCTTGGCGACCTTTTCCTTGCCCTTGGCTTCCTCGATGCAGACGTCCTTGGCGTTGCCCGACATGGCGTCGCACGCGGCCTTGTCCGTCTTGTACTGCGACTCGGCGTTCTTGATAGCGGTGTCGTGCGCATCCTTGCTCATTGTCTCGGCGCCGGCGCCGGCTGCCATTCCGAGACCCGCTATAAGAACCAGCAGCAGTTTCGATATTTTCATTGCAGCCTCCTTATTGATATCGACGAAGATCATCGTCACGAACGGTGTCGCCAAAATGATCAACCTGCTTTTCGGCTTCATCCCTGGTGATCCCGTACTGCTCCTGGATCTTGCCGACCAGCTGATCGCGCTTGCCGGCAATCCGATCGAGATCGTCATCAGTAAGCTTCCCCCACTGTTCCTTGATCTTGCCCTTGACCTGCTTCCAATTGCCTTCGATACGGTCCCAATTCATCGATTGCTCCTCGCCATGTGAAAACGTCGGGCGCCCATCGCCCGAGCTAGTGAACTGCTCGCAACGGCCATGCCAGGATAGTTCAGTTATTAATCAATTAATTAGCGCGCACAAATCAGCAAATAGTCGCAAGGTTGGGATCGGACGATGTAAAAATGTAGTGAACTGTAGGAAGCGACTGACGCGGCACCGCGCCGGAACGCGCGGCGAGCGAACTCCATCGCGTGGCCCGGTTGTAGCCGGGTTTATTGAAGCCAAAGCAACGATCTCTTAGACTGAGCAGTTATCTGCGAGGAGAGGTGATGCGCCGGCAAGCTGTCGCGCATCAGCGCATTCGAAGGTCGGTCCTGGCCGGCATGGGGGGCTTGCTTGCGCTCGCGGCCGCTCGCATCCGCGCGCAGGCCGCACCGCCGTCACTCACGCTCATTATTCCGACCAGCGCCGGAGCATCCGCCGACCGGCTCGGCCGCATTGCGGGCGAAGGACTCTCCGAGATCCTGGAGACGCCGGTCAAGATCGAAAATATCAGCGGCGATGCCGGCGTCGTCGGAACGAACGCCATCGCTGCTGCCGCCAAGGATGGCACGGTCCTTGGCGTGGCCATCAGCTCCGCCATCATCGGCGGCAAGCTCTTGTCCCGGGGCGCTAAGTTCAGCCCCCTCGACGACTTTCATTGGTTGACGATCCTTGGAACTTTTCCCAACGCGATGGTGATCTCCTCGAGATCGCCGTATCGAAATGTGGCCGACTGGCTCGCTGCGGCACGTGCAGCGAAGCTGCCCTGGGTCTACGCGAGCCTGGGGTCGGGCTCGGCCGGACATCTCGCCGGGGCGTACCTGCGCCTGGAGCACGGCGCCCGTCTCGTCCATCGGGGGGTGGATTCCAACGAGGAACGATACGGGTTGCTTGCCGAGGGCAAGATCGATGTTCTGTTCGAGGGCGGTCCGAACGCCGTGGCCCGAGGGCCGCGCCCGCGCTTTCGAATCCTCGCCGTCACTTCCGCCATGCGGATTCCTTCATTGCCGGCGGTCCCGTCGTTTGGCGAGCTTTTCGGGCAGTCGTTTGCCGTCTGGATCGCGCTCATTGCGCCGAAGGGAATCGGCGACTCGGCCTATTACCGGCTCGCCTCCGCAGTGGGAGTTCTGGTGAGCGATTCAAAGCACGCCGACAAGCTGCGCGCTTCGGGATTGACCTTCATGGGCTTGAGCGGACGTGGCACGATCGCATTCCTCGAAACCGAGTTCCTGCACAACGCGAGGCTCATTGCGACGCTGAACGAGGAAGGGCAACGAAAATAAGGCGCGCCCGAACGAGCGCCGAAATGACGGACGTTCCCTACAGGCCGATGCGGACGCGGCCGACAGGATGTCGCGGCGCGCACGCGATGCATTTGCCTGCTCTCGCGTGAAGAATGGAGCCCCAAGCAGGCCCCTCCAGCAACGTTGGGAAAGAAGCCTATGAAATGGCTGTGGATTGCATTTGCTCTCGTATGGGCTCTTTCCATCGTGCTCGACGGACGTCGGCGCGGAGACACTTCTCGTGCGCCACGCGCCGATTCCGGGCCCACGCCGTCACCGGGCGAGCGACTGCCGGCGTTGCTGATCTCGCGCGAAACACACTGACACACCCGCGTGCATGGCGAAGGAAGCTACGTTCGCCTCGGGCTTGGCCCGGCGTGTCAAACGGCGCGCGCAGCGCGAGAGGGCGCGGCGCGAACATTCTCCGGAGAACAGCTTCGAGCAGCAGTCGCTGAAGGACCAGGCGCAGAGCACCCATGAGGAAGCGAGAATGGTGCTTCCTGGAATTCAGGCGCTGTTCGGCTTCCAGTTGATCGCCGTTTTCAATCGACCGTTCTTCGACCTCGATCTGGCCGATCGTTACCTTCATCTCGCATCGCTCGTACTGGTGGCAATTTCGATCGGCCTCATCATGGCGCCGGCCGCGTACCATCGGCTGACCGAGTCGACTCTTATCACACGGCAGTGGATTCGCCTAGCTTCGACGGATATCGCTCGCGCCATGGTCGCGCTGATGCTCGCAGTCAGTCTCGACGTCTATATCGTCGCGGTCATGATTTCCGGCAACGCTTTAGTCGCGGCGCTCATTGGCATCCTGACCGGTTGCTTCCTCGGATTGCTGTGGTTTGCACTTCCGATCGCGCGGCGCGCTCGGGAGCGCCTTCCGAGCGGTTGATCCGAGTCAGTTCGCCATTCGGCGATCGCAAGGATGAGTGCAGACCTGACAAAGCTTCGCGCCTACGACGACGAAGGCGCTCTGCGAGTGATCGTCGAATCGCCGCGTCAATCCCCGCTGAAGCTCAAATACGAGCCGGCGCTTCAGATGTTCACGGTTTCGCGTGAGCTTCCCCTCGGCGTGGTCTACCCTTTCGATGGGGCTTCATTCCGGGGACGCGCGGAGACGACGGCGATCCGATAGACGCCATGGCGATCCATCGAACGCCGACGTTCCCGGGCGTGTTGCTGCCATGCCGCATTCTCGGTATGGTCGAGGTGATCCAACGCGAAGGCAAAAGCCCGCCACAGATCAACAACCGGGTTATCGCGACTCCCAGTTGGCATTCGCCGCTGCGAGAGATCGCCGAGGCACGCGACCTTCCCTCGCGCGCGCGAGCGGAAATCGAGCAGTTCTTCGTGTCCGCCGCCGCGCTCACCGGCAAGCATCTCAAGATCAATGGATGGGCAACCCGGCGCCGCACCGAAAAGTTCCTGCAGCAACATCTCACGTGAGCCCGGCGCGAAAAAATACCGGCGACGCATCGCGCCGCCGGTATTGAAATCGGCTCCGTTCAGCGCGTCGCGCGCTGGCCGTTCCGTCGCGGTGCCGCGCGCGAGCGTCCGGCCAACAGGGCCATGTCGACCGGCGGTTGCCCCGCCTCGAGCTCGTCTTTGCGCGCGGCGAGTTGCTCGCCCAGCGCATCGAGGTCGACGCGGGCCTTGCGCGCCTTCGAGAAAAGCGTGCTCTCCTCTTCATCGACGTGATGCTGAACGTATTCCGACAATACCTTGACGCGGGCCGCGAAGAGGTCATCGGCCGGCGCTGCTTGATCGAGCTGGCTCACCAGCTCTTTCACGTGGCTATGCTCCACGTTCGCTTCGCCGAGCGCGTCGTCGGCGCCGCCCGCCTCGCGCAGCGCAGGATAGAAGATTTCCTCCTCTATCTGCGCGTGGACGTGCAGTGCGTTGCATATCGCCCGCGCGGTCTCCAGCATGCCGTCGGCGTCTTCGCTCTTCTTGAATTTTTCGAACTGCTTGAACAACTTCTTGACTGTCGCGTGATCGGTCTTCAGAAGATCGAGCGCGTTCGTGCTCCTGGTTTGCCGCGTCGAGGAAGTGCGTCGGGGCATTGTTGGATGTCTCCGTCGAAAGTTGGAAATGGCGAGCGGCGTCTAGAGACGCGCGAGACGCCCGATCAGATAGCCCACGACCAGAGCACCGGCGACGGTCGTCAGCGGTCGCGCCCGTATCGATGCGCAGGCGGCGTCGGTGACCTTCGCCTGGATCTGCTTCGCCTGATCCGGAAGCGTCGTTGCCCATTCGGTCGCCGCAGTTGCGGCGTCGGTCGCGGAGTTGACCGCGCGATGCACCGAATCGCTCATCCGGCCGACCTGCTCAGTCGCCTTGTCTGCGACGGCGTCGACCGTCTTGTGCGCGGATTGCACTGCGCCTTCGACTTTTGCGCCGGCCGGCGACGCCGGATTGGAATTTCCGCCGTACGCCGTGCTGCCACCAATTGCCGTGGTTCGATCCATGATGTTTCCTCTCGGAGATGGGTAGAAAATTCAGCGAACGAGACGCTGACGCGTCTTCGTCGGTGAATGTGCGCCGATGCGCACGCGTCCGCCATCGGCGTCCGTCTTATGTAGTTGTAGGAGTCGCCGGGCGCGCGTTCACGGCGCGGGTCTCCCCGGGAATGCGCTGCCTCAGCCCCGTAACAGTTCGCTGATCGGATGCAGCGACTCGATGCGGTCGGCGATGCTCTTGACCACGGCGAGAATCGGAACGCTCAGCAGCAGTCCCCATCCGCCCCAGAGCCAGCCGAAGAACAGCACCCCGATGAGGACGGCGACCGGATTGATATGGGTGGCTCGGCCCTGCATCCACGTCGCGAGCCCCATCCCAATCGTCGATGCGATCGCCAGCACGACGGCTCCCGCGATAAATCCGTCCCCCAAGCTCCCTGTCTGGACAAACATCGCAACGCCGACCGCCAGCGTGGCAACGATGGTTCCCACATACGGGATGATGTGAACGATCCCGATCATCGCGCCCCACATTCCCGCGTCGGAAAGACCAAGGGCGTACAGCGCTCCCCACGCCGACAGCCCGATCAGGAGGTTCGTGAGCAGCAGGGTCATCATGTACACCTGGATCTGGCCGTCGATCTCGTCCAGCACCTCGACCGTCACGCGGCGCCGCGCAAGCGATGCCCCCGCGATCTTTGCCACCTTGCGGCGGAACGTGTCGCCGGCCGCGAGCAGAAAGAGCGCGAGCAGCAGCGCGACGGAAATCTCGGCGAGCACGGAAAGCGCCTTGCCCGATTGCACGGTCAGGAATTCCTGGAATTGAGCCTGCACGCCGACCGGGGCAGCTGGGGGCGGCACAGGCTTTCCCGACGCTTCGGCGGCAGCTTTGTCGAGCTCCGCCGCCGCAGCCTTCATGTGCGTCATCGGTCCGGGTGATTGGCGGGCGGAGTCGGCAACGGCATGTCGCAGCTTGCGGGCAGCCGCCGGAAGCTCGGCAACCCAATTGTTTAGGTCGTCGCGCGCGACGTAGATCGATGCCGCCACCAAGGCGACGAGTACGGCAACGACCAGCACGGCCGCCGGAAAGCGCGGTATATGCACCCGCTCGAGCATCGAGACCAGCGGACGAAGCGTGTAGCTCAGCAGGATGCCCGTGACGAGGGGCACGAGAAACGGCTCCGCGATGCGCATCGCCGATATTGTCGCGAGCACCGCGATGACGATCAGCGCGATTTCGACCGTCGAGAAGCTGCGCACAGCGGCGGGGGCCGCATGCAGCGGATGAGCCGGAGCATGGGCGTGGGCCTTCGGCGGATACGAGGCATCGTCCGCCGGCGTGTCAGCCAGTGGCTTGGGCTTGCGCACGGGATCGGCGTCAGTGCGGGACGTCGCCCGAGGCGAGATCCGCCAGCACGTCTCTAACCCGATGGAACTCGCGGGCCTTGTCGAAAAAATAGTCCGCGCCGGAGGAGAGACTCCGGTCACGGTACTGCGGAAACGCGTAATTGGTGAACACGATCACCTTGGAATGCGTCGGACGTCCTTCGTCCCGCAACTTCTTCAGCACTCCGAGCCCGGTGCCCTGTTTCAGCTGCAAGTCGAGAATCACCGCGTCCCACGCGCCGCTGCTGAGGAGCTGCAACGCTTCGGACTCGGTGTCGGCCTGGCCGACGATGGTCAGGTTCCGTATCTCCGAGAGGGTTTCCGCGAGGCGGGCGCGAATGATCGCCGAATCTTCGACAATCACCACGCGGAGTTTCGATTCGTCCACGGATTCCCTGAGTGAGGCCCGATCGTAACGCGTTGCCGCAAGCGACGCATTCATGCGCAGTCCAATAGAGAAGCGCATGCGCAGGTTGCACGCGAAGCGGCCGCAAACGATATCAGGGAGGCGCGCAGACGGCTGTCGGCGTTTGTCCGACAATTCCTGAGGCAACGTGCCTCATCTTTGCTGTATCGCACAATCAATTGATCAAACCATTCTTTATCGCGTAGTACGTGAGATCGGCATTGGACTTCATTCCCATCTTTTCGAGTACGCGCGTCCGGTACGTGCTGATCGTCTTTACCGACAAGTGGAGCTCATCGGCGATCTTCGAGACCGCCGCGCCGGCGGCCAGTTTGCAAAAGATCTGGAACTCGCGTTGCGAAAGCTCGCCATGCAACGGCCGATCGGAATCTCCGCTCACCCCGTCTGCCAGTATCTGCGCCAAGGCGGGGCTGACGAACTTGCGACCGTGGACGACGGTCCGGATTGCGCCGACGAGCTGCGTCGATGCAGCCTCCTTGTTGAGGTAGCCGGCAGCGCCCGCACGCAACAGGTTCACCGCGTATTGATCTTCGGAATAGCCCGACAGCATCAGGACGGGAAGCTCGGGCTTCACGTGCTTCAGCGTCTTCAGCGTGTCGATGCCGTTCTTGTCCGGCATCGAAATGTCGAGCAGGATCACATCGAAGTCGGATGAGCGCACGAGCGAGATCGTTTCGTTTCCCGTTGCGGCTTCGCCCGCGACCTGCATATCGGGTTGGTCCGCGATGAACTGTCTCAGCCCGGCGCGGACGATTGCGTGGTCATCTGCGATCAGAATTCGAATCATGGCGTATGGCGCGTGTCGCGCGAAGGTTTGAAAGGAAGTGTCTCTAAAGGGTCGCCGAGGTCGCACTGGCGGTCGCCGCCTGATACTCGGCGAGCCGGTTGTAGAGTGTCTTGAGGCTCACGCCCAGCAGCTCGGCACAGCGCCTCTTGTTGCCTTCGCAAAAATCGAGCGTCGAGCCGATGACCTGCTTCTCGATTTCCGAGAGCGGCGTGCCGATTGGAACGCGCAGGCAATCGACTTCCGGAGCGGCACTCGCGAGGCCGGCGGGATCGAGGTCGACCACGCCGTCCGACAGGATGAACGCTCGTTGTACCGCGTTCTTCAGCTCGCGCACGTTCCCCGGCCAGCGATGGGAACGGATGACGCCAATGGCGGCCCGCGAAAATGACTTGTGCGTGCCCTCGGCCTCGTTCAATTCGCCTAGGAAATGCTCGGCCAGCAGCTCGGCGTCGCCATCGCGCTCGCGCAATGGCGGCACGGCGATGGGAAACACGGCAAGCCGATACATGAGATCCTCGCGCAGCTGTCCATCGCGTACCGCCTGCCAGGGCTCGCGATTGGTCGCGGTGATGACGCGCACCTTCGCGCGCAACTCGTGCTCGCCGCCGACGCGGGTGTAGCGCCCCGTTTCGAGCACGCGAAGCAGGCGCACCTGCATATCGGGCGCCATCTCGGTGATTTCATCGAGAAAGAGCGTCCCGCCGGCAGCCCGTTCGAAGCACCCCCGGTGCATGCGAATCGCACCGGTGAATGCGCCTTTTTCGTAGCCGAAGATCTCGGCTTCGATCAGGGTGCCCGGGATTGCGCCGCAATTGACGGCCAGGAACGGAAACGACGCACAGGCGCTTCCTTCGTGGATCGTGCTCGCGACGAGCTCCTTCCCGCTTCCCGATTCGCCGGTAATGAGCACCGACGCCGTCGTTGGCGCGACACGCTCGATTCTTCGGTAGATGTCCTGCATCGCTACGGAACCGCCAAGGAGATGGCCGAAGCGGCCGAGCGCAGGCGCAGACGCCGCGCGTCGTGCGGCGACGAAGGGCAGCGTGACAATATTGTCAGTGGGAGGGTCGTCCTCGAACATCAGGCGCTTTCGATGGCGTCAGTCAATGGTGCACATCGTAGGCATAGCGGAAGGCCGCCCGCATAGGCGCATGGCCTAAACAGCTGTCAGACGTGTCCTACGATTTCTCACTCGCACACCGTGTTGCGAGTCCTACAAATTACGCTCTTGCTAGGACAGCGTCGAGCGTCATTTGGGCACGCGCCGCTCCCCAACGCGATCGACGCGACAGCGAGCGATTTCGGGGAGTTCGAGTGGCTAATCGGCGTCCGAACGCGAGCCCGCGCTCAAGTCGAGGCGCTCGGACATTGCGCGACGCAGGTCGTCGATTGCAAACGGCTTATGGAGGATAGACGCGCCGCGCGGAACGACGTCGTCCTCCGTGATCGGCAGCCCCGTCGTCAGCAAGGTGGGCATCTGGGGGAAGCGGTGTTTGACGACCCGGATGAAATCGAAGCCATCGACGCCGGGCATCCGGATGTCGGAGATGACGAGGCAAACATCCGGTCGCTCGTCCAGGTAGTCGAGACCTTCGCGGGCCGAATACGCGGGCAGCGCAGCGAGACCCATCTCCTGGACGAGGAAAGCGGTGGTGTCGGCCGCATCGCGGTTGTCGTCTACGACGAGGATGGTGCGCGTTTGCGTCGAACGCTTGGACAAAGCAATTACCCCCGAGTCGGCGCTGGCGAGTTCGCCCGGCCAGAAAATGCTTTTCCTCGACGAGGATTTCCGTTCTGCGGGCGAGTGCCCCGGCATGCCGCCCGCGCGGATAGGCTAGAAAGGCCGTCGGGCGGCTTCAACGCCCGAAATCCGAATTCACTGTCGGAAAAGTCCTACAGAAAGCAACGTCTCACGTCGGGAAATGGATGACAAGAAATAGCGCTTCGGCTGCGTAGGCAGCATCATGACACTGCGACAGCATAGACCGATTCTGCGTCCGGGTGCGAGCGGACACGAAACGACGATGACAGGGAAATCAAGCCCAACGCGAGCATCGACGGGACGCCGGGAAGTGGTGACTTATACCATGGGCCATTCCCGTTCCCCGAAGGGACACGACGCCTCGACACGGGCCGAGATCGCCCGCCGCCTTGCGTCTCTGGCCGGATTCGAGTTCGCCGGCGAATACGCGCCCGGCGCGCGCTACGACGGGCAACCCTACTTCGTGCCCAGCCACACGCTGACGAGCGCCGACGCCGCCAAGCTTCGTATCGACGGCGCCCATGACTTGTTCGGCGGGGTCGTGCCGACAGCCTTCGCCGCCACCAAGACCATTACGCATCCGCTCGTCGACGCCGACGCTGAAGCCCCCGCGGGCTGGTCAGCCGCATTTCCGCGCCTGGTCGAGAATTCGGTACTCCCGGGATTCAGCGCCTTTTCGACCGAAGACGCGCTCCGCGCAGGCCGCAAGCTGCTCGCGCGAGGCGCGGTTCGCGTGAAGCTCGCCACGGGAATCGCGGGACTGGGTCAATGGGTCGCTCACGACTTTGCAGAGCTGGAGACGGTAATCGCGGGGATCGAGGGCAGCGAGATTACCGGATCGGGCGTCGTCGTCGAGCAGAATCTCTCCGACGTGGCGACGAAAAGCGTCGGCCACATCGACGCTGCGGGGCTCGAGATATCCTATTGCGGAGAGCAGCAGCTCACGAGGAACAACAGCGGCATCGAAGTCTACGGCGGATCGAAGCTAAGATTCGTCCGTGGCGATTACGACGCGCTTCTCTCTCTCGCCTTGCCGCCGGATATGCAGCTTGCGATCGCGCAGGCGCGGGTGTACGACGACGCCGCCGACGCCTGCTTCCATGGATTCTTCGCCTCGCGCCGGAATTACGACGTCGCGCAGGGCACCGATGCGCGCGGCCAGTGCCGCTCGGGCGTCCTCGAGCCGTCCTGGCGCATGGGTGGCGCGAGCGGCGCCGAGATCGCGGCGCTGGAAGCCTTCCGTGCCGAACCGTCGCTGCGCGCGGTCGACGCGACATCGGTCGAGGTCTACGGCGAACGTCCTGTCGTGCCGGAAGGCGCCGCCGTCTATTTTCGCGGCATCGACCCGCATGTCGGGCCGCTCACCAAATACACGATGATCGAACGTCATGCCGACGCGCGATGAACCGGTCTACATCCGGGTCGAGAAGAA
>AR_comb_assmDRAFT_10317348_pt1 | contig 10984 bp, 4 predicted proteins | sample ArasoioldDNA_FD_10543 | JGI IMG/M metagenome (IMG submission 10543) | reverse complement strand
CTGGATTATTCGTTGCCGGAAAACGGTTCGACCGATCAAAGGTAGCGACCCGACTTCTATTCATTGAGCGTTGAGCGGTTGCTTCTTAACAACGCAATGGATTACGAGTATGAACTCGTGTGACTGTCGGCGGCCATAAATCTCTTTTAATACTGTTCCTTCGGCTCGCCGGTCAGCGCACAGGGGGTTGGTGTGCCTTCAACTACAATCGCGGAAACGGCTTTTGCGACTGCTTCAGGATTTCGTCGAAGCGTGGGTCCTTGCGAAGTTCGTCGTAGATTGGGTTGTATTTCAGCGGCCCGTAATTATCCCCGCCCGGCGTTTGCACGAGCTTGCCGAAGGTTTCCAAGGCGCGATTGTCCTCGCCTGCGTAAAGATACATGTAGCCCAGTCTCTTGAGCGCCTCGACATTAGCCAATGCATCGTCAGAGACGGGATGTCTCTCTACCCACCCTTGGCAAAGCCTGATGGCGTCGTCTTTTTTTCCGAGAAGCATTTTTACGTTGCTCAAGAGAACAACGAGAGACCCTTCCGACTCCAAATTTGTACTTTGTCGCAACCGTTCCTCTAATCGTTTTTCCGCATCCAGCGCAGCCTGGCGGTCAAACGAGCCTTTGGTAACGAAGAATAACTGCATCTCCTTGTCCCATCGGTCATCCTGTAGTTCCGGATCGGGAGACTTTGCGACCTCAACCAATAGTTTGCGGCATTCTTCGAAGTTATGATTCCAAAAATTGATGTAAAACAGCGGTATGTACTCCGACGGGATTTGGAGATTGAGCTTTTCGAATTCTTTGTTACCGGCTTCGATATCTCCCCGCTGCCGTAGCGACATCGCGTGCTCCATCGCGGCGGAGCGACCCCGTCGAGGATAACGTTTTGCGATTCGTTCCTGCATTTGGTCCAATTCCGGCCACCAACGCAGATTCAGCGCTGTTGAGCTGGCAAGGAGATAAGCCGAAAGATCGTGAGGATTGAGTTCGGTCTCGCGCACAAACAAGGAATATGCCTCCTGCCACCGGCCGAATCGTCGATACAAAAGAGCGCGGGTCATGGCGACTTCGGCATTGTTAGGCAAAGTCTTTGCGGCCTGCTCGAGGGTGGCGAGGGCGCGCTTGAAATCACCGTAGCAATAATAGATGACCCGCGCCTCGGCATGGAAGGTTTCGCCCGCTTCCGGCGCGAGTCGCTGCGCCTCCTTAAGGGCTGCTTCCGCTCGAGCGCGATATCCTAAGCCAGGCGGATTGCTCGAGCGAAACAGCTGAATGTTTGCCTCGGTAAGCGCCCAGTAGGCGGCCGCGAACTTCGGATCACGCGCTACCGCCTGTTCGAGGAGTTGCACTGCGCGTTTGTTATCCTCCACAAACTTGTCGTGTTCTTCGTCAACATCCGCCGTTTCCATCAAAGCTTGCGCCCGGATATAGTTTTCGAATGCGGCCATGTCCTGTGTGGGTTTCGCGGCAAGCTCGCTTCGTTCCTGCTGAGAAAGTTTTGCGCCTAATTGATTGCTGATCCGTTCAGCAATTTCGCTCTGAATGCTCAAAACGTCAGCCACTTGACCATCATAGGTCTCGGCCCACGCATGTGAGTCGGAGCTGGCCTCGATTAGCTCCGCTGTTACCCGAACATGGTCCGCTTCGCGTTGCACGCTGCCTTCGACCACGTAGGCGACTCCTAATTCCTGCGCGATCTGCTTCAGATTGCGTTCAATGCCAGGCTTGTAACGCATAACGCTCGTCCGACTGATCACCTTCAAATCAGCGATTTTTGCGAGGTTGAGAAGAACCTCCCGATGAACACCGCCGGCAAGACCGGTGCTTTGTTTGTCGCTGCTTAGATCCTCAAATGGTAACACCGCAACGCTTTTCGCCGTTTTCGCGGCGGCTTCGGAAGCCGCTTGCGCTCGCAGCTTCGTTTGTCGCTGCCATGCCCACAATCCGAAGCCCATCGAGAGGATTAAAATTGTTGCCACCGTTGCCGCTACCAGCCAACGGCGACGCCTAACGAGTCGCTGGCGCCGAAGCTTTTGAGGCAGCCGCGCATTTCCGACCTCGCCGTTGTAGAGATTGAAGACGCGGATTCTGACTCCGTGCTTCACCTCTGCCTCGCCGATCGCGTGTAGCTGTGCGTTCCACTCCGTGTATTGGGCCAGATCATCGGCGGCGCGCGCGGAGAGAAGAATATGTCCGGCATCGCCGCAATCCATGACCCGCTGCGCAATGTTTACGCCCGCGCCGGCCAGGTTTTGCTTGTCGTTTACGTCCTCAACCAGATCGACCGGTCCGCTATGGATTCCCATCCGCAACGGCAAATGCGTCGTGCCACGTAGCGCACGGCTGATCGCCACCGCGCAACGCACCGGCGCATCCGGGGTGGTGAAAAACGCCAGCACCATCCCGTCGCCGGTCGGAATTCGCACCAGTTTGTCCTCCGCTTCAGCCGCGCGGAACTGCTCCGTCTCGCGGACGACGCGATTCAACTCCTGCTGTCGTTCGCGTTGCTCGTTGGTCAACAGCTTGGAGTAACCGACGATGTCGATGAAGAGGACATGCGCGATTTCCAGTCGGAAGTCGCGCTCGCCCACGATCTCTTCGGGCATCGTCATGTCTAGTACACCGTCTTGGGCTCCGGGCCGGACAGAATTTTTTTGAAACGCGGATCGTTCCGCAGCGGGTCCCACTGCCAGCGAAGACGCAGCTCCGCAAGGATGAGGCCGCCCGGTTTCATAAGAAGCTGTTCGATGAGTACGATGGCCTGATCGGCCTCGCCGGTGCGCGCGTAAACGCCGGCCAAACTTTCCTCATAACTCGGCGCCTCGGCTGCGTCTTTACTCTGCGGCAGGAGTTCCACTGCTCGACGGGCCGCGCGAATCGCCTCCTCTTTCCGGCCAAGGTAGGCGTAGAGCGTTGCGAGACGAGCCAGGAACCTGGGATCGTCGGGGTGATTCTGCATCCCGAGTTCGTAGCTCGGTCTCGCCTTCTCCAAGAGGGTTTGCGCCAGCGCCGCGTCGCCCTGCGCCAGCGCCGTTAAACCCTGAAAATAACTTTTGGGAGTCCGCATCGGAGGCGGAAATTCTTCAGATGGATATTCAGCCAGAATTTTCTCGGCCGCGGTGAAGTCCCGCTCCAGCATGCTGAAATCCCATCTCGCCAGAGTGACGCCGGCATTGGGATCGAGACCCGCTGGTATTTTGTGAAGGATTTCTTTGCCGGCAGCGAGACTACCGGTTCGAAAAAATTCGACATAGGCAAGACCGACTTGGGCATCGACGTTGTCAGGCTCGTTTTCGGGAGCGATCTGGCGCAAACGCTGTAAAGCCGCGGCCGCAGCCGGCCAGTCGCGCAGGGCGGTATAAACCCCGGCAATATCTCGATCCTGCTTGTCAGCATACGGGTTGTTAGGGTCAAGCTCCTGCGCCCGGAGAAAGTTCGCCAACGCCTCGCGCCAATGGCCCTGGTGAAGATAAATCCCGCCGGTGAAATCGAGGATTTCTGGATCGTTAGGCGAGTTCGCCGCCGCCTTCGAAAGTTCCTGTAATGCTGCTTCATAATTTTTATCGATCCGATAGAAGCAGAGCGCCAGGGCCAGTTGGGCTTCGCCCAAACTAGGCGATAAGCGCACCGCTTCTTCGGCTTGGGCGCGCGCTTTCGCTTTGCGCGTCGGATCGCCGCCAACTAAGTACATTCTGCTGTTATGGATGGAGGCCCGCGCAACGGCTAAAGCAAACGTGGGGTCAAGCGCGATCGCTTGGGTATAGAGTTGATCTGCGGCGATCCCATCTTCCCTTGAGGCAGCGCGGCGATCGCGGTCGAGAGCTTTCAGATAAAGCACATAGGCTTCGGGATTTTTCGTCGGCTTGGTCGCGATGGTGGTCTTTTCATCTGGCGTCAACGTGGCTTGTAATTCGCGCGCGATCTCCACCGCCACTTCGCCTTGCAGCGACAGCATATCGTTTAATGTGCGGTCGTAATGCTGCGACCAGACCTGGTTGTCGTTCCCCGTATTGATGAGTGCGACGTTAATGACAACGCGGTTGGCCCCTCTGCGCACGCTGCCCTGGAGGACGTATGATACTCGCAGTGCCTGGCCGATTTCGCGCAGTTTTCCGGCGACCGCTACCCCGCGATAGATCATTACCGAAGAACGAGCGATCACTTTAAGATCCTTGATCTTTCCGAGACTGGCCAAAACATCGTCCTGAATTCCGTCCGCGAAGAATGCATCATCTTTTTCCGCGCTCAGGTTTTCGAATGGCAAAACCGCGATGCTCTTCTGCAGTTCAGCGCCGGGCACGGTAGCAAACTCGCCGCGGCGAGACTGAATCCAGAACGCAGCTGCGATCGCGGCCACCGCGGCGATTATGCCTAACGACCAAACGATCGTGCGTCGACGAACCGCGGCGGCTTGCACTTGTCGCGATCGCAGAATTTTTTCGGGCACCGCCGAATTCCCGACATCGCCATCGAAAAAGTTAACGACCCGTATTTTGACGCCATGTTTAACCTCTGCTTCGCCGATCTCGTGCAACTGCGCTTTCCACTCGGCGTGTTGGGCGAGATCATCGGCGGCGCGCGCGGAGAGGAGGATGTGTCCGGCGTCGCCGCAGTTCATCACTCGTTGCGCAAGGTTCACGCCCGCACCGGCCAGGTTAGGCTTGTCGTTTACATCCTCGACTGGATCGACCGGCCCGCTGTGAATTCCCATTCGTAACGGCAGCTGCTTCGTGCCGTGCAGAGCGTGGCTGATTGCCACCGCGCAACGAAGAGGTGCCTCCGGGCTGGTGAAAAACGCCAGCACCATTCCATCACCGGTCGGAACGCGCACCAGCTTGCCGGCCGCTTCGGCCGCGCGAAACTGCTCAGTCTCGCGCACGATTCGGTTGAGCTCCTGTTGCCGCTCGCGTTGCTCACTCGTCAGCAGCTTGGAATAGCCGACAATGTCGATGAACAGGACGTGCCCGATTGCGAGCTCCACCGGCTCTTTGGTGTTCCGGTCCATGGAACGATTGTTAGTCGCACTATCCTCTCATCGCTAAAGACTGACCAGCGGAATCAGCCCAAACGACACAACAAAAAATCGCCTTCTGAGGTAGAGGCGATTGACCTCAAGTCGCGAAAGTTTTCGGAGTCAATCGCCACCTACGCGCCTGACATCGGGTGCGTCCTGGTCACGCTACACCTCTCTTCGTTTATTGCGCGTTTCCTTGTGCGAGCAAATCAATGAATCGCGGATCGTTGCGAATCAGATCCCAAATCGGATTCGTGCGCATCAAAGCTGGAACAACCTCCGTGGTTGCGGAAGTATGAAGCAGCCGTTTCAGGATGGGAATCGCTTCATCGGCTTTGCCGAGCAAAGCGTAGATTTGGGCCATTTGCTCTTCTCGCTCCGGACCTTCAAACGGATCGTCGGAAGTTGTTTGTAAGGCCATGCCTTTGCGTCCCTCGGACACCGCAGCGGCCGCATCGCCCAAGCCGGCATAAGCAACGCCTAACATAGAATGGAGGGTTGCTTCAGGCCCGGAATCCTTACTGACCGTAGTCAAGTCGTGGGTGAGTCGCTGCACCGCCTGTTGGTAAGCCGCTCTTGAGCCGGCTACATTGCCGGCGCGCTGCTGGGCCAAACCAAGATCGAGCAGGAGCTCATTCCTTTCATCACCTTCCGGTTTCTGATTTAATGCTTGCGAGAAAAGATCCACGGCCTCGGCATAGTGGTGCTTGTTTAACGCGGCATGTGCCCGGAGATGGACGACGGCGCCAGGGTTCGAGAGCACCACATCCGCGGCCTCGGGATTTCCCAGCGCCCAAAGGGAAAACGTTTTCAAAAAAACAGCTGTCGCGTTGGATGGTTCGACGGCAAGCATATGATCAGTCACTGCCACCGCCTCGCTAAAACGACGGGTAGCCATGTACGTAATGCCTAGAATGGACGCCGAGTTGATGTTGCGAGGATCGAGCTCGACAAGCCGGCGCAGCGCCGCGATCGCCTGGTCCCAGTGACCGAGTCGTCGCCGGATCAAGCCGATCGCCCTCAACACCTCGATGTTGTTTGGCAAACTTTTCTCCGCCAATTCGAATTCCCCGAGTGCTCCTTTGAAGTCACGGCGCCCGTAAAAAAGATAATAGCCAAGGGCAAGATGAGTCTCGGGCAGGTTAGGATCGAGCGCGCCGGCGCGGTCGACTGCGGTTTTGGCGGCGGCCAATCGTGCCGGAGTTGGATCAAGTGCGGTCCAGTAAATCAGAGCGTCTGCGCAGGAGAGATATACCCAGGCCAGGGCAAAGCCAGGATCCCAAGTCACCGCCTCTTCGAATGAGCGAGATGCCTCTGTCAGATTGGAATTGCTAGAGGACGAACCGGCCAGAAGCGCGCGGCCCCGGAGATACGCCTGGTAGGCGGCTGTATTTTTAGTCGGTGTGGCCTCGACGTGCGCCTTTTCCTGCGGGCTTAGACTGGCGCCGATAGCACTGGCGATTTCCATCGCCAGCTCGCCTTGTAGCGCTACTGAGTCAGCAACCGTGCGGTCATAATTTTGTGCCCAGATGTGACGATCGGTTAGGGCGTCAATGAGCTGGACTGACACCCGCAGGTGATCTCCCGATCTGCGCACGCTGCCCTCCACAACGTTACTGACACCTAACTGCTGCGCGATCTCTTTAAGACTGCGGGTGATGCCGGCTTTATATTGCATCACCGAGGTGCGGCTGATGACTTTCAGGTCTTTAATCTTCGAAAGGTTCGAGAGCAACTCGTCCTGAACACCGTCCGCGAAATAAGCGTTTTCTTTTTCTTCACTTAAATTCTCCAGCGGAAGCACCGCGATGCTCTTGTCCGAGGTTGGCAGGTGCGAAATCGACCTCGAGGATCGGAACATCCAAAGACCGACAGCCGAAGCGATCGCGACCAGCGCTGCCGCAGAGATAGCTATTCGGCGGCGCCGGCGAATAGCGGCCGAACGGCTCGCTTTCGCAGCCTGCTTGAATTTCTCCGGGAATTCGGCTCTTCCAACTTCATCATTGTAGAAGTTAACGACATCTAATTTGAGGCCATGCTTTACCTCGATTGGGCCAAGATCGTGCAGGTTTTCGCGCCATTCCGGGTATTGCTCGAGATCGTCGGCAATTCTTTTGGATAAAAGAATGTGGCCAGCGTCGCCACAGTCCATCACCCGCTGCGCCATATTAATTCCAGCACCCGCGATGTTAGGACGATCGTTCACATCGGAGACGTGATCCACCAGGCCGCTATGAATCCCCATGCGCAGGGGGAGGTTAGTTCGGTTTTTAAGCTGCTTGGCAATTTGCAAAGCACACCGCGCCGGCGCATCCGGAGTGGTGAAGAAGGCAAGCGCCATTCCATCACCCGTGGTCAACCGCACCAGTTTGCCCGCCTCGTTAGCCGAGCGGAATTGATCGGTAGAACGCACCACGGCGTTAAGCTCTTCAATCCGCTCCCGCTGTTCGTTAGTCAGTAGTTTCGAGTAACCGACAATGTCGATGAAAAGAAGATGAGCGATCTCAAGTTCTGAATTCGCGCGTTTTTCTGCGGACATTGACGTTTGATGGCCTATTTGCTGGCGGCTTTGGCTGCGGCAACGATTCGGTCGAAGCGTGGATCACTGCGCAAATCATCCCAGCAAGGATTGAAGCGGAGATCGCCGTAGGTCGGGCCCCTCGGGATCGTCGCGACAATTTGAAGTTGTTCGAGCGCCTGGTCGCGGTCGCCAGTCCACGCGTAAACCAGTGCGAGGCAGGTAGCGACGTCTGTACCGTTGACCGAATCTTTGGCAATCGGCCGAAGTTCAGCCGCACGTCGTGCCTGCCGGATCGCCTCGTCTTTTCGACCGAGTCCGGCGTCAAGTATTGCAACTTTTGACAAGTAGTCTGAATCCTCAGGCCCAGGCTGATCGGCGAATTTTGCTTCCATGTTCTTGCGCGCGGCGGCAAACGCTGCCAGAGCTTTCGCGCGATCTCCGCGCGCACGCGCAACTTGGCCCTCGGCCCAACTCGAGTTTTGCTCACCAAAAGCGGTATCCGCCCACTTCGCAGGAGTAGCGGCGATCACCCGATTCGCCTTTTCGTAATCGCGGAGATAAAGGGCCGCGGTAAATCGAATGCCCCATATGAAAGGCCAGGGACTGAAGTCCATCGGCACTTGATCGAGAAAAGATTGCGCGGCGGCGGGATCACCCTGCGCCAGCTTTGCCCGAGCACGACCAATCTGAAGCCAAACCTCATCTGTTGCGCCGCTCGCCGCCTGCTTAGTCAGACATTGTTCAACGTCGGAGTAGCGGCGCATCTCAAAATAAGTCTCCCGGAGATACAATGCGATGTCGCCATTGCTCGGGTCCAGCTCGCTTGCCTTTTGAAGATTGGCGAGCGATTCATCCCACCGATTTTGGTGGCGGCCAATTCTGGCCTCGATAGTAAGAGCTTCGGCGTCATTCGGCAGTTTCCGGCGCGCAATTGCCAACTCCTCACGCGCCTGGTCATAGTTATTAGTGGGAACACCGGAATAGAAATAATAGCGAGCCAACTCCAGGTGGGCCTCGCCCAAATCTGGACGCACCCGCAACGCAGCCTCCGCCGCGTTCTTTGCCAATTCCATGTGCTTATGATTTTCGGGCTCCGCCACCAATGAAATGAGGTCTATGTGCGTCTTGGCGAGGGCGCAATAGGCGAGAGCAAAATTCGGATCGCGCTGTGTAGCCTTTTCGAGCAGTTCCACCTCCTGGTTCAGGTTTTTTTCGTCGCCTTCCCAATTGGTTAAGGTGTCCAATTGCTTGGCCTTGGTATAGTAGGCATAGGCCACCAAATCAGTGGTCGGCCGTTCCGCGATGGCAGATTTCTCGCTGTCTGAAAGCTTGGCCTGAAGCTGGTCGGCGATTCGCTGCGCAATTTCACTTTGGATGGCGAAGATATCGGCAAAGTCCCGATCGTAATGCTCGGCCCAAACATGGGCGTCGTTGCGCGCATCGATCAACTGTGCAACCACGCGGACTCGCCCCCCTGCGCGTTGCACACTGCCTTCGACCACATGGGAAACGCCTAACGCTTTTGCAATCTCACGCAGGTTACGCTCGGACCCGCTCTTGTATTTCATCACGCTGGTCCGGCTGATGACTTTCAGATCCGCGACCTTGGCAAGATTATCGAGAATTTCGTCCTGTACACCTCCGGCAAAATAGGCGTTCTCTTTATCTTCGCTCAGATTCTCGAATGGCAAGACGGCCACGCTTCGGTGACTTGGCAGAGCTGGTTTGTGGGCGCTACGCCAAAGCAGGAAAGATCCAACGGCCACGCCAAGGAGTATCGCCGCGCTGCCTAACAATGCCCATTGCCGTCGACGGCTTCGCTCTTTTTGGACGCGCAGCTTCGACGGCATCTGAGCATTGCCGATCTCGTCGTTCCACAAATTCACCACCTCGATGGTTAGGCCATGTTTCACTTGGCATGCTCCGAGATCGTGCAGCAGCGGTCGCCAATGTTCGTACTCCGCCAGATCGTCCGCGGCATTTTTCGACAGCAAAATATGTCCGCCGTCGCCACAGCTCATGACTCGTTGCGCGATGTTGATTCCGGCGCCCGCGATATTGGCGCGGCCAGTGACATCCACAACACCGCTAACCGACCCGCTGTGCACGCCCATGCGCACGCGGAGTTCCGGATGACTCTTTAGCTGCTTGCTTAACTCGATTGCGCATAGCACCGGCGCCTCGGCACTGCGGTAAAACACCAGCGCCATCCCATCGCCGGTTGGGATCTTCAAAACCCGGCTGCTTTTCTCTTCAGCCTGGATGGCTTCACATTCCTGGACGAGTCCGTTTAGTCTTGCCACAGTGGCATTCTGGGCCGCAGTGGAAAGTTTCGAATAGCCGACTACATCGATAAGCAGGACATGCGCAATTTCGAGGGCAATCGGCGCTCTGGTCTCGCCATCCATGACGACGCTGGTTAACGGTGATTATCTATCCGGCCCCAGCGACTGACCAGCGTAATAGTTCGGAAGCTTTGCATTATTACTATCCGAACGGTGCTGCGGGTTAATCCTCTTGATTAAGATTAAGATGAAGCGGCAGAGGAAGAGCGGAATATCAATTATGTTACGAGTATTAGCTCGCCACGGCGAGTCCGTCCGGTGGCGGACACGAGCCGGAGAAGATCGTTGCGGTTGACGAACGCTCGAAAGACGTGCAATTCACCATTCGTCATCCGTTATCCGTCATTGTTTGGTAAATGAAGTACATCCCAACCATAGGCCTTGAGGTTCACGTCCAGCTAAAGACGCGATCAAAGATGTTTTGTGCCTGTCCGGTGGAGTTCGGCGCGGAACCGAATACCCACACCTGCCCGACCTGTCTCGGTCTGCCCGGCGCCCTACCGGTTATGAATCAGGAAGCACTGCGAATGACTGCCCTAACCGGCCTGATGCTGGGGTGCGATATCGCTCCGAGTTCCAAGTTCGATCGCAAAAACTATTTTTATCCCGATCTGGCCAAGAACTATCAGATCTCACAGTACGATTTACCGCTGTGTACCAGCGGAAGCGTCCCCCTGCACGATCTGGCTTACCCCAAGGATGCCCAGAAGAACATCGCCACTTCGGACAAGGAAGTGCATCTCGTTAGAATCCATTTGGAAGAAGACGTGGCCAAAAGTTTCCACTTCGAGAAAGTCACCGGGATTGATTTTAATCGGTCGGGAACACCGTTAATGGAGATCGTTAGTCAACCGGAGATCAATTCACCGGAAGAAGCGTTTGCCTATTTGACGGCGCTGAAACAAATCCTCATCTACGGCGGAGTCAGTGATGCCGACATGGAGAAAGGGCAGCTTCGCTGCGATTGCAACGTGTCGGTGCGACCGGAATCGCAAACTGAGCTCGGAGCCAAAATCGAGATCAAAAATATGAACTCGATCAGCGGGGTGCGTCGCGCACTGAGCTATGAACTACAGAGGCAAATTGAAGCGCTCGACCGCGGCGAAAAGTT
>AR_comb_assmDRAFT_10195988_pt1 | contig 10984 bp, 7 predicted proteins | sample ArasoioldDNA_FD_10543 | JGI IMG/M metagenome (IMG submission 10543) | reverse complement strand
TCATCGAGCCACACTCCCTCGGCGTCGGGACCTCGATGCGCGATCGCCGCGGCCATCCCTCGTGCCACGTGGCGCGCGTCGGATTGTAACCCTGAAGGACTCCACCACCCCGCGATTCCGCACATCCGAACGTTACCCCGTAGCTTGCGGACGAGAACGCGACACCGGCGTATCCTTTGCGTCCGCCGGTCGCAGCAGTGTCATGCACGCGAGTGTCGTTCCTTCGCGCATCGTTAGGTTAGCACATCAGTGTAGGTCTCCTCATACGACCGAATCATTCGCTCGATGGAAAAGGTTTCCTCGATGCGTCGGCGTGCTTCGAGACCGAGCGCACGCAAACGCTCGCTGCCGCCTCTGAGCAGGGCATTCAACCCATCGGCAAGCGCGGCGGGATCCTGAGGCGGCACCACCCGCCCGGTTTCGCCCACGATGTACGCCGAGTCTCCGACGTCGGTGACGACGCATGGAACGCCGCACGCCATGGCCTCACCGACAGTATTCGGGAACGCCTCGGCGCGTGACGGAGATATCGCTACATCGAGCGCTGCCAACACTCGGGGAACGTCACGCCGCTCGCCTAACAAGCGAATAGTGCCGTTCAGCTTCGCCGACTCGACCCAGTGAGCGAGCTCGATATTGTCCGCGCTGAACCCCTTTCCACAAAGGAGAAACTGCACGTCGGGCAGCTGGCGATGCAGCCGTGCCGCAGCTTCCACGAAGTTCTTCGGGTCCTTGTCTGGATGGAATCGACCGACGGAGCCGACGAGCGTCGCGGTTGCGGAGATGCCAAGCTCGGCGCGGACGCGCTGTCTCGCGTCCGGATCCGGCCGGAACACTTGCAGTTCGAAACCGTTTGGAATGACCGAGATCTTCCGGCGACTGTACCCGATCGCCGAGTGCATGTCACTTGCGGCATACCCGCACGAGACGATAACGCGTGGCAGCCACGTTGACATCCTGGCGCACATACGCGCGACGTACAAAGTGCGGGCGTTGATTGCCTTCGGGTTCAGATTGCCGTTACGAATTCCCCAGATCACCGGTGTGCGAGGCGAGGCAATCTTCGCAGCAATCCCGCCAACCAGATCGGCGTGATACATCCAGGTTTGTACGACATCGGCGCGCTGGAGGCGAAGGCAACGGCTCAGCTCCAGTACGGCAAAAGGATTGGGGATCGCCGAGCGCATGCCGAGAACGGTGACGGGGATGCCAAGTGCTCGGATTTCATTCTCGATCGGACCGGTCCAGCTGCTCAACGAGTAGACACGCGGTTCGAAGCGCTCACGATCCATGCGCGACAGGAGTCGCAACAATGCCGTTTGTGCTCCTCCGGTTGACAGGCCGGTGATCACGTGCGCGAGCCTGATCACACCAACTCAACCGACCGCCGCGCCGGAGCCCGAACCTGGCGCCCTCGACGAGCGTCCGACCACATGCCGAGTACGAGCAGGGCCCAGAGTTCCGCCCCACGATTGTGCGTGCCCGCCATGTGCTGGTCGATCATGCGCTGCACGATACTGAAATCCTGTATCCCGGCGTCGTGCATCCGACTGGAGGTCAGGGTGTCGTAGAGGAGCGGGCGCAGCTCACCGCGGAACCATCGGTTGAGTGGTACACCGAAGCCCTGCTTCTCGCGGTCCATGATCGCGTGCGGGACGCGTTGGTAGACGAGCCGCTTCAGCAGCCGCTTGCCCCGCACAAAACGGGATGGAAGCTGCAACGCGAATTCGAGGACCCGATGATCGAGCAACGGCGCGCGCGTCTCCAAGGACGTGGCCATTGCCGCACGGTCTACCTTCACGAGGATCGCTTCAGGGAGATACGTGAGGAGGTCCGCGAGCATAGCGCGCTGCTGCAGCGGAAGATTTGCACCCGATGCCCACGCCCGTTCGAATTCATCGAAGGGCGCCAGGCACCCCGCGAGCGGGCGAGCATCCTCCGCGCGGAACACCCCGCTCAACCGCTGATAGACTGTCTGCTGCGGAAGCCGGAGCAACGCACCACCGCGGCCGAGGTTGCCCGGAAACCGCGCGAGAACGGATGCGAGGAAGTCACCAACGGGGCCGAAACCGTCCAGTAGGCGAGATGCGAACGTCAGCTGAGCCAGAATCGCGTAGCGCTGATAACCGCCGAACGCTTCGTCTCCGCCATCCCCCGAGAGGCTGACGGTGACTTCACGGCGAGCCATTCGAGAAACCAGGTGCGTCGGAAGCGCTGATGAATCGGCGAACGGCTCACCGTACATGGCTGGTACCTGCCCGATCAGGCCGAGTGCGTCCTGTTCCGTGAGGTACTCCAGCGTATGGTCGGTTCCCAAATGTCTCGCTACAGCGTCCGCATGCTTCGACTCGTCGAATTCCGGGACGTCGAATCCAACGGTAAACGTGCGCACGGGTACGGAGCTGAGCTCCATCATCAGGCTCACGATAGCCGTGGAGTCGAACCCGCCGGACAAGAATGCACCGAGCGGAACATCGGCGATCATCTGTCCTCGTACCGCGGTGCGTAGTAACGACTCTAGCTCCTGCGTAGCATCGTCGATGCTGAGCGTCAGGCGCGGGCCCAAGGCAAACGGCACCGGATCCCAATACCGCCGTATCGTTGTTCTGGTGCCCTCTCGGACACCCATGGCGTGGGCCGGGGGAAGCTTGCGGACGTTGCGATAGATCGAGTGCGGGGCGGGTACATATTGGTACTGCAAGTAGAGCGAGAGCGCTTCGGGGTCGATCTCGCCGCACACCCCCGGTAGCTCGGCAAGCGCTCCCAGTTCGGACGCGAAGGCAAATCCCCAGGGACCGGCGGCATAGTACAGGGGCTTCTCACCCGCTCGATCTCTCGCCAGATAGAGGAACCGTGCGGATGCGTCCCAGATCGCGAAGGCATACATGCCGACGAGGTGCTCGACCAGATGCTCGCCCCACTTCCGATACCCGTACAGGAGAACTTCGGTATCCGAATTCGATCTGAAACTCGCTCCGGATGAAATCAGCTCACGGCGGAGCTCAGGGAAATTGTAGATCTCCCCATTGAATACCACCACGAGTTGGCCGTCATCGGACAGCATGGGTTGATGCCCGAGTGGCGACGGGTCGATGACGGCCAACCGGCGATGGCCGAGTAGAACGCCAGCGCCAGCATCTGCCCACACTCCACAATCGTCCGGTCCACGATGGCCGATCGACGTCAGCATCCGGTCGAGCGAATGACGCGCGACGTCGAGCGTGTCTCGATCAGAGAGCCAGAGTCCGGCAATTCCACACACGGCCCGTAGGGAGTAGAAGGTGTATGATCGCCTAACGATGGATCACACCGCCGGCGAGCTGGCGGCGCGCGCGGTCTGGCGTCCGCCACACCGGAGTGCGAGCGGGCAATGTCTGGGTCGCAAGTGCAGTCGACTGCTGCAATGAACACGTCAGGAGCACGCCAAGCAGGACGAAGAAGATGCGTTCTTCGAACAGATTGTGGCTGAAGAAGCCTTGAAGCGTGACAACGGCAGTGAACACAAGCCCGCCGCGGAAGTGCCGCCTCCAAAACGTGAGCGCCATGGCTGCCAGGAACCATAGATATGTCAGAATTCCGAGCAAGCCGAGATCGAGCCAAGCTCTGAGGTAGATGTTGTGCGGCCCAATCGGCACCGTGTACGCAAAACCGCTTCCGTAGCCTACCAGCGGCGACTCTCGGATCAGACTAAACACTTTCTCGGCAACCACGTAGCGCGACTCGTCGCGCCTGACAAGGGGTTCTTGCCCCGAGAGCATTCGCAGGCGTGACGTCGAGTTCGACGTCACGTCGCCGCCGAATATTTTCTGACCAAACAACAGCTTTGTCGCGCCATAGGTTGCCCCGATCAGCAGCACCAGGGCTGCCGAGCCCAAAGCCAGGTAACGCGCGCCGCGTTGTAACGCGTACCTAACGACAGATCCTGTGTAGGACACAAGGACGCACGCAAGCATCAATGCGGCGCCGCGCGACAGCGTGGCCAGCACGCACACTGCCGTCACGACGAGTACCGTCACGTCGAGCAGGCGAATCCGATCATAGGAGATGATGGAACAACAAAGCGTGACGAGCAGGAACCCAGCGGTGTTCGGGCTCAGGCCAAACCCAGCGGCGCGGTCCGCCTGTATCGAAAACGTGCCGGGATGCGCCACGTCGACCATCACGCTCGCTGCCGCAACCCCGAAACCAACGAGCAAGTACGAGCGCATTGCCGGGCGTCGGTTGTCCGGAAACGGCAGCAGCATCGAGAGCAGCGCGACAACCAGCCAGTATGCCGGATAGAGGACCAGACGCGCCCCTTCGGTCATGTTGGCCGTGCCTCGAATCGCCGAGATGAAAGTGAGGGCGACAAGCCCCGCGAGCGGGAGTAAGACGGGGAGTTGCGCGCGGTACAATCCCAGCACACGGTCGCGCACGCGCGCGTCCGCCGCTGTGCCAAGCAAAGTCTCCAGCGATAGGCCGACCAGCGCGATGAGCAGCATGTACGCTGCAAGCACTGGCATCGCCACCTTTCGCGCCTGTTCGAGCCACAGGTCCGCATAGGAAACGAACAGGGCGGCGAACCCCACCATGAAGACGTGCGACGGCACCGTCCAGAGGGTCCGAAGCTTCATCGTTCGACGCCGTCGACTAGGGTGAAGAACGCCTTCTCGGTTGCGTCAGCGAGCCGTGCGACCGAGAACTGATCGATCACACGCTGCCGGAGCTGCGTGCCGACTCGGGCACGCTCGGCGGCGGACATCGACAACAGCCGTTCGATCCCACGGGCGAGGCTTCCCGGATCTCGTGGCGGTACGACGAACGTGCGATCTCCGACGAGCAAGGCAGAATCCCCCACGTCCGTCACGACACAAGGAACACCACACGCCATGGCCTCTCCGACCACGTTAGGAAATCCTTCGCCGAATGACGAGGAGCATGCAACATCGAAGGCGTTGTACACCGCGTTCATGTCCGTTTGCGCCGGCAACCAGAGGAGTCGATCAGCGACGCCGATTTCACCGGCCAGTCGCTGCAGCTCCGTCCGGGACCTAACGTCGCCGTCGCCTACACACATGAAGTAAGCGTCGCGACGTTGCGGGACCACCTGCGCAGCGGCCATCAGGAACGTCGCATAGTCCTTCATCACGTCGAGCCGACCGACGCGGCCAATCAGTACCGCGTGCTCGGGAACCTCCCAGATATCGCGCAGCTCCCGACCGGCGATGGGATCTGGTCTGAAGCGATCGGTATCGATACCGTTCGGGATTACGGCAAACTTCGCAGCCGGGTACCCGCGACCGATCGCGTGGTTCAGTCCAGCCCAGGAGTTGACGATATGAAGATCCGGGAATCGTGACAGCGCTACCGAGACCATGTTCGAAAACCCCGCGATCCAATGGTATTGACTGTGGTCAACGTTGGACGCGCGCTCGCCCCAGATGGTCTTCAACGCCGGGAACAGCGGACGAATAAGTGTCGTCGCGATGTTTGGCGTGCTCAGGTAGCCGTGAAGGATGTCGGGGCGTTCCTCGTGAAGCGCCCTTCCCAGTCGAACGAAAAAGCCGGCCATATCCCAACGGCCACGCTTTTCCAGCGACCGAAGTCGGACGCCCGCATCGCGGAGCTCTGGTTCGAGCCCTCCGCCGGGGTGCAGTGTGAGTACCGTGATGACGTGGTCGCGTTCGCGGAGCGCTTTGGCGAGCACGACGACTTGGCGCTCAGTGCCGCCGTACGCGAGGTTGTTGACAAGGAACACGACTTTGAGTCGTCGCGTCGGACATGACGGACGCGCCGCGGGCGTCGATGACCCTACGGGCTCTTGTCTCGACGGCAAAACGGACGGACTACGCATGTGCCGCCTTCACGTGTGCTGCGCTCCGCCGCAGATCACGTCGGTACAGGAGCCACCCCACTGGCAGCGTTAACGACCAGAGGACTCGACCCAGTGGTGTGCCGATGTCCCGAAGCTGACTACGCAGCGACAGCCCGACGTGGAACGAGAACCGCGAGTAGTCGGCGCCGGAAACCAGAAAGTGCGCTGGCGCCAGCCGCAGGTAATCGATGTGCTCGTTCAACACGGTGAGATGGTGCAGACGTCCACCTAACGAGTTCACCACCGGCGCGTGTCCGTGCGATAGCGATGGTCCGTCGATGTAGTAGATCCGGAGAACGTCATTGACGTATCGGGTTGCATAACGACGCGCGATTCTCGTCCAGACGACACCCTCGGGCACATGAGTCGCGCGAATTTCGGGGAACGGATACTCGCGTAGCACAGCCGTCCGGTGGAATCCCCACTTCTCCCCCGTGACGTGGAATCGAAAGCGAATCTCGAGCGAGTTCGAATCCACAACAGGGGCCGGGAACGTGCTTCCGATGAGATGGCCATTCTGGTCCTCGCACAACGCCGTCACCCCGGTGAAGCGATGCCGCTCGAGGGCCGGAATGGATTCCCAGTGCTCACGAAATCGTTCGAGCGCGTGGGGCACGCATGCATCGTCCGAATCGAGCGGGAGGAAGAACTCGCCCCTGGACTCGCGCACGGCGACATTGAACGCGACGTGCTTCCCCCGGTTCTCCTGCCAGAAGTAGCGGATCGCAAAGGAGCCCTGCCGCTGCCATTCGTCCACCAGCGCCCGCGTGCCATCCGTCGAGCCGTCATCCACAATGAGCCATTCGAAGTCCCGGAAAGTCTGGGCTTCCAGGCTGGAGTAGACGCGCTCCAACGTGCGTGCGCGGTTGTACGTCGCCGTGAACACCGTGAAGACGTGCTCGCAGGTGCTCATGTCGACACCTGCCGCACGTGTGACGCGTTTTTGCTCAGGATGTCATCGATAACCGTCTCCCAGATCCCCATGATGCGCTGAATCTCGAAGCGCTTGGTGACGTCCATCGCCCGTGCTCCCAGACGTAGTCGTCGTGGCTCGTCATCCATGAGCGCCGCCATCGCAGCCGCCAACGCGGTGGTGTCACCACTTGGAACGACAAGGCCATCCACGTCATCGCGCACAATTCGCCCGGGTCCGCTCGCACACTCCGTGGCGATGACCGGACGCCCGAGCGACATTGCCTCGAGCAACGCATTCGGGAAACCCTCGTACCGCGACGACAGCACGAACAGGTCAGCGCGTCGAAGAATCGGCGTTGGATCAGGCACCGTCCCGGGCAAACGAACATGAGACTCGACGCCAAGCTGCTTCGCCAGTGCTTCGAGCCGCTGTCGCTCTTTCCCCTCGCCGAGGATCGTCAGCGTCCAATCCGGGCGCCGATCACGGCAGGTCGCGAACGCCCGCAAGAGAAGATCGAATCCCTTCACCGTATCCAGCCGGCCCATCGCCATGACGTGATGCCTGCCATCATCGGTCTCCGATACGACATTGGCCACGTCCAGGCTCGCGTGCGAACGAAGCGGCGTCGAAACGGGATTCGGAATGACGTACAACGCGCTTGTTCGCAGGAAGCCCTCAGCCCAACGTCGTACGTCCGGTGTCTGCACGACGACCGCTTGCGCCCATGGGTACGTAACGCGTCGCAACACCGTCCATATCCCGGAGAGCGGAGCGCGGACCGGATCCGTTCTCTCCGACACGATCACGGGCACGCCCTGCGTACGAACGGAAAGGAGGGTGTCGACGGTCGTCGGCGCCATGAACGCGATGACGACCTCAGGGCGCGAGGCGCGGATCGCGCGGCGGAGCGTTCGAATCCGGTGCAGATTATTGCGCACTGCGTGCCAGATGCTCGTCGACACTCCGCTCACCTCGAGTCCGACTCGCTCGACTGCGGGATGAAGGGAGTAGAAATCACTCGACGTCGCTTCAAGCGTGATCATGGTCACTGGCCAACCGCGCTCGGCCCAATAATTCGCCATTCGAGAAAGGACACGCTCGGCCCCGCCGGCACGGAGGGACGAGATGACACACGTGACCCGGTGACGAGCGCGGGCCAGCGCTGACTCGTTGCGATCAGGAGCGAGCGCCTGCAACCCGCCTGCGGAATCCGCCACTTCGGGCTGGTTTTCGAGATTGAGATTATGAGTGGTCACGGGACGGCACTCGAAGGCTGTGCGGCTCCCAATGGTACGCTTTCGCGCTCGAGGTCGCCCAGCCGCTTCCAGACCGCGGTGAGAAGTACGATCATCGAGAGGACGTACACCATTGATGTGGCGAACGCGATGCCGGCCACGCCCCACACCCGCATGAAAACGTAGTTTCCGATGATGTTCGTGAAGAAATTGCCGATGCTCACCCACATGAGCACGCGATTCGCGCTGATCGCGTGCAGCAACTGGACGCACAGTATGCCGAGCACGTAGAACGGGATCTGGATTGCGTAGAGCGCCTGGACGCGCGAGACGGCTTGCGTATCGCTCGCGAGAAACTGACCGCGCTCGAAGAACAGCCTAACGAGCTGTTCCGACCACACCGCGATCAACAGCACCGCCACGCCGCACGTCACGAGGGCCAGTCGGGAATACGTGCGCAGGGTGTGGCGCAGCCCCGACCAATCGCGCGTCGCCACCATTCGTGAGAAGTGCGGAAAGATCGCCGTGGCGACCACGGTTCCGCCGATCCCCAATCCGGCGCCCACGAGTTTGCTACCGTACGCGAGCTGCGCGACGCTGCCGGAGCCGAGCGCCGCAGCCATCGCCTGGTCAATCAGGGGTGAGCTACTCATCACCGCGCCGCCGATGACGAGCGGCGCGTACTGCCTGAGCACTTGCTGGACGTCGGGATCACGCCAGGTCGCCCATCGGGGAGACGCCACCAGATGGCGTGCGCGTACGCTCCAGGCGAGTACAATCAGCTCAGCGACATAGCCCGCCGTTAGGCCGATGGCCAGCGCGGAGATTCCCCATTGGCCGGCTGTACCGAGCAGAAAGGCGATGCTCATGACCGACATGAATGCCGGTGTGACCGCGGCAAGAAGAAACCGCTCGTGTGCATTGAGGACACCCGCGAGCATCCCCGAGACTCCGGAGATGAACACTCCAGGCAGGATGAGCAAGAACAGGTGACGGGTAAGCGCTAGCTTCTCACCGCCGAACCTGGCGCCGACAATCGGCATGATGATTGGCGCGAGCAGGGCGAGGAGCAGGCAGGAAAGCGCGATCGCCGTGCCGACAAGCACGATCAGGTTGCCTAACAAGCGGCCGGCCTCAACGGGGCCGTCGCGTTCGCGCACCCGCAGATAGACTGGAACCAGCGCGGCGGGAATTGAACCGGCGATGACGCTGATCGCGAACGTCGGCACCGCCATCGCGACGAAAAACGCGTCGACGGCATCGGACGTCCCGAAATACGACGCCACCACCATGTCCTTCGCCATGCTGAGGACCTTGGTAAGCAACGTGGCAGCCCCAACGACCACCATCGCGGCGAAGATTCGCCGGTTGGTCGAGGCGTGGCGCCAGGCGACAACCCGGCGCACGGAGACGATCGGTGCAGTGCCCACAGTCGCTCAGAACGATCTGACGCAACCGCTACGCACTGCTCTTCGATCGCACGTAGCCGCTCTGATACCCGTAATAGTCATTGCCATCGTACCGATGCACCTCGCCGCGTGAATCGTTCAGCACCGCGCCAACGACACGCGCTCCTACACTCGCGAGCTGAGTCAGAGCCTGCTCAACGGCGTGGCGGTCGGTCGTGCCGGCACTCACGACCATCAGGACCCCATCCACCAGCGGCCCCAACGCGACCGCATCGGCGACACCGAGAACCGGCGGCGTATCGATGATGATCACGTCGAAGTGTTCCGACAGGCCCGTGAGCAGAGCTCGCATCCGGTCAGATCCGATGAAGTCGGCGATGGCGTCCGTGTCCCGACCGGAGGGCAGAAATGAAAGCCCCTCAAAGGACGTATCTCGTACTGCGGTTGCGGGATCCATTCCCGTTCGTAGAATCTGCGCGACCCCCGGACTCTGAGGCACGCGAAACACCTTGTGAAGGCGTGGCCGTCGCAGATCGCAGTCGATCAGGAGCACCCGCTTCCCTTCGAGGGCATAAACCACGGCGAGGTTCGCGGAGGTGGTCGTCTTTCCCTCCTCGGGCAGCGCGCTCGAGACGGCCAGCGTCTTCGCGGACCCATCACGCTGAGTCCACTTGAGGCTGGACCGCAGTAGACGGAACGCCTCGCTTCCTGCAGGAGACATGAAGCTCGCCGCCGATTGCGCCCGCGTGCCGTGAACCGATCCGCCACTTTCTCGGCGGCCCGCGCTCCCGTTGCGAGAGACCAACCTTGCCGAGAGCCGGCGCAACGAATAGTGGTCGTCTGACGGAATCGTGATTCGGGGTATGACCGACAGCACGGGGATCTGCATCTCTTGTTCGAGATCGACACGCCGCCGGACGCGAGAATTCGTACTGTCGCGGAGCAGCGCGCCGATGCCGCCTAACGTCAGTCCGAGGAGAACGCCAAGGAGCAGCCGCAGTGTGCGCAGGCGAGCGACCGGGCGATACGGCAACGACGCCAGGTCCACGATCTCTACCTGTCCTGCTTCCAGGGCCTCGGCCATGCGCGCCTTCTGGTACTCTTCCTTCAAGTGGTCGGCCAGCGTGCGGTTCGACTCCACTTGCCTGGTGAGCAGTTCTTCGTCCGTTTCGACGCGAGGCAATGTTTCAATTGCGGCTGCGTTGCGTTTGCGGAGCGTGTCCAAGGCATCGAGACGGGCATCGATCGTCGCGATCTGGCCGCGCATCGCGCCGAGAAGACGCTGTTCGCTCGCCGAGATGAGTTGGTCGAGGCGCGTCACATCCGGATTCCCGGGCGCGCTTCGCCAAGGGCCAGTAGTCAGTGAATCGCGAGCGGCTTGATATAGCGCGAGCTGCTGGTACAGCTGACCAATCGTCGGATTGACACCGGCATCGGGCGCAGCGACGAGCGTGCGCAACTCGTCGTGTTTCCCCGCTGCAAGTGCCTCCTGCACCGTCTGGAGTATCGACGCGTACGTTCGACGATCCGCTCTCAGCTCGCCTTGACGAATGTCGAGCGCCATCAAGGC
>AR_comb_assmDRAFT_10091668_pt1 | contig 10984 bp, 7 predicted proteins | sample ArasoioldDNA_FD_10543 | JGI IMG/M metagenome (IMG submission 10543) | reverse complement strand
CCTGGCTTGGTTTCCCCCAACCCAGACCACGGTTGCTTCGGACCGACATTGCCTAGGGTGAGTTTCGCTCCTCGCTTATACGCCCCGTGCCGACAACGTTTTGTCCCTGGGCCTGCGGCGCTTTACGTGTGACCAAGTAAAAAGTCCGCGAATAGAACTCACAGCGGGTGTCCTGGCTCGTTATGCTGAGGAGGGTGGCGTGCGACAGCTCGTTCTCGAACAGCGACAGCACCATATTGCGGCCAGGCTCGTCAAGCCGAGCGATCGATTCATCGGCAATGATCCATTGGGGTTTGCGAAGAATGAGTTGCGCGAGTGATAGGTATAGCCGCTCATCGAAATTCAACATCTTATCCCACCGTGTCACACGGTCGAGAGCCGGCACCAAATGTCCAAGGTTCGTTCGCTCGAGAGCGTGTATCAAGTCGACTTCCCGAAATGTCTCAGGATCGCCAGGATAGGCGAGAACGTCCCGCAACGAGCCTGCGGCGACGTAGGATTGCCCAAGGAGGAAGGTCATACTGCTTCTAGGCGGCAGCGTAACCTTACCGCTTCCCCACGGCCACAGACCTGCAATAGCCCGGAAGAAGGCGCTCTTCGCCATGCCGGACTCTCCAATGATCAGGACATGTTCGCCGGGCTGTAAGCCCACAGAAGGACCATCAAGACCAATCTCGCGATCGGCTACGCGCACGACAACGCCATCCAGGGTTAGGCTCTTCGAATTTTCAGCAACGACGATTCGGCTTTCCGACCTGTCCACTTCGTCGATCGAGAGAAGCGCTTCGCGAAAGTTCATGACTCGGGCGAGCGCGGCTCGCCAATCCGCAATTGCGCTCGAATTATCCACAAACCAACGCAGGGATTGCTGCACCTGATTGAACGCCCCAACCGTCACCATGAGCTCACCGAAAGTGAGCTGCCCCGTAAAATAGGCGGGAGCGGCGACGACAATAGGGACAACAAGAGCGAACCAACCATAACCCGCGGTCACCGACGTCAGGCCAGCTATCCGTCCCGCAAAGCGACGCATGACGGTGATAACCTGAGCGAGTTCGTGCTCGAGGCGCTGCCGTTCCTTCGGCTCACCACCAGAGAGGGCGATTCCGTCCGCCGCTTCGCTTACGCGGGCAAGCGCGAAGCGCAGATTGCCTTCCCAAGCAGCCCGTGTCTCGCCGATTTCAATCAATGGCCGGCCAGCGAGCCGGCTCAACCATGACCCCGATGCCGCATAGATCAATGCGCACCAAAGCATGAATCCTGGTATGACAACACTTCGTCCACCCACCGGGAGGACGAGATCCTGCGACAGCGACCAGAGCACGCCGATGAAGCTGGCGAGCAGCAATGTCGACTGAAAACATCCAATAGCAAGTGCACCAGTCAGTTCGGTCAAGCGCCGGGTATCATCGTGGATGCGTTGATCGGGATTGACACCGATTTCTTGCGCCGCGGACATGACTGCAGCAGCGGCGAGAAGAAAGGCGCGCTTCGGAGCCATCCACTGAGCCAAAAGGTCTCGCGTGAGCCACTCACGGAGTTCCAACTTTACAGTTTGATCGAGCCAAGTCTGGGCAACGTTCAAGAGCAGGAGGCTCCCTGCGATTACTCCGAATACCACCAGCTCCGAGAGAAACGTTCCAACATTCCTCTGCTCAATGGCGTCATAAAATGGCTTGTTCCACGCATTCAACCTGAGCAGGGCGACCGCCGTCGCGCTGATCACGATCGCGAGCCCGATCGCGAGGAGCAGCAGTCGTTTCCGCCCGGGTGAGTCAGCGAGCACGTTGAACAAAGCACGGGCCTGCTGGACGACGCCTGTGGAAGTTCGACGTTGCGAGCCTAATTTATCGTTGGCTGATATTGGTAAGCCCATGCGAATGCTCCCTCGCGGCCGTGCTACCAGTACGCTCACGGGTTAAGTACGCGAGCGGCTCGAAACGCCTTCCACTTTGATACACCGAAACGTGACGAGCGCACGAATCAAGCCTACATCGACTTTCATCTCACCGCTCTGGAGCTCTCCGTGGACGATCGCGTCTCAGCCGGTGGTGTAACGGCAGGGTGGCCGTCGTCTCCGGTGCGGTCGGTCTTTCAAGCTGATTCAACGCCCTGCTAGGGGCTGCTCACTGCTTCTGACAGTGACGTCATTTTGGCGGAGTGGTCGCCACTTTTGGCCTCATTGCCACGTTTCAGCCGGCGCGATGAGCCCGGACGTCATCGAGACGGATCCCAAGCAGCCGTGGGCACGGCAGTTGGAGGGTGACAAGGAATGCGAGAGCCGGGTATCTGCATCGACTTTGAGAGCTTGCCGGGGCAATCGGCGACGACCTCCTGGCTCAAATCAAGGGCCGCATACCCGCGCCGCTGCCAGACATACACCGGAATTCCCAGCATCAGGAGAACGGTTCCGTAGAGCACTGCTTCGCCGCCGCAGCCATAGAGCGTGAACAGCGCAAAGACGAAGGCAACAATTTCAACCATGGTCACGCGTGGAAGCCGAGTACTCCCGAAAACTCTGGCCGAAACCAGGCTGCCCGCCAGCGCACAGAAAGCGTATGGAACAACCGCGGCCATTGTGCTCAAGCCGACGACCAACTTGTAGGCAGCCGAAAGCCCCTCTGCCTCCGCTGCCTGGAGGAACACAAGCGCCGTGGCAAACACGGCCGAGAGAACTATCCCGATCGCGGGTACGTTTCGCGAAGAGAGCCTGCTGAAGAGCGGCGGAAACAGTCCGTCGCGCGCTGCGGCCATCGGCACCTGACCCATGACCAAGGTCCAGCCGTTCAGCGCACCGATCGATGAAAGGATAATTCCGGCGGCGACAACAATCTGGCCCCACTGGCCCCACATGATTCGCGCTGCCTCAGAAAAGGGTGCTGTCGAATGCACCAGTTCGTCCCTTGGCACAATGCCCATCACCACTATCGTTCCGAGGACGTAGAGTGCTGTGGCGATCCCAATCCCGAGTAGTGTTGAACTCGGGATGATGCGCTCAGGATCGCGCACGTCTCCAGCCGGGACCGTGGCCGACTCGAGACCTAGGTAGGCGAACATGGTGAGTGGAGCGAGGGTGGTACTCGCCCCCAGCAGTGACATCCCGCTGGGGTTGAAGTAATTGAAGTGAGACGGGTCGACGTAAAGCAATCCCAAAAGGGCTATCGCGCCGAACGGTATCAATTTGGCGTATGTCGTTAGCTCGGCGAATACTCCGGCGGCACTGATCCCTCGTAAATTGACCAACACGACCGCCCAGATTGCCCCCACTGTGAGAAGAACCGTCGTCATCCGTCCTTGCAGAACAGGGAACAGATCAACGACTACCCCGGCGAACGCGAGCGCGATGACTGGAAGAGACGCCCAGATCGAGATCCAATATCCCCAAGCGATGAGGAAGCCGGGGAACTCACCGTAGGCAAGGCGCGTATAGGCGTAGGGGCCGCCGGTCGCGGGCACCAGTCGGGCCAGCCGAGCAAAGGTCAAGCCGAGGCATATGGCGCCCCCGCCCATGACGGCCCAGACGAGGATCGCGAGATTCCCGAAAGGAGCTACCGCAGACGGAGACAGGTAAAAGCCCGATCCAACCATGTTGCCAACCACAATGGCGGTGCAGGCGGCCAGTCCAAGGCTCTTTCCATTCGCTTGTTTTGCCATAGCTTCAGCTGCTGCGCCTCTTCGTTCCAACCGGTGGCAGAGAACGAGGACTCTGCGATAATTATCTCGAACGCAGACGACTACCGGGGTGTTCTTGTTCGGCTCAAAGCCATTTCAGCGTCAAACCGACATCGCCGGGAATCCCGTCGGGGAATTCGACGATCTGGGCTTGCAGCTTATAGCCGAGGGGCTGCAAGTGCCGCTTCCAAAATCCGTAAAGCTCCTTCGGAAGACCGGTCAGCGTGGTCTCCCAGCCGCGCTCCTGCTGGTTGATCGCTCGGCCGCGATCGGTGCAAAGGTCACTCGGAAACCGAAAAACCTGCACTTCGGTTAGGCCACTCTCTATGGCTCGCTCAATGATGACCGCTGCCCGCTTTGACAGCTCTTCATCCGAAACACCCACAGGTTTCTTCAATTGCTCGACTAGCGCTTTCTTCTCCGCTTCGGCTGCGGCGCGGTGGCGCTCTGCTTCGTCCGCCTTCCTGGCCTCCGCCAGTGCAAGCTTTTCAATTGCCTGTTTGGCTGTCGGCAGGAGAATCGACAAGTTGTCGAGCTTCTCTGGGACATGGGTCTCCGCATGGGACATCGGGCTAGTCATCTCAATCTCCTCGATAAGGTTCTTTGTTCATTCCGCCGGGACATGAGCCGGATGCGTGTGTGCGCGCCCAAATCGATTATGGGCAAACTCACGCATGCGCTGGAACACTACATAGAGCATGGGGATAAGAAAGATTCCGATGGTGGCCGCACCGATCATCCCGGCAAAGACGGGCATGCTCACGTTGTGCCGGGCGATCTCCGAGGCACCCTTTGCCCAGACCAGGGGAATCAAGCTCACAATGAACGCCAGGGACGTCATCATGATCGCACGGAATCGCAGCCTTGCAGCCATGGTGGCGGCGTCGTGGATCGCAAGGCCCCCCTCACGCTGGTCCTTCGCAAACTCCACGATCAGGATGCCGTTCTTCGCCGCCAAGGCGATCAAGACGACGAGGCCGACCTGGCCGTAGAGATCAAGGGTCAATCTCCCCCACAGAAGCCCCACGAAGGCCGCGAGCACGCCTGTCGTCACCGAGAGCAGCACGGGGATCGGAATGACCCAGCTCTCGTACAGGGCGACGAGGAAAAGATAGGCGAACAGGATTGACAGACCGAGGATGGCGCCGATCTGGCCACTCGCCCGGTGCTCCTGGAACGCCGTGCCGCTCCACTCGAAAGCATAGCCCGCCGGCAGGGTCTTCGCCGAGACCTCGGCCATTGCTGCGAGCGCCTCGCCAGAGGAGATTCCCGGCGCGGGACTGCCATTGATGGTCACCGAACGATAGTTGTTGTAGCGGGTGATGACCTGAGGACCCGTCACCGTCCGGACGGAGGCGATGGAGCGCAACGGCACCACGTTTCCGTTGCTGTTGCGGATCTTGATGTTCCAAAGGTCTTCTACGTTACGCCGGTTGGCGGCCTCGCCTTGCAGATTGACCTGCCAGGTGCGCCCTAACAGGTTGAAGTTGTTCACGTAGTAGCCGCCGAGGGTCGACTGCAAGGCGTTGAACACATCGCTGATGTTGAGACCAAGCGCCTGCGCCTTGGGGCGATCGATATCGAGGTAAACGGAAGGACTGGCCGAGGTATATGTCGAGAACACGCGCGTCAGCCGCGGGTCGGCATTGGCAGCTCCGATGAGCGCGCCCGTCGTGCTGGCGAGGGTGACCGGGTCGGCTCCCTGCAGGCTCTCGAGCATGTATTCGAAGCCGCCGGTGGTCGACAGCCCGATCACCGGTGGCAGGTTGAAGGGCAACGCAAAGGCGCTACGAATTTGCTGGGCGGCGCCGAACGTTTTACCAATCAGCGCCTGTGCCGAATCCGCCGCCGCCTTGCGATCCTCGAAGGGCTTCAGAATTGCGATGACGAAGGCGGAGTTGCTCGGCGAAAAGCTGTCCAGGAAGGAGTAACCCACGACCGAGGCGACGTCCTTGACCTGCGGCATGCCGCGGAGAATTCCCTCGAGCTGCCGGACCACGGCATCGGTGCGAGCGACGGAGGCGGCGTCGGGCAGTTGCACCGCGACGAAGAAGACGCCCTGATCCTCCTCCGGCAGGAAGCCCGTGGGGGTCCGCTGCGTGAGAAACCAGGTTCCGGCCCCGAAAGCTACGATGAGAGCCAGCGACAGGATGGAGAGACGCAAAGTCTTTCCGACGATCGTGGCATAGCCGTCTCGCACGTTGTCGATGCGCCGGGATACCCAGGCCATGATCCCACGCCTGACTCCCGTATGCCGCAACAAGACGCCGCAGAGTGCGGGTGAGAGCGTGAGGGAGTTGATCGCGGAGAGCAGCATGGAGGCGCTGATCGTCACCGCGAACTGGCGAAAGAGCTCGCCAGAAATGCCGGGAATGAAGGCGAGAGGCACAAAGACGGACAGGAGGACCAGGGTGATGGCGATGATCGGCGCCGTGATCTGGCCCATTGCCTTCTTCGTGGCCGCGGTTGGAGAGAGCTGAGGTTCCTCCTCCATCACGCGCTCAACGTTCTCGACCACCACGATCGCGTCGTCGACCACGATGCCGATCGCTAGGACCATGGCCAGCAGCGAGACCGTATTCGCGGAGTAGCCTATCGCAAGCAGCACGGCGAACGCACCGATAATGCTGACTGGCACGGCAATGAGAGGAATGAGCGTGGCGCGGAAGCTCCCAAGAAACAGGAACACGACGATGGCCACGATCACAAACGCCTCGAACAGGGTGTGGATCACGTCCTCGATCGTCGCATTGACGAAGATGGTCGAGTCGTACACCGCCCGGAGAGTCACCCCTTTGGGGATGCGATCCTTTACCTTCGCCAGCGTCTGCTCAACAGCCTTGGCCGTAGCCACTGCGTTCGCACCCGGCGACAGATAGATCCCAATACCGACCGCAGGCGTTCCGTTGTTACGGGTATAGGTGTCCTCACTCTCGGCTCCCATTTCGACGCGGGCGACATCGCGCACGCGGAGCACCGATCCGTCCGGATTGGCACGGAGCACGATGTCGCCGAACTGTTCGGCGCTCGTGAGGCGGCCCTGGGTTTGAACGTTCATCTGCAGACGCTGATCGTCCGGAACGGGGCGGGCGCCGAGCCGACCGACCGGGGCCTGGATGTTCTGGGCTTGGATTGCCCTGATGATGTCCGATGGAACAAGGTTCAGGCTCACGAGCCTGTCGTTGTCGAACCAGATTCGCATCGAATATTTCTGGCGGCCGAAGATCGATGCCTGTCCGACGCCAGGCGTGCGCGACAGCTCATCAAGAACGTTGATGATCGCGGAATTGGTAAGATAGAGCACGTCGTAGTCGCCGGACTCGCTGTACATCGCCAGAAATTCCAGCAGCGAGGACGACTTCTTCTGAACCGTCACCCCCTGGAGCTGCACCTCCTGGGGCAACTGTGACAGTGCCGTCTGAACGCGGTTATTGACGTTCACGGTGTTGATATCGGAATCGGTCCCCAGCTCGAAGCTGACGGTCAACGTATAGGTGCCGTCATTGCCGCTGGTGCTCTTCATGTAGATCATCTTGTCAACGCCGAGGACCTTGGACTCGAGCGGCTGCGCCACTGTCGATTCCAAGACTTCGGCTGAGGCGCCGGGATAGACCGTCGTAACGGAGACCTGCGGCGGCACGATATCGGGCAGCTGTGAAACCGGAATGCGCATCAGCGCAAGGGCGCCGGCAATGGTCATTACAATCGCGATGACGATGGCGAGTCTTGGACGGTCGATGAACGTAGCCGAGAACATGGCTCAACTCCTGCCGGTGGGGGGGACGTCCGCAGCATGGCTGTCGACATCGGCCGGGCCAGGAGCGACCTTCATGCCCGGCTGGACGCGCTGCACGCCTTCCAGCACGACGCGCTCGCCTTCGGTGAGTCCTGCCGCGACTGCCGCGGTCACGGATGTGGACTGACCGAGATGTACGTCGCGCCGTTCCACGTTGTTGTTTGCGTCCACGATGTAGACGAAGTCGCCGCGCTGATCGGACAGCACCGCCTCGCGCGGAACCGTGAGTTGCTCGACCGGCTTCGACGACTCGACGAGGACTGTCACGAACTCGCCGTCAGTGAGCTCGCGAATACTCGTACCAGCGACTCCGGTATTCGACAGGATAGGGTTCGGGATCGTCCCCCGAACCGTGAGCGTGTCGGTGTCCGAGCTTATCGTCACATCAGCGAAGTTGATGGAGCCCGGTTGTCCGTACATGCGGCCGTCCGACATGCGGATCTCGATTACGACCGCATTGAACCCGCCTTGGACGACATAGCGGTTCCGGAGATCGACCGCCGTTCGCGTCGGGACTGGGAATGTGACATACATCGGATCCTGGCTGACGATCGTCGCCAGCGCGCCGGAGGTGGGTCCGACGACGTTGCCGATGGTCACCGACGTACGGCTGATGCGGCCGTCAACCGGAGCCCTTATCTCGGTGTAGTCCAGGTTGATCTGGGACTGATGCGCCGCAGCCTGCGCCGCTCTGAGCTGTGCTTCCGCGCTCAGCTTCGCCGTGAGGGCATCGTCATACCGCATCTTCAATCCTGCCGGGCCCTTGAGGAGCTCCGTAGCGCGGTTGAGCTGAATTTCCGCGTTCTTGAGCTGCGCCTCCGCCTGAGCAATGGCCGCCTGCTTGGCCTCAAGATCGGCCTGGTAGGGAGGTTGCTCGAGCCGATACAGCAGATCGCCCTTTTTCACTTCGGCGCCCTCGGTGAAAAACTGCTCCTCGAGAAATGCAGGGACTCGGGCGATAAGCTCGACGCGGTCGCGGGCCTGCACGCGGCCCATGAACTCGTAGCTTTCTGTGATGGGTCGGCGCGCGGCCTCGACGACGCCTACGGCGGGAGGGCCGGCAGGCGCCGTTTGGGACGAGCCCGGCTTTGATGCCAGGCCGGCCAGCAACAGCGCGATCAGTCCGAAACTGGTCGTTCGACGAAGGAAGGAACGTCCCATTGGTACCTCCAAGGCAGCCCAAAGAACTCAGACGAGCTCGACTCATGAGCTTGCCGGAGCCAGCTTGCATGCTCGCGGTATAAAGTGCGCAGACGAGTGACTGCGTTCGGTTCGATTGCTGTTATGAGATACATCGTCGCTAAATCTGTGCTTGCCTCAGCGCGCCAAGATTTGCATGGCCATGCCAATTCATCTGCCGGTCCTAATAATCGTCATGAATCTCACTAATTGTGCAGTGAGCCTGGCTGTTACGATGCGAGGCGCTGATGGGAGGCGACAATGGACGGAGCGATGTTGTCGGCTACGGCCGCGCTGGGTGGATCGCTCATCGGGGCCCTTACATCCTTCGCGACCACCTGGCTGGCTCAGACCCATCAACGTCGAGTGCAGCTTGAATTCCAGGAAATCACGCGGCGAGAACGGCTTTTCGGCGATTTCATAATGCAAGCATCGGAGCTCTATGCCGACGCGCTGACCCACAACCGTCTCGATGCTCGCAAGCTCGTCCCGCTCTATGCGGTGAAGGCGCAGGTCTCCCTATTTGCATCACCGTCAACGATCGAGCGCGCTGACGAAGTCCTTCGATTGATGATCGAGACCTATTACGGGCCGAATCTCGATCTGAGCAGCCGCGAATCCGTTTTGAATGGAGGGCACGACTTTCTGCACGCGTTCACGGAGGCGTGCAGGAGTGATTTGAAGATGTGATTTGGTGTCTACACTGTTCAATGACGAGCCGACGCCACCTTTTCGAGAGAGCTCGATCGAGGTTCGCCACCTCGTGATATGTTAGTTAGTTAGATCCGGAAACAAGATGAGGAGCACGAAATCCAACCCTCACAAACATAGTGGTATCCGTCTCAAAGGGCTTTATCGGGACCACAATCGTGTGGCTGCCGGATCGGTTTCCACATATCCAGTGATGGAATGCCGCAATCTCGAACCTTCCAACTCCATTGTCGTCTGGCGCGATGAACCTCGTAGGATGCTGCATCGCAGCAAGCAACGACAGAGACTCATACCCCGAAGTGCCAAAGAAGCGCCGCAGCCCCCAAAGCAATGAGCGCCAGTACAAGTATCTCTCTTACCAATGGACGCCGCCGCAGCGTGATTGGAACCGCATTCCGGATGTCGCTCCCAGAGGACGCCAGCACGACAAGAACCCCGATCGCGCTCAGCCAACTGCCTGAAGACTTCCAGGGCGAGCTGGCAAAGACGCTGCAGAACAGGCTGAGCACCGTGAAGGTCGCTGCGGCTGCATTGAGTATGTTCGCATCCCCTTCGGACGGGGCAGCCGTCGAAGACTCGTCGCACGATGTGTCGGGCAATCTGGCAGACTGATTCCACCAGAGTGCGGCAAGTGCGCCGAATATGACAGTGATGAGCGTTCCAAACTCGCGGATCGATGTATCGGCGGCGGCAGGTGTAGTGGCCAATTCCACTTCAAGCCAACCCAAAGCACCGACTGCAGCGGCGGTCGCGCCGCCGACCATGAAATCCCAAATGAGCCCGGATTTCGCCGACATATGACTTCCCTCGCATCGGATCATCAGTCGCCTCCCTCGGTGATGCAGTCCACCAGGTAGCGCCTGCCGCCAGCGGCGGGTTGGAACCGCAGACCATGGATATCGGTTTCGAACCCCGGGAATTTCTGGTCGAACTCGCGGGCGTACAGCAGGTAGTCCTGGATCGACTTGCTGGCGCGTGTGATGCGCTCGCCTGGCATGATCACGGGGATCCCGGGCGGATAAGGCACCACCATCACGGCCAGGATGCGCTCGGCCAGATGGTCGATCTCTACGCTCTCGACGCGTCCCCGCACGAGCCGCTCGTAGGCATCGGTGGGCCGCATCGCCATCTCCGGCAGCATCGTGTACATATCCTTCTGCGCCTTGGGTAGATTGTCGTCGCGGTACACCCGGTGCATCTGCTCACAGAGGTCCTTGAGTCCCATGTTGGCGTAGGCCTCCGGATGGGCTTCCACCAATGCGGGCAGTACGCGATTGAGCAGCGCGTTGGCGTCGTACAGATCCTTGAAGTTGAGCAGCTCGGTGATGAGCGTGCTCCATTTGCCTTTGGTGATGCCCATCGAGAACAGCACGAGGAAGGAATACAGGCCGGTCTTCTCGATCTCGATGCGCCGGCTGGAGAGGAACCGGGTTACGACGGTGGCGGGAATGCCGAGTTTCTGCATGCTGCCGTCGGCAGACAATCCGGGTGTGAGGATCGTGACCTTGATCGGGTCGACCAAGGCGTGGTTCTCAGCCAGATCTTCGAACCCGTGCCATTTGTCGCCGGGCTTCAGCACCCAGTGCGAGGTATCACAAACCGGCTGCTTGGCCATCGCCTCCGGCT
>AR_comb_assmDRAFT_10059187_pt1 | contig 10985 bp, 10 predicted proteins | sample ArasoioldDNA_FD_10543 | JGI IMG/M metagenome (IMG submission 10543) | reverse complement strand
CCCGACGGCCTGCCGCTCAAGGTCGTCCCGGTCGTCGGGCTGGCCGGCAACCTGTCCTGCCCCCTGCTCGGCCTGTTCGGGGCCGAGGACACCCGCCCGTCCCCGGCCGAGACGGCCCGGCTCGAGCAGGAGCTGGCCCGCCTCGGCAAAACCTTCGAGTTCCACACCTACCCGGGCGCCGGCCACGGCTTCTTCGCCACCGACCGGCCCAGCCACCGGCCCGAGGCGGCCGCCGACGGCTGGCGGCGGATCTGGGTCTGGTTCGGCCGCCACCTGGCAGCCTAGGAGGGGATCGCCGATGTGCACCTACCACACTGAGCGGGTCGAGGTCGCCGGCAGCGGCAAGGGCCCGGACGGCTGGTTCCCCCTCCGACTGGCCACCGTCTACCTCGACCATCCCCAGCACACCCCGGCCGAGCACACGCTCAACATCGACTTCCTCAACCCCGGCCAGGGCCCGTCGGCCCGGGTCGCCGTCGAGCTCAGCGAGGAGTCCGCGCTGGCCCTGGCCGACGCGATCCATGCCGCCCTCGACGCCGCCACTGTCACCTCGCCGGCGCCCGGTTCCAGCCTGACTCGCAGGAGCTGAGCGACGAGGTCCGACGCGATGGCGCCGGTACCTGGTCAGGAGTTCCGGAAGGCCTCGCGGGCGTCCTGAAGGCTGTCGAGGTAGCGGTCGGGGCCGATCTTGTCGGTCAGGCCGAAGCGGTCGAGCTCGCGGCGGAGGTCGTCGCTCGCCTCGGCGACGGCCAGGACGATCCCGCGCTGGTGCAGGTGGTCGGCCAGCTCGAGCAGGGTCTGGGCGCCGGTGTAGTCGATGTCGTCGATCGCCTCGGCGTGCAGGACGAACCAGCGCGGCGGATCGGGGACATTGACCAGGCGCATGGCATCCTCCGACAGGCGCACCGCGTTGGCGTAGAAGATCCCGACAGGGAACCGGTAGATGACCAGGCCGGGCTCGGTGACCGTGCCCGGGGTGGGCTCGGCCAGCCTGACGTGTCCCTGCTCGTCGAAGCGGACCACCGCGTCGTGGGGGGTGAAGTGGCGCTTGACGTGCACGATCAGCGACAGCACGATCGCCAGGAGGATCCCCTGCTCGACGCCGAGGACGACGACCACGATCGCCGTCACCAGCGCGACCCAGAACTCGTCCGGGCGCAGGCCGTAGATCGCCCGCATCCCTCGGACGGCGATCAGCTTGACACCGATCAGGAACACGACCGAGGAGAGCACCGCGTTCGGCAGGTACTGCAGCGGCTTGGTCAGGAACAGCAGGACGATCGCGACCATGACCGCGGTCGTGAGCTGCGCGACCTGGGTATGGCTCTTGGCCTCGTCGACCATCTCGGTCTTGGTGGGGCTGCCGTTGACGACAAAGGTGCCGCTGAGGCCGGCGGTGAGGTTGGCCAGGCCGAGGCCGACCAGGTCGGTGTTCTCGGTGAAGCGCTCGTTGTACTTGACGGCATAGGCGCGCGAGGTCGCCGCGCTCTGGGCCAGGATCACCAGGAACATCGAGACCGCGGCGGGCAGCAGCTGGGCGGCGTCGTGCCAGCTCACACCGCTCGGCAGCCCGATGCTGGGCAGGCCGCTGGGCACCGGACCCAGAATCGAGACGCCATGGGTCTGCAGGTCGAGCGCCCAGCTGGCCACGATCGCGCCGACCACCGCCACCAGCCCGCCTGGGATCGCCTTGATCCAACGCTCGAAGACGATCAGCACGGCCAGCACCGACGCCGAGACCAGCGCCGTCGACCACGACGCCTGGCCGATGTGCCCCAGCGTCTTGAAGAACTCGATCAGGTCGTTGCTGAAGAAGGGAACGCCCGAGGTCTGCTTGGGAAGCCCGAGCATGCCGCCTACCTGGCCGATGGCGACCTGGATGCCGACCCCGGTCAAGAAGCCGATCAGCACCGTCCGCGAGAGGAAGTCGGCGAGGAAGCCCAGGCGGGCCACCCTGGCCAGCAACAACAGCCCCCCGGCCAGCAGCGCGCTCAGCCCCGCCAGCGCGACCCACTGGGGCGTCGCCGGCTGGAGCCCGCTGATCCCCAGGCCGGCGATCCCGGCGAACATGATCGCCGCCGTGGCCGAGTCCGCCCCCACCACCAGATGCCGCGACGATCCGAACAGCGCGAACGCGGCGATCGGGATCAGGATCGTGTACAGCCCGGTGATCACCGGCATCCCGGCGATCTTGGTGTAGCCCATCACCTCGGGGATGGCCAGCGCCGCCAGGGTGATCCCGGCCACGATGTCGGCCTGCAGCCAACCCCGCTGGTAGGGCCGGATCCCCTCCAGCACCGACACAAAGCGCCCCAGGCCCGAGCGCCGGGTGCGTTCCGCCGTCACAGCTTGCACGCCGTCAACCTTTCGGCCAGTCGGTCTCCGACCCGACGCGAGCAGGCTCACGATGTCAATGCCTCGCACCGCAGATCATCACCCCAACAGGGTGAAATGGCGCAGGCCCTGATTTCGCCCCCTTAGGGTGATGCCAATTGCCCGAAAGCTCTGAATCCTTGGCAGATACGGTGGACGGCGCCGTGACGGGGAGGTGCGGCCGATGGCTGCCCGATTGATCGTGCAGCTGAGCGTCGAGCAACGGCGGGCGCGGGGTAGGGAGGCGCGGGACCGGACGCCGCCGGACAGTCACACCGGATGGGCACCGGCCACCGACCGCCCCGACCCGGTGGCGCTGCTGGAGGAGCAGAACGTGACCCGGGAACGCCCGCACCGGTGCCCTGGTCCCGATCGAAGGCGGGCGCTGGATGGTGGCGTTGATCGGCGCCGGACGCGACTGTCCGCCGACGACGACGCCGGGTTCCTCGAGTTGGCTCGTGGCCTGCGCAGCCCCCTGCTCTACGAGACCATATCTACGGTCAGGGCATGACCGTGGCCGCCATGACCGCCGTCGCCCTCGACCAGATCCTGACCGAGCAACGGAAACGCTCCGGCGCGGACCTGTTCGGTCCCGCCAGGCAGCTCCAGCGACAGGTGGCCAAGACCAACGCCCGCGTCCCTCTTCCGCCCCAGAGTGCTCCTGCCTGTCCTGGCCCGGCACCGGCCCCACCCCCTCACCAGCCCACCCACAACCAGCAAGCCAGATCCGGCGTCCACCTGACCGACCGCCAAAGGCCAGATCACGCCGCGTGCTCCGTAGCCGGCTCCTCGGCGAATGGTCAGGCGGCTACGGCGACCGTCGCCGCGGCGACCACCAGGACCAGCGCGGCCGCGCCTCCCAGCCGGGTGCCCTTCACCAACCCTTCCTGGGCGACCACGATGGCCGTGAGGACGACCATCAGCAGCAGGCTGGCATGGCCAGCGAGCGCCATGGGAAGCATCAGCGCCCAGCACGCGCCGAAACAGGACCATCCGTAGCGGAGCCCGAAACGGGCGCAGGCGGCGTCTGCCTTCCAACCGTCCGGCGGCAGAGGGACGGTCCGGTGACAGCCCCGCAGGCAGCGCCGCTTGACCGCGGTGAGCTCCCAGCCCGCGGCGACGACCAGTGCCAGTACGAGCGGCCAGCTGGCGCCTGTCGGCAGGTGCGCCCAGCCGGCGATCGAGACCACGACGGAACCGAACAGCAGCCAGACGGCGAGGTAGGTGGCCACGAACACCGCGCTGCCGCGCTGGCGTCGGCGCCACCGGCTGTTCAGAGCGACATGGCGAGCGGCCGGCAGCGCCGACGGCAGCATCATCGCCGGAGCCATCAACAGCCAGCTGCCCTGGGCGGCGAGCCAGCTACCGGTGTGCTCGGCGGCCGGCTGGGTCGCGGCGTGGTGCATGGCCAAGTGGTCGGCGGCCGTGTGCGCCGCGTCCGGGCCGTGCCCGTCGGGGAGGCCCGAGCCGCGAGTGTGCAGCGCGGCCAGCAACGCCCAGCAGGCCAGGGCGACCAGCGCCACCGTCCACTCGGGATGGCGCCATGCCGTCCGTTGCAGCCGGCCTGGTCGGGGTCGGCCGGTGACGGCCGCCGCTCTCACTGGTAGAAGAGGCTGACCCGGCCGACGGTCACGGGCGGCACGACCTCCTCCTCGTCCTCCGCGACGTCGAGCTCGAGGTCGGCCTCAGCCGCCTCCGCGTCCCCGGCCGGCACCAGCCCCAGCGGCTCGAACGTCACCGTGACCTGCTCCTCGTTCCACCGCCCCTGGCCCCGGAGCTCGGTGTAGAGGTCGGTGATGTCGAAGGCGAACCGCAATCCGCCGGCATGGTCCTGATCCAGGTCCCTGCTGCTCTCAATCCCGAACAACGAGAGGTTGCCGACGTAGTGGGCGTCGTTGGTGGGGTCGTCGTCGTCATCGGGCACGTTGGCGAAGACGGCGTAGACAATGCCGGGGTTCGTGTCGGCCTCGACGTCCTCCACGACGAGGTACACCCGGGCCGGGGTGGCAGCTTCCGTCCTACTGAGCGGACCAGCCGGCCTGGACACCGGGAACCGCACGGTCGCGCGGTCGCCGGTGAGCTCCAGCGGCTGGTCGGTGGCCCCCACCAGCTCGGGGGGTCGATCAGGAGCCGGCTCGAGCGGCATGGGAACGGCCTCCTGAAGTTCGGCTGGCAACGAGACGTCCGCATATCTGAAGCCGAGCCTGGCCAGGTCGACGACCTCGCCAGGGGTCTTGATCCGCGTGACGGGTTGGTCGTGCTCGTCCTTGAACTGGAACTGGAAACCCGTCCACCGTGTGTTGGTCGGGTTGGTCCGAGCGCTCGGGTTCTGCGGGTCGTGTTGTCCGAGCCAAACCTCCCACAGCCGGTCGACGTTGGCGTGGTGGAGCCAGAAGATCGGGTCGCCCGGGGACGTGCGAAGGAAGGTCATGAGCCCATCCTTCCCGCCGACGCCGTTGTGCACCGAGCCGTGCGGCGTGATCTCCAGGGCGCCCGCGGTGTTGGGCGGGTCCTCGCCGAAGTGGTGGAAGCCTGTGACCGGCCCGCCGAAGCCGCCGGCAACCCCCGCCGGGTCGGAGAAGAACAGCTCCGTCAGGGCCCTGATCGGCGAGGTGACCTGGCGCGGCAGGCGGTCCCCCCGGTTCATCGCCACCAGCGGCACGATCGGCTGCGGTGGCAGGGCCTTCCTGGGGCGGGCTCGATTTCGCAGCGGCTCGAACAGCGGGTTGGGTTCGCCGTTGGGCATGGTGGTGGTGCGGAACGGGGGCGGAAGGCTGTCCTTGAAGGGAGGCGGCTGGGTCGCTCCCGGGGGCCGGGGGTCCCAGTAGTCCCAGTAGGGCAGCGCCCAGATGTCCTTGGTCTGCTCGTCGACCTCCGGGAGCGTCCGGATGATCGAGCGCGCGGTCTGCTCGAACCAGTACAGGAACATCCGGTGCCAGGGGAAGAAGAACCAGGTGTTGTGCTGGCACTGGTTCATGAAGGGACCGGGGTTCGACCCGGTCTTCCAGTGCACGGCGGTCTGGTACGTCCAACTCGTGGGGTGGTCTGGTGGCCGTGTTCGCATCTCGCGGACCGCGAGCGCGTAGGCGTGGGTGATCGGGTGCCAGGGCTGCTCCTGCTCGAGGGCCCAGATGTCCTGGCGGACGAACAGATCGGTCATGGAGGTCCTCCCCCCGTTACCAGCCGGACTCCACGAATTCGGCTACTGGAATGCGCTGGCGAGCGAGGGGCTACGGTCCGCGCGCGGTCGAGCCCGGCCAATGCATCGCCATGTGCCCCCCAGACGGCTCCTCCCGGCAGACCCAGGTCCGCGAGCCCGGGGGGAAGCATACCAACCTGTACGCGACGCTATCCGCTGCCGCATTCGTCACGGGGAAGTCTGACGCTGCTCGTACCGATGTCGGTTCCGCTGAGCGTCAAGATGCTGATCCCATCGATCAAGGATCGTGGCGTCGCGAAGCATGTTGCCCAATTCCAGATACCGATCTCGGCGATGGGGATCCACGGTGTAGACCCGGCCTGTCTGGGTCACGAACAGATAGGAGCCGGTGCGGGAGCCTATCGACCCATCCTCTACGACAATGTTCTGGAACCTGCGTCGGATGTCTTCTACGATCGTGATGTATGTCGCGTGGCCCAATGAATAATCCTTTTCGTTGCGGATCGCTGTCGGGCCAATGGCCCAGAACTCGTACAGAGACCAACGGCGGACGGAGCGTTGGTCGATGGCATGCCCGACGGCGACCAGCTCATTACGGTTCAACTGAGATACGACCGTGTTGACCTTTACATCTGAGCCGGACTGGACGAGCGCTGCGATGACTGGCAGGACCAACATTGGGTGCCGACGGTGCGTCCGCATCGCAAAGGAACCGTCCGACGATACGGCATCCAAGGGGATGCCGTAGAGATCGACCAAACCGTGAAGGCCGGCAAGTCGGGATGCTGAAAATTGTAAAGCATTCGTATCCAGTTGCACGAACACCTCTGGGTTTGTGTCTTTCACACGACTGATGAGCGTCTGGAGGTACGGAAACATTAGCGGATCGCCGCCCGCAAAGGTGATGCTCTTGACATCCCGCGCCAGGAGCTCGTCGACCACGGCGAATGCTTCGACCTCCGATCCTTCCTCGCCGTCGAAGGGCACGTAACAAAACCTGCAGGCCATGTTGCACTTTGCGGCGAAGTTGAAGTTCACACGCTCGAGTGAGCGTCGAGCAGCGCGGCCTGCATCAGCCATCGCATTCCTCCGGAGTGCGGCTATCGATCCGACGTAGGGCCTCTCTCAGTCTCTGATCACCTTGCGACTGAATCCGATCAGGATCACCGCTAGCAGGATCACGCCGAGCAGCGCTTCCACGGCCATGAGCGTGCGTGCCCAACCGGTCAGGCGCCAGGTGTTCATGTCGGCCCCAACGAAGGCGATGAGGCTCAATTCGAGCGCGGTCGGCAGCTTCCCGAGCGTCTGCAGGTTCTCCGGGGCGGCGCCTCCGAGGTCCTGGACCGACCCGGGGGAAGCACGACCAAGCAGGAGATATGCCGGGGCACATGCCACGATCGTCAGGATTGCCGCATAGACCGTCCTGATCGGCTTCTCGCCGTAGCCGACCAGCCAATCGAAGAAGATTCGCTCCAGCAGAGCCGACAACTGCGACGCCCGGGCGCGCCGCTGGCAGACCCTCTGGCGGTAGTAGTAGGCGGCGGCGCGTTCCACATCTCCGTTCTCCTTCAGAACTCGATTCAAGGTGATGTAGACATCGGCTGCCTTTGAGAAGTCACCGTCCTTTTCCTCTATGACTGTCTCGTCGAACATTGCTCTTGTCACGTCGGCATCATAGATGTTCACGCCGTACAGCCGGGCACCTTGAAAGTCGGCACGAGTGAGATCCGCCCCCCGGAAATTGGTCGTGTAGAGATTGGCCTCCTTGAATACTGCGCGGTACAGATCGGCGTCGCGAAAGTCGGCATGCGACAGGTCTCGTTTGGAAAAGTCGCAGCGTTTTAGTATGGCGCCGCTGAAATTTGCCCCGATGAGCGTCACCTGGGGGATGGGCCTGTCTCGCAGGTCCTGACCGGCAAAAGAGGTCATCTCTTCAACGGGCTTGTCGCTCAACTCAACCCCCCGATTGACTTCTGCCACTGGCTGTGTGGCAGTTGACTGAGCAGCCAGAACACGTGCTTGCGCCATTCACGCCCATCTCGCCTGAGTCGTCAATATCTCCACTTCTGCCTACATAGGCAGACAGCTTGGATGTGTGAACCGCCCCGGGTTCCTAGAGGCTTGCGCGTCAATGGATGGGATGTGCCAGACGGCCGGCCCGTGGTCGCAGCCATAGCGACACTTGAGTCGGCTGCATCGTCTGCTCCGCCACTGCCAGCAACTCAGCCGAGAGCGTGTCCAGGTCGATCTGCTCGCGCAGCCGGGCGCTGAACGCCGCGACCGTCTGGGTGGTGTCGTAGTGGCGGCGGTTGAAGCGCCGGTCGACCAGCGCCTGGACGCGGCGGCGGGCCGGTTGGAACAGCGCCGCCACGGCGAGGGTGGCGGCGGCCACGACCAGGCTGGACTCGTGACCGAGGAGCTGGCCGAGGCCCAGGACCACCGCGGCGTAGCCGCCGCCCAGCAGCACCGTCAGTAGCCCATAGGCCAGCGTGCGGCTGATAATCCGGTCCACGTCGAACAGCCGGTAGCGCAGGACCGCAACCGTCAGCCCCGCCACCAGCGGCAGGCCCGAGAAGCCCAGCCACTCGGCCGGGAGCAGGCCCTCGCCGAACACGAGCTGTGGCAGGAACCACACCGTCAGCGCCAGGGTGCCCGAGACGAAGGCGCCACCCGCGAGCCACTTGAGCTGCTGACGGCCGATGGGGTCGGTGGCGGTCAGGTAGCGGACCATCGCCACCACGATGCCCACCCCCAGCACCGCCATAGAGATGAACGTCTCTCCGGCGATGACGCGACCGACCCATTGGGTCAGGCCGACACCGCGCAACGCGACCAGCGCCAACGCCACCACCAACGCCACCGGGGTGACGCACACCACCCACAGCAGCCAGCGGTGGCGCGTCAGCGGCGACCACGGGCGCGGGAACAGCATCACGAACGCCGCCAGCCCCGCCCAGCCAATGAGGTACACGACCTGGGTGTTGAACACGTACAGCCACAGGACCGGGCCGCCGCGGGCGTCCACTGCGGACACGCCGATCTCGATCGCCAGGTCGCTGCTCAGCAGCCCGCTTCCAAGCACCAGCAGCCCCCCGGTCGCCGGGCCCGGCCGCCGTGCGTACAGGTACACCACCACGGCGAAGAGCGCGACCACGAACAGGATGGTTCCCCACGCCTGCAGCAACCGACCGGCCACCTCGGCCCGCCGCAGGACGACGGGCACCTCTCGGGTCTGCCCAGCGCGGCTCACTTGGTAGACCAGCCGGCCACCGGGCCGGTGGGCGGGCGCACGCCAGCCGCCCTCGCTCTTGCCGAGCGCGACGCCGTCGATGGCCGTGACCAGGTCGCCGTCACGCAGCGTGCTGTCCGGTTGCGCTTGGACCACCACCCCAGCGCCGGTCCAGGCCCAGGTGCGCGGCGGCACCTGGGTGCCGTCGCTCGGGGTCACCAGCCGCAGCACGACGAACGCGGCGCCGGCGGCCAGGATGAAGGCCACCAGCCAGCCGACCGAATAGCGGAACCGGTGGCTGGCCAGGTCCGACCCGGCCCTCTGGTCGGCAGGAGTCAGCGCCATCGTCCTAGCTGCACGTAGCTCGCCCCCGGGCACGCCACCCTCCCAGCGTCGCAATCACCCGCCAGTCTGTCCCGCCTGCGTCTCGGCAACGTTACGGACGGCGGACCGACCAATCTCCAGCCCTTGCGAACCAGGCTGATCAGTGGCAACGCTGGGACGTGCTCTTCAGGACTGAGAAGCGGCTGTGGCGCATCGGCCCGCCGGACGCCAGCAGAGAGGAATGAGGGAATGGAACAGCGCAGGCTCGGGAACAGCGGCGTGGAGGTCTCGGCGATCGGGCTCGGCTGCATGGGCATCAGCTCCGGCCTCGGCCCGGCTGTGGACCGGCAGCAGGGCATCGCGGTGATCCAGGCGGCGGTGGAGCGGGGCGTGACGTTCTTCGACACCGCCGAGGTGTACGGCCCGTTCGTGAACGAGGAGCTCGTCGGTGAGGCAATCGCCCCCTTCCGCGACCAGGTGGTCATCGCCACCAAGTTCGGGTTCCGCTTCGACCAAGAGGGCCGGCAGGTCGGCCTCTCCAGCCGCCCCGAGCACATCCGCCAGGCCGTGGACGGTTCGCTCCAGCGCCTCGGCGTCGACGCCATCGACCTGCTCTACCAGCACCGCGTCGACCCCGAGGTGGCCATCGAGGACGTCGCTGGAGCGGTAAAGGACCTGATCGGGGTGGGGAAGGTCAAGCACTTCGGCCTGTCCGAGGCTGGCCCACAGACGATCCGGCGTGCCCACGCCGTCCAACCGGTCACCGCCCTGCAGAGCGAATACTCGCTGTGGTGGCGGGAGCCCGAGGCCGAGATTGTCCCGACCCTGGAGGAGCTCGGGATCGGCTTGGTCCCCTTCAGCCCCCTCGGCAAGGGGTTTCTCACCGGCAAGATCAGCGCGGCGACGTCCTTCGACAGCTCCGACATTCGCAGCACGATCCCTCGCTTCACCCCCGAGGCGCGGAAGGCCAACCAGGCCCTGGTCGACCTGCTGGGAAGGATCGCGGCACAGATGAACGCCACCCCGGCCCAGGTGGCGCTCGCCTGGCTGCTCGCCCAGAAGCCCTGGATCGTGCCGATCCCCGGCACCCGTCGAGTGGAACGCCTGGACGAGAACCTCGCAGCAGCAGCCGTCGAGCTGACCGCCGACGACCTCGGCGAGATCGAGGGCGCTGCCGCGCAGATCCAGGTGCAGGGAGCCCGGTACCCCGAGCACCTCCAGCGACTCATCGACCGCTGACCCAGCCTCGGGCCCACCCGGTGCTCCCTCGCAACGCGGAGCTTCTCGCGTTCGCGTCGGCTGATGCTTCCATCTCGCGTCAACCGCTGGGGACTACCGCGAGATTTGCCGTCTACGGTCGCAGCAGCACCTTGATGGCGCGACGTTCGTCCATGGCCTTGTAGCCCTCGGCGGCCTGCTCGAGCGGGAGGGTGAGGTCGAAGACCTTGCCCGGGTCGATCTGGCGGTTCCAGATCAGGTCGATCAGCTCGGGCAGGAAGCGGCGCACCGGGGCCGGCCCGCCATGCAGGTGCACATGGGAGAAGAACAGCTCCTCGCCGGGCAGCTCGACCTCATGGGCGACCCCGACGTAGCCGACGTGGCCGCCCGGCCGGGTGGAGCCGATGGCCTGCAGCATCGACTCCTGGGTGCCGACCGCCTCGATCACCGAGTGCGCCCCCAGCCCGCCGGTGAGCTCCTTGACCCGGGCCACGCCTTCGTCGCCGCGCTCGGTGACGATATCGGTGGCGCCGAACTGGATCGCGAGCTGCTGGCGAGGCTGGTGGCGGCTCATGGCGATGATGCGCTCGGCGCCGAGCCGGCTGGCGGCCAGCACGGCCAGCAGCCCGACGGCGCCGTCACCGACCACCGCGACCGTCCTGCCCGGCCCGGCGTGGGCGG
>AR_comb_assmDRAFT_10769640_pt1 | contig 10991 bp, 11 predicted proteins | sample ArasoioldDNA_FD_10543 | JGI IMG/M metagenome (IMG submission 10543) | reverse complement strand
GACACCGCGCCGACGTGGGTTGTCCCGTGCACGAACGGGTGGAAAGTGCACGCCCCTTACAGCCGCCTCAATGAACTGACACCCGTCATCTTTGTTACGAAAGGCAGCGAATTATTAAGCCTTTACTAATTGTGTGTTGAGCCAATCTTCATATCTAATGTTTCCGAGACGTGCATGTTCATCCGTGACCAGTGAAGTATCATTCAATTCAACACCAAAATAATGTGCATGCTCATCTGCGATGAGTTGACGTGAATCTTCTGTGGTACCCAGATAATAGCGAATGAACTCAGACATCGGCATGCGTACAGGACCACCTACTTCAACAGTACCGTTTAACGGCTGATTAATCACGATATCAGCCAGTGCTGCGACTGTTTCTGCTGAAGCTATTGGCTGTATTGTACCGGTTGAAATATGAACTTCGTTGCCAATCGTGCCTTCTTTCGCTATCCGGCCTGCGAATTCAAAAAACTGAGTAGAGCGTAAAATGCTATAAGGGATGCCAGACAACTTGATCAACTCTTCCTGCGCAAGTTTTGCACCGAGGTAACCACTTCCCGGAAGGCGGTCAGTACCTACTATCGATAAAGCAACATAATGTTTCACATTTGCATACTCTGCTGCGCTCAACAGATTCATAGTAGACCTTTGAAAAAAATCCATCACCGCCTTGTCTTCAAATGATGGAGAATTTGAAACGTCGACAACAACATCTGCATCTTTCAAGGCTTCCCTTAATCCTTCACCGGAAATTGTATTGACTCCCGATTCAGGTGAGGCGGCTATTACGATATGACCAGGTTGGCGAAGCCTGCTTACGAGCTGTGAACCAATAAGCCCGCTACCGCCGATTACTGTAATTTTCATGATTTAATTTTTAGATTTTATTAATCAGTAGTTTCTAATGCTTGCCTGATGACTGCTGCTGCCTGGAAGAGCGCAGTTTGCACGGCCGACACCCTTGCTATCGGATTTAATAAACCATAATCGTGAATCAATCCTCCATACCTTGTTAATGTCACAGGGACTCCGGCTTCATCTAATTTTCGCGCATAGGCTTCGCCTTCGTCACGCAACACATCATTTTCGGCAACCTGAATCAATGTTGGTGGCAAGCCCTTCAATTCATTGATAGAAGCCTGCAGAGGTGAAGCATAAATTTCTTTGCGCTTATTTTTATCAGGCAGATAATTATCCCAAAACCAAATCATCATGTTTCTTGTAAGAAACCTTCCTTCACCTAATTCTTTGTATGAGCCGGTTTCAAAATTTGCATCAGTGACCGGCCATAACATCACCTGGAGTTTGATTGCAGGCCCATTTTTGTCCTTTGCCATTAGCACAACCGCGGCGGTCATATCCCCACCAACACTATTACCAACTACAGCCAGATTTTTTCCATCAACACCAATCTCATCGCCGTGCTCAGCTACCCATTTGGTGGCCGCATAAATTTGATTAATGGCAGTTGGATAATGGGCTTCAGGAGAAGGAGTGTAATCAGGAAATACTGCCACAGCACCGCTGCCTACTACCAGGTCTCTCACCAACCTTCTGTGTGTCGGATAATCTCCCAACACCCATCCTCCACCATGAATGAATATGAAGACAGGTGAGCCGGGATTGGCGCCGATGGGCTTTACAATATGTATCCTGACTTTCTCACCATCCTGTATAATTGTTCGTGCGGATTCCTCAATGCCTGAGGTATTAACTGTTACTGAATTTTGAGCGTCGATTAAGACTTTTCGTGCATCTCCTGGGCTCAGTTGTTCAATAGGTTTTCCTTCTCCTGAGTTAAGAACCTTGAGAAACTTTCTTATATCAGTAAGAATGCGAGAGTCATTTTCTGCCTTTGCAGATCCGGCGGACATGATAGCTGCATCATTGCCCTTAATAATTGCGGTCTTTTGTGACATAACTAATGTGTTTAGATTTATTAAAAATGTTGTGAATACTATTATTCTTTTAAAATTCTTTTTCATGATGAAATGATTTTGATTGGTGATTAATTATTTACCTGTACGGCTGGATGATTTTGCAGCTTCCTGGCCATTTCAAAACTCAAACCCCCAGTCTGTGATCCGTATCCATCAACCAAAGTGCCCTTCACCCCGGTTGAAGAAGAGATAGCGTACAAAACAGCACTATCATCAGGACCGATATTTCCCTCAAACCGGTAAACTTCATCTATGTGAAAGTCTTCAGGATCCAACCGCAGATCCAGGTCTCCACAGTAAAGGCAGATCGTGTCTGTTGCAAAATCTGCTTCGTAACCCCGTTTCCTGAGATCATCCAAAGCAGCGACGAGCGATTCATAGTTTTTCATGCCCTTGTAATTTTATTTGTTGTTATTATGCCCGATTAATTGTCTCCGATTTATTTCTTTTTTATAGCATTGGTTAAATCATCTTTATAAGAATCTTCATAAGAAATTATTTCCGCTTTTATTTCAATTTAATTTTTGCATCATCTCCTGACTGATGTTGTCGGCATAAACGCCACATGTATCTACTAAAAAGCCTCTTCCTCCCCGGGATAAGGAAATGGCGTAAAGCATACGGTCTGCATCTGGGTTCACCATTTCTTCGAAGTAATAAGATCCGTCCACCGTAAAATTTGCAGGCATGATCCATTGCTGCCATTCAAAACAGTAAATACATGTAGCTTCTCTTGTGAACTCTAGGTTATAGCCCTTTCTTTTTAATTCATTCAGCGTTTTAGTGAGGAGTAGATCCCTGTCAGTTGTGATATTTATTGCGATTTGAGTCAACTACCAAGATGTTTAAAAATTATATTGTTTCTGTAAAAATATTTTCAACATTGGGCCATCTCCAACTACTAACTAGATTGAACGGACTAAATGCCTCGTGAGGCGGTCCATTCTAGACATGAAAATCTTTGGATCGGTATCGACGATTTCTCCCAATGAATTTTATGCGTGAACAAGTTTTAAACTTCAATTTGTGGAGGAGAAGGGTAAAGCAAAAAGATCATACTTTGAGGGAAGTATGATCTGTGTATTATAGTTGTTTTATGAAATCTACACATCTTCTAAGCAGTGAAGAGAAGATTCGGTTTCTTTATCAAATGACATGCTGGATTTGATGGAATAGAAGGGTTTGCAGAACTTTTCCATTTTATGACAAATAAATTGCTGGTGTCCCCTTTAATGTTCGGAGATTTATTTTCTTGGCTTTTTCATGTTGGCGTTGAATTACTGGCTGCGCTATTGTTCCGAGCCATCTTACCAGTTCTTTCTGACGCAAATCTTTGAGGGAATACTTTACGAAAAGTATTACTTCTAATTGATTAGAATATTTCATAAAATATTTTTTTGAGTTATAACATTCAGGTATTTAGTTGCCGGTTACCTGTTGTCGAGCCAACGTAAAAATTCTGATACCTTTTCTTTTGAGATAATCAGCTTGTCTTTCATAGGTATAACAGAATTTACCAATAGTTTTCTTGCAAAGTAATGTTCAACTTCTTTTACCGCGTTAAAGTTGATGAGGTATCGTCTATTTAAACGGAAGAATTGTTTAGTGGATAAAAGATCCTGAACCCGGTCCAGCGAATAATTCACAAAATATTCCTGTCTATCAAAACACATGATTACTGGGGATTCATATTTAATATAGAAGAAAGCAATATTTTCAGTAGGTACGTTGATGTACTTGTTGCTGCTAAAAACTAGAAAGTTTTTTTTACCTGCTAGTGACGGAAGCCTGTTTAACAGATCGACAAGTTTTACCAGGCTGCTTTGCTGGAGAGGGTTTTTAATATCAACTATCTTTTCGAAAGCAGCGATCATATCCTCCCTTGAACGTGAGTTTAGCATGTAGTCACTTGTGTTACTCGGAGGCGCTCCCAGTGCATATTCAAAAGAAGTAACGTGGGTTTTGTTAATGAGTTCCATTGAATATCGATGTTTAAAGGTGATTAATTATCTTGCCCCAGACCTGCAACCATTTAGGAATAAATTCTACTTCTTCAGCCCAAGCTGAAGAGTAAAAAACAAAATCATTACGGTTTTTAAATTTCGTCTAAATAGTAGTTGAATTACTGCCCCGATAAAGGGTTAATGTTCTTGGGTTTTGCATCGAATTTCGCTTCAGTAAAACCTCCCCGCGCGGAATTAGAAAGTAATCTTTATCGCTCGACAAAGATATTAATGTCCTTATAAGAAAGCTTTGTACTATTTGAGGCATCAATGGTAAAATTTCTAGATTATCTAGTTAAAAAAACTTATCAACCTGAAGCATGAAGGTAACAGAAGTTGTAGATTTTTATTTGACGGTGTTAACATGCAGGAAATCTGAGTAACTATGTAAATAATTTATTAAGAGAGGTGTTCTTTGCGAGAACCCCCCCGTTGGGGTCGAGGGTAAGGATGCGAAATTCTTCCGGTGTTATTCCTGCATATTTTTTGAAGAATTTTGAAAAATATGAGTTATCCCTAAAATTGAGCTCGTAACCGATTTCTGAAATAGACAGATCCAGGTTGATCATTAATCTTTTAGCTTCCAAGACTACGCGATCCCTGATGATTTCACCCGCAGATTTTCCTAATAACTCATTGCATATCACATTTAAATGGCTAGGAGTTATAAATAATAATTCTGCATATTCCCTGGGAAATTTTAAAATACCAACATTTTTCTCGATCAGACTAAGAAACTTCCTAAGCGTAGTGTAATTATTCGATTTGACATTCAAATTGGTCCTTTCAAATTCTAACCTGCCTATTGTTATAAATAGCTGAACCATCAATACCCTTATCATGTCGAGGCTTAATTTATTGCCCATTTCCGATTCGTCAATGATTCTCTCAAATATGCTGTGAACTTCACCTTGCAGATTTTCTGGAAGATTAATGACTGAATTCGCCAGAATACTACTGAAGCAAGGCAATTGCTGTACGTAATCCGGGTTTAATAAAAACGCCTGGAAAAACGGTATGGAGAAATTGATAACATAGCCGTCTACCTCTCCTTCAAAATTCCAGCTGTGTACCTGACCCGGATTCATAAAATAAATCTGGTAGGGCTGCACGACAAAGTTTTGAAAATCGATTAAATGACTCCCACTTCCCTTTGTAAAGAGTAAAAGATGGTAAAAATCATGTTTGTGGGGAAGGCATAACTTTTGGCGTGCTTCAAGATACGGGGCAAAACGGCTAATAAAAATATCCTCTCTTTTTAAGTGGGATATTGCCTTAATATCATAAATGGGAATTTCCTTTTTGAAGGCCATAATAAATGCCTCCTAATTATAGACTAAATTAAAAAATTTTTAATTTCCTTACAACACGAAAATTACCCGTAGATGATGCTTCAGATCTCGGTCCCTTTGGATAAGGATACTTGTGTCCTTTTAAGACGAAAATTGTGTTTGACTTCGGTTGTTCGATTTGGTGATCATTATGGTTTTATAATTCATGACAGACGGCCCAGCTACTGTCGCATTTTGGTGAATGCAAAGGAAGAAAATAGCATCTAATTTTCAGCGCAGTAATTTTAGAAAGTCTGCTTTCATGACAAATAAATTGTTGGTGTCCCCTTTAACGTTCGGAGATTTATTTTCTTGGCTTTTTCATCTTGTCGTTCAATTACTGACTGTGCTGTTGTTCCGAGCCACTTTATCAGTTCTTTCTGACGCAGATCTTTGAGGGAATACCTTGAGAAAAGTATTACTTCCAATTGATTAGAATATTTCATAAATATTTTATTGAGTTATGACAGTTGTAGTAGTTACTTGTAGATTACCTGTTGTCGAGCCAACTTAAAAACTCTGATACTTTTTCCTTTGAGATGATGAGTTTGTCCTTCATGGGTATAACAGAATTTACCAATAGTTTTCTTGCGAAGTAATGTTCAACTTCTTTTACTGCATTGAAATTGATAAGGTATTGTCTGTTTAACCTGAAAAACTGTTTCTCGGGTAGAAGGCTTTGAACCTGGTCCAGCGAATAGCTCACAAAATATTCCTGTTTATCAAAACAAATAATCACCGGCGATTCATATTTAATATAGAAGAAGGCAATGTTTTCAGTAAGCACATTGATATACTTGTTGTTCTTAAAAACCAGGAAATTTTTTTTGCCTGTTAATGAAGGGAGCCTGTGTAACAGATCGGCAAGCTTTAGCAAGCTGCTTTGCTGAAAGAAGTTTTTGATATCAGCTATCTTGTCGAATGTAGTAATCATATCCTCCTTTGAAAAAGAATTTAGCATGTGATGAATAGGATTGCCAGCTGGCGCTTCCAGTGCATATTCAAAAGAGTTAACGTCAGTTTTGTTAAATTGAGGTTTCATTAGAATTCATCGTTTTAAGAGTGACGATTGTTTTTTCTCATGCCACTGCAACCCAGTCAGGCGCCGTACCTAAAAGCATATCCGGTTTTTGTTTTTTTTGTTTGATGTGCCAGAGGATAATGTATTTCCTTCTGTTCCCTTCGCTTCTTCGCATCCTTATCCAAAAATTATTTTGCGATAAATCGAATGGCGTGCCAGTATTTTAGATAATTCATTTGCAACATTTTAATTTTTGCGCGTAAGAAAAAGTATTGAAATGTCAAAAATTATTGAAAAGGATCGTGATTGGAGTTTTGAAAAAGAATGTTTTATTGTTGAGAGAATTAACTGGTGTAAATTTATCGGCGAGTGCAAAGAGTAAAAAAAGCTCATTAAAAGTCTTGTATTGAAACCTAAAATTTTGATAGTAGAAGATCAATTCATTGAAGCGAAGAGTCTCAATGTTATACTCACTAGCGCAGGGTATTTCACATGTTCTATTGCGCGATCAGTTGACGGAGCATTATCAATCATTGAAAAAGAAAAACCTGATTTGGTATTGGTTGATATTTTTCTGCAGGGGGAAGGTACCGGTATTGACCTTGGCAGAATACTGAATGAAAAAAATATGGCTTTTGTTTATCTGTCTGCTAATTCAAACAGACAGATTTTGGAACAGGCAAAGCCAACAAAACCTTATGGTTTTATGGTGAAACCATTTCGTGCAAAGGATGTATTGATCATGTTGGACGTTGCCCTATACTTGCACAAGAACCGGCAAGCTGAAAATAACGTAGTCCCTCCGCTGCAAAAAACATCGTCGGTTGTATTACCACCTGAATTCAGTCAGTTAGTCGGCAATAGCAAGAAATTTATTGAAACACTTGAAAGGGCGAAAATGGTTGCTGCAACAGACACTTCCGTGCTGATATTGGGAGAAAGTGGCACGGGAAAAGAATTGATCGCCCATTCCATTCACAAAGTTTCTGCGCGGCGTTATAAACCATTCGTTGTTGTTAATTGCGGCACATTGCCGGCTAATCTTATTGAATCTGATTTGTTCGGTCACGAAAAAGGTTCTTACACGGGGGCCATCACTAAAAGGGAAGGTAAGTTTGAACTGGCAGATGAAGGAACAATTTTTTTAGACGAGATTGGTGAACTGCCACTTGAATTGCAGGTCAAGTTCCTGCGCGTATTGCAGGAAAGAGAGATTGAACCAGTTGGGGGCAGACCCAAAAAGATTAATGTACGAGTGCTCGCTGCAACAAATAAAGACCTGGAAGAAGAAGTAGCAGCCGGACATTTTCGAATTGATCTTTATTATCGGCTTAACGTTTTTCCACTACTATTGCCACCCCTTAGGGAAAGAAAAGAAGACATACTTCTATTGGCAAATTATTTTTTAAAAAAGTATAGCGCCGAGGAAGGAAGACTGGCTCCTGTATTATCAACGGAAGCCACGGACATGCTTATGAAATATCATTGGCCGGGTAATATCAGGGAACTGGAAAATACAATTCAGAGAAATGTTGTACTTGCAAAAGATAACGTTATCAGTTCGATCGAAATGCCGAATCCAAAATTAACTGCTGTCGCCACCCACGCCGGGAACAATAAGTTCAAGACGATGATTGAAAACGAACGTGATCACATCCTTGCAGTGCTTGAAAGCTGCAACTGGAAGATATCAGGGAAAGGTGGCGCTGCAGAAATTCTTGACATCAATGTAAATACACTGAACTCCAGAATAAAAAAACTCGGTATCCAAAAAGAGATCAATGCCAGGAAGAGTTAACATATTAATATTGGCTTTGGTCTTTCCGGCCTTGTGCCTCTCTCAAAATCTCAGGTTTGATCATATCAGCACACAGGATGGATTGTCTCAAATAAATGTTACGTGCATCATCCAGGAGGATCGCGGATTTATATGGATTGGAACAGATGATGGATTGAACAGGTATGATGGCTACCAGTTTATTATTTATCGCAATAATCCTAAAGACAGCAATTCCCTCAGTAATAACTTCGTTAGTGACATTGTACAGGATAATGAAGGAAATCTTTGGATAGCCACCAGAAATGGCTTAAATAAATTTGATCGCAAAACGGACCGGTTTATACACTATCTGCATAATGCCGCCGACCATCATAGTATTTCGAGCAATAGTTTAAATAAGCTGGCCCTGGATGCAGATGGTAATTTGTGGATCGCCACAGTAACGGAAGGGCTTGAATGCTTCGATATCAAAAAAAATATTTTTAAGCACTACCTGCACGCTGATGCTGAAAGGGCAAGCCTCAGTGATAATAACGTTCTTACTGTTTATAAAGACTCAAAGCATCGCTTATGGGCAGGAACTTTAAATGGGGGGCTCAATCTTTTCGATAAAGAGACCGGTTCGTTTATTAAGTTCCCCAACAAGGAAGCAGGAACTGGCAAGTTGACGGGTAAAAACATTCGATGCATTTTTGAGGACAGCAGACAGCAGCTTTGGATCGGTACGCAAGATGATGGACTATATTTATTCGATCCGTCCAATGGTTCATTCATCCAATTCAAACAGGACGACAAATCGCCGAAAAGCATTTCGAGCAATACCATACTATGTCTTAATGAAGATGAAAAAGGCAATCTATGGGCAGGAACTGAAAATGGCGGGCTTTCCATATTCGATAAAAATTCACGAAGGTTTCAAACTCATGTTCAGGATGAAGTGGACAGATACAGCATTAATGGCAATTCTATTTACGCCATTTGTAAAGACGGGCAGGGTAATATGTGGTTGGGTGCTTTTAACGCAGGAATAAGCCTCTACAAAAGGAATACAGGAAGTTTTGTTCACTACAGGCATAATTCTAATCCGGCGAGCCTATCCAAAAATTTCGTCTGGGACTTTTTTGAAGATCGCAATAAAAATATCTGGGTCGCTACAGATGGCGGAGGAGTGGATAAACTTGATACCAGGAGCGGTAACTTTATAAATTATAAACGAGCGTCTGCATCACCTTCGCTGAAGGTTCAGCAAAGCAAGGCCGGCAGTAATGGATTGTCGGGTAACTATGTAATAGCTATTGCAGGAGATGATGATGGGGATATATGGATGGGAACTTGGGGCAATGGCGTCACTATATTCAATCCTAAAAACAATAAGTTTAGTTATCTAACTCATAACCCCGATAGCCAGAATAGCTTAAGCTCAAACATTGTGTTTGCCATCACAGAGACAAGGGATAAGAAGATGTGGATAGGTACAACAGATGATGGACTGGATTGCTACGATAAGAAGTCCAATACATTTACCCATTTCAGGAATGATCCTAATGACCCGAAAAGTATCAGTAGTAGTTCAATCTTTTCACTGCTCGAAGACAGAGCTGGAAATTTATGGGTAGGAACATTTAATAATGGTTTGAATGTACTGGATCGAAAGACAAATACTTTCACCAGGTACACTTATAACAAAGCTGGAAAGGGGTTAAGCAACAAGAGTGTGCCGGATATTTTTGAGGACCACGCGGGTAATTTATGGGTAAGCACTTTTGATGGTCTGAATAAATTTGACCCCAAAACAAAATCCTTTACAGTATACACTACAGAGCAGGGACTGCCAAGTAATACCATATCTGCCGTAAGAGAAGATAACGATAGCAAAATCTGGATCAGCACTAATCGTGGTTTGTCTGCCTACGATCCTGCAACCGGTAAGTTTAAAAATTATACCACGGAAGATGGGCTCCAGGAAGATGAATTCAAACTCCATTCGGCTTTAAAAGCTTCAGATGGTAAACTTTACTTTGGTGGCGTCAATGGCTTTAATGTATTTTCTCCGTCCGATATAGTTAAACCCGCTGCATTTTCGCCTATCATGATTACATCGTTCCAAATTTTTAATAAGCCCATTACCAGTACGGCCAAAAATGGAAGCACTTCACGACGGGAACTGGATATTTCGGATACCCGGGAGCTCAGTTTATCTTATAAACAAACTTTTTTCTCAATAGAGTATGCGGCCCTTGATTTTTCATCTGCCGAGAAGAAAAAGTACGCTTTTATGCTGGAGGGGTTTGATAAAGCATGGAACTATGTTGGCAACAGAAATACTGCTTCTTATACAAACGTGCCCTCGGGGAAATATGTTTTTAAGGTGAAGTATGAGAACAGTTCAGGATTTTGGTCAACTGAACAATCAAAACTTCAAATTATCGTTAAACCGCCTTTCTGGCTCACCTGGTGGTTCATATCACTGGCCGCTTTAACAGTTGTCGGATGTATTTTCGGTTATATCAGGATACGAATAAATTCTATAAAGCGCCAGAAAATACGGCTCGAGATGGAGGTCCGTAAAAAAACAGCTGAAGTTGTGGCGCAAAAGGAAGCATTAGAAGCGCAGCAGTTTGAGATCAATCAAAAAAATGAATCGCTCGAGCGATTAGTCGGCGAAAAGGATAGCCTTTTGATAGAAAAAGAATGGTTACTAAAAGAGATTCACCATCGCGTTAAAAACAATTTCCATATTGTAGCAAGCCTGCTCGAGATCCAGTCCAGCTATTTGAAAAATAAAGAGGCCCTGTCTGCCATAAAAGAAAGCCAGCACAGGATTCATTCAATGTCTATTATTCATCAGAAGCTTTATCAGTCTGAAACACTTTCTACCATTCATATGCCAGAATACATTTATGAACTGGTAGA
>AR_comb_assmDRAFT_10395521_pt1 | contig 10993 bp, 7 predicted proteins | sample ArasoioldDNA_FD_10543 | JGI IMG/M metagenome (IMG submission 10543) | reverse complement strand
TTCATCCTGGGCAATTGCATAACCTCGACTCAGCACCGCCAACGGAGAAAGCGCGTCAAGCGAAGCCGCGGCTAACGCTAGTCGTTCTCTACCAGATTTCAATCGGGTATCTATAGAAGCGCTGCAGTTCGCAGCCGCAGCATCATAGCGCGACCGCGCAGAAGCCACACGTGCCTGAAGCTGTGCCGGAGAAATCTTTTGGACCAATCCATTAGTTCTTGAATTCGCCTGCCGCAGCGTTTCATTCATTGAAGTCTGCAACTGATGAGTGGCTGTGTGGGTATCGATGCGAGCATCTCGCAAACGAGCCTTCACTTCATCAAATACTTGCGAAAGCGCCTGCTCCTGAACCCTTGCGCGCGAGTCGACGACTTTATATTTCGTCAAACGAACCAATTGTCGACCCAGATGCTCCAGCGCTGAACAAAGTTGATCTTCTCGCGCGGCGACAACTTCAGCTGCGGCAGACGGCGTCGGCGCCCGATGATCAGCAACAAAGTCGGCAATCGTAAAGTCCGTCTCGTGACCTACGGCTGAGATCACGGGAATCGAGGAGTTCCGAATTGCTCGAGCGACTTCTTCCGTGTTGAAGGCCCAGAGATCTTCTGTGGAACCACCACCTCGGCCAACAATCAAAACATCAACTCGATCTTTAGCGATGCCATCGCGAACGGCGCGTTCGTGAAACTGGTTGATTAATCTAATCGCGCGAGCAATGTCAGGACCAGCTCCGTCTCCCTGCACACGCGCCGGCGAAAGAAGAACATTAACTGTGCGAGTTCGACGCGAGATCACGTTGAGTATGTCGCGTACGGCAGCACCGGTCGGTGAAGTTACAATGCCGACTCTCCTGGGAAACACCGGCAAGGGGCGTTTCAATTCCTTTGCGAACAAGCCTTCCGTCTGCAATCGATCTCGTAGTTGCTCGAACGCGATTCGCAACGCGCCGGCGCCGACCGGATCAAGTGTCTCAACCACCAATTCATACTCGCCACGTGGTGCATAGACAGTCAGCTTGCCACGAGCACGAATGTGAAGACCGTCAGTCGGTTTGAAGCGAATGCGTTGGTTTGAGGAGCGAAAACACTTCGCACGTATTTGTGCGTTTGGATCTCTAATTGTGAAGTACCAATGCCCGGAAGAATGTGCCTTGAAGTTTGAAATTTCGCCTTCCACCCAAACTGCCGCAAAGCGCGATTCAAGCGATGTGCGGACGGCATTGGTCAACTGCGACACCGTCATTGGGCGTCGTTCTGTTTCGTCGAAAAGGGCGTTGAACAGAGGCTGCGACATTACGTTTTCATCGACAGATTACGCTGATTGCGCCAATTGAAAAAGCAAACGGCTGGTCTAAACATTCACAACTGAATCCAGGTAATCTGCTGAACAAGTTGTTCATGGTGAGACACCGACGACAGGGCTCAATCGCACTGATGCGCCGTCTTTGTTTGTTCGCAGTCGAATTCTTGGTGAGGCGCTGGATGCGTTGGACGAATAGGTTATGGTGTAGGCCGTCCTCAGCTGTAACACCACGTCGTCGTAGGCTTTTTGCAAATCGTCGAGTCTTCGAATCGGATAGTAAACGCCACCTGATGCGGCCGCGAGTTTCCGTCCCTCTTCGTCAGCTCGCGTCGTCAGCGTCAAATATCGTGTACGCAAAGGGTCGATAGTAATCTCTGCCTGCGGCACACTCGCTTCTGGTATCAGTCCAGAGGGAACGTAAAGCGGATATACCAGCGCGCCAGATTCAGTCAACGCTTCGAGAATCGCTGGAAAAGGTACAAACGATTTGTTGTCGTCGCCATCGGACATCACTACGATCGCAGAACGTTCTGCGTGCATCTGTTTGATCATGCCGCTCAGTACAAAACCGAGCGCATCATAAAGCGCTGTACCGCCGCCGGCATCGATCTCGTCAAGCTTGCGCGAGAGCATCGCGCGGTCAGTACTAAAATTAGAGATGACTTGAATGTCATCGCGGAAACTGACAATGGCGATCCGGTCCTGTGGGCTGGCAGTCTTCAAGAAATCGCGCGCCGCTTTGCGAATAAAATCCATGCGTTCTTCTACACTGCCTGATACGTCGAGAAGTAACACTAGATTGAATGGCTCAGTCGCCATAGACACATCTGTGACTCGGCGTTCGACGCCGTTTTCATAAACAGTGAAATCAGATTGGCGCATGCCCTGAATCGCTCGTCCATTGCGGTCTAACACACTCGCATTGAAACGCATGAGCTGTGGAGCGACTGAGCTGGCAATCTGCCCGGGAGGTGCGCCCTTGCGCAGGGTTGGTTCTTTTTCCGGTGGTGGCAAAGTCTTGGCATAGTCGCCAAACATCTTCGGCGAGACTTTTCGAATCGCATCGACGAGTTCGGTGTCACCGCTACGTACGATCGCGCGCGCGGCCTCGGTGAGCGGACGCTCGTGCAAATCGGCTGGCACCATAGCGGGGTCGACATTTAGTAAGATCACTCCACGCTGCGTGCGCAGGTCGAGTGCGACTCGCTCTTCTTTCGACGCGTCTTTGTCGCCGAGCCGACCAGCTAGCTTGTAGACGCCACCAGCTTTCTCTTTAACTTCCTTGAGCTCGACGTCGCTCATGTAACGCGGCTTACTCGCTTCCCACACGAAGTCGTACTTGAGTGCATCAAGCGGAACATCAGCATGAATCGTCCCGGTATCGGTCTTCACCACGGCCGACTCCACGTTTCCCATCACGCTAACTGCACCCGCAGCGCTCTCAACCTCAACTTTCGATCTAATTGGAACACGGACGACGACATCGATTCTGTCTTTCTCGTTCCGCTGCTTTATATCGAGCTCGAGCTTCCCACCAGTTAATTTGGCGGCTACATCAGAATCACCAACGGGAGCTCCGCTTGATCGCGCCTCCACGCGCGCTTTGTTCTTAAACTCATCGCTCGCCACGACCGTCACTCTGCCATCACGATTTTTTACAGAGACGGCGACTGTGTCCGGAGTATCGAAGTCCCGTTGGTAGGCAGACATTTGTTGCGCCGCGAGACGCGGGACTGCCACCGCTAGAAGCGAAGCGAATATGATTGATAAATTGCCTGGGGATAAGCAGCGCCGCAGAAAACGGGCGAGGTATTCAACGTAAAACATCCATGTGATCTTGCCCGCACAAAACCTGACGGTCAAGCGAGCCCATCACTGCCTTCCGGAACTGGGAATGTGCTTAACAGTGTGCCCCCGGGTATTGTCGCGCGGTTTCTCACTCGGACCTTATGGGCTATCATAGCCGGACTCGAAATAGCCCAGCCCCCAAACGAATTTAGGCGTCGCTCATTCAGCAGGAGAGTGTGGTGGTGCAGTCGACTCAAACAAAACGAACGAGGTATGAAGAACAACTGTCGGACCATGTTGAGGATCAGAGGCTGCGCATTCACAACCTGGTGAAGCGCGATCCACGCACCGGGTTGGCCGAGGATGTCCGCAATGGACTTGCTGCAAGACCTAAGAGATTCCTTCCCAAATATTTTTACGACGAACTTGGTTCCCAGCTGTTTGAAGCAATCTGTTTGCTGCCCGAATATTATTTGACTCGTGCTGAGAACGAAATTCTCACGAGGTACGCCGATGAGGTCGCAGCTTCAGTGGAAGGCAACAAGACACTCGTCGAGATGGGGAGTGGCAGTGCGTCGAAGACGAGACTAATTATTGAAGCGTTGCTACGTGAACAAACCGAACTGTTGTTCATGCCGGTTGATATTTCGGCTACAGCATTGGAAAGCAGTTCAAGAATCCTCCTCCAGTCATATCCACGGCTTAAAATTGAAGCTTACGCCGCTGATTATTTTGCGGGCCTCGCTGAGTTGGGCAAAACACAACGCGGTCGCACCCTCGCGCTCTTCCTCGGTTCGAACATCAGTAACTTTGATTACGATGAAGCAATTCGCTTTCTCAAAGCAATGCGGAGTGTTCTCCGCAAAGGCGATGCTTTGCTGCTCGGGGCCGATCTAAAAAAGGATCGGTCCATTCTCGAGGCAGCTTACAATGATGCGCTTGGCGTGACCTCAGCCTTCAATCTAAATGTACTCGCGCGCATTAACCGCGAGCTGGGCGGTAGCTTCGATCTTCACCAGTTCAAACATCACGCGTTTTATAACGAGGAAAAAGGCCGAATCGAGATTTACATACAAAGCCTCGTCGACCAACGTGTGCGCATCGAGAAACTGGATCTTGATGTTGAGTTTTCCGCGGGTGAGTTGATTCATACTGAAGACTCAAACAAGTATGACACGGCTGGTATTGATCGACTGGCGGATGAGACGGAGTTCGTGAGAACGAGAACGTGGCTCGATTCGCAGGGGCGCTTCAGTAGCAATCTCCTGATTGCGCGTTGAAGTTAAGCGACAAAAAGCTCAGCACTAATCACCACAGATCATGAACGACGCAACCCGCTTTGCCTGTTTCTTACCTCGGTATCAATGAAACTCTGTGGCCACTCCCGTTGACAATCTGCTCGTTGAATTCCGAAACGTCAGCTATTCGGTTCCCGCCAATTCTAATCCAATCATCTCGAATCTGAATTTAACTGTTCATGAAGGTGAGACGCTGGTCCTACTCGGTGAGTCAGGTTGTGGCAAGACGACTACGCTCAAGCTGGTAAATAAACTCTACCTTCCAACTGCCGGCGATGTGCTGGTTAAAAATAAGCCGACAACCGAATGGGATTCCATCGCATTAAGAAGATCGATTGGGTATGTCATTCAGGAAGGTGGCCTTTTTCCACATTTCACGATCGCGCGGAATGTTGGACTAGTGCCCTCACTTTTCAAGTGGGACGAACAGCGTATTCGCTCACGTGTCAGTGAATTGTTAACGATGGTTGGACTTGAGCCGTCGCGTTTCGCGGAACGTTATCCACGCGAGTTATCTGGTGGACAACGACAACGTATTGGCGTGGCGCGTGCACTCGCCGCCGATCCTGCATTGTTGTTGTTGGATGAGCCATTCGGTGCGCTTGATCCATTAACAAGATTGAGTTTGCAAAAAGAGTTTGCCCAACTCACGAAGAAGTTAGGTAAGACAGTAATACTCGTTACGCACGATGTGCGTGAAGCTCTGCTGCTTGGCGACCGGATCGCGTTGATGCATGCGGGTGAGATTGTTGTGCTGGAGACGCCTCAAGGATTTGTGTCGTCTCAGAATGAAAAGGTTAAGGCATATATGGACACGCTTGAAGTCGCGGGAAGCAGAGATCGCGAGAACCAGCCGACGCTCGACCGAGAGGAAGAGACGATTTGAATCGAACCGGTTACTGAAGACGATGAATTTCTGGCAGTTTTTACAACAGAATTGGCCGGAGTTGTTGACGTTGATTCGCCAACACATCGTGCTTGTATTAGCGTCAATCGCGATCGCCGTCGTCATCGGTGTGCCGACTGGAATTGCGCTGACGCGTTACGCGTCGCTGCGAAGTCCGATACTCGGTCTCGCAAATATTATGCAGACGATCCCGAGTCTCGCACTTTTTGGGTTTCTCATTCCAATTCCATTCATCGGAGGCATTGGCGCACGCACCGCGCTCGTCGCTCTCGTGCTCTATTCCTTGCTTCCGATTATTCGCAACACTGTCACTGGAGTACTCGCGGTCGATCCGAATGTTCGTGAGGCGGCGATCGCGATGGGCATGAGGGATGGACAAGTTCTGCGACAGGTCGAACTTCCCTTGGCGATGGGTGTAATCGTCACCGGCATTCGTGTCGCGACTGTGATCGCCGTTGGCGTGACGACTATCGCCGCTGCTGTCGGTGCGGGCGGACTGGGCGTTTACATCTTTCGCGGGCTGAGGCAATACGATAATAACCTGCTGTTAGCCGGAGCATTGGCAGCGGCACTACTGGCACTAGTTGCAGATTTTCTTCTCGGTTTGCTTGAGCAAAAGTTGAGTGTCGACGGTAAAACGCAAAAGCTATCGATGGTCCAAAAACTTCTACTTGGAATCATCGCGATTACGATCGCGTTGGGTGCTGTTGCGAGTTTAAAGAATCGTACTAGTCAAAGCGGCGCATCGGGTGAGCGCCGCATTGTGATTGCGTCAAAGGATTTCACTGAGTCAATTATTCTTGCCGAGATTGCGGCACAGTTACTTGAAGCTCGCGGTGTCTCCGTTGAGCGCCAGTTTGAGCTGGGAGGCAACCTGCCGCACGAAGCTTTGCTGAGCGGGAAAGCCGATCTCTATCCGGAGTACACCGGTACATGTTACGCCGCAATTCTTCATCATCAGCCAGTCAGCGACCCCCGGCGAGTTTACGATCAAGTGAAACAGGAATATGCAATAAACTTTAATCTCGACATCAGTCAGCCACTCGGCTTTGAAAATACATTTGCGATACTCGTGCGCGGTGAGGATGCGCGGCGTTTGAAGCTGAAGACGATTTCTGAGGCGGCTCCCCAAACTCCGAAGTGGCGCGCGGGACTGGGCCAGGATTTTATGTCACGTCCAGATGGTTTTCCGGGATTCTCGAAGACGTATGGTTTGAAGTTTTCCGAAGTTCGAGAGATGGATTTGTCATTGACGTACATTGCCCTGTCGTCGAAACAGGTCGATCTGATTGCCGGTAATTCCACCGAAGGCCGAATCGCAAAGTTGGACTTGGTTCAACTTGAGGACGATCGGCATTACTTTCCTCCGTACGAAGCGGTGTACGTGGTGAGAAAGAACGCGATATCACCGGACTTGAATGAAGTGCTGTCAAAGTTAGTGAACGCGATCTCGACAGAGCAAATGCGTGAACTTAATTATGACGTCGATGGAAATAAGCGAGACGTAAAAGAAGTTGTGAGGGAATGGATCACTAAGAACGGAAAGTAAGCGCTTTGAGCTTGGTGCTTTTAGGGCAACAAAGCACGAACTACAAGTACAACGGACAAAATACAAAGCACGACTTCCAAGCACTTGATGAAGGAGTTCTTCAATGACATTACTTGACGTAATTATTCTTCTAATTGTGGCCGGCGTTTGTGGATCGATTGGGCAGGCGATTAGCGGGTATTCGCGCGGAGGCTGCCTCGTTTCAATCGCTCTAGGATTTGTCGGAGCGCTGCTCGGGATGTGGCTGGCGCGTCAGATGGGATTGCCGGAACTGTTTGCTGTAAATATTGGTGACACGAAGTTTCCGATCATTTGGTCGATCATCGGCTCGGCATTATTTGTTGCCGTGATCTCGCTGATTTCTAGAAGTCGTGCGTGAAGTTTACCGCGACACTACTAAGCAACATCTCAAAAGTGAAGTGCGTCACCTGAGAGCAGATCAACAACCAGGCCCCAAGTGACGCATTTCATTGTTTTGCGGTCCTAATTACCCGCGCACGGTTTTAATTTCCGCCGTCGTTCGATGGCGGATCAATAGCAGCAGCGGCGGATTCTTCGGCTCCATCCAATTCCGCTTTGCCACCACCACCTTGATTCTCCGGTGGATCGATCAACTGTTCATTTTCTCTTTCTGACATCTTAGTATTCTCCTTTGAATCTGAGCTTTTTTCTCTGGGTCTTTTTTTCCGGTCTGTTACTCAAGAGTCTTTTATCCTAAGTCCTTGGTGTAAGCCTGAATATCAGGCCGTGAAACATAGGTTTTGAAGGCTTCGGCGCCCCATTGTTGTTCGAGTCTGGACCGGGCGTCCTTCGCCTTCATCAACTGTTCATCTCCATTCGCTTTGTCACCGAGCAACCGGCTCGCTTGCGACGCTATCAACCATGCTCGCCATTCTGATTCCAACTGGCCACTGCGTGCAAACCTCTCTTGGGCTTGCAAAGCGAGTGTGCGAGCTTGATCCGGCGAATTTGCTTTCAGTGCGACTTCAGCTTGGGACAAGATGGCCTGAGAAAGCAAGTTCACATCCCCGGCCCCGTTCGCCATGGTCAGGGATTCGTCCGCTAGTTTTTGAGCTTCTTTCCCGCCACCCGAAAGCGCTTTCGCCAAGGCCGCCACAAACTTCGCCTCAATCAGAACATCCGCGTAGTCTTTGCCAGCGAGCGTAATCGCCTCGTTACTTTTTGACTGCGCTTCGCCGAGGCGTAGTTGGCTCAGAAAAATCTCTCCATCAATCATCTGAAGCACGGGAATGATTTGTTTGAAATCATCCTTCGACTCATTTGCGGCTTTGGCTGCTTCATCCAGGGTCGCTCGGGCCTCGTCGTATCGTCCCAATCGCCACAGGATATTTCCACGATTTACCTTGTTGAAGACGGTCCGAAGTTTGTTTCCGACGCCTTCGTAGATCTTCAGCGAGTTATCGTACTGCTCCAACGCGGCTGGATAATTTTGCTGATCGAATAACACCGCACCCATTTCACCATAACTATCGGCGATTAGTAGTTGATTGTTAGCCTGCTTTGCCAACTCGAGTTTTTCATTCAACGACTGAAGCGCTGCGTTGTAATCACCTTTTCGGCGATACCCTCGGACTAGTTGAGTCAAACAAAACGAGACATTGCGCGGATAATTGTTGGCTTTGAAAAACGCGAGTGCATCCTGGACCATCTTTAGGCCGTCATCAACGCGCAACGTCGAAATGTAAAGGCCACCAAGATTTGAAAGTCCACGCGCTTCGCGCAAGCGGCCTTTGTTTGCACGAGCGAACTGGATCGCTTGATTAAAATATTCCTCAGCCTTCTTGTAATCACCTCGGCTCGAAAACGAATTCCCTAATTCCAGCAAACCACTAGCAGCAAGGTTCTCAAGGTGATTGGATTGCGCGAACAAAACGGCTTGTTGGGCGTAATTTTCAGATTCGCTTGCATCGCCTTTGGTCGACGCCAGGTAACTGAGCTCGATCAAAGCGGTGATCTGTTGCGCCTCATTTCCCAGCGCACGTGCCGACTCAAGTGACTTTTGAAACTGCGCGCGAGCGTCGTCGTACCGTCCTTTGTCGCGATAAAGAATGCCGCGCTGGTGCATGACTTCATTGACACCTTCGCTATTGCTCGCTGCACTAAATAGTTGTTCTGCTTTATCAAATAACTCAGTGGCCTTCGCTGTATTTTGCTTTCGATTGTAGACAATTCCTGCTCGCATATAAGCAGTGGCGTATTGTCCATTGTTAAGGCTGATTGATTTTTCGTAGTTCTCAAGTGCTTTATCAGTATTGCCGTCGTTCTCGTAGGCGTAAGCAAGATCGACGTACGCTTGTGCATCTTCAGGAGACTGTTGAACGATCTCAGAATAGGCTTTAACCGCTGATGGAAAGTCACGTCGGACCATGGCTGTGATCGCGTCGAGATAAAGAACATCTCGGGCCGACATATCCGAGCGTTTAGGCGTTGCCGCCAGTAACTCGTCTTTTGCGCGATCCGTGTAATCGAGTTCAGCCCAAGCCTGGGCCAGTCGCGCATGTGCCAATCCGTAGTTGTCGTCGATGGCAATTGCCTGCTCAAGCGCCTTACTTGACTGGTAGTACGCCCCATTTCTGATTGCTTCTGTTCCACGTTCATACCAGCTAAGAGCTGCCGGGGAAGGCTGATAATAATGACGTGGCCAGAAATGATATGCGGCCCATATCGCCAACACAGTCAAAAGCACGAAGCCGATAACGGACGTTAGCGAGAAGCGCTCACGACGAAGTGAAGTTGTAAAAGTGTTTAGAGCACTCGTGGGAGGTAACGAACCGTTCTCGCTGCCTCTGGGACTCTTAGCAATCGTCAGTCCGTCTACACTCAAGGCAGCACTAACAGCACGTAGATCATGAAGCATCGCATCGGCAGATTGGTAACGATTCTCAACTTTCTTTTCGAGAGCTTTCATCGTTATCCGATCGAGTTCCTGCGATACCTTGTTGTTGATTTGTGACGGTGGCGGCGGAGTTACGTGAATAACTTGGGCGCCAATTTCCAACACACTCGATCCCGAAAATGCAGATTGGCCCGTCAGACATTCGTAAAGCAACGCGCCAAGAGCAAACAGGTCGCTACGGCCATCAATCGTTTTCCCTGTCGCTTGTTCCGGTGAAAGGTAAAGCGGCGTTCCAACGATTACATCACTCCGCGTTTGCGTTGAGTAGAGTGTATCAGCGTCAAGATCGACGCCGCTGGATGGTTGTTCAAAAAGGTGCTTCACTAAACCGAAGTCGAGGACTTTTACTTGACCACGCTCGCTGATTACGACATTCGACGGTTTGACATCGCGATGTACGATTCCATGTTCGTGAGCTTCGGACAACGCTTCGGCAATTGAAGACACAATTTCCACCGAGCGGTGCATCGTTAATCCTTCCGCCAGCACGTCATCGAGTGGCTTTCCCTTTACAAACTCCATAACGATGAATGGCTGACCATCATTGGTTTCACCGTAGTCGTGAACGGTGGCAATGTTTGGATGGTTTAGTGCGGAAACAGCGCGAGCCTCGCGAATGAACCGAGCACGGTAGTGATGGTCCGTTGAGGACAAAAACTTAACGGCTACTCTTCGAGCAAGATGCTTATCTTCGGCGAGGTAGACGACACCCATCCCGCCTTGGCCCAGTTTTTCGATAATTCGATAATGGGAAACTGTCTGACCGATCATGCTCAATTGGAAATCCTTCGAGCGCGAGAAGGGAAACGTGAATACAGAGTGGCCCCTTGGGAAAACGGAATGTGCTCTGGGCAGCGGTTTACATTGCACGCATTGTGCTCTAACAAAAAGCTAATTTCAAGGGGTTGTAGTCGCAGGGTAATGGTGACAATCCACACCGTTAATCAGACCTTTTGCCCGGAGCGTTCTGTTCGAAGACGTACTCAGGACATGCTATAGGTTGGAGAAGTTCGGAAGAAGTTGCGAAGGCTTGAACTTATCTACCCGTCCCGTCGGTAGAACTTTGCTCTTGTCCAAAGTTGATGATGCAGCTGTTCAAGTCCGGCCTAATTTAAATTTCCGAGTCCGGGTTGGTGCTGAAGAGGTTCGCTCGCCCGCTTTCAGCGGGATAATTTTGGGTCGCATACCCGGGGTTTCGCTCGCAAAGCCTCGCTCCACCCCGGGCTCTATGC
>AR_comb_assmDRAFT_10211015_pt1 | contig 10997 bp, 8 predicted proteins | sample ArasoioldDNA_FD_10543 | JGI IMG/M metagenome (IMG submission 10543) | reverse complement strand
GACGATAACCGTGAAGCCACAATCTCGGATAGTGGTGGGCTTATCGCTTTTATTTCAACCCGTAATTTGGTTCCCGCTGTTGGCAACGCGGACGGTAATCCGGAACTATTTTTCTACAACGTTCTTTCCGGTACGTTTGCCCAGGGGACGAATACACAAGATGCGATTGTCGGCGTGGGGTTAGTGTTTCAATCAAATCCTTCTCTATCAGCCGATGGATCTCTTGTCGCCTTTTACTCAAGCGCAAACCTTGCCGGCAGTAACAACGATAGTAATGGGACTGGAAACGGAGAAGTGTATCTCGCGAACGTTAGCGGTGGTGGACTCTCAAACATCAGACAGGTCACTCGCACGAAGATAAATCCAGCGGCGCCCGTAAACGTAAACGAATTGAGTCCAGGACGTCGTTTGAGTAGAGATGGATCCTACATCGCGCTTGAATCACTGGCGACGGATCCCAAAGCAAACGCTACGGTGAATAGTTCGTTTTTCGGCCTGTTTGTTTACACAGTTGCGACCGATACTTTTACGCTCATCGGAAATCGTCCTACTGCTTTCACCGATATCGCTCACTTTCCAGTGTTCACCGATTATCAGCCAGGTACTTTAACACCAAGCAGTCTTGTGTTTGGGTCGGCTCTGAACTTTCGCCCTGATGGTACTTTTCCTACGACCGCCGCTGATGACCCGCAAGGCCTCAACATAAATCGTTCACCTCAAATTTTTATTACTCAGCTGCCAGCTTCGAGTTCAAACACATTCACACGTTTAACGAATACTGGAGTAGTTTCTGCTTTCGGCTCAACGCGTCCGATGACCAGCGACTCAAGATCACGGATGGCCTTTGCGATGAGTGGTGCGGAGTTTGGTGGCGGCAATGTGGATGGCTCGCAAGAACTCTATTACATGCTGAGTCCGATTGTTACAGCTCAGTCAGCGGCTGCTTTGAGCTTCAATACGGGAGCGAGCAATATTCCTGTTGTTGCTGCAACCCCATTGCCAAGTCCAACGCCAACGCCGACTGCGACGCCGAGTCCTTCGCCTGGGACAGCTCTCGGGTTGGCACCTGGTGAACTGTCGATCGCACGATCAACTGTAAGTCTTGCGCCCAGCAGCGTGACATATACCGGCGGCGCTTCTGAAACAAACCGAAGTCCTGCCTTACCTATCGAACTCAATGGAGTTTCACTCAGCGTAAACGGAGGCGCGGCTGGTCTTTACTTCGTTGGCGACGCTGAGAAGCAAATCAACTTCGTCATGCCCGTTGCAGCCGTAACTGGTTTGGGAACGGTTGCTGTAAATATCAATAACCCGGGCGCTGGAACAGACACTTCTCTGCGCGGGTTGGTTCAAATAATTGCAGGCCAGCCTGATATTTTTTCAACGACCGGTGACGCTGGTGGGAGTGCGATTGCTGTCAACGTCACGAATCCCAACTTACGCTTACCGCCACCATTCAATGTCACATCGACTGATGCAAGCGGCAATACAGTACCGACTGTGGTGGAACTAAGTTTGACCGGAATTCGGGTCGCGCTAAAGGCCGAAATCACGGTCACGGTGGGTACTACCGTAATTAGCGGTGATAGTATCGTGCTTACTCAATCCAACCGGCAGATGCCGGGTTTTGACATCATCAATTTCACGCTGCCGGCATCATTGGCAGGTGCTGGGGATGTCCCAATAGTTGTGACCTTCACTCGTTCAAGTGCCGTCACAACGACGAGCAGATCCGATGGAACGGCGCCGATAATACATATCAACTAAGCCCGGTAGTCCCGCATTAACTGACCTGTACCCGCACCAGCTTAAGGTTGGTGCGGGTTAGTTTTGCTCGGATGGCGAGATTTTTCGTGAGTCGTAAAGGTGTAGCGTGGTACCATCCGAAACCAGTCGGGCACCTGACCCGCCGCCGTTCTAAGAGAAATTACAATCATCCTCTCCTGGACGCTCAAATGCATTATCCCCTGTCTCTAATCGTGACTTTCGCATTGCTGACAGCCCTTGGCTCGCCGGCTCGATTTGAGATAAGGGATTCCTCTGAAGTTGACCCTGCGCCGCAAACCGTTCATCAGATCAAATGGCCCAAGCGAACGATCGATGTTGCCTTCTCGAATTCGCTTCTAACTCCGGGAAATAACATTAAACAGGGAAGCGATGTAGTTGGTGCAGCGCGCAGAGCCCTAGCCCGTTGGACCAGTATGGCGAGTGTGAATTTCGCCGTTACCTGGTCGTCGACAACATCGGTGAGTCCGGCGTCGGGTGGTGACGGAGTAAGCCTGATTACAATTGCGGACACATTCGAGAACGAAGCCTTCAATGCCGACTCGACCACCGGTAGGACACGAGTCTTTTTTGATCCTGAAACGGGGGCGATCACCGAGGCTGACGTTTGCATCAATCCACGTCCGCGATCAGATGAAGGCGCAGACCTTCAGTTCTCCACTGATGGCACACCCGGTACTTACGATCTCGAAGCGACTTTCACTCATGAGATAGGACACCTGCTTGGACTCGATCACTCGTCGGTGTTGGCGTCAACGATGCAAAGTCGCCAGGCATTCAATGGAACGTTCGGACTCCCCGCGCTCACTGAGCGCACCTTGAGTGAAGACGATCGACAGCGGATCACGAGTCTTTATGGTCCAAAACTTCGCCTCGGAAGAATTGAAGGCAGACTGATCGATAATCGTCGCTCCAACGTTTCGTCACCGCTCGAAGGAGTGAATGTTTGGGCTGAGAACGTGACGACTGGCCGTGTGATCGCCAGTGGGATTTCGGCTGATGATGGCAGCTACAAACTTGATGGGTTAACGCCTGGTCAATACCGGGTTGTAGTTTCACCCCGAGAATCTACAGCTACTTCGTTTCAGAGTTTTGAAGTTTCGAATCAACTAATCGTAAAGGCGAATCTGCCCACCAGCGCAAACTACAATCTAGTTCAACCAACTTCTTCTCCTCCGACTCTGAACCCACGCCTGGTTGGGCTTAATTCTGAACTGTCGACTGTCGCTCTACCACTCGAAGCAGGCAAAAAGGTGAAGGTTTACCTCGGTGGTGAAGGGATCGACCAAGTTCCTGGCTCGAGCATCTCGATCAACTCGCCATACTTCAGCGTCGATCCATCCAGCCTTGCTCGAGAACAGCTCGGAACCGTGTTTCCAGTTGTGAGTTTCGATGTAACGGCGCTACCTAACGCGCCATTTGGTGATTACTCGATCAAACTGCAATCAAACTCCGGCGAGACAGCATTTCTTCCCGGAGCTCTCACGATTGATCCCGCAGTCGCGTCGTCAGTTGCGAATCCGATCGACGATTACAAATTTTTTATCAGTCAACATTCCGCTGATGTGTTGGGACGTGAGCCTGATCAAACTGCGCTAGAGAAACTTACAAACCAATTCTCGCTTTGCTCGGGTCGCGCAGATTGTTTGCGTGGACGACGATTGGACTTTGCAACATCCCTTATCGTGCAGACGGAGTTGCAGGAGACTGGATTATTTCTGCAGGGTTTATATGGAACGGTTCTGGGTCGGCGCCCACGCTTGACGGAATATGAAACCGATCGAAACACTCTCAGCGGTCACGCCTCGCAGCTTACGGACGGGCGTTTGGCAGTTGCGCTCTCCTTTGTACAGAAACCGGAGTTTCTTAAGAGATATCCAGCTTCGTTGAAGTCTTCAGAATTCATAGATCAATTGCTAACCGCGGTTACAAAGAGCGCAGGCGTCGATCTCGAATCACAGCGGCAGAGTTTGATCGCTTTGTCCGATGGAACGAACGCCGGCAGGGCCACAATAGTTGAACGAATAATTTCTGAACCTCACGTCGTCGATGCCCACTACAACGCAGCGTTTGTGCTTGTCGAATATTTTAGTTATCTGCGAAGAGATCCCGACGAAACCGGTTTTAACTTCTGGGTGAATGTTCTTAAGAGTAAGCCTCTACGTGATAATGATTCCGCCCGCTCCATGATCTGTGCGTTCCTTACCTCAACGGAGTATCAGAATCGTTTTGGGATGCTCGCGACTCACAACAGTTCCGAATGTGGAAATTAACCGAGGCACCTTCGATTCAGAGCCTCTTCTGTTGATGACGAGACAAGCACTAAGACCAAACGTTGACCTTCCTGTTATAGTTGCCTCCCGAGTTGTTAGATCCTGAATAAACTTAATCATCGATTTGAAAGAGAAACTTTTAACGTATCTGGTGTGTCCTTCGTGCTCGGGTGAGCTATCGCTATCCATCGTAGACAAGCAAGTCTCTGAAATCATCGCCGGTGAACTGCGTTGTCGAAACTGCGCTCGAGCATTCCCGATAGTAGGTGGAGTACCGCGCTTCGCCGACCTGCATGAAATCGACCACGACAAACAAGAGACTGCTGCTAACTTTGGATGGCAGTGGACTCACTTTGTCCAGGAAGATTCTCGATACGCGGAGCAATATCTCGGCTGGCTCCAACCGGTCACGGCAGAGTTTTTTCGCGACAAGGTCATATTAGAAGGAGGCTGCGGTAAGGGTCGGCATACTCGACTCGCTGCCGGTTGGGGAGCAAAAGAGATCATCGGCATCGATCTTAGTTCGGCAGTCGAAACCGCTTACGCATCGACGCGCGACTTGCCAAACGCTCACGTCGTCCAGGCAGATATTTACAATTTGCCATTCCCACGAACATTCGACTATGCGTTTTCGATCGGTGTCCTGCACCACTTGCCAGATCCAAAAGGTGGATTTGAGTCTCTAGCGTCGAAGGTGAAATCAGGTGGGCACATTTCCGCCTGGGTCTATGGCGCGGAAAACAACGAGTGGATTACGCGCTGGGTGAATCCCGTTCGCGAGAAGTTGACTTCGAAGATCGACCAGCGTGCGCTGTTACAGTTGTCGAAGATCCCGGCAGCAAGTGTTTATTTGGCGACGAAGCTAATTTATGGCCCACTGAACAAGAGTCGCGGTGGAGCGAACATCGCCCGGCATCTTTTTTACAACGACTACTTGACGGCAATTGCGCCGTTTGGTTGGCGTGAGCAACACACAATTGTTTTTGATCATCTTGTTGCTCCGACTGCCTTCTACTTGTCGCGCGATGAGTTTGAGACGTGGTGGCGTGACATTGCTGCGAAAGATGTCGTCATCACCTGGCACAACAAAAATAGTTGGTGCGGATTTGGTCGAATCCCCGAGATGACTGAGCCGTCGTAGTTATGATTTCGGCGCAAGCAGCACAACAGCAAATCTGGCGTCCACTGTGGGAATTGCCCGGACGCAGTGAACTCATTTACTCGCTTGCCAGGCGCGAATTAATAGCGCGTTATAAAGGATCTGTGCTCGGAGTTATTTGGGCGGTAATCACCCCGATCGTAATGATTGCCATTTTTACTTTTATTTTTGCCGGCATTTTTGGCGCACGTTTCGGAACGAGCAGTTCGCATTGGGACTACGCACTGTATTTGTTTTGTGGCTTGGTGCCTTGGACCATGTTTCAGGATACGTTGCAGCAATCTGCGACGACGATCGTAAGCCACGCCAATCTCGTCAAACGTGTTGTCTTTCCGCTTGAGACTTTACCCGTAGCGCAAGCTTGCTCAGCGTTAGGAAGTCAACTCTTTGCAACAATCGCTCTTTTACTTGCCGTTGTTTTGCTGCAACGTCAATTGCCGTTGACTGCGGTTTGGCTGCCTGTGCTTTTGATTCCGCAGTTGCTTCTCACAATCGGTGCCGCATGGTTAATCGCATCGCTGGGAGTGTTCTTGCGTGACATCGCACAGGGAGTTTCTCTGGTTTTAATGGCCTGGATGTATCTCACGCCGATCATTTATCCGGAATCGATCGTGCCTGAGCGATTTCGGCCTTTCATAAATCTTAATCCGTTCACGCCGCTGGTGCGTTCTTATCGACGGATCTTTTTGGAAGGGCAAGCACCCGATTGGCGTGGGCTTGGATACTTCACAATCATCGCGTTGGTAGTTTTTATTTTTGGCTATTGGTGGTTCGCACGTACACGAAAAAGCTTCGCAGACGTGATCTAAATTTCCGGACGAAGCTCGCTTTGCACTCAGCTAGATTGCACTTGGCTTCCGTTCAACAGAGTAGTAGCATCCGGCCATGCGGATAGCTGGCCTCTCACTTTTGATTGTTCTGGGCGTCAGTTCTTATTCGTGTAGTCGAGCTACACATGTAGCCTCTTTGACGCCAGCGGTTGTGGCTAAAGAGCTAAATCCTGTTTCGACTAATGCGGCGAAAGTGGACTTCGACACTCAAATCGAACCCCTTTTGAAAGCCAAATGTCAGCCTTGCCACTTCAGCGGAGGCAAAGTGTTCGACAAACTCCCCTTTGATAAACCCCAAACGATTAAGATGTTAGGAACGAAGCTTTTTACGCGTATTCACGACGAAAACGAGCGCAAACTCATTCGCGACTTTTTGTCTCAAGAATAAGTACGGGAGCAATTCAAACAATGCAAAGGACATTAAGGTTGTTGTCTGGCACAACTGTGACCGGACTCCTGGTTCTGACTCTCGCTTTGACGGCAGTGGCGCAACGGAATCCGACAATGCCGAGTCAGATGAACGATGCCGATCGCGAAGCTCTCTACACGAGGTTTTCGGAAAACAAGAAAGTTCCGATCTCCGAGCGACAACGTCTCGCCTACGAAGCGGCGAAGGAATATCTAAACCGCTTCAACGAGCCAACTGATCGATACATCCCTGAAGTGCGCAAGTTCGTAACTGATTACGAGAAAGTTATGCGACAGTACGAACTGCACACACTCTACGCGGCCAAGAATTACGCGAAAGCCTTTGAGCTCGGTCGCTCGATCCTGCAAACGCAACCAGACAATTTTTATGTACTGGCGCTACTCAGTGAAGCTGCGTACGACGAGTCGCGTTTGGGCCGAACCAATTTCGACGATGATGCTGTGGACTACAGTCGCCGCGCGATTGCTTTGCTTGATGGTGACAAAGTCGCCAAACCCGATCCATTCACTAGCAAAGAAACAGGGTTAGGATTTCTCAATTTTGCTTTGGGTTGGTTTCTGAGAACTAAGTCTCCGTCGGACGCTGCCGCTGCACTGGTCGTCGCTGCAACAACTGACAACCCTTACAAGACGAACGCGCTCACATACAACTTGCTTGGCAACACAATCATAAAAGGTCAGTACGGAAAACTCTCTGCAGAATACAATGAGAAGTTTGGCAACAAGCCTCCCTCACCCGAACAGCAGGCAATGCTCGAAGAGATTGTGAAACTAGGCGAACGCGCGATCGACGCATACGCTCGAGCTGTCGCTTTAACAACACAACCTGATCAGCAAGAAGGAAAAGCCAAGATGCTGGCCCAACTGACAACGCTGTACAAAAATTTTCATAATAATTCTGATGCTGGATTGGCCGAGCTGATTGCTGGGGTGCTGTCGAAGCCTTTGCCTCAATGAGAAAAGCATTCATCAAGATCCGCCCAGACCGATCCTGAAATGCTTTACTTCCTTTCCGTCATTCTCATTGGTGGTTTGTTGGCGCTCTTATATCGTAAGGTCGTCCTCGCCCGCCCCGGAAAAAAGCTTACCCGCTCTCAGGAAAACGCTAACCTGATAAAAGTTCTACTTTCTCTCGACGAAGAGCCGCGCGAAGAACTTTTTAAACTCTATCAAGAACAATTCGGCCGCAATGCGGCGCGTTATGCGCGTCAGACTTATCAGAAGTGGCAGCTGGGATCCGTCCGTCCAAACAAACAAACGTTTAGTCGCTTCCTGGTTAACCTGCCGCACGTAATGAGTTTTGATCTGAAATGCGAAGTGCTAAGAGAACTTCGCGAAGCCTATTGCATTCATGACAATTATGACGTCGCTGTATCGACAACCGACTGGCAGATGACCTTGACGCCAATTGTGGAAGACATCATGCGCAAGTCGTTGACTGCCGAGCTTCCTGAGTCGCTGAAGCGGAGATTGACGTGGCTTGCGGAAGACGATGTCACTGCGGCCAACGCAATCCTGGCTGAGTCTCAGGACCGTCAAACGGTCAATGCGCTAGCATTGTTGGAAAAGGAATTCTCGAATATAAGAGAGTTGCTCAATAATGCTTCTGGCAGCAAGAAAGTTGTGCACGTTTTACGATTGCCGTTAGGTTCGATCACGCTGCAGATTAAGAGGTAGTGGAGATGGACGATCAAAATGAGGATTTGATTCCACCAAAACAATCACTATTTCCAGTGACTGCCGAAGATATCGTCGACAACGCATTGCAGAGTCTCGATGAGCAGCAGGCCAAAGAGGTCACCAAAAAGGCAGCGGATGAAGTTGTTCGCATCGCCGTGGAAAAAAGAAAGGCTGAGTATCGCAGTGATCGGGCTCAAGAAGAGATGCGTAACCTTATAAACAATGCCAACCTGCTTGATGAAAAAGTTGGCGACTACCGAATCAACAGCACCTTCGAAACCGCGACAGGCACAACAAGTGTCGAGATCAAGAAATCAAGAACAAATTTCAACTTGATTATTGTTGCGGTTGTCCTTCTTCTGCTGTTGACAGTGGGGTTAGTAGTTGTGATGAAATCTTGAACAACGAATAAGAGTTGTCCTCACAGTCCGGTCCACCTCGGCGTTGCGATCATTAACGAATGATATTTATGAAATCCCTTTTACTCCTTTTAGTCTCAATTATTGGACTCGCTTGCTTGCCTCCTCAGACGCCAGCGAAAAATTTTTCCACTGCCGATCTAAAAAAGCTTCGCTGGATTGAGGGTACCTGGAAAGGAACGGGTGACGTCGAAAAACCTTTTTATGAACGTTATCGATTCGAAAGCGATACAACGTTGGCGGTCGATAGTTTTACGGACGACACCTTGAACAAAATAGACGACACAACTCGCTTCGAATTAAAAGACGGGCAGTTTGGAAATAGTGGTGAGGGATCCAGGTGGGCCGCAACGGTAATTGATGATAAAGGCGTAAGTTTCGACCCTATTGCAAAGGCTAAAAATTCTTTTCGCTGGCAACGCGAGTCAGATAACACTTGGACTGCAATAATCGAGTGGCCTGCAGCCGACGGCAAGCCCTCCCGCAAACGCATCTATAAAATGGAAAGATGGCCGCATTAGAGATGAAACAATTAGACTCTGTTTTATGGTAATTTAATAGACGTAGTTTTCATTAGCCCCAGCCCCATTATCTCTCGATGACCTCACATTAGTTGGTGATTGCTTTTTTCAAATTACCTTGGACTACTTACCCCAATCGCTTCTAACAAACCTTCTGGACGCAAGCGTCGAAGGCATCTTCGCGTTTGATACCGACGGGCATGTCACTGCCTGGAACCAAAAAATGCATGAGGTCACCGGACTGGAAAGATCCGACGTGATCGGCAAACTTATTTGGCAGGTCTGTCCGAGGCTTAACGAAAATGGAGAGAGGGCAAAACTCCAAAATGCTGTTGCGGGTAAATCGGAGATCTCAAAGCCGAGTTCATTCAGTAGCAATGCTGAAACGCATTATTCACCACTGCTAGATGAGCATGCAGAAATTGTGGGCGGAATCGGTGTAGTTCGCACTCTTTCTGCGAGAAAGCACTCGTACGATTCGTACCAACGACTAACTTCACATCTTGAAAGCTCTCCACTCGCCGTCGTTGAGTGGGACAGTGACTTCCGCGTTTCACGATGGTCGGAGTCTGCCGAGTCATTGTTTGGATGGAAAGCTGAAGAGGTTTTTGGCAAACACGTCAATGAATGGCGATTCGTTTTTGCCGAGGACGTAAACGCCGTCGATGCGGTAACTTTTCGTCAACGTAAAGGCGAGGAATTGCAGGGTGTCTTACACAATCGCAACTACACTAAAGATGGCTCCGTTATCAATTGCGAATGGTACAACTCGGTGCTTCATGATGATGCGGGCAATTTGGTTTCGGTTTTGTCGCTTGTGCTTGATGTAACCGATCGGAAGCTAGTCGAGGAAGAACGTGCCGAATTGCTGGTTCGCGAACGGGATGCTCGTAAACATGCTGAAGAAGCGGATCGTCTAAAAGATGAATTCTTAGCGACACTGTCGCACGAACTGCGAACGCCTTTAACTTCGATACTCGGTTGGGCATCGATGATTCGTAACGGCGAAGTGGAAGGTGCGAGTGCAGCACGTGCCATTGAAACCATTGAAAGAAACGCACGGTCGCAGGCCAGACTGATTGACGATCTTCTGGATGTATCGCGAATCATCACTGGCAACTTGCGTCTCGAGTTGCATCCGTTAAATCTCGCTCCGATTGTTGAAGCTGCAGTTGATGCCCTAAGGCCGACAGCCCACGCAAAAGGGATCCAGCTACGGTTGGAGTTCGCCCGAGCCTCATGCCTCGTAAACGGTGATGCTAACCGTCTGCGTCAAGTCATTTGGAATTTGATGTCGAACGCGATCAAGTTCAATCCCCGCGGTGGGAGTGTATACATCAATCTTGATTGTGTTGATTCTATGGTCCGTCTCACGGTTCGAGACACAGGTGAGGGAATCGCTGCGGAGTTCATTCCTTTCGTTTTCGACCGTTTCAGACAAGCCGAAGGATCAATATCGCGCAAACAGGGCGGTCTCGGTTTAGGACTTGCGGTGGTACGTCACCTTGTCGAATTGCATGGTGGAAATGTGAGTGTGGAGAGTGGTGGTCTGGGACAAGGTTCGATATTCACTGTCGACCTGCCAATGGCCATTGAGCGACGGGATCCGGCGCGCGCAGAAGAAAGAAGAAGAGAAGTCGAGCGCCGTCGCAGCGTGATCGGCGATAAAGTGCGACTCGACGGTATCTATGTTTTGTTAGTTGAAGACGACGACGATTCGAGGAGATTCCTTGGCACAATGTTGAAGCAACATGGCGCCGAAGTGAGTTCCGCGGCGTCTGCTGCTGACGCGTTTAGTTTATTTACTGACAAGTTGCCGAATGTGTTGGTCAGTGACATAGGAATGCCGGAAGAAGATGGTTACGAGTTGATTTCTAAGATACGTGCGTTACCTGTCGAGG
>AR_comb_assmDRAFT_10264344_pt1 | contig 10999 bp, 8 predicted proteins | sample ArasoioldDNA_FD_10543 | JGI IMG/M metagenome (IMG submission 10543) | reverse complement strand
GAAGACCGAAGACCGAAGAGCGAAGAGCGAAGAGCGAAGAGCGAAGACCAATCCCCAAGATCCTCTGCATTACAATCGAATTCGTGCCCGTCCTGCATGACCTGCGCATAACTCTTGAGATGATCAAGTGGGAGCACTCGGTTTTTGCGCTCCCCTTCGCGCTTTGCGGCGCCATGCTCGCTGCCGGAGGTTTTCCGTCATCCCACCAGTTGTTCTGGATCATTGTTGCGATGATCGCTGCGCGTTCCGCTGCCATGGCATTTAACCGCTGGGCTGACGCCGCGATTGATGCCGCCAATCCCCGTACCAGCACGCGGGCTCTACCCGCCGGTCATCTGTCGCAAGCATTCGTTGTGACATTCGTTGTGATTTCGAGTGTGGTCTTCGTCTTGGCCGCAAGCCAGTTGAATCGCCTCACGTTGATGCTGTCTCCGGTCGCACTGGCAGTCTTGCTGCTTTATTCGTACACAAAGCGCGTGACGCGATGGTCGCATCTGGTGTTGGGATTCGCTCTAGGCATCGCGCCAGCGGCTGCCTGGATTGCGGTGCGTGGCTCTCTGGATCCAAGGATTCTGCTGCTCACCGCGGCCGTCACGTTCTGGGTGGGTGGCTTCGATGTTCTTTATGCCTGCCAGGACTATGATTTTGACCGCCAGAGTGGGCTTCACTCTTTGCCGCGTTATTTTGGCATTCGTGGCGCGCTCTGGATCGCGCGTGGATTTCACGTAATCATGGTGGGATTTCTGATCGCCCTCTTGTTTGCTTTTGCCCTGGGAAAGATCGCCGCGTTCGGCGTTCTGGTTGTCGTTGCACTCCTGGTCTACGAGCATTCTCTGGTTAAGTCGGATGATCTCTCGAAGCTCAATGCCGCATTCTTTACGATGAACGGTGTCATCTCTGTGTTGTTCTTCGTGTTCGTGGGTGCTGACCTGCTATTGCGGAAGTAGTCTCCAACTCGTCCTTCCTGAGTCGTGGCATAATCACTGACGCCGAATCGGAGGGTCTGATGCGTTCCCGCATGCTCCGTCTCATTTGCATATTTTCCTTTCTTGTTTCGTCACCGTTTGCGCAACAACCATCGCAATCTCCACCGCCGGCTCCTGGCAGTGCCGCTGATCTTGTGCAGCGTGGCCAGAAATTAAGCCGGGAAGGGAAGCAAGACGAAGCGCTTGCTCTTTACGCCCAGGTGTTCGAAAAGTCCCCGGACTCCTACGAGGCGCACCTGGCGGCGGGAACTGCGCTTGATCTCAAAGGCGACTACGCTCAGGCGCAAGAGCATTTCACGAAAGCGATTGCCGCGGCGAACGAAGAATCCAAGCCGCAAGCCTTGCGTGCGATGGCGTTTTCGTACGCCTTTGCCGGAGATCCGCACAAAGCGGCAGATTTTGAGATGCAAGTGCTGAATCCGCGGCTGGCAAAGGGCGATTCAGTCAGTGCCGCTGAGACGTGCAACGAATTGGCTCGCATCTATCTAGAGCTGGGCGATCCCGATCACGCCTACAAGTGGTACAAGATGGGCTACGACACGGTCTCGCGGAAGACGGATCTGTCAGAGACCGATAAGAACCTCTGGCTGTTCCGCTGGGAAAGTGCGCAGGCCCGAGTTGCAGCTCGCCGCAGCAATGCGGACGAAGCGAAGCGTCATGTCGCCACAGCAAAGATAGCCCTGGACAAGGCGAACAATCCGAACCAGGCGCAGTTCTATCCTTACATCGTGGGCTACGTCGCGTTTTACGCGGGGGACTACAAGACTGCCATCTCCGAGCTGCAGAAAGCCGACCAGCACGACCCGTTCATTCTCGTTCTCTTGGCGCAGGCGTATGAAAAGTCCGGCGATGCCACTCGGGCAAAGGACTACTACCGCAAGGTGCTGGATATCAACTTCCACAATCCAACAAATGCATTTGCCCGCCCGTTGGCCAAGAAGAAGCTGGAAGGTTCATAAAGAACGCGCACGCCGATGATCTTCAGCGTGCGCGAGTTTGATACCGAAACCAGAGTAAGCCCTGCTACCGGTTCACGCGCAGCAACATCATTGTTCCTTTCTCAATCTTCACATTGTTCTTCTCTGAGCTGAGAAGTGATCCCTGGCCTCCGTTTTGGGAGCTGGTTTCAAGCTTTACGTCTGGCATTCCGATTACGCCTTCGGTCTTGCCGGTGATCTCGGGCTGCGAATTTGACTGAGTGGTTGTATCGGGTGCGCTTGCCTGGGGGGCATTCTGCTGCGGCTGAGCTTGCGGAGCGGTCCCACCCATGTTTCCCGCACGTCCGGAGGCAGGTTGCCCGTTGCTGGGACCGGTTGCTGGCATACCGGCCCCAGCCTGATCGTTCGCACCCTGACTGTTGGGGTTATTCGACGGGGGCGCTATCACGGCCTGGATCGACATCGGCAACTGCATCGGGTCGCCCTTCACCACAGCCCGGTCAAAGGCGATGCCGAGCTGAGACTGCTTCTGTTCCTTGTTCCGCGCCTGTGCCTCGGTGACGTGGCCGATGACTTGCGTGTCCTTCGGAACAAGCACCTCGCCACTGTTCGCCTTCATATCCTGCGTCACTTTGGCCATGACTTCGTCTCCAGTCTTGGCTTTCTTCGCATCTACGGTCTTGGCGAGTTGCACCGGAATCACGCTGCCGGGAGCGATCTTGAGTGTGTTCGCGCCCTGGGACTGCGTCGCGGTGGTTTGAGCGGATGGTTGGCCCGGCGCCTCATCAGAGGGCGCTTGTCCAGTTGAGGGCGCTGACTGAGGCGGAGTCTGTTTCGGCGAGGACTGAGGAATGTCCTGGGCAATCGACGTTGCGCAGAGCAATGCACCAAGGATGAGTGCGGCGAAAATGTTCTTCATCATGATCTCCTTCCGTTTCATGGAAGCGCGCGCAATTTAACCTTTTTCTTCGATGCATTTGAACGTCAGGAGGTAGGCGTCGAAGTACAGTCCGCGACAACCGCAAATTGCTCGAAGGCATCGGAATATCATGAATTCAAAGCTCTTCTTCCTTTTCGCTCTCGCCCTGCTACTCGCGACTATCGCATGCACAAACTCGAGTCCCGATCAGATTCGCCAAAAGACCGCGGAGGAAACCGCTGCAATCAAGCGCGATACGAAGGCCGTAGCACAAGGAGTCAAAGAGGGCCTCAGCAGCAAACGGTCCGTTGACTTAAACAAGGCATCGAAGGATGATCTCGCGGCGCTGCCCGGCATAAACTCGCTGAAGGCGGACCGCGTCATCGCGGAGCGTCCGTATGCAAACACCCATCAGCTGGTGACCCGCCGGATCCTCTCGGAAGATGAGTACGCCCAGATTCAGGACCGGGTCGTGATAACCCGCTAGAACACCCGTCAAAGTCGGTTCCCGGAAGCATTCCTGATATCATCGAAGGAAATGGCTGCTTCGCATTCTTTCCAAACAGACGATCCACGGTTGGCGCCAATTTGCGAAAAGGTTCTGGCTGGCGAACGCCTCAATAGCGACGATGCGCTAGCTCTTTACCGGACGGGCGACATTCTTGCCGTCGGATGGATGGCGAATTCCGTCCGCGAGCGCATGCATGGCGACAAGACATATTTCAACGTCAATCGCCACATCAATCCCACGAATGTGTGCGTTGCCGCCTGCCGCCTCTGTGCGTTTGGTCGCAAGAAAGACGCACCCGGCGCTTACACGATGGCGCTCGAAGAGGCGTTTGAAACTGCGGCTTCAGGATACTCGGAAGCAGTCACTGAATTTCACATCGTGGGCGGCCTTCACCCGGATTTGCCGTTTCAGTACTTTCTCGATCTGTGTTCCGGATTGAAGCAGCGATTCCCACAGGTTCACCTCAAAGCCTTCACCATGGTGGAAGTCGCGTACCTCGCGCGGCGAGCCAAGCTCTCGATCCTCGAAACCCTGGAGCAGTTGAAGGCCTCAGGCGTCGACTCGCTTCCGGGCGGAGGCGCGGAAATTTTTGCCGACCGTGTGCGCCACATTATTTGCGATCACAAGATTGACGGCGACCAATGGCTCGAAACCGCAAAGCTTGCCCACCAGATTGGGCTCAAGTCGAACGCGACTATGCTGTACGGCCATGTCGAGAATGATGAGGACCGCGTAGACCACTTACTCAAACTGCGCGACCTACAGGACGAGACCGGCGGATTCCAGACTTTCATCCCGCTGGCGTTTCATCCCGACAATACTCCCCTGCAGCATCTGCCGAAGACGACCGGCATGCTCGATATCAAGCAGATCGCGGTGAGCCGCCTTGTGCTTGACAATTTCCCGCACATCAAGTCGTATTGGCAGATGATGACCGCTAAGATCGCACAGATCTCTCTGCGGTTCGGCGCCGACGACATGGACGGCACGGTAATCGAAGAAAAGATTTATCACGATGCGGGTGCGACCACGCCCCAAGGCATGCGCCGCGAGGAATTGGAACGCTTGATCCGTGCCGCTGGGCGCGAACCCATCGAGCGCGACACGCTCTACCGTCCCGTTACGCGCACTGAAACCTCCGTCACGGTTGCTGTATAGTCTCAAGTTCCTTCCCAGGCGAAAGCCAGAGGGTGAAATGAGACTCGTTACAGGCCGCAGTCTGTTCCTCACACTTTTCCTTTCATTCATCACGTTGTCCTCAGTTGCCGCACAGGACTTCCCACTGACCTTTGGCACCCACGAGACACTGCAATCGAAGACTCTCGGTGAGAAGCGAGACATTCTGATCTCAGCTCCGGCTCACCCGGCGCCCGGCATGCCGCTGCTAATCCTGCTCGATGGCGAGTGGAACCTTCGAAACGTTTCTGCAGCCGTGGGCCACCTCGCCGCCAACAATCGCCTGCCACCGATGGTCGTCGCGGGTGTGGTCAATACCGATCGCGGCCGGGACCTGATGCCGACGTTTGACGGCGACAAATTCTCCGACGGGCCCTCCGACCGATTTCTCTCCTTCCTCGCTGACGAACTAATCCCCAAAGTCGCAGCGGAGTATCCGATCGGCAAGTACCACGTTCTTGCCGGACATTCCAACGCCGGAATGTTCTCCCTCTATGCGTTTATCCGCCGGCCCGACGTTTTTCAAGCCAACATCGCTCTGAGCCCAAGCTATGGCCTCGACGATCGCTTCGTGGCGCAGTTAGCCAAGGCACTCGCAAAGCCAGCGGCGGGTTCCCGCTTCGTCTTCATAGGCGCCGGAGGCGATGAGGAAGCTGACATCTCCGTCGGCGCATTGCGTTTTGCTAAAGCGTTTGAAGGAGCTCCGAGCGCCGACATCGAATTCCACTACGAATCGTTCCCCGGAGAAACACACGGTTCTGTTGGCTATCGAGCCTTCTATCGCGCGCTGGAGTCTCTTGGACAGGCCGATGCCGCTGTACACGCAGGTCCGGCGCGTTACCTGAGCGAAGCTCAGCGACGCCGTCATGCCTGGATTCGCCGCTTCGGTTCCAGTTTCAGCAACGACCCGCTGCCGCTGCTCTCGATGGCCAGACCAATGCTCGACGAACTCACCGCCGGCAACAAAGCAAACCTCAGCACTTTCTGGGATCGGCTCCGCGCCGAGCATGCCGATGATTTTCGTTTCGATGCCGTTGAGCGCCAAAACTTGTTGCAGGCTCTGGAGGCGCAGGGACGAAAGGACGACGCAGCACGTCTTCGGTCACTTCCAGGTTTCGAAGCTCACGGTTTGATGGGGAATAACTATGGTTCAGGAGTCGATCTCAAAAAAGGACTCGTCGCTTATCTTCCTCTGGAAGGCTCTGCCGCCGATCTCTGTCACCCAGACGCAAAGGTGAATGTTCGCGGAGCCATGACCGCTCCTGATCGTAACGGCCGCGAGGGCATGGCGTATCGGTTCAACGGACAAGGTGCACTCATCGAACTCCCAGGAAATCCCGATCTCAGCACCGCTGGTTCGATCAGCGTCAGCGCCTGGATTCGCCCGCACAGTCCCGCGGCCTATACCGCATGGGTGTCGCAAGTCCGGTCCGATTGGGGTTCTCAATGGCGCCTTGGATTTGGCCCGAATCCAGCGACGCAGTGGGGCGCAACAACGCTAGCGGCTCGGTGGACGGATTACTGGGTTGAAGAGCACGGATTGCCCCTCGATCGCTGGGTACACACTGCCGCAGTCTTCGACCAGACCTTGGGAGAGTTGCACATTTACATGGACGGCAAAGAAGTGCAGACATTTACTGGACTCGCTCCCTGGTGCGCCAGCAAAGGCCCATTGCTCATCGGAGCGCAGCGTGACGACGGAGTCTTTTTCAACGGCGATGTTAGCGATGTACATGTCTACCGTCGTGCGTTAAACGGCGCTGAGGTAACGGCTCTCAGCAAGGTGGAATCGTCGGGCCAACCGAAAATGCAATGCAGTTCGGCGGGTCAGTAGTAACTGACCCTCATCATTGTGTTGGCGCGGAAGTAAGTTTGTGGAGTTCATCTGGCGAGCTATTCAGAAGGCTCCGCAAGACTGCCACCTCGGCCGCGATCCCCGTGTGCAGCGACGGATCCACAACTGGCGCGAACAACGGGGAATGGTTTGACGGTAGAGGCACTCCTGATGCCTTCGACTCGCTCAGTTTCTGCGCGTCGGCTCCTCCGAGGGTGAAGTAGAAGCCAGGCACTCCCTGAGCGACGAAGTATGAAAAATCCTCTGAGGCAGTGATCGGTTCAGCAATCACGACATTTTCCTTGCCAATCGCGGCCTCCAGCGGAGTGCGGAGATGCTCAGCCAGTGCCGGGTTGTTGTACACCGAGTCAGTATGTTCGTAGCGCTCCACCAAAGGTTCACGCGGCACCCCTCCTGCGGTACTTTCCGCTTTGGCAATGCGTTCGATCGACGCCAGAATCTGCTTGCGCACGTCCTGCTTGAATGTGCGCACCGTGAGCGCCATCTCTGCCTGATCGGGAATAATGTTGTTCTTGGTACCTGCACGGATGTACCCGACGGTGACCACCGCCATTTCGCCCGGCTTGACCTCGCGCGAGACAATGGTCTGCAGCGACAGAATCGTTCGAGCCGCAATCACAATCGGATCAACCGATTTATGCGGCATTGAGCCATGGGCTCCCTTGCCATAAATCGTGATGCGGATGGAGTCAGCATTCGTATCGTATGTTCCCGGGACAATGGCAACCACTCCCGCGGCCTGATCGTTTCCCACATGCAAGGCCATCGCCACATCCGGCTTCGGGAAACGCGTGAACAAGCCGTCCTTGAGCATGTGCTCGGCCCCGCTGATTGTCTCCTCGGCAGGCTGTCCAATCAAAATCAGGGTCCCATGCCACGTGTTCTTGCTGCGCGCCATGATCTCGGCCGCGCCCAACAGGGAAGCTATGTGGATGTCGTGCCCGCAAGCGTGCATCACTGGGACGTCATGGCCTGCATCATCATTCATGTGGACCTTGCTGGCGTACGAGAGACCGGTCTTCTCCTCGACGGGGAGCGCATCGAGCTCAGTGCGCAGCATGATGACCGGCCCCGAGCCATTCTTCATAATCGCGACTACACCTGTTCCACCCACATGTTCCGTGACTTCATATCCGGCACTTCGCAAGCGATCCGCCAGTTTCACGGCAGTCTGGGTTTCGTGGCCCGATAACTCCGGATGTTCGTGCAGATCGAGATAGAACGAGTGTGCGTCCGGGTAGATGTTCTCAACTTCTTTCATGCTGGAAGACTGGGCGAAAACTGAAGTGGCGATGATTACAGTCATCGAAACCTTGGCAAGGGTCATGGCCCGCGATCATAAACGCCAAAGCTAATAGGCTGCAAACCTGTCAAAGTTGACGGATTTCTGCAGCCTATTCCCTAACTAAAATGATGTCCTTTTGCGGTTCGAATTCTCCATTTGCCTTTCTTGCACCGGGTGTACAATCGGCCTTAGAAAGCACTTGGTTGCGCGAACTTCGTACTGCAAGGCCGAGGCGCTCATGAACGTTCACGTTATTTATCGGCTTCACAAAAATCCCACCGTAGAAAAAGACGTCCAGCACCAAATCGAAAAACTGCAAAAAAGGCTGCAGGTGTTCCGCCCGGACTTGGTCCATCTAAGGGCAGTTGTGGAGGAAGTTTCGGCCCGCGAAGGGACCAGCGTCTCGCTGAACCTTCGCCTGCCCTCTGGCCAAATGGCGGTACAGACGAAGGCTCCCACACCTTCGACCGCCGTGAAGAACGCATTCGAGGATTTGCTCCAGCAGGTCAGCAAGCACAAGGATTTATTGCGCTCGTCACACAAGTGGCAGCGCGATCGCCGTGGAAATAGCTCGCGTCGAGCCACACCGGTGCGCGAGGTTCCTTTCGAGCAAACGCTGGCGGCAGTGTTCCCGCCGACCATTTCGGCTGATGATGTTCGTTCGTACGTGAACATCAATCTCGCCAGGCTCGACCGATTTGTAGAACGCGAGATCTACTTCCGTGAAGCTCAGGAGAGCCTCGCTCCCGATTCCGTCTCGAAAGAAGAAGTCATCGACGAGGCCATTGCTGCCGCGCTCACTGAAGGCCAGGAAAAGCCGGAAAGACTCGCGCTCGAGCCGTGGCTGTACAAGCAAGCCCTACGCGCATTAGACGAACTCTCTCGTGCCGATGAGAGCAACGGCAACGCGGTCCACCTCGAAGAATCCGCGAGACGGCGCAATGTCAAGGGCAGCGATGAGCCCGAATTGCAATTTCACCAGCCTGACGAATCCATCACGGGTGAGAGTGTCATCCCCGATTCCCGTGTGGCCACGCCGGAGCAGATCATGGCTTCCGATGAGTTGTTGCGGCTGATCGCCGCCGCCCTGCGCGATCTGGGTTCTGAACCGCGCGAAGCGTTCATCCTGCACGCCATAGAGGGCTTTAGCGTCGAAGAGATTATGGCCATTACTGGCCACCCAGCGGAGCGGGTTCTTTCTTTTGTTTCCGCCGCGCGCGACCACTTACGCAAAGCGCCGGGACTGGCCATGCAATTCCAAGGCCGGTTCGCTCCGACTGGCGCCGCTTAATATCCAAATCCATCTTTGGGGAGATGATCCATGAGTATTACTCGCGAACAAATCCGTGAATTGGCTGAATTTCAAGATAAGAAGTCCTCTGCTGTCAGCTTTTACTTCCAACCGTCCACGCCACGCAATAAGGCGCACAAGGAAGACACGATCCTTATCAAGGACCTGGCGCGAGAGGCGATGCGCACGCTGGAAGGGAAGGGAAAGGAGAGCGTCCGCGCCGACATTGAACGCGTTGTGCGGTTGTCGGGCGATTTACGCAGCAATGGAACTCACGGCAAGGCCGTATTCGCCTGTTCTGCTCACAAGATTTGGCAGGAATATGAACTTCCGGCAATTCTCGGCACTACGCAGCTGGTTATCGATCGCCACTTCCATCTCAAACCGTTAGCTCGGTTGTTGGGTGCGTCTCCATTGCTTGGCGTTGTGCTGGTCGATAGGCATCGCGCCCGCATTTTCGACCTTCGCCTCGGCGAGTTGACCGAACGTCAGGACCTCTTTCATCCCTTGTCTCGCCGCGGCCGCGGTGACGGCTTTGCCGGGTACGAAGGAGGCCACGCGCAACGACGGGTTGAGGATGAGGCCCGCCAGCATTTCAAGAATGTGGCCGAGACTCTCAAATCGCTGCTGGACAAAGGTGTGTTTGAAAAGTGGATTCTTGCCTGTCAGGATTCGCAGCTCTCGTTGTTTGAATCGCAACTGCATCCCTACGTCACCCAGGCGTTGATCGGGCGGTTTCACGCAGACCTCGCGCACGCAACCCGCGACGAGCTTCGTACCCATGCTCAAAACGTTCTCGAGCACTGGCAGAACGGGCGCCGGCGCGACTTGATCCATCAGGTGGTCAGTGAGGCGCGCAGTCACGGTCGGGGCGTGACGGGATTGCGCCGCGTGTTGCGTTCCCTGGAACTCGGAGAGGTGCAAACACTTCTGATCAGCGAGAGCCTGCAGGCACATGCTGTGGAATGCTCAGGATGCGGGCACATTGATGCTCATGTCATCAGCTACTGTCCGGCGTGTGGCAGGGCCACTCAGGACGTGGTCGATGTCGGCGAGGCGATTCTGCCTTGGGTGGTGCGCCGCGACATCGAGACGTTCTATGTGAAGGACGATCCGGAATTCGACAAGGTCGGCAATATCGCAGCCTTGCTGCGCTTCCGTGCTGAGAAAGTGCAACCCATCAGCGCATCGACCGCAGAGCGTTTGCGGAAAGAGGGCGCGGAATATCCAGGTCGTTTGCGCCGCTACGCCAGCCGATAGACAAAGAAACCTGCAATCAAGACAGTCCCGCTCCCAAGCGGGGCTGTCTTTTTTGCGACACACGGATCGGCCATGAATCGCCCGTGAACGGCACCGCAACATCGTGATATTCTTCCGCGTTCTGTTCTTGACTTCGAAAGTGCTGAAAGGGGAAATCGGTGACTTTTTCGCGACGCGATTTCGTGAAGACTTCTGTTTTCGGAGCCGTGGCTGCCGGAGTTGGAGTGCCTGAGAGCCCAGATGCACTTGCCGCACCGAGCGACCAGGGGCATGCGTCACAAAGCGACTCTTCCAAACGACCGATCATTATCTCCGCAAACAATGGCTATGCCTACGTCGAGGCCGCTTATGCTTTCTTAAAGAGTGGAGGCGACACGCTCGACGCCGCCATCCGGGTCGTCATGGGCCCAGAAAATGATCCCAACGACGATTCCGTCGGTCTCGGAGGGTTGCCTAATGAGGAAGGTGTCGTGGAACTCGACGCCTGCTGTATGCACGGTCCTACACGTCGCGCAGGATCGGTGGGCGGTGTGCGCAATATCAAGAACGTTTCAATGGTTGCCCAGGCTGTCATGCAGCATACGGGGCACGTCATGCTTGTCGGGGAAGGGGCTGAGCGGTTTGCGGTGGCTCGCGGCTTTCCACGAGAGAACCTTCTCACGGAGCGCTCCCGCAAGGTTTGGATGTTGTGGAAAGAGACCAACTCGGATCGCGACTGGTGGGGCCCCGGTTTAGCCGATCCACATTGGCAGCCTCCCACCGCAAGACCTCAAGCCAC
>AR_comb_assmDRAFT_10113887_pt1 | contig 10999 bp, 7 predicted proteins | sample ArasoioldDNA_FD_10543 | JGI IMG/M metagenome (IMG submission 10543) | reverse complement strand
GAGTGCAGATGGAATTGGTCACGCCCACAGGTGCTGCGATTGCGCGAACGCTGGCCGCCCGCTTCGCGAGTTTTCCTGAGCTGAAGATTGAGAAGTCCGCCTACGGGGCCGGATCGCGAGATCTTCCTGGAAATCCGAATGTGTTGCGGATCGTCATCGGTGAAGCCGTGTCGATTCTTGCCGCGAAGACAAACTCAGAAACACTCTCCGTGCTGGAAGCGAACGTCGACGATCTCAATCCGCAAGTATTCGGTTACGTAATGGACCGGTTGCTGGAGGATGGTGCGCTCGACGTCTTCGGCATGCCGGTGCAGATGAAGAAGAACCGTCCGGGGACGCTGCTGACCGTGCTGTGCAAGCCGGAGGACGCGGCCAAGCTGACGCAATTGATTTTTGCCGAGACGACCACCTTGGGCGTTCGACGCCGCGATGAAGTGCGGCATACGTTGGCTCGGCGGTGGGAGAGCGTCCGCACCGAGTGGGGCGAAGTCCGCATCAAGATCGCAAGCATGAATGGCACCGTCACGAATTACGCGCCCGAGTATGAAGACTGCCGAAAGATCGCGGCCGAGCATCATGTGCCTTTGAAGACCGTGATGCAGGAAGCAGCGCGAGCATACACCGGAAAGGCCGAAAGGCATTAACCACTAAGGACACGAAGTCTCCCGAAGGAAAGCCTTAGTGTACCTTCGTGGTTCGAAGAATTTATGACACGCAAGTTCTACATTACGACTCCGATTTACTACGTGAACGCCCGCCCGCACATCGGGCACGCCTATACGACCATCGCCTGCGACACCATTGCGCGCCGGCATCGCATGTTGGGCGATGACACTTTCTTCCTCACAGGCACCGACGAGCACGGACAGAAAATTGAGCGCGCAGCACAGGAGGCCAAGAAGTCTCCGCAGCAGTATGCCGATGAAATCTCCGGAGAATTCCGTGCACTGTGGAAGCGGATGGGGATTTCCAACGATGACTTCATCCGTACGACCGAAGAACGGCACAAGAAACGCTTGCAGGAACTTTTCCGACGCATTCGCGACAACGGTTATATCTACAAGGGCACGTACACAGGACAATACTGTGTCTCGGACGAGCTCTACGTCGATGGCGCACAGCCGGGTGATCCTTGCCCAATCTGCGGACGCATCACCGAAACCGTCCAGGAAGAAAACTACTTCTTCAAGCTCTCGGCATTCCAGGACAAACTGCTCGAACTTTACGCGAATCCTGACTTCATTCGGCCTGAGACACGACGCAATGAAGTGATTTCATTCGTCCGGTCAGGGCTTCGCGATCAATCGATCAGCCGTTCGACCTTCTCGTGGGGCGTCCCTGTTCCTGACGATCCGAAACACGTGATTTACGTCTGGTTCGACGCCCTCGCGAATTACATCACCGCGATTGGCTATGGCTCGACCCATGAAGGGGCACAACAGGCATTCAAGAAGTATTGGCCCGCCGATGTTCACATGATCGGCAAGGAAATTGTCCGATTCCATTGTGTGTACTGGCCGGCATTTCTGCTGGCGGCCGGATTGCCGCTGCCCAAAGCGATCGTCGCGCACGGATGGCTGCTGTTTGAAGAGAGCAAGATGTCGAAGTCGCGCGGCAATATCGTGCGCACGGAAACGATTCTTGATGTTCTTGGCGCCGATGCGTTGCGCTATTTCCTGTTGCGCGAAGTCGTATTTGGGCAGGACGGGTCGTTTTCGTTCGATGCTCTCGTCCAACGCTACAATTCGGACCTTGCGAATGGAATCGGGAATCTCGCCAGCCGCACCTTGACGATGATTAACCGGTACTTCAAGGGAGAGGTTCCGTATCCCTCGCCAGCGGCATCGAAGAGTTCTGCGGATGATGCCGTGGCGGAAACGGCGCGCAAGGCGATCCGCGAGTTCTCTGCCCTGTTCGATCAGTTTCAATTCTCACGCGCCCTCGAAGCCACGTGGAATCTGGTTGCGACCGTCGACAAGTACATCGTCGAGAATGAGCCCTGGTCACTGGGCGAGAAGCAGGACGACGGAAGCCGGGCGCGACTTGCGACTGTTCTGTACACCTCGGCCGAGGCTCTGCGCATTGCAACGGCGCTGGCGCATCCGGTGATTCCCGACGCAACTGCGAAGATCTGGAGTCAGATGGGGCTGGGAGATATCAAGAAACTCGCGTTAGCAGACCTGTCGTGGGGACAGCTGCCGCTCGGAACGAAGCTGGGCGAGGTGAGTCCGGTGTTTCCGCGCGCCGACAAGAGCGCGATTGAAAGGATGCAGAAGATGGAAGAGCAAGGAAGAGGTCCAGCAGTGGAAGAGGCCAAAGCCCCGGAGGCACCTGCGCCGGTCAAAGCTCCACCCGCTGTAGCCGTGCCTGGAGCGCCGTCAGTCGATGGAGGAGGCAAGATCACGATCGACGATTTCGCCAAAATCGAACTTCGTGTGGGATTGGTAAAAGTTGCCGAGCGGGTTCCAAAGTCGGACAAGCTGTTGCGGCTGGAAGTTGATATCGGAACGGAAGTCCGGCAAGTTCTGGCTGGCATTGCAGAAGCCTACGCCCCGGAAACTCTGGTAGGCCGCAAAGTAGTAATCGTCGCAAATCTCGCTCCAAGAAAGATGCGCGGGTTGGAATCGAATGGAATGATCGTCGCCGCGTCGCTGGAAGGCGGGCAGCCAGTGCTGGCAAGCTTTCTGGAGGACGTGCCGGTTGGGGCGCGACTCAAGTAGGAAGGCCTCGCTCCGCTCGGCGGACAGTCGAGGCGGCCGTCCCCACATGGAACTGATTTGCTAACGACCAACGACTAGTGACGAACGACTACCCATGTTCGTAGATTCTCACGCACATCTCGATGGCAAGCAATTCGACTCGGACCGCGAGCAGGTAATCGCGCGCGCGCGGGAAACTGGTGTCACGACGATGGTCGCCATCGGGAACGGGGATGGTCCGCCTGAGTTCGATGCTGGAGTTCGACTCGCCGACCAGTATCCGTTTCTGTATGCAACGATTGGTATCCATCCACACGAGGCACGGCTGGCTTCCGACCAAGCTTACGCCGAGATGGAACGGTTAGCGCAGAATCCGAAGGTCATTGCATGGGGGGAGATCGGCCTCGATTACTATTACGATCATTCGCCGCGAGACACCCAGAAAGAGGTTTTCATTCGCCAGATGGAGTTGGCCGCGGCCGCCAAGCTGCCCATCGTGATTCACTGCCGGCCTTCGGACAACAGTGAGAATGCGTGGGACGACTGCCTTGGGCTAATTCAGGAGCAGTGGGCGCCCAAGGGGATCGGAGGCGTCCTGCACTGCTTTACCGGAAATTGGCCTCAGGCCAAGCGGGCGCTCGACATGGGGTTCATGATTTCGTTCGCGGGAAACGTGACCTTCCCCAAGGCGCAGCAGATTCGTGACGCGGCGCTCGAAGTCCCTCTCGATCGCATGTTCATCGAGACGGACTGCCCGTATCTCGCGCCCATTCCGCATCGAGGCAAGCGCAATGAGCCCGCCTACGTGAAAGAAACAGCGCGCAAGATCGGGGAACTCCGGGGCCTCTCGATGGACGAGGTGGGGGAGCAGACATCGCGGAATTTCTACAAATTTTTCAAAATCTCTGAAATCACTGAAAGCAAAGTTCCGCCCCGCTAGCCGCCTACTTCTGTTAACCTCTGGTTACGATTCCTTTGTTTCAGAAAGATTAGAAATTCATGCCCGACAATAGTTTTGACGTCGTCAGCAAGGTCGACATGCAGGAAGTGTCCAACGCCATCCAGCAGGCGTTGAAGGAGATTCACACGCGCTTCGACCTGAAGGATTCGAAGTCGAACATCGAGCAGGAGAAAGATGCTCTTGTTCTGCACTCGGCGGATGAGTACAAGTTGAAGGCAGTCAACGACATCCTGCAGCAGAAATTGGTAAAGCGCGGCGTCTCGCTCAAGTCTCTAACCTACGGAGCGGTGGAACCGGCGGCGGGCGGGACGTCTAAGCGACGGATCACGATGCAACAAGGGATCGCCATAGAAAAGGCCCGTGAGATCGTCAAGCTAGTGAAGGATTCGAAGAAGAAAGCCCAGGCATCGATACAAGGGGACCTGGTGCGGATCAGCGGTAAGGACCGCGACACCCTGCAGGAAGTGATCCAGTTGTTGCGGGGACACGATTTCGGGATTGATTTGCAGTTTATAAATTACAGAACGAATTGATGATTCACCACGGAGACACAGAGACACAGAGAAATAACAAGCAAATTCTCCGTGACTCCGTGTCTCCGTGGTAAAGAAGCAAGAACATTTTGAGCGCGCCAGCGACCATTAACGGGAAAGAAGTCTTCGATCTGCTGCGGGACGATCTTGTCGCACTTGAGGCCGAGTTTGGTCGCGACACCGTTTCCAACGTAGGTGCGATCACCGAGATCGGGGAATACCTGCGCGCCGGAGGCGGCAAGCGAATTCGTCCGGCACTGCTGCTGCTGTCGGCCAAACTCCTCAACTATGAGGGCCGTGGTGCTGTTCGACTGGGCGCCGTCGTTGAGATCATCCACACGGCCACGCTGGTACACGACGACATCATTGACGAGGCCAAGACGCGGCGCGGCCGTCCCGCGGCAAATACGCAGTGGGGAAATTCCAAGTGCGTGCTGGCCGGCGATTGGCTCTACATGCAGGCGTTCAAGATCGCCGTGCAGGAACGCAACTTCCGCATCCTCGATACCCTGATCGAACTCACTCAGCAGATGGTCGAGGGGGAGCTGCTCCAGATTGAGAAGCTGGGCAAGCTGATCACGCTTGACGAGCACTTCGATCTCATCTTCCGCAAGACAGCCTGTCTTTTCTCCGTATGCATGCGACTGGGAGGAATCCTCGCAGGCGCGACGGCAGAGCAGGAATCGGCACTCGGCAAGTATGGCCACGATCTGGGAATGGCGTTTCAAATCGTAGACGACGTGCTGGATTTAACCGCTTCTGAGGAAGTCTTGGGCAAGCCGGTGGCAAGCGATCTGCGTGAAGGCAAGGTGACGATGGCCGTGATCCACGCCCTTGACCGTTGCACTGACGAAGAACGCGGCAAGATCGAAACCATTCTCAGGGATCGGCAGTTCAATGGCGTGACTCACTCGGATATTCTCGCAATCCTCCACCGCTACGGATCGCTCGAGGCCGCTACGGCGCGCGCGGTGCAATATGCCGATTCGGCCCGAAAATCGATCTGTTTCTTCCCGGATTCCGAGATCAAGCGGGCTTTGCTGTGGGCCCCGGAGTTTGTGGTAGCGCGAGAAAAGTGAGAACGCAGGGGTCAGGGGCCAGTGGTCGGTGGTCAGTACGCTCTCTGCTCAATTCCAGCCGCCAAAATGGTCGATTCCCTTCGTCCGATCGTGTGACCAAGGACACAGAACAGCCCAAATCCAACTCTTGATTCCCATCACCTCGAAGGGTGACGGATGCCACTGCAAATTTGAGACGACCAGCCTCAGAATGCAGCCAGTTGATGGGGGTGTCCGCCAGAACCGCGGAAGGCTAACGAGACGCACTGGCATGCGAGTGGGGCACAGAAGTGACCTCACCTCTCCCCTTGGCGCTTGAGAAAGGCAGGTCGCCGGGGTCCTGTCCGCAGCGGACGAGACCGTCAACCCTCAAGACGGCGGCTTCAGTCGAAGCCTAGACGAAAGGCGCCAGGCGTTTCGACGCGCCGGCCCGGACAGGGCCGGAAAGGACTTCGAGTGCAGGCCGCTGTCTTGCTCACCCTGTCGAGGAAAGTCCACCTGAGAGACTCGCTCCTCGTACAATAAGGCCGGACGGATTCCATCGGATCCGCCCGGCTTTGTTTATACTGATTCCTTTCGTGGTCCGCCGAATCAAAGCCACTGATCCATTCGTATGAACCATCTCCTGGCGACACTGGGGCATCATGGGTATTCTCTGACTTTCGCCGTGCTGTTGGCGGAAACTGTCGGCCTGCCATTCCCTGCCTCAATCGCCCTGGTTGCAGCCGGGGCGGCGATTGCGTCTCACACGCTTTCGGCCACGGGCGTCGCGCTTGCGGCGATGGCAGGTCTGATCCTGGGCGATATCTGGCAATTCTGGCTCGGCCGATACACAGGATGGGCCCTGCTGGGGTTCCTCTGCCGGCTCTCGATGAACCCGGAGACCTGCATGCTGCGTTCCGCCGAATCGTTTTATAAACGTGGCAAGACCACCCTGATAGTTGCCAAGTTCATTCCTGGCGTGAACACCATGGCCGCGCCTCTGGCGGGGAGCATGAAGATGCCCTTCTTGCAGTTCCTGCGCCTCGACCTCGCAGGAGCCTCGCTCTATATCCTCACGTATGTGCTCCTCGGCTATATCTCGCGTGACTTTCTGGCTGCGACGCTGAACAGCATTTATGCCGCCTCGCGCGTAATGGAGTGGACGATCATCGGGGCTCTGATCGTATACGTCGTGTATCGCATCATGCAGTACCAGAAGTATCGAGAGTATGACTTCGTGCCCCGTGTCCACGCGGAAGAACTTGCTGCGCGTCTCGCGGCTGGCGAGGGTGACCAGCTCCAGATCGTCGATGTCCGCAGCCACGGTTATTACGACGTCGGTGCGGAAAGGATTGTTGGCTCAATTCGCATCGAACCCAACAACCTGGAGGAAGAGCTCAAGAACCTGCCGAAAGACAAGGACATTTATCTCTACTGTACTTGAGCACGCGAAGCCACGAGCGCCCGGGTGGCGCACCTACTGCTCGATAGAGGGTTCAACACGTTCGTGATTGTTGGCGGCGTGGCTGCATGGCGCAAAGCCGGCGGACATTTCGAGTCTGTGCCCAAGAATGATCTAGTCAAGCTGCCTACGTTTGGTTAACCAGTCTGCTTCATCGGAGTTATCGGCTCCGGTTGAGAAGGATCACCAGTTTACCCGCATCGGTGCTGCTGTCCGTGCCTGCAAGCGCGACGTCCGGACGACCATCCTTGTTGAAGTCGGCCACGACCGCACGTCCGCCGGGAGCGCCAGCAAAAAGTGGTCCTGGCTGGAAGGTACCATCGCCATTCCCTAACAGTACCGACACATTGTCGCTGAACACGTCGGGAGCAACCAGATCGAGAAACCCATCCTTATTGAAGTCACCGACCGCCAGCGACTGGACTGCCGAGAACAGAGCGGCTTCGCCCTCGTCAAAAAATCCTGCTGATTGATAGCTACCGTTGCCTTCCCCAAGCAATATTTCAATCACGCCACCTTCCTCCACCGCGAAATCCGCCAGGTTATCGTGATTAAAATCTCCCACGGTGAACGTGAACACGAAGAATGAACTGGTCACGGTCTTCGCCGGCGCGAAACTTCCCTTTCCGTCGCCGAGCAGCACCGAAACGCTGTCGTTGGAACCGCTGATTGAATAAGCAATGTCGGCGTTCCCGTCGCCATCAAAATCGCCGGTCAGCACCTGGAGTGCGAAATCAATATCAGGACCAACTTTCACCGGGGCTGAGAAACCGCCTTTGCCGTCTCCAAATAGCACTGAAATTCCGGCGACACCGACATTCGTACCGAAATCAGACACCACGACGTCTTCATTGCCGTCGCCATTGAAATCCGCAGCCGCGACGAAATCGGGGAAGTCTCCAGCAGGAAAGTTCACCGCGGGCTGAAAGCTGCCACTTCCCTTGTTCAATACCAGCGAGATGCTGCCAGGATCATCGGGATACTTGCCAAAATTCGCCGCGACGATGTCGGGAAGCCCGTCATTGTTGAAGTCAGCAGTCGCCAGTGACAGAGGATCCGTGCCCACCTTGAGTGCCAGTTGTTGGGAAAACCTTGCTCCAGTCTGACCGAAGAACACGGAAACCGTATTCCCGTCTTGCGAATTTCCCGCATTTACCGTCGCAAGGTCGGTAATGCCGTCGCGGTTGAAATCAGCACTCACGACTTGCACCGGACCTGCGCTGTCGGCAATCGTGGAGACGTCCAGGAACTTACCGCCGCCCTTCCCCAGCACGACGGAGATGGTGTGCCCATCTAGGTTCGAGGTGACAAAATCACTTTTGCCGTCGCGGTTGAAGTCTCCCCCAAGAACCGCAACTGGCGTACGTCCCACCGAAAGATTCACCGGCTTGCTGAAGCCACCCTTGCCATCTCCAGTTAGCAAGGCGATCGAGGAAGTGTTGTTGTTGGCCACCAGGAGATCCAGATTCCCGTCAGCGTTCAGATCCGCCAGGCTGACGTACGACGGAAAGAAGCCCTGGACCGGAGTTCCGCCGGACCCCACGGTGAACGCTACGGCATTCTGAAACGATCCATTTCCGTTCCCGAGCAGGAGCGAAACCTGGTCCGTCAATGAATTAGTGACCACGACGTCCGGCTTGTTGTCTTTGTTCACGTCCGCGATCGCCACTCCGATCGGGCCTTTCGCCACGGGCAGGTTCACGGCTGGCTGGAAAGTTCCATTACCCAGTCCCAACAGAATGGATACTGTATTTCCGTTTGGACCCGAATTGCCTCCGCTCTGGTTGGAGTTGGCTACGGCCAAGTCCAGACGTGAGTCGTGATTGAAATCTCCGACCGCGATGCCGAGCGGCCCGCGTCCGACAGTCAAAGTCGATTTCAGACTCAAGTTTCCTCGGCCGTCGCCCACGAAGATGGAAACCGTATTCGTCTTGAAATTCGCCGCCGCAATGTCGGTCTTGCCGTCTCGATTGAAATCGGCAGCGACCAGCGCTTCCGGCTGCGACAAATCCTGGATCGTCTTCGGAGCGCCCAGATTTCCTGCCCCGTCCCCCAATAAGATTGAAACGCCTGACAAGGTTGCGACAGCAACATCGAGCTTGTGGTCTCCATTGAAATCTGCGACGACGGCGGCCATGGTGCCGACCCCTCCGCTCGCAAATGATCGTTCCGGCTGAAACGTGCCGTCGCTGTTGCCTAACAGAACACTGACCAATTGAAAATTCAGAGTCGCATTGGGAATGACGAGATCGGCAATGCCGTCACCATTCAGATCGCCGCTAGCGAACAACTTGGGAGCGTCGCCGGCTACAAAGTCGCGATGCGCCGCGAACGAGACCGCACTCTGAGCTGCGATCGGAAGGCTGACAATAATCAGGAAGCCGCAGAGAACAGCTATGACAGCCCTTTTCAGCATGTCTGCTTCGAGCATTTGCATTTGCCTCTATCGTTTTAGTTTCACCGTCGGCGAAGGCAGACTATACAGGCGGGACAGCGCAGGTATGTCAAAGGGATGTCAATTTCAGCAGTTAAGCTCCGAACTGCCGCAGGTGATGGTCCATATGCTTGTACATGCCCCGCGCCCACTCAGCGGGCGTGAGCGACCCGAAGAACGGATGCGGATGGCGCGTGCACTTTGCCTCCCCACCAGCGTAGAACTCTCGAACACAGTTCTTTAAACGTTGCTGCTCGAGTGAAAAATCCCGCTGATCGCTGATGACCAGCGTCTTGTCCGTCGGACTGCTTCGCGAGAACGGCTTCTCGTTCGTGTAAATCGGCTTCACCAACGGACCCAGAATCCAGCCAAACCAGACCCGTGGCAGATTCACCTTCCCCGAGGCCATGTCGAACACGCCCGAACAGTGCGCCATCATCTGGGCAACGTCCATCTTTCCCCACTGGCGTTCGGTTGCCGGCGTAAGCCGATCAATGCGTCCGCAGACTTCCTCGACGGCATCCTTTTCGAAGAGATTTTTCACTTCTCCCCCGGAAGATTCCGAAATAATAGCAGGAGTGTACAATTGCTCGGCTTTGCCATGGCTCCCGTCCCCCCACCAGGCTCTCCGGATCAGTTCACCACCCTGGGTTCTTCCCCAAGCAGAATGCGAGTGGTGCTGTTCCTTTTAGGCGTGTCGGTCCTGTTCTGCTACATCGACCGCAGTAATCTCTCGATTGCGGCGGAGATGATTAAAGGCGAACTGAAGATCTCCGACTTTCAGTTGGGTGCGCTGCTTTCCGTATTTTTCTATGTCTACGCCTCGCTCCAGCTTCCTGCCGGATGGCTGGTCGACCGCTTTGATGTGAAGTGGGTATTTGCCGCAGGCTTTTTTCTCTGGTCGGCTGCTACAGCAGCAACGGGCTTGATGCATGGATTCGTGGCGCTCGTGATCGTACGCGCTGTGCTCGGAATCGGAGAGTCGATCGCATTCCCGTCGTACTCGAACATCTTCTCCACCCATTTCACCGAGAGCCAGCGCGGCACGGCAAACGCCGCTCTGCAGATCGGTCTGGCGATGGGCCCGGCTCTGGGAATGTCCGTCGGTGGAGTCGCCGTCGGGCGTTTTGGATGGCGGCCGTTTTTCCTGGTGCTTGGCCTGGGCAGCCTGTTGTGGCTGATTCCCTGGATGCTGGCCATGCCCAACCGGCATGCCTCGGCGCGAGTTGCCTTCCAGTCGAAAGTGAGCATCCTCGACATTTTTGTTATGCGATCGGCGTGGGGGTCGTGCTTTGGGCAGTTTGCGCTGAACTATTCTCTCTATCTGCTGGTCACCTGGCTACCCAGCTACCTGATACGGTTCCGGCACTTCACCATGGACGGGATGGCCAGAGCCGGCGGAATAATTTTCGCGCTATATGCGATCTCTGCTTTTGTGTGTGGCAAGTTGTCGGACCGCTGGATCAAAGCCGGTCATTCTGCAACGCGTGTCCGGAAATCCATGCTGGGCATCGGACTCACAGGAATCGGCGCAGCTCTTTTCATCGCAGCACTGGCTCCGGATGGCTTTGTGGTACCTGTCCTTGCAGCAGGTGGCGCGCTACTGGCAATGGCTGGGACGAACAGTTGGGCCGCAGCACAGACGATTGCAGGGCCCCGCGTTGCAGGACGTTGGACCGGCGTCCAGAATTTTGTCGGCAACCTAGGAGGAGCGGGCGCTCCCATCTTGACCGGGTATCTTCTCGGCCGTACTGGCCAGTTCTACCTGCCGCTTGGCATCGCCGCTGTGATTGCCTGGCTGGGTACCATTAGCTGGGTATTTGTGGTTGGTCGCATTGAAGAGGTCGATTGGGATCACGAGATCCAGCGT
>AR_comb_assmDRAFT_10522540_pt1 | contig 11000 bp, 11 predicted proteins | sample ArasoioldDNA_FD_10543 | JGI IMG/M metagenome (IMG submission 10543) | reverse complement strand
TTTGGAACAATGGCAGTAATAAAAGTAATTGACCTGGTCAAGAATATAAAGGACAGAAAAAATTTGTCGCGGGAAAGAGGGCCAGGCCAAAATGGAATTGGATAGTTGAGTGTATAAAATATATTTGCAAACTCTAAACTCAAAAGCTCCGCCTTACGCGGATCGGTGTACATGTTAACACAAAGAGCAAAACAAGTTGATCGCAGGCCGATGAACGTATGGGAAAAGATGTATTTGCCTGCTGTGCTGAAGGGAATGTTTATTACGCTAGGTCATTTCTTTAAGAAGAAAGCAACTATTCAGTACCCCGAACAAAAAAGAAGTTTTCCGAAAATATTTCGTGGTTTGCAGGTCTTGAATCGTGATGAAGAAGGCCGCGAAAGGTGTACGGCTTGCGGCCTGTGTGCGGTGGCCTGCCCGGCCGAAGCGATTACAATGGAGGCGGCAGAGCGGCAACCCGGAGAGGAACACTTGTACCGGGAGGAAAAGTATGCGGCCAAATACGAGATCAATATGCTGCGCTGTATATTTTGCGGATTTTGTGAAGAGGCCTGTCCGAAGGATGCGATTTACTTGTCGGAAACCGTTACACCGGCAAATTATGCAAGGGAGGGATTTGTTTATAAAAAGGAAGACCTTTTGATCCCAAATCCAAAGGAAGATCCTGAAGGATATCAAATGGCGCTAGGGCATCGAAAAAAAATTATTAATTAATAATTATTAATTAATAATTGCTTAGAGAAATGACTATTACACAAATACTATTTTGGATTCTCACGGTTTTCACCGTGTTTAGTGCCTTAATGGTTGTCGTCAGCAAGAATCCCGTGTACAGTGTACTCTGGCTCATCTTCACTTTCTTTTGTATTTCGGGGCATTATATCTTGCTAAATGCTCAATTTCTGTTTATCGTCAATATCATTGTATATGCCGGCGCCATTATGGTGCTTTTTTTATTTGTGATCATGCTCATGAACCTGAACAGAAGTTCGGAACCACAAAAAAACCGCTGGGTAAGGGTAGCGGGCGTTTTGGCCGGCGGATGTTTGCTGTTGGTGTTTGTTGTGGCGCTAAGAAATATTGATATAAAAAAGCAGGTGGCTGAAACTAACACCGGCGATATTGGCTTGATTCAAAATCTTGGAAAGGCTTTGTTTAATGAATTTGTAGTTCCGTTTGAGATAAGCAGTATTTTGTTTTTAAGTGCGATGGTGGGTGCTGTGGTGATTGGAAAAAAGGAATAAACCCCTGTCCCACGGGCACTTGGGTTTCTTTCTTTGAGGCTTCTGTGAAATAGAAATATTCGGGTCTTCAAAAAGCCCATTTTGGTTTGGGGTATGCCGATCAATTATTACATATTTCTTTCAATCGCTTTGTTTGTGATTGGTGTGGTGGGTGTTCTTACACGCCGCAATGCGATTATCATTTTTATGTGCATTGAATTGATGCTAAATGCAGTCAATTTAATGCTGGTGGCGTTTTCTAAAATGCATCACCTGGCAAAAGTGAATGCAGATCCAACGGCAGGGACAGATGGCCAATTGTTTGTTTTTTTTATTATGGTGGTAGCAGCGGCTGAGGTGAGTGTTGGACTAGCAATTATAGTTATGATGTATCGGAACATTCACTCAGTGGATGTGAACTTTTTGAACCGGTTGAAACATTAACCGTTCCTACAGGAGGAATAAGCATATGATGACGGGGTTTGCTGATAAAAATAAAATATTAATACGCTCCCCCTTCTGGGGTCCCGATAGCTATCGGGGTGGAGGTGGCCTATGAAGAATGTCTTAGAAATAGTCTGGCTGATACCATTTTTTCCTTTACTAGGATTCATAATTAACGGGTTGGCAAGAAAGGCTTTATCCAAATCTTTAATTAGCATTATTGGATGCGGCGTCGTGCTTGCTGCTTTCATTCTGAGTATTTGGGTATTTTTCGAGGTTAAGAGTGGAAATATATATGTTGCCAACTACTTTGACTTTCTTTCTGTCCGGTCTCTCAATATCCCCTTTGCATTTCAGATTGATCAGCTATCAACGATTTTTCTCCTGATTATCACGGGCGTGGGATTTCTTATCCATGTCTATTCTACTTCATACATGCACGAGGAAACGACAGAGCATTTCGGTAGATATTTTTCGTACCTGAATCTGTTTATCTTCTCAATGCTTTTATTAGTGATGGGTGCGAACTATATCATCATGTTTATTGGTTGGGAAGGAGTGGGGCTTTGCTCGTACCTGTTGATTGGATATTGGTTTAAGAACACCGAATACAATAAGGCCGCCAACAAAGCATTTGTGATGAACCGAATCGGCGATCTCGGTTTCTTAATTGCAATATTCTGGATCATCGCAAAAACCGGTAGTACAACCTTCTCTTATGTGTTTTCAAATACATACAGTTTTACACCTGGCGAAATCACGGTAATTACTTTATTGTTGTTTCTCGGTGCTACTGGAAAAAGTGCACAAATACCGTTGTACACCTGGCTACCGGATGCGATGGCCGGTCCCACGCCCGTATCAGCGTTAATACATGCTGCCACGATGGTTACCGCTGGCATCTACATGATTGCACGCAGTAACGCTTTATATTCCCTTTCAGAACTTTCGCAAAATGTTGTTGCAATAGTAGGATTGGCAACGGCTATTCTTGCGGCCACAATTGCGCTCAGGCAGTATGATATCAAAAAAATATTGGCGTATTCGACGGTAAGCCAGCTGGGATATATGTTCCTGGCACTCGGCGTTGGTGCATACTCGGCCGGTGTCTTTCACGTCATGACACACGCATTTTTCAAGGCTTTGCTATTCCTCGCGGCAGGAAGCGTTATTCATGCACTGGGAGGCGAGCAGGACATTCGCAAAATGGGCGGACTCGGTAAATTGAAGATAACGTCCATAACATTCCTAATAGGATGTATTGCCATTTCGGGTGTACCCCCCTTTTCCGGATTCTTTTCCAAAGATGAGATTCTATTGGCTGCATTCGAGCACAATAAAATATTGTACGCTGTAGCGTTGTTTGGCGCCATGCTAACTGCTTACTACATGTTTCGGTTATTCGTTGTCACCTTCGTTGGCCGGTTCAGAGGAACGGAAGAGCAACGGGATCATTTACACGAGAGTCCGCCGGCAATCACAATTGTCCTCGTCATTCTAGCGGTACTATCTGTCATCGGCGGCTTCGTGAATATTCCCAATGTATTTTTTGAGGGTGGTGATAAACTGACCCAGTTCTTAGCACCAGTAATTCCCGTAAAACAAGTTGAAATTGTTTCTCATTCAACGGAGCTATCATTAATGGCCTTGTCAACGGTTTTGGTACTAGTAGCCATTTTAGTTGCATGGCTGCGATTTCGCCGAGCGAGTTTCCCGGAATCAAAGGGCCTTGGCAAAGTCCTGGAAAACAAATGGTATGTGGATGAGATCTATGATGCAATGATTGTGCATCCATTAAATAAATTGGGCGAAATATTAAATGAGGCGTTAGAAAAGTCAGGTATCGATGCATTGGTAAATGGTGTTGGAAGAGCCGTGCAGTATGGTGGCAGACAATTGAGATGGTTGCAAAGCGGACAGGTCGGCAGTTACGTGTTGCTGATGGTGGTAAGCATGGTGTTATTTTTTGTGCTGCAGTTTTTCTTGAGGAAGTGAAGCCCCTGGGCGCCCAAAAGGGAGGACTTAGGCCGAATAGGGTTTTCCTGGCGAAAAAGTTCTTTTAAATGATAGTTGAACATGCTGATACCAGCTCGCATGCCGACGCTTGCGATCGGCATCCTGACAGTAATCGTCAGGACACTTCAACTTTCAGTTCTTTATCCGGCAAGATAATTTTTTAGATAAAAACACTTTCCTCCTATTGGAGTGCATCAAAACACTCCCCCTTAGGCGGAGACGGGGTACGATATGATTCCAGTTTTATTAATAGTAATTCCTTTAGTGTACGGATTGGGTGCTTTCCTGATCAAGAATGAGAGAGCAGTTCGCTCGTGGACGTTGCTGTCTTCCCTGATCACGTTGGCTGTGTCAGTACTTGGGCTAACGATTTTGAAAGACGATTCATTCCTGCAATATCGGACCAGTTGGATCAGCAGTATTAACACCAGCTTTTCTGTAAAGCTCGATGGTATGGGACAGATACTCTGTTTCCTTACCGCGGTTTCATTTCCTCTTGTATTTATTTCAACCTGGAACAGTCAATACAGGAAACCAAACAATTTTTTTGCATTAATGCTCTTGATGCAAGCGGGTCTGATGGGTGTTTTTCTTGCGATGGACGCATTATTGTTCTATTTCTTCTGGGAATTGGCTTTAATACCTGCCTATTTCCTGTGTTCTCAATGGGGAGGTGAGAGACGAATTGCTGTGACATTTAAATTCTTCATATATACTTTCACCGGTTCCATCCTGATGTTGGTGGCTATCATTTATATCTACCTCCAGACCCCAGATCATTCTTTTGATATTTCGGCATTTTATAACGCACCTGTGAATACGGGCAGAGAAAGCTGGCTTTTCTGGCTCATGTTTGTTGCATTTGCGATCAAGATGCCAATCTGGCCATTGCATACCTGGCAGCCAGATACGTATGAACAATCACCAACCGCTGTAACAATGATTCTAAGTGGCGTGATGGTAAAAATGGGAGTGCTTGGCATGATCCGCTGGTTGATGCCGGTTTTGCATTTGTCGTTCTACCAGTGGGGCGATACCGTTTCAACGCTGGCAATCACCGGAATGATCTATGCTTCTTTGATTGCCATTCAGCAGGACGATTTGAAAAGGTTAGTGGCCTATTCCTCCATTGCGCACATTGGCCTCATGTGCGCCACGCTTTTTGCAGAAACGCAAAGTGGGATGCAGGGAGTAATGATTCAAATGTTTAACCACGGTATCAACATCATTGGGTTGTGGATTGTCATTGAATTGATCGAAAGGCAATTTGGAACAAGAAAGATTTCTCAGCTTGGCGGTCTCGCGCAGCGGTCTCCTGCCATGGCTATCTTACTGGTAATTGTGGCACTCGCCAACATTGGCCTACCGCTGACAAATGGATTCATAGGCGAGTTTCTTATGTTCAACGGTATATTCGCCTCTTCTGTTACCAAGTATTATATTGTCTTTACCGCACTTGCCGGACTTACGGTGATATTGGCTGCTGTATATACATTAAATATGATCCGGAAGGTTTTCTATGGTGACACGAATGCCTTGACCGCTGCCGGATACTCTTTGCGGTTTAATGAAAAGATGGCCCTGGCCATCATAGTCGTGTTTGTTTTTGTGCTTGGACTGTACCCAAAATTATTTTTGGAGATAACAAGAGAAACATCGGAGTTTATATTGAATAAAACGGAGATTTCTTTGTTTAAGAAATAGGTTCTCTATTAAGATATGAATGCTTTATTATTGACGGCTGTGCTCGGTGTAGTCATGATGTTCAGCAGTTTGCTGTTAAAAAGCAAAACTGCTGTGCGAATCCTTGCTGTTTCAGGACTGGTGTTGGTGTTAGTCGTAAACGTACTTGAAATGTCTGGAGTGATTTTTTTTAGAATTGATACAAAGGGCATGATGGGTTTTGACAGGTTTGCTCTTTTGTTTAATACGATCCTGTTTGCCTGCACCCTGGCTTATTTCCTCTTGTCTGCAAGGGACATAGAAAAAGTAGGGCCCAATTACAGCGAGTATTTTGCTTTGATATATTTTGTTCTTTGCGGCGTTACGCTGGTCTCTTCATTCCGTTCATTACTTGTACTTTTTCTAGGCATCGAAATTCTTTCTATACCACTTTATATTCTAACCGGTAGTGACAAGAAAAATCTAAAGAGTAATGAGGCATCGTTGAAATATTTCTTGCTGGGCGCTTTTTCTACTGGCCTCATGCTTATGGGAATTGCTTTGATTTATGGAGCTACAGGAACCTTTAGCACGGGAGCATTAGTGTCAACGGCAACGTCTGGCTCAGCCCTGTTTATTGCCGGTATGTTACTGCTAATGTTCTCGATGTCGTTCAAAGTTTCAGCTGCCCCCTTTCATTTCTGGACACCAGACGTGTACGACGGCGCCCCCACCGTATTTACTTCTTTTATGGCCACCATTGTCAAGGCAGCGGCATTCATTGCCTTTGTCAAGCTGTTCAATGAGCTATTCGGAAGTTTACAGCAACAATGGCAACTACTCATTGCAATTATTACAGCCATCACTTTGTTTATTGGGAATATTACCGCGGTCTTTCAGCAGAGTGTAAAAAGAATGCTGGCCTATTCCAGTATTTCGCAGGCAGGCTTTATGATGATGGCGATCTATGCTATGAATACAGATGCGAAAGAGGGGTTGCTCTTATATAGTGCTGCGTATTGTCTTGCAACCATTGCCATTTTTGCAGTACTTGCCAAGTTGAAGGATTACAGTTTTGACGGTTTAAATGCTTTTGCCAGGGATCAGCCATTGTTAGCAGCCGTAGTAACAATTTGTTTATTGTCGCTGGCGGGTATTCCGTTAACAGCAGGCTTTTTGTCAAAGTTTTACATGCTTAAAGCAGCGGCCGCTACAGGGAAATATACCTGGCTTGTAATTTTCGCTGTACTAATGGCTGTCGTAAGTGTTTATTACTATTTCAGAGTAATTCAGGCAATGTATTTTAGAGATGGCGAAACACAGACCATTGAAATAACTCCCGCTTTTAAGCTCACACTCGTTGCGCTGGCGGCCGTAATAATCCTCCTTGGCATTTTTCCAAACTTGATTTTATATTGGTTGTATTTTTAAGCCCATCAATGAGTCGGCTTATCGATAGTTAATTTAACTTGCAGAGGAGCCGAAATGAATACACGTGATATTTTTTCCCTGGCCTATCGCACGGTTCGCAGTAACAAACTGCGAACGGGAATCACTATTGGCATTATTGCGTTAGGAATATTTGCCATTATCGGAATTAATACAGGCATAAGGGCCATTCAACAGAAACTTTCTGAAAGTTTTTCTACCATGGGCGCGAATGGTTTTACTATTCGGTTTAAGGAACGGCAAATCCGTTTTGGTGGCGGTGGTCGGTCTGACTTGAAGGTCGCTAAAAAAGGAAAAAAGAAAGAGAAAACATCAAATCTCGGCAAGCCGATTACGATTGACCAGGCTGATGCATTCAAAAGGTATTATTCGTTCCCTGCTACTACGGGAGTTTCGGTATTTGTGAATAGAAACACCATCATTTCGTATGACGGAAAGAAAACCACACCGAATGTCCTGTTACTGGGAGCAGATGAGAATTACCTCATCTTAAACGGCTTTACACTTTCAGCCGGCAGAAATCTGAATCAGGCGGACGTAGAGAGCGCAAGAAACTTCTGCCTGCTTGGGCATGATGTCGCCAACAAGCTGTTTAAGCAAAGTGCAGAAAAAGCTGTAAATGCGATTATCCGTGTAAATGACATTCCATATAGGGTAGTGGGGGTGCTGGGAAGCAGGGGTTCTTCATTTGGATTCAGCCGGGATAACGTGGTTATTTTGGGATACAAGAACATTGATAAGAACTTTTCCAATAATGTCAGCAGCTATACGCTCGCCGTCATGACTGACAATCTCGCGGAAGTAAATGAAGCCATGGGTGAAGCAGAAGGGACGTTCAGGGCAATTCGGAAGTTGAATACAACAGAGGAAAGCAATTTTGTACTTGACAGGAATGATGCAATAGCCGAAAGAGCTATGAACAGTCTTCGATACATCACCATTTCGATTTCTGCGATTGGATTTATTACACTTATGGGCGCCGCCATTGCATTAATGAACATTATGTTGGTATCGGTTAATGAGCGAACGCGTGAAGTAGGATTGATCAAAGCCATTGGTGGGAAGAAGCGTGTCATAAGAATTCAATTTCTTTTGGAGGCCGTCATAATTAGTTTGATCGGCGCGGGCTTTGGAATCATTCTCGGACTTATTGGCGGGAATCTTGTCGCAATGTTATTCAAAACAAGCTTTCTTATTCCGTGGGATTGGGTTTTATCGGGTATTGTCATCTGCACTATTGTGGGACTTTTGGCAGGATTGTACCCCGCACTGAAAGCCGGACGACTCAATCCCATTGAGGCGCTGCGGTATGAATAACTTCCGAAATCGGCGTTAGCATTGGATAATCTCAAATTTCCTGGGAAAGGTTGCGACAAATAAAAAATTCACTAACTTGACAACTCTTGACAAAAAAATAGAGGCTCTGTTTGTGTTTTTTAAAATTTTTTTTCCTTAGAATTGTGACCCCTAAAATCTGAACGGGCATCTCTAAATTTAAAAACACTAAAAATTACGATCATGGCTGAAACTAAACCGACTGCGACTGCATCAGTTAAGGCTACTTCTGTTCAAGCAAAAAAGAGCAGCAATGCAATTTCATGGCTTGCTCCTGTGATTTGTCTTGTTGCCGGTTATTGCATCTGGCGTTTCATTTTTGGAAATCCTGACGGTTTTAAGACCCCGGCTCAGGGAGCTTTCTGGCCGAAGCATAATCATCCGAAGGGTGCATTAAATGCTATCTACATGGGAGGCATCATTGTACCGATACTCCTCGGAATGTTGCTGATGGTAATCGTTTTCTCAATTGAGCGGTTCCTTACCGTAAGGAAGGCACTAGGTAATGGTAGCGTTTCGGATTTTATTCGCAGAGTGCAGTATCACCTTGCCAATCGTAATGTAGACTCAGCCTTATCAGAATGCGACAAGCAGCGCGGTTCCGTTGCTAATGTGATGAAAGCCGGCCTTCGTCGTTATAAGGAAATGATCAATAACTCAGAACTAAACACGGATCAAAAAGTGATGGCTATTCAAAAGGAAGTTGAGGAGGCGACCGCCCTGGAATTGCCGATGCTACAAAAAAACCTCGTATTTCTTTCCACTATCACTTCTGTAGGAACCTTAATTGCTTTGCTGGGAACGGTTATGGGGATGATTCGGTCCTTCTCGGCTTTGGGTGAAGAAGGTGGTGGCGGTAGCGCTGCTACGGAACTGGCCGTTGGTATTTCCGAAGCTTTGTATAATACGGCGTTTGGGATCGGTACTTCAGCTATCGCGCTTATAATGTATAATGTGTTCACCACTAAGATCGACGCTATTACATACGGGATTGATGAATCAGGATTTACGCTTACGCAGAGCTTCGCTTCGCTGTATAAATGAGTATTAATTTTGTGCTTGGGTTATTATGGAAAACCAATAACTAAGCATCTCAATATTAAAGTCTTAAAACATGCCCAGCGTCAAATTGCCAAAGAAGAGTACGTTTGTAGACATGACTCCCTTTGTGGATGTGGCATTTCTAATTCTTACTTTCTTCATCATGGCCACCAAGTTTAAACCACCCGAGCCTGTTGAAGTGAACACGCCCAAGTCGGTTTCAACCACCGAACTTCCTGAAAGTAACGCAGTATTAATAACCATCGATAAGGAAGGTAAGGTCTATTTTACGGCCCTTTCTCAAAAGGATCAATCAGTTTATAATTCTATCATAAGTGACCTTAATACTTCCAGGAATTTAGGATTGACCCCAGCGGAAATACAAAATTTTAGAAAGACATACCTCGTAGGAGTTGCATTTTCCCAGACTAAGCAATTACTTGGTATGCCACCCGATCAACAAAAGAATTTAAAACAACCGGGTATTCCTCTTGACACTACTGGTGGTGAATTGACCTACTGGGTTCAGTCAGCCAAATCAGCTTTTGCGGGTCAGCAGCTAAAATTTCTCATTAAGGGAGATAATAATTCTAAGTACCCGGTATTTAAGAACGTAATTGAGGCCCTGAAGAAGAACGACGTTTATAAGTATAATCTTATAACAGCTCCTGAAGATGCGCCCGTTGGAACCGAGCTGTACGAGCAAAGGTTACGGGGAGCTCACTAATTATTTTTAACTTTATAAAAATCGTTTTATGGCACAAATAGAAGGTGGCGGCGATGATCATAAGAAGGGACCGGGGGTCAAAAAAGCGAAAAAGCTATCTACCCGCGTGGATATGACCCCAATGGTTGACCTCGGGTTTTTGCTCATAACGTTTTTCATCTTTACGACAACCATGAGCAGCCCCAAGGCATTAAACCTTAATATGCCTAAGGACACAAAGAAGGAAGAGGAACTAAATAAGGCCAAAGAGTCTGGTGCATTGACCATTTTACTGGGTAAGAACAACGCCGTTTATTATTATGAAGGGCAATTAGCCCCGGATGGTTCCAACTTTAAAGCCACGACATTTAAAGAGATTCGCGAGGAGATCATCAATAAGAAAAAGGACGTTGTCAGGAATCACGTTCACGACAGCAATTGTGACAAAATTAAACAGGATGCCCAAAAAGCGGGCGAAAAGGATTGGCAGAATGCTTGCAAAGACAGGGACTTTGTAGTGGTTATCAAACCCGATGAGGACGCTACTTATAAGAACACCGTTGACATCCTGGATGAAATGACCATCAATAACGTGAAAAGGTATGCGATGATTGATATTACACCCCAGGAATTACAAGTCGTTAGAGCCACGGAAGGGAGCGCACCAGCAAAATAACATCTTGATGTGGAAACAAGGGTTTTTCTGCATCTTACTTAAAATATTTAACCATGGAAGCAAACAAAATATTAAGTGCCGATGTTCTTGACCTGCTGTTTGAGGACCGCAACAAGGAGTACGGGGCTTATGAGCTTCGTAAGACCTATAACAGGCGCGTTCTGAAAGCGCTGATTATAACGGCCTCTATCGCTTTGTTGGCCTTGCTTGGTTCTCTTTTGTCAAAGGCCCTCCAGGGAAAATCCAACAAGTTTGATGTAAAGGAGGTCACTCTGCAGGAAATAAAAGAGGAAGAAAAGAAACCTGATATTCCCCCTCCGCCTCCTCCAAAACCGCCTCCACCACCCCAGGTTGAGATGGCAAAGTTTACTCCTCCCAAGATTGTGAAAGATGAGGAAGTAAAAGAAGTGATCCAGGAAAACAAGGAACTGGAGGAAAAGAAGATTGA
>AR_comb_assmDRAFT_10252167_pt1 | contig 11002 bp, 12 predicted proteins | sample ArasoioldDNA_FD_10543 | JGI IMG/M metagenome (IMG submission 10543) | reverse complement strand
ACTATCGTCATCACGATCGACGCATCGAGCCACTCGCCGGTCAACGCGGAGGCAGTCGCGGCGAACACGAGCAGCAGCAGCAAGGGGCTGCGGAGTTGCCGTCCGAATACGCCAAGCCGCGAAAAGCGGTGCCGCTCCCGCACTTCGTTTGCACCATACACACTCAGGCGGCGGCTCGCCTCCGCGCGAGACAGGCCGTCGAGCGACGAGTGCAGACGTCTTGCGACTTCCGCGGCCTCCACAGACCAGTACTCGGGCACCGATACACCCATGGCGGATCGAAGTGGTGCAAGCGCGCGTCGCGAGAACCAGTAGCCCGGCAACATCGGCAGCCAGAAACTCAAACCGCGAAACAGCAGGGTAGCCGACAATGCGACCGCCAGATCCACGCCCATTGCGCGCAGCATGACGTCGCTTCGAAGGTTCCAAGCCCTCCCGGCACGATGCCCATCGTCCGGAACAGGCTGGCGATCATGAAGGGTATCCAGATCGTGTCGTGATGTGGACGAGAATCGACGGCCAGCGTACTCATGGGTCTAACCGTCTGCAGCCGCTCGGATCAGCAAAAGAAATGAGGCACGCATCGTCTCTCCGCTCTCTGCGCTCCAGGACGACATCAGGAAAGAAAAGCAGTACTGGCGTCAGGCGCGTCGGTAATCTGCGGATTCTTCCATGCTTACCGCGAAATTGTCCGCAGTCGCCGGGGTTTGGCTTTCGACGTCAGTCGCACGCGCGGGCACTATCATTGCTCGTACGACGCAAGCATGACTGTTGAAGATCAGAGCCGTGTCATCGCTTTCCTTACGGCTCCATCGACCCACGCCGGTGCGACGGTTGATCGCATCGATACGCACGCGTCGATCGTCGTTCTGGCCGGCGCGCGCGCCTACAAACTGAAACGCGCCGTCCGCTTCGACTACCTCGACTTCTCGACATCCGAGCGCCGACGCAGCTCGTGCGAGGCGGAAGTGCGATTGAATCGTCGAACGGCCGAAACTCTGTACCGCGGAGTCGTCGCGGTAACCCGTCAGGCCGATGGGTCGTATGCGCTCGGTGGCGACGGCCCACCCGTCGACTGGGTCGTGGCGATGAACCGCTTCTCCCAGGAAGCACTCTTCGATCGGCTTGCCTCGAGCGGTGTTCTCCGCCTGGAGCTGATGACCCCGCTCGGTGACGCGATTGCGAAGTTTCACGCCGCCGCCGAACGTCGCGACGATCATGGGGGGCGCGCTGGAATGTCCTGGGTGATTGAAGGCAATGCCACAGGGTTAGCGGAGTTCGGCAAAGAATGCCTCGATCCGTTAACGGCGCATCGCGTGACCAACGATGCGCGTCGAGCACTCGACCGAGGCGCCGAGTTGCTCGAATATCGCCGCGCCGCCGGCTTCGTGCGACAGTGTCATGGCGATCTCCATCTGCGAAACATCGTGTTGCTGGATGGGAACCCGACGCTCTTTGACGGCGTCGAGTTCAACGATGAGATTGCGTGCATCGATGTGCTCTACGATCTCGCGTTTCTGCTGATGGACCTGTGGCGCCGGAAGTTGCCGCGGCATGCCAACGTAGTGTGGAATCGCTACCTGGCGGAAACCGCCGACGTCGACGGCCTCCCGTTGATGCCGCTGTTCCTTTCCTGTCGTGCGGCGGTTCGCGCCAAGACGAGCGCCACGAGCGCCCAGCTTCAGAAAAACGACGGACGACGCACCGAACTTCAGGCCATGGCCCGAGAGTATCTGGCGTTGGCGGAACAACTGCTGCACCCCGCAAGCCGCGCCCTTGTTGCGATCGGTGGCTTTTCAGGATCGGGAAAGTCGACGCTCGCGCTCGAATTGGCGCCATCGGTTGGAGGGGTACCCGGAGCTGTGGTCTTACGCAGCGACGAGACGCGGAAGCGGTTGTGCGGCGTCCCGCTTCTGCAACATCTCGGTCCCGAAGGGTATGCACCGCACGTATCCGAGCGTGTCTATGCCGACCTCGCGGAACGTGCCGCACAGGTTCTTCGCGGCGGCCACAGCGTGATTATGGACGCGGTGTTTGCGCGGCCGGCCGATCGGCGTGCGATTGAACAGGTCGCTGTAGCCGCGTCGGTTCCGTTCATCGGGCTGTGGCTCGACGCGCCGGAGCCCGTATTGGTCGAGCGCACGGCGCAGCGTCGAAACGATCCGTCGGATGCCGATGCCGCGGTTGTTCGAATGCAGCGGAATCAGGACACCGGCGAACTGTCGTGGCATCGGATCGACGCATCATCGGCGGTGGGAGCCGTCTTGTCTGCTGCCGCGGAATTCTTCTCACCGATTGGGGGCCTTTCCGCTCTCCCACCTCAACCGGGGCAGGAAGACGTCTAACTCCCCAAACTTCCCGGCGACGGCCGTCGCTGGTCCGATCCGTGCAACAGCTTTCTTCATCGCCGTGCGCGAACGGTCGTGCTGGTTCGCGAGGTGTTGGAGATCCGTCATGACGACACACGTACTCCCAAGTCTGTTTCGCGGCCTGGAGACAATTGATCTCCGTGTCGGTCGAGCACTCCGCGGTGTCGGCACGATGGTGTTGCAATCCGCCTGCGCCGTTCGAGGTCACGCATATTTCGTGAAGAGGGGCGCCAACCGCATCTTTCTTCAGTGCGCTGACTGTGGGCATGAAACGCACGGGTGGTATCTGGACATTCGCCCGAATCGACCTGCACAAGTCAAACCTGCCATAGTCGGCCGGCCTGCGGTGCGCGAATCGGCGCGGACCTCGCTGTCGGTGCTTAACGGCAGGCGATCAGGCGATCGTCATCGGATCGCTTGACGATGACCTCTGCACGAGATTGCTGAGCGCGTTCACTACCGAACGAGATACCGAGGCCGCGAGCCGCCCGAACTGTCTCTGAATCAGGCGAGACCAGTTTCATTCGACCGACGACACGTTCCAGAGCAACCGTGGAGATCTCAGGAGGACGCCACGTCACGACGGTGCCGAATTGTCGATCGCCGACAAGTTCCATCGCGCGAACGCCGAAACGGCTGGCGAGAAGGCGGTCGGCGCTGGTCGGCGCGCCGCCACGTTGCAAATGCCCGAGTAACAGACTGCGTGCTTCGCGTCCGGTGGCGTGTTCAAGCGCGGCGGCGAGCTCAGCGCCGATGCCTCCGAGGCGCTCCGCGACGGTCGTCGATCCGGGTTCGAGCACGGTGTGCTGCCCGTCGACCGACCTGGCTCCCTCTGCGGCCACGACAATGCTGAACCGCGCCCCGAAACGCTCGCGTTCGCGGATGTGTTCGGCAACTGTCGCCAGGTTATAGGGAATTTCGGGAATGAGGATGACGTCGGCGCCAGCGGCTATTCCCGCATGCAGCGCGATCCATCCCGAATAGCGTCCCATCACCTCCACAACCATGATGCGATGGTGTGCCTCCGCCGTGTTGTGCAGGCGATCGACGGCTTCGGTCGCGATGCTCACTGCAGTGTCAAAGCCAACGCTGGCCTCGGTCTCGACCACGTCGTTGTCGATGGTTTTTGGCACCCCAACAATCGGAATGCCTTGTTTCCAGAGCTGATATGCAATCGCGAGTGTGCCGTCGCCGCCAACGACGATCAGCGCGTCGAGCAACAGTTCGCGAAACCGATCGACACAAAGCGCCGAGCAGTCGATGACACGACCCTCCGGTGTCCGGTATGCCAAAGGGTTTGCTTGATTCGTCGTGCCGAGGATCGTGCCGCCTTCGCGAAAGATTCCGGTGACGTCGGCCAACTGAAGACAACGCCATTGATTGGCCTCGATCAGTCCGCGAAACCCGTCGTCCAGACCAATCATCGTATCGCCACGCATAGTGGCGTTCCTGACCACCGCCCGAATGACGGCGTTAAGGCCCGGCGCGTCGCCTCCGCCCGTCAGTATCGCAATCCTCATGATCGTGTTGCCGACTATACGGATTTCGATCGCTGACTTTGCACGTTGGGAAATGCGGTCGATACACCCAGCTCCAGCAGCGCTCCAGCCTCGACGATGCGATCGTAGAGTCGGCGAGTGTCCGGACTTTCGACGAATTCCAGCGGCGTGGACTGCACGTCGACCACGGGCGCCGACCGCGACGCTCTCGCGAAAAGTCGGTCATCGAGGACCAGATGCTCGCGCCGCAGGTTCGCGTACTCAGCGACCGCCCGGGCCAACCGGTCAGCGGCCCTGTCATCCCCACCTGCGAGCGCGGCAAGCGCGTCCTGCATCGTCGCAAGCGGACCACTGATGGCCGTGTGCTGCTCGAGACAGCGGGATAGGGCGGGCTCGTCTTCGTCGAGCATGGCCTCATAGGCAGCCTCTTCTGAGCGATTGACGAAGGCAACCGCGTCTTGCAACAGCCTCAGAGGGATGTGCCGGCCAGCTCCGAGTTGGGTTGCCGCGTGCTCGAGGATCTCGATCACTCGCTCAATTCGATCACGTTCGCTCTCAAAATTGTCGTGAGACATGCTCCGCTCCTTCGTTCTTTGTGACTGGGACCGGTGCAATGACTGCGCCCGCATGGTGCCGTGATCGCGACGAGCAATTCGGCGCGGGAACGCGGAGCGCGCCCCGGCACCCGCGAAAAAGTCCTCACTCGATGCGGGGTTTCCCGCAGTGACCCCTTGGTTTGGCGCACGGGTTATGGCCGAGAAACGCGCGGCAGCCGACACCCCATCTCTTCTTGCTTCCGACGTGAACCAGTCAGCTGTGGCCGTCTAATTCATCGATGTCGACACCGGACGCGTGCGCAACTGGTGAAGCTGCGCCAAGGCCCGGTCGAGCGTGGCATCGTGGCGGTAGATGTCGTCGGCGAAACGAATCGTGCCGTCCTCCGGCATCACCGCCGCGGTCGTGTAGAACAAAATCACCTGGATGGGACGCGGCAGCTTCACATGTATCGTCTGCGAGCCGCCGGTCGCCGCGACGATCTGGTCGCGTGTCCACTCCGGGCGATGAAGCACCCATTCGGCCAACCCGACCGGATCAGCCACCCGCACGCAGCCATGGCTGAAATCCCGGCGATTCTTGGAAAACAACGCCTGCGCCGGCGTGCCGTGCATGTAAACGTCCTCCCCGTTTGGGAACACGAACTTAATCAGCCCGAGGGCGTTCTTCGGACCCGGGCGCTGGCGCACGCGTAATTCGCCCCGCCGGAGCCCTTCGAGTGTCTCGGCCGAGAGTTCTGTGCGCGAGGCGATGTCGCTCTCACCCCGCACGATCTCCATGTCCTCGCGTTCCAAGTAGTCGGGATCACGTTTGATCTTCGGCAGCACTTCGTGCCGCACTATCGATCGCGGCACGTTCCAGTACGGACGGAAGATCACCTCGCGCATCTCCACGCTGAATACTGGCGTCTGCGTGCTCAGCGCCCGGCCAACGATCACGTCCATGCCGAACAGCGGCGCCCCGCTCGGCGGAATCACGTCCCAGGCCCACAGGCGGAACATCGGAATGTTCATCACAATCAACCGCCCGTCGCCGAAATCCGGCAGCCAGCGAAGCCGCTCGAGCGCGAGCTCGATCTGCCGAACACGCCAAGCCAGTGGCGCGCGCAGCGCCGCAATCGTAGTCTTGCCGACGACGCCATCGGGCTCGAGGCCGTGTCGGATCTGAAAGTGCTTAACCCCTTCGACGACCGGTCCCTCGTAGCGTGCGTGTGCCTGAGGCGCGGGCGTATCCGCAGGCAGGTCCTCGAGCGCGATCAATTCACGCTGCAACACAGCGACATCGGCATAGGAATCTCCAGGATGAATTGAGCGCGCGATGGGCGGCGGAGCCACAACGGTGGCATCCGCAAGTGACCGGTAATGCAGCAGCATGGTCCGCAGGAGACGATACTGCGCCAGCGGCGGCCGCAAGTCGCCCACCAGGTTCATCACTCGCCGCTCGATGATTGCCGCGCGGAGCAGCCCTGCGAAGTCGTGCTGGTCGCCTGGCGCGTCCAGCCGAAAGCCTATCGTTCGCGGATCGACGCGCCCCATGTGCATGTCGCGCAGGTATCGCAGCATCGCCGTGCTGAGCGAGACGTCGAGCCGCGACAGGCTCTGTGCCCTTGACGAAGCCGTCTCGGGGTCAACCGTGGGCCACGCGATCAGGTTCTGGTAGTAGTCTTCCGGATTGAGTCCCTCTTCGCTCGCGTGGCTTAACAGCGTTACCGCATCCCGCAGGTTCTGGTTCGGCCGGCCGGCAGCATCCAGCCACAGCGGCCCGTCCGCTGATTCGTACAACGCCTGCAACCCCGAACGTTCGTCACGCGACAGCACACCCAACGCGGCGTCACGTCCCTCGATCAGCGCTGCGACGAAGCTGCGGAAATCAACCGAGGCATCTCGATTGGCAGTGGAACGTGGCATCTGCGCGCCGGCAGCCACTTCGGTCGAAGGGGCAGTCAACTCCAGGCGACCGGAGCTCGCGAGCAACGCGAACGCGACAAGCGTTATCGCCCGTAATCGTGTCTGAGCCACCGTCCGCCGCCCACCAGACCGCTGTGCCGCGACACCGTGTCAGGCGACATTCGATCCGCACGCGTACGGGTGAGTTGCAAGAGTTCCGCCTCTCTGCCTGCGGCCGCCGGGCGACAGCCGCAGATGGCATTCCGCGACGATCGACGAAATCCCGGCAGCGCCGGCGCATTCTCGGTGAGACGCACCCGCGCCGCTCAAAGAAACCCTTGAACAGAGACTGGATCGCCCCTTCCGGAAGTACGTGATTCTCGGCGCGTGCGTCTGGACGAAGGCACGCCCTTTGAATGAGCAACGGTTTGGAGTGCCGAGATGGACGCGATGAGTGGATGGCCAATAGACAAACACCACGGTGCGAACAACTGCCGATGGGCGAGGCCGACGTTCGCCCTCGCAGCACCGTTCTGGTTGGACGCAGAGGCATGCCCGTGGAGCTGCTTGCGTGAAGGGGCTCCCCGCCTTCTGAGTACGACTGATCCCTGTGCTATGTGCCCCCGCTGGGAGGCCCACTCAACCGCGCCCTTTGCGGAGAACAGGAATCAGAAGCTCGTGCGGAGGGAATTCGCATGAGCACCAAAACCGACACGCATTCGCTCGAAGCGCCTCTGAGCCAGTTGGAGCGGTCGCTGATCGACAAATTCGTCCGCGCGCGCGGCTACGATCCGGACAAGTTAGACGATCTCCCCGCACACGCACGCGAACAACTTCTGGCCGATGCCTCCGTCTACGCGTCAGGGAAGCTGACGGAAGTCGAAGCGCGTTCACACTTCCTCGACGAAATCCACGACGGCACGCCGGCGATTCCGAAGCGCGGCGTCGCCTGACCATCGATCACGATTTGCCGCGCCGGGACCCAGACCGAATACGACGCCGCGTGTCACCCAGCGGCCACGCGTCCTTCACCCGCCTCACGCGCGCCGCGGTTCGCCGCTTCCATGAGTCCCGGTCCGCCGCCGGTCATGACGGTAAAACCAATATCGGCAAGCCGGTGTCCGACTAGCCGACCCAGCGCATAGTAGGGATGGTCGCTGCCAAATCGGGCCGAGCCGAAGACGGTGACGCACGGACCGACGAAATGCAACAGTCGAAAGCCACGAAGGAAGTCGACAACGGCACGCAGCAGCAGGAGCAACTCGCGTGTTCGCGAGTGCGGTCCCTGCAACAGCGTGCGATCGGCTGATACGGGTCGCGAGGGTGTGTCCAAGTTCGACTGCATTGCGGTTGACGACCGCAATGAACATGCCTGCATCAGGCAAGGGCATCACCGGCACCTGATCGGCTGAGAGTGCCGTCGTTCTGAAATGGCTGCCGGATTTCCGGCAGAGTGTCGACCGACTGATCGTTCGGGAGAGCGTGGCAATGGCGTCACGTCTGAATGGTGCCGGGCAAGGCGAACTAACCCCAAGCTCAGGGCGATGCCCCGTGTCTTCACATCGCCTCGCTGATCATGCCGCGGGCGTGATGACGGCGCGCCCCTCGACTTCCCCGCGCTTGAGCCGCCCGTAAATTTCATTGATGCGCTCGAGCGGCGCGCGTTCAATCGGAATCGGCGTCAGCCGACCGGTCTCGGCCAACGCAATCACTTCTCGCAGTTCCTTGACCGTGCCCCAGAGTGTCGCCTCGAACTGCACTTCGAAGCGAGTGTTCTCGAGCACCTTCATCCGAGCCGCGCCGCCGGCAAGTCCGATCTGGCTCACCTTTCCAAGTGATCGAGTCGTGCTGATCGCCAGCCCGAGAGTCGAGTCGTTGCCGACGAAGTCGAAGCTGGCGTTGACGCCATGGCCCTTTGTGACATCGCGAATCTTCGCCGCGAGGTCCTTATCCCTCCCGTTGAACGTGTGCGCGGCGCCAAGCTCGCGGGCGAGTCTCAGTTTCTGCTCGTGGATATCGACGACGATGATGGGGCATCCCGCGAGCAGCGTCAGCAGCTTGACGCCGTATTGGCCCAGTCCACCCAGCCCGATGACGAGGGCGTAGTGATCCGGTTCGAGCAGCGGCAACGCTTTTTTGATCGCGCGGTACGGCGTCAACGCCGCATCGGTCAGCGGCGCGGCCTCTGTAGTCGGGAGTGTCGTCAGCTTGACAAGATATCGCTCATGCGGCACGAGCAAATACTCCGCGTACCCGCCGTCATAAATCGAGAGACCGGCCCATTGGGGCGATTCACAGAGCTGCTCATGCCCGGTTACACAGTAATCGCACTGCCCACATCCCCACCCTCCGAAGATTGCAACAGGATCGCCTTCGCGCACGCTCGTCACTCCGGTGCCAAGGGCGGCGACGGTGCCGGCGTTCTCGTGTCCCAACGTGAGCGGCATTCGCGGAAGAATCTTGATGTCTCCGTCGATCACATGAATGTCGCTATGACAGAATCCTGCTCCCTCGACACGAACGAGAACTTCCCCGCGCCCCGGCACTGGCCTCGGCACGTCGTCGATCACAAGCTCGTGTCCGTAATCGTGTAGTCGCGCAGCTTTCATGGCGTCGCTCAGGCGGCGGGTTGCACCGCGGGTCGTGGGAAGTTTCTCCGATACATACGGTGATCCTTTACGAGCACTCGCGCGCCGACCAGTGCGCCGAGCACGCCAGCACAGGTGACAGCATCGACGCCGAACGTTCGCTGCGCATCCGGCAGCGTCAGCGACAGCATCGGGTTGTCGAGAAAGGCGGACTGAATCTGCATCACCAGGCTTTCAATGAAGCTCCGTCTCGAATTCATGGCGTTATCCTCTGAAGTTAGCGCAGTGTTGTGCAAGGTGAAAAGCAAGTCATGTACCACGCGGCGTGGTTGAAATTCGTTTGACGCTTCCTGGCCACCGCACCTGATTTCTCGCGCTATGCTGATTGCGTATCCGGAGAGAAGATGGCAAACGAACAGGAACCCACCGGAGTGGCCAGCACAAAGGTCGTCTATTGGCACCGCGAGCTGCCGCCGCTCGGCGCCGATCCGATCAGTGAGCACGTGCTCGAAGCGTCAAGCTCTCGAGTGCCGGGGACGATTGCGCACCGCGACGATCTGTGGCACGTCTGCTATGACGATCTGATGGGTCAGACGCGCGTCCGTCTCGAGCAGGAGATCGCGCGTCTCAGAGGAGACTACGCACATGTCGTCGACGAGACCATTGAATCCAGCCACGACGATATCAAGGGAGAGGCATGGCTTCGCGGCCGCTTCAAGTACGTGCTCTATCGGCGCGCGGCGGCAGGCTCTTAGCGAACTGTGAAGTCGAGCACGATATTCACCAGCACGTTGACCGGCGTGCCGCCAAGCCGTCCAGGCTCGAACCGCCATTGCGCAACGGCGGCGATGGCTTCTTCATCCAAGCCTCCGGCGTCCAGCGAACGAATGATGCGGATTTGCGAGGCGCACCCGTCGGCCGTCACGACAGCTTCCAGCACGACGCTGCCCTGAATTCTGGCTCTGAGCGCCTCAACCGTGTAACCGGGCTTGACTTCTTTGATCAGGCGCGGCGCGGACACCGCGCCGCCCGCGCGATAGGTGCCGCCGCCAGTTCCACCACCGGATCCGGGACCGAGTCCGGGACCGCGCCCCGGGCCGATACCACTTCCGGTTCCAATGCCGACGCCGCCACCGCTTCCCGGACCGGTCGACATCCCAGACACAACGCCGCCAGTCGGCAATCCAATCTGATCGAAAAGCCCAGAGGCCAGCGGCTTCGCATCGAGCACGATGGATGGGATGGGAGGCACGTATGCGACGGCAGCTGCGGCAGGTGCCGTCATTGGCGCGCGCCGCTCTTGCACTCGTAAGGTGATCGTGTCCGTTCCCACGCCTTGTGCGCGGCGGATTGGTTCCGAACGCCGATTCCCTCCGCCTCCACCGCCACTCCCGGCAGCTTGCAGCTCTGGCGCGAGAAACACAATATGTCGAACGTCGGGTTTTTGTTGGTCCGTAATCCGTTCGGCCTGGCGACCGTCGAGCCCCGCTGACGACGTGGTCGCGATCACAGCTGCGAGGATCACAACGGTGGCGTGCAGTGCGATCGACGCCGGCAGTTGCGCGAGCGCACCTAGCGGCCGATGCGGCAGCCGCGGTGTGGGAGGCGCGAGCGGGTCGAGATGAAGCACGACGAGAGATCTCGCAAGGGGGGTACCGAAGGAAATTTGGTTTCAGGCGTCACTAACTGGTCGCAGTGCCAACTCAGCCGCCGAATTCTCGTCGCTATCGCACCGCCTCGATTCCTCGGCTCGGAGCACGTGTGGAAATTTCCCCCGAGCTTCCGCAAAATTTCACGTCACATCCGCCAGGATGGTGACTCGGACGGCGCGGGATGGAGAGCCGTGCGTATCCGATTAGCGGCGGATGGATGGATCACTCTTGCCACAGGAGCTGAGCACAATGACGCAGTGTGCGGCGGCCGAAGGCACTGTGATTGCACGTCACACACAGATACCGAATTCGATGATGTGAGGCCTGCGATGGTGGAACCTGCGGCGGTGCAGATAAAGGCCGGCCGCATCCTGATCGGGGGCGATCTCGCACTGCCGCTCACAGCCAAGGGGCTGGTGGTGTTCGCGCATGGCAGCGGAAGTAGCCGGTTCA
>AR_comb_assmDRAFT_10411006_pt1 | contig 11003 bp, 7 predicted proteins | sample ArasoioldDNA_FD_10543 | JGI IMG/M metagenome (IMG submission 10543) | reverse complement strand
ATCATTTTAGGAATAACTTCCGGTGGATGTGAAAAGTCTGCATCCATTATTAGCACATTTGCACCTGAAGACTGCTTAACTCCATCAAGAATGGCAGGTATTAGCCCGTCTTTTGCAGTCCTGTGGACAATTTTTACCCTGTAATTTGTAGAATTTGAATCATCTTTTTCAGTTTTAGCTTCTTGCCTGTCTATATACTCCTCTACGAGCTTCCCTGTGCCGTCCGGAGAATTATCATCAACTATTATAATTTCGGTAAAATGAGATGTGGGTAAATTTTTTTCAATTTCAGTAATTAATCTAAGTATATTCTCAGATTCATTATAAGTCGGGATAACAACCGAGAACGTAACGATTTTTGAATTTGATAGTGCTGCATCGTTCGGACTGGAGTACAAATTCTAAAAAACTATACGAAATAACCCTATTAAGACCTTTTTATCGTACTTATTTAACTGTGTTTTGAACTTATTTCGATTCATTAAGTTCATACCTTTGTATAATCTTAGCCACTCGCAATCTCAGAGCATCTATTACGCATTAAAAAAAATAAAAAATAATTTGATGTTTTGGTTCTCTTCCTATTTCGCTATTTGTAGGTAAGTATCATCAAGCAAGCGTCTTTATCATCAACAGCTTTTTGTTTACTAGAGACATCTAATGGCACTGGTGTACATTATGTATATTGATTGCTGTTTAAAAGTAAAAATGCCTCTTAGAAGTCGATACAGAAATTTCGAATTCATATCCCTTTGGTGGTATTTGAATTGCGGAGTATCCAATAACTTAATAATGAAATGATATAACAGCGCTGATGGATTGAAAAGGAGCAATCTACTAATAATCATTGCCCTCGCGCTGTCTTCTTTTACCCATATTTGGAATGCTGCAGAATATCCAATCCTGAATGTTGATGAAGGATTTTATTTAGGTAGGGCTATCAAGTTCTTGGACACTCTTGATCCTTCAGATCCCTATGAGGGTTACGATCACCCTTATTTTGGACAAATTCTATTATCAGGCTTTCTTTACCTAGTAGGATATCAAAACTTGACTCAAGGTTCAGATCTGAACTACTTGCTGCTCTTATTGATTCCAAGAATTTTCATGGGTATGCTAGCAGTCCTGGATACCTTCCTTATTTTCAAGATAGTTGAAGTTCGCTATTCAACAATTGTTGCTTTCATAGCTGCTTTACTTTTTGCAATTACTCCGTCGACTTTGCTAACCCGATGGATTCTCCTGGATTCTTTGCTGATACCGCTTGTCCTTTTATCGATACTATTTGCTGTATTATCTATCAGAGGCTCCAAAAGTACCAAAAAGATATTTTTATTCACTTTAATTTCAGGTACCTTTATGGGCTTGGCGATATTTACAAAAATTCCTGCATTTACGATGATTCCTCTAGGTGGTTATTTGATATGTGGCGGTAATAAGAAAAATCTGAGAAATGTAGGCTTGTGGTTCGTACCTGTATTAATCATACCTATTTTGTGGCCTCTTCATGCACTTAGCACGAACCAATTCCAACTATGGTGGGATGCTATTATTTGGCAGACTCATAGGGAGCCAGCATCGTTGTACTTTGCTCTAATTGATATATATAATTTTGATTGGGTACTATTCATATCTGGTATCAGTGGCATTGTATATGCTGCTTTTAAACGAGATAGATTTATACTTCTATTTACACTCCCGTTTCTATTTTTTATGTTTGCGATAGGACACGTAGTGGAACTACATTTAATGTTACTAGTCGTTATACTCTGTATATCGACAGCAAGACTCCTTGTAGATATTGCATATTATTTAAAAAAGAAAAATAAAATTTTACATCTATCATCGATAGGATTGATAGCCGTTGTAGTTATAATGGGCTTTACCGGCACCACAAGACAAATCATCGTTGATTACAATTCTCAATATTTTAGGGCTGCGCATTTTTTGCAAGGATATTTGGGATCGGAGCAGAACAAAAATACTGAATTTAATGAAACCAATAGAGATGTTAGCGTAGTGTCGCATCCCTTCTTCTTCTATATCGACAAATACAAATATAAAAATGAAAACAATTTTTTCTGGTACGTAAAACAATTTGAGACGGGTAAAATTGTTTTCGTAATTGACCCCGTATTCGCATCGGTTATAGAAGAAAACGAGTTTCAGTACGGAACTGAATTTAAGAACTTATTCTCGGCATTTTACACAAAGCCCATTGCATCATTCAAGGATCCGCAGGGTAATAATAACGTAGAATTACTGGAAACTAACCTTCACCTCTATAACAAAAGCAAAATTAGTCCTGTGAATATTCTGGACGAACATCAAGCATGGAACCAAACAAAATATGTTCAGCTCAACAGACAGAATGGTATTATGAACTTGACGGTAAACACGGCTGGTGCCAATTCAGACTATAATTTAAACTCTGCAATCCTCAATAAAACTATCGATTTCTCCAACCCCTATGGCTATTTAAATTTAATATACTATGTACCAGTAACGAGTGATGCAACCTATAAATTTGAGATAAAAGACGCCAACGATAATAGTACACTGTGGGAATACGAATTGCCGGATAATACAGGAATTACAAAAAATGAATTTTTTATACTGCCACAGGAACTTTACCAAAAGAAGGTCTTGCTTCAAATAATAGGCGAGAGTTATTCAAAAAAAACTGATTCTATAATTTTAAAACATTTCTCGGTTTATAATTAAATTAAATAAATAACTCAATCATATTGTCAATACATTGCAAGTAAAATGAGTTTTGAATTTAGTTTTACCATTTTTTGTTTTTGATTCCTTAATACTTTAATTGTATAAGACCTTAAATCAGAATTTATTAATCAAACAACACGAATAGATAAACGTAATAGCAAAAAGTTTTATGATGACTGAATTTCTTATATAGCTTGGGAAATCAGACTTCCAGGTTTTTCAAAGCATGCTTCAATACAATATATTTATTAATTTGTCAATTTCCTAGAAGGTTCAGTATTAGTTACTATTTACCAAAACTGCCTGCAGATCAATTTTGAATAAAAAAATGATATCTACCTAAAACAGGTAACAAAAGGTATATTATGCTTGATATATGATATGAAGAGTATTGCAGTACTAAGACTATTACAGTATCTTTTGTGGATACTTAGGGGAAATGAGACTGATATTATCAATATTTATGACCACCTAAGACCCATAGTTGAGCTTGCAAATGGTGGATATACGCTCAACCGAGGATATTGGAATGAGGGTACAAAAGGCCCTTTACAAGCAGAGTACCAACTTTGCAAGTTAATTGGAGATTTTGCTAACTTTCATTCTGCAAAAACTTTGCTTGATATTGGCAGCGGAAATTCTATTCCAGCGATTTATTGGAAGTCGATGTATGATTCTCTTAACATAACATGTATAGATATTAATTTTCAAGGACTAAAAATGGCTGCAGGAAGAAATAAAAATCTGTCAAAAATCCCATCATCTAATACTGGTCCAGTTATATCACACGTCAACGCTACCGGTACATCGTTACCATTTACAAATAACTCCATTGACAGAATTGTTACGGTAGAAGCGTCCTATCATTTCAAGCCACTCGCCCTTTTTGTTCGAGAATGTAATCGAATTCTAAGAGAGAATGGGTTGCTTACTATCGTGACCCCAGTTAAGACCATAAGAACTCATGGACTGACCAGTATTTCAAAATTTGGAATTGTTTCCTTATCCATGTCATCAAAGAACTATCTCATAACGAACATTAGTTCAATAATTGCAGGAAATGGTTTTCAGATCGTGGATATCCTTTATTTGGGATCACAAGTGTACGAACCCGTGACCAATTATTATATCGAGAATAGGGAAATGCTCAGACGCAAGATATTGCATGAATACCCATCATGTCTTGAAACACTTCTATACAAATCACTATTAAAGACTAGAGATGCCTACAAAAATGGCATCATAGATTATGTATTAATACAGTGTTCTCCAAAATAGCATTTAAAATATTCATCCATGAAATAGCTCCAAATTGTTACTGCTATTTCAGTCTAATAGCTTACTATATAATGGTCACATCAATTAGTTAAACTGAGTCTATTATAAAACAAAAATTTGAAGTACTGAAAAAGATCTATAATTCCTAAAGAGATTAAAATTTTTTTTCCTTATTTAAGTGACCTTAATTATTCTCGAGCAAATATTGATAGTTCTGACTTTTAATGAGCAGAATATTTTATAGTCTTATTTCTAGAGGATTTCTTATTAACAATAATCATCATCAAGTGTGATTAACGAGTATAAGCTTAAATACGAGAAATCTGCCCTTCCTAATAATGAAGGTCTTTCGAATAACCGCATTGACGCTCTTTTTTGCCCTTGGAATTGGGATTTACTGTACCGCAGCTTATGCCCAGGATACTGCAAGTAAGGCCTCAAATTTGACGTCAATAATAAACGAAAAATATAATGGCGTGCAGGTCGTCTTTCAAAGTCCAAGTACGCTTATCCTTGTAGGAGAGACGTTCCAGGATCATCTCTGGAAAGCATTGGACTTGGTAAAACAGTCGGGATACAAAATTGATGCTGTAACAGAACTTAACGAAAATTCAAGTGTTTCCGGAAATGCAAGTTCTATGACTCCTGTATATACAATTTTCTTATCGAAATAGGTATACAAACATCAGAGTCGTCACAAAAGCTCACATCCCACACCGATTTTTCTCATCAATTGTTAAATTTGGAAAGTCCATCCATGGAACCGTAATACGGCATTAGCAAGGGGCTGGACACGAGATATAATATCTACTGAAACCCATATTTGGTAAAAGTGAGTTTTGCCTGACTACAATAATTATAGTATCAAAATTGAGAATATTCAGTTAATAAAGAACTAGCAGAATATTAAAAAAGATACAGGATCTAAAGACCGGCGTTTCGGAAGCCGGAACTCTTGCAAATGCAACTATATTCACAATACTCAATCGTGAGAGATGAATTTAGAATAGAGAACAAAGTGCACAAGTGTGTGTGTGTCCATATTTCCATGCCTAACAATTTTTTTAAAATAATCTCAAATAAATGCTCGTACCGTTTAGATGTAGTCGTGTCGCGAAAATCAATTATGACGAAGGCATTTTTTGGATTCGAGATAGACTGAGTCTTGGGACGGCTTTGATCCCTAATATATATAGCTGAAAAATTTAACCATCCGTTATTAATGAATAGGATCCTTATAACCGGAGGTGCCGGCTTCATAGGAAGCGCGCTGGCCAAAGCACTCAGTAAAATGGAAAATGAAATAATCGTCTACGATAATCTGTCCACAGGTACAAAGAGCAACATTTCTAGCGTGTTGGATTCTGCGAAATTCACATTTATGCAAGAAGATATGCTTGATCTGTCTTCACTTACAAAGGCGGTTGGCTTATGCAATGTTGTTTTCCATTTAGCTGCAAACCCAGAAGTAAGGATAGGCCTTACCAATACAATAATTGACTATGAACAAAACGTACATGCAACTTATAATTTACTTGAAGCAATGAGAAAAAGTGTCAGATGCAAGAAATTAATTTTTGCATCTACCTCTACCATCTATGGCGAGGCGCAGATTGTTCCAACGCCAGAAAATTATGCCCCTTTGAGCCCTATTTCATTGTACGGTGCGAGCAAACTCGCATGCGAAGCTCTTATCTCCGGTTACAGTCACATGTTCAACATGTCGAGTACTGTTGTCAGATTGGCAAATGTTGTAGGGCCTGAAAGCACTCACGGTGTTATTTATGATTTCGTGAATAAACTAACTTCTAATCCTAATTATCTGGAGATTCTTGGTGATGGTAAACAGAATAAATCTTATTTGTACATAGATGACAGTATCAATGCCTTTATAGAAGCTGCCAAGATTGAGAAAACTTTCGAAATTGTGAACGCCGGTTCAGGCGATAATATTGATGTAACTGAAATTGCACAAATAGTAATCAATGAACTTTCATCGAAACAAGTAGATTTAAAATATACAGGTGGTATCAAAGGGAGAGGTTGGAAAGGCGACGTCAAGGAGATGCTACTTGATTCTTCCAAGCTCGAAGATATAGGATGGAGTGTTAGATTTAGCAGCAGGGAAGCAGTCATGCTCTCCGCTCGTGGGATGATTAGGCAAAATCAAGACGTACGTTAGGTAGCCTGTCCTTTATCCAAAAATATTATCAGGCTTCCCTGTATGATTGTTTATAAGAAGAACTAAGTGACAGGCAGATACATGCCTCATCATTGCTGTCTTTTCGACATTAAATTATTTTCTCTTCTTCATGTAGCTATGAGTTGAAATTGGTTATTGGTGATATTTATCGTTAAGAACATATATGAAGAAGGTTTGGGTACCATTAGTACGGCCAAGTAAAAGATGTCAACAACGGGTAAACTCATCGCACCGGGAATGTTACTCTTTATTGATTCGCTTTTGGGGGCCGCTGCCAATTGGATTTTTTGGCTGGTAATTTCTAAATTCACTCTTCCTTCCGACGTAGGTCAGGCAACGACAGTATACAGTCTAGTGGCATTAATTGGGACATCGATACAGTTGGGCTTAGAATATCCTCTGCTCAAACAAGCGCATGCTCACAAATCACGGTTACTTGTGACCACTCTCGGCATAGAGGTATTACTTTCAATTGCTGCTTTACCAATACTACTCTATACTACAAATACACTCTTTGATAAATCTGCTCAAGACTTCATTTGGTTAGCGATCGGAATACTCTTTTCTTCAGCAATTGGTTTTGTAACACGTTATATGCTCCTTGGAATGTCAGATGTAAAAAGTGTTTTGCTAATCGATGTTTTTGGAAACTGTCTAAAATTTTTCATGGGGTACGTTTTAGTATTAGGTGGATACGGGGTTTATGCTATTCTTGTGTCATTTCTTTCATTTAATGCCTTTGTCGCTATTGCATCGTTAATAATCTTATTCAAGAGGTTGGGAATTCATTTAGAAAAAATCCGGATAAAATTTGCATTAGAATTAACCAAAGTCGGGTTGATAAATACGCCATTCAAATTGTCTAAGGTATTTATAATTACCCTTAGTGTGATACTTCTCACGCCGTTTGGTATAAGTAATTCCGATATAGGGATATTCTATATCTCAATTATGATTAGCATTATCGCAGGTAGTTTAGCCTCAAGTATAGCATTCATGGTTATTCCAGCTTCTTCCAAGATAGGTAATGATTTATCAGCTACTGGTATTAGGATTGCAATTGGCTTAACTGCTCCAATTATTTCTGCTCTGATCGTAGCGCCTAAATTTATACTCTCCACAATTGGAACCCAATATGTTACTGGTGATACAGTGTTGTTGATTCTCGCTATGAGTATTTTACCTTTCTCAATTACCTATAATGCAATATCAGGCTTCAACAATAACGGTGAATACAGAAAGATAATAATAATAGGATCCATAGAATTTTTAACATTTTTGGCAGCGTTTTGCTTCCTTGTCCCTATCAACGGAATTACTGGGGCGGCAGTATCTGTATTATTGGCATTTATCGCCGCGTCTATACCTTCGATGATTTGGTTAAAGAGTACACTTTCGAGATACGTATCTAGTACTATTGTAGCAATTATTGCCGGAGTTACGCTCAGCTACATATTGAGTTTGATATCTGGTTCGCACCCTCTAGTCCTAGTAATAATTTCATTCGTGGTGACAAGCATAATTATCATTACCTTAAAAAATATCCGCTTAGTGGAACTTAAGGAAATCATAGAAGTTGTAACTAAAAGGAAGGAGTCATAATTTACAATTTTTATATTTAGATTACATAATTAGACATTCCCATCGGCGACTTATAATCGATTTCTGAACTTATTATTTCAAAGTTCCTAAATACTTAGGATATCTTTCACTGTTGTGAATCTGAAATTTTTTAAAAGAAATTCCAGCTTTTTTGTTGTATCCTTCACGCCCCAGTAATAATGCCATCTGTATTGTTTAATTTGAGGGATTTCCATATCTAAATCCTTAGGGTGAATGTACATTATAGCACTATGACCACTTTGATTTAATTTCTTGAGTCCAGAACGTACAAACCAAAATGGAATAAATCTCAAATAAAAACCTCCAGCAATAGGTATATTCCCTATGCCCCATAATTTTCTTGTACTCAATGGTATTTCAGTAAAATTACTTTGGTCATCACACTTGAACGGGTCATTCTCTGACATCCTATAAGGGTAACGAGGAGCCGCGCCGAGCTCATAATGAGGTCCTACTGGAAAAATACTCGAGTCATATTTCAAATATTTTCTTATAATCTTAAAGGCCCATAGATATTTTCTTTTTATTGAAAAAAATGGTGCCCTGAATCCTAGAACCTTTTCTCCAGCTACTTTTCCTAGTATTTCTAAGGATTTAATCAAATCTGACTCGAAATCCTGTTTACTCAGAAAACCTTGCATGTGGGTGTGTGAATAACCATGACTCGCTATCTCATGTCCTTTCGCTCTTATTTTTTCGATCAATTCTGGATGCCTTTGAGCAATATACCCTAAAGTAAAGAATGTGGCAGAGACTTTGTGACTTTCAAATAAGTCTAGAAGAACTCTAGTAGTTTCCGCAATTCTACTAGGATATTGATCCCACGTGTTAAATGGTAGGTCACAATAATAATCTTCTAAGTCAATAGACATTATATTTTTTATCATAATAAGCCACCATATTTTGATATCCGTACAACTCTGTATAAAGAAATATGTTTCGGTATCTGGTAGTTAGATTTTGCCTCATAACTTATACATTCAAAATCATTTAATATCTGCAAGAATTGAAGTAAGATATTAAAAGAACTAGAATATGAAGCTACTTTGGTTTAGTTGGAGAGACTTAAAGCACCCTGAAGCAGGCGGGGCAGAAGTATTAGCACACCATGTCATGCGAAGACTCACAAAGAAGGGATATGATCTAACTCTCTTCTGTGCAAAATTTGCAAATTGCTTGGTAACAGAATGTATAGATGGTGTTACTATAATAAGAGACGGCGGCAAATACACTGTCTATAATAAAGCAAGACGATATTATAATTTAAATGGAGATAAATATGATCTTATCATTGATGAGATAAACGCAAAACCGTTTCTCACACCTAAATTCGTCAATAACAGACCAATTTTAGCCTTATTCCATCAACTCAATGCACAATATTGGTTTTATGAGACATTTTTCCCATTGAACTATATAGGTTATTACTATCTGGAATCCAAATGGCTGTCACATTATAGGAATATTCCTACTATAACGGTATCAAATTCGTCCAAAAAAGATTTGGAATTGCTCGGTTTTAAAAAAATTTTTTTGATTCCAGTAGGTCTTGATATTACTCCACTTTCAAATTTATGCAAGAAAGAACAGAATCCTACACTGGTTTTCATAGGCAGACTAACTAAGGCAAAGTTGCCTCATCATGCCTTGGATGCCTTTCGAATCATCAAAAGAACTATACCAAACGCGGTGTTATGGATTATAGGGGATGGGTACTTGCGTAAGAATCTAGAAAAATTTAATGAAAAAGATGTGGTATTCTATGGACGAGTAAAAAATGACCTAAAATATGAGTTACTGAGTCGGGCACATTTAGTACTATTGCCCGGAATTCGTGAAGGGTGGGGTCTAGTAGTTACTGAGTCAAATGCTATGGGAACTCCGGTTATAGCATATGATATTCCTGGTTTCAGAGATTCTGTACTTAATGGCGAAACGGGAATATTAATTGATGAGAACTCACCAAAGGGCCTAGCTCAATCGGCTGTTACCCTATTACAAGACCCACAACTTCTGAGACACTATAGCTTGAAATCCCTTGCATTTTCAAAACAATTCAATTGGAATAACACTGCGAATGAGTTTGATAATATAATTAGATCATTACTAGCTCAATAATGGGTAGGCAATCGTAACCTGAATATCAAGGGTCTCATTTCCAATTATGGGTATCCCAGAATTATTAATCAATAATAACATAATGCAGCACTTCGTAATTTTTTTTATTAATGATGTAAATAATGATTCCTCACTTTCGATCCGGGGACCTATTTATTCTTTGATAATCAATTGCTTGAACTATTTCTGTTACTTGACTGATTTTAGAAATAGTAAGTTCTCTTAGACGACGTCTCACGATTACTTTTCAGATATTGAATGAATTGCCAAACGGCTCCTACCACCAACAATTTATAGACATATGTCATAAGATCTGCCGCAAAATATGCCTGTTGTAGGATCAACAAGAATGGTAAAAGTACGAGGATTGCTAGTGAGATAAATATTGGAAATTCAGCTTTTAGTATGCTGCGAAGAATTAGCTTAACTCTAGACTCTCCTATATATTTAATAGATTCAGAATCATGACCTAGGCGTGGTGGACTTGTATCTTCTCCCATATCGCGATGAATAGATTGAGTTATCTGTTCAGTACTCTCTGTGGATTTATTTAGTTCGCGGGTATCATCCGCTAGCTTTAAGTAATATGATAATGATTCGTTTTTGCTAATCACAGACCTATATAGTAAAAACTTAACTTTTTTACGTCGCTGCCATGTTAAATAAAATATGATACCCGTTAAAGTAAATATTGTTACTAGTGATCCAATGTAAAACCATTTTTGTGATAAATACTGTATTTTAATGGTGAACTCTCCTGTTTGGTTAATGAAGAACCCGTTCGCATCAGGGTAAAGCTCAACCGAATTATATTGCCTCCCACTAGCGTATGCCAACCATCCAGGCTGGTACGGGCCTGTAAGCTTAAGTAGGAATGGTTTTGTTGCATTCACCCTAGCTTGATAGTGTGTTGAATCTATTTTCTTGGAATCCAAGAGAACAGCGGGTGTCTCTTTTGGTTTAAACAAGTCGTTCAAAGTTTCATTCTCGTGACTATCTGAATAAAGTATCATTTTGTATAAACTGGTTTGACCGTCCGAGTAGATTTTTACTT
>AR_comb_assmDRAFT_10034291_pt1 | contig 11003 bp, 12 predicted proteins | sample ArasoioldDNA_FD_10543 | JGI IMG/M metagenome (IMG submission 10543) | reverse complement strand
CCGTTGGCATCGATGTCGAAGGTGACCTCGACCTGCGGCATGCCGCGCGGCGCCGGCGGAATGTCCGCCAGGTCGAAGCGGCCGAGCGACTTGTTGTCGCCCGCGCGCTCGCGCTCACCCTGCAACACGTGGATGGTTACGGCCGTCTGGTTGTCGTCGGCGGTCGAGAACACCTGCGTGGCCTTGGTCGGGATCGTGGTGTTCTTCTCGATGAGCTTGGTCATCACGCCGCCAAGCGTTTCGATACCGAGTGAGAGCGGAGTGACATCGAGGAGCAGCACGTCCTTGACGTCGCCCGCCAGCACGCCGGCTTGGATCGCAGCACCCACGGCCACGGCCTCATCAGGATTCACATCCTTGCGCGGCTCCTTGCCGAAGAGGTCACGGACCAGTTTCTGAACCAGCGGCATGCGTGTCTGGCCACCAACGAGAATCACCTCGCCGATTTCGTTTACCGAAAGCTCCGCATCCTTGATCGCGGTCTTGCAGGGACCGATGGTCTTCTGCACCAGGTCTTCAACCAGAGACTCGAGCTTGGCGCGTGTCAGGCGGATGTTGAGATGCTTCGGGCCGCTAGCATCTGCGGTGATGTAAGGCAGGTTGACGTCCGTTTGCTGGCTCGAGGAGAGCTCGATCTTGGCCTTCTCTGACGCTTCCTTGAGGCGCTGCATCGCGAGCGGATCGCGTCGCACGTCGACACCGCTTTCCTTCTTGAATTCCTCGGCGATGAAGTTGATGACCCGCAGGTCGAAGTCTTCACCACCCAGGAAGGTATCGCCGTTCGTGGACAATACCTCGAACTGACGCTCGCCATCGATTTCGGCGATCTCGATGATCGAGATGTCGAACGTACCGCCGCCCAGGTCATAGACCGCGATCTTTCGATCGCTGCCCGATTTGTCGAGCCCATACGCGAGCGCGGCCGCAGTCGGCTCATTGATGATGCGCTTGACGTTGAGACCGGCGATGCGGCCGGCGTCCTTGGTCGCCTGGCGCTGCGAGTCATTGAAATAGGCCGGCACTGTGACGACCGCTTCGGTCACGGTCTCGCCGAGATAGTCCTCGGCGGTCTTCTTCATCTTCATGAGGACGCGGGCCGAGACCTCGGGCGGCGCCATCTTCTTGCCATTTACTTCCACCCAGGCATCACCGTTGTCCGCCTTGGCGATCTTGTAGGGCACCATGCCGATGTCCTTCTGGACCACCGTATCGTCGAATTTGCGGCCGATAAGCCGCTTGATGGCGAACAGAGTGTTCTGCGGGTTGGTGACCGCCTGGCGTTTGGCGGACTGGCCGACCAGCACTTCGTTGTCCTTGGTGAAGGCGACGATGGACGGCGTGGTCCGATCGCCCTCGCTGTTTTCAATGACCCGGGGCTTGCCGCCTTCCATGATGGCGACGCACGAGTTGGTCGTGCCCAGGTCGATACCAATGGTCTTGGCCATGACTTAGTGACTCCTGCAAAAACAGATTCGAAACCTGAACGGAATGATGGGGAAGTCGACGGGTGTTTCAAGCGCGCCCATGCAAAAACGTACTGGTCCGACGAGGGGTTGCAACCGATCTCAGCCGGAAGGCGCCCGGGCCACGATCACTCGCGCCGGACGCAGCAGGCGACCGTTGAGTTGGTAGCCCTTCTGGACCACCTGCAGGACCGTATTGGGCTCGGCCGTGGCAGAGTCCTGCATGGCCATAGCTTCGTGCAGCTGTGGATCGAAGGGAGCGCCGATCGGGTTGATTTCGCTGATGGCCTGCTTCTCGAAAGCCTTGTTCAGGAGCCGCAGGGTCGCCTCTTTACCGGCCAGCAAGCTACGGGCGTCGGCCTTTTCCCCCGCCTCCAGTCCCATCTCCAAGCTGTCGCGCACATCCAGCAAGTCGGCTGCAAACTTTTCGAGCCCGAACTTGTGGGCGTTCTCGAGATCGCGCGCCACCCGCTTGCGATAGTTTTCGAGCTCGGCGACGGCGCGCAGGTAGCTGTTCCAGTTCTCCTCGGCCTTTGCCTGCGCGTCGGTCAACGCCTTCGCGGGCTCACCCTGCTCGGGCAGGACGGCCGTGGCCTCAGGATCGAACTCTCCCGGTGTCTCGCGGGCGTCACGCTCGGCGTCCTTGTGGGCCCTGTTCGTCATCGGAGCTCTCCTCACTGATCCACTTGTGGAATAGGAAATAGGGCCGGTAAGGATACCAGCCGTCCGGCGGAAATCGGGATCAGCGCCGTGAATTCAAGGCACTGCCGAGCAACCGCGCGGTGATATCGACGATCGGGATGACCCTTTCGTAGGCCATGCGGGTCGGGCCGATCACTCCCAACACACCGACCACTTCATTGTCCAGGGTGTAGCGCGCGGTGACGATGCTGCACTCATCGAGGATCGTATAGCCGGATTCCTGACCGATGAAGATCTGGACTCCTTCAGCGCGCAGGCTGTGGTCGAGGAGATGCAGAATGTCCCGCTTTTCGTTGAAGGCTTCGAACAGGCGGCGCAATTTCTCGACGTTCGACAGCTCGGCGAATCCCATGAGGTTCGTTTCGCCAGCTATGACGTAGCCCGCTGAAGCGCGCTCACCCGAATCGACCATCTGCTGAGCGAGCTGGATGGCGTCCAGCATCAACTGATTGAGGCTGAGGCGCGTCTCATGCAGTTGCGCCAGGATCTCGGCTCTGACCTCGGTCAGTGTCCGGCCCCGCACCTGGTCATTGAGATAGTTTGCAGCGCGACGCAATTCGTCCGGTGAGTAGTGCCGCTCAAGATGCAGGACACGGTTCTGTACCTCTCGCCCGCCAACCACCAGGATCGTCAGCACCCGGTTGTCCGAGAGGGCGACGAACTCTATCTGCGTCACGGGCGCTTGCGGTTGACGCGGCAGTGTCACCACTCCCGCCAGGCGCGTGATCGTCGAGAGCATCTGCGACGCCACGGCCACCAGCGCCTTGGGCTCATCGCCGTGTTCTTCCAGGCGACGCTGCAGGTCAGCCACTTCGGGCTCGTCGAGTGGCTTGAGCTTGAGAAGTGAGTCGACGAACAACCGGTAACCCTTGTCCGTGGGGATCCGCCCCGCCGAAGTGTGAGGAGAAGTGACGAACCCGAGCCCCTCGAGATCCGCCATGACGTTGCGGATCGTCGCGGAGCTCAGATTCAGTCCGGACTCGCGCGACAGTGTGCGCGACCCTACCGGCTGACCATCTCGAATATAGCTCTCGATCAGGATTCGGAGCAGATGTTGCGCCCGCTCATTCAGATCGTCGGCAGCTTCTGTCGGCATGGACGTCAACACTCTGTATATTCAGCGAGTTCTGGTTCCAGGCGCATGCTGCTAACTAACAGCGCGCGTTCGGCGAAGTCAAGCTGCGCGAACCGACGGTGAAGTGCCATACCCCAGGCAGATTTGACATGATAAAAGACCGCACAACACCGATGCCCAGCACCTTCCATTCCTTCGCGCTGGTGGGCCGGGACACCGACATTCGTGTCGCCGACAGCATGCGCACGCTCGCCGCTCATCTGAGTAGCCGCGGCGGCAAGGTCCTGGTCGATGAGAACGGCACTGCCGACTTCGGCACGACCCGCGTCACGCCGCTTGATCCCAAGACGTTCGCCGACCAGGCGAACCTGCTGATCGCGATCGGAGGCGATGGGACGATGCTGTTTGCGTCGCGCCTGGTCGTCGGGCGCAATGTACCGTTGCTCGGCGTCAATCGTGGGCGACTCGGCTTCCTGACCGACGTATCACCCGACGACATGTTGGAACGGCTCGATGATGTCCTGGCGGGTAATTTCACGGAGGACCGACGTTCGCTGCTCGAGGCGCGCCTCATGCGCAACGGCCGCGCGCTCGCGACGCTGACCGCCCTCAACGACGTCGTCGTACAGAAGTGGGAAACGGGCCGCATGCTCGATTTCGAGACCTGGATCGACGGCCAGTACGTGAATACGCACGGTGCTGACGGCTTGATCGTCGCGTCGGCGACGGGCTCAACTGCCTACGCTCTCTCCTGCGGCGGCCCAATCGTCCAGCCGCGACTCGGTGCTGTGGTCCTCGTGCCCATTTCTCCGCACACACTGAGCGACCGGCCGATCGTTGTGCCGGGGGATGCCTCCATTGAACTGCGTTTGATGGAGCGCGCCGACACGCGCGCGCAAGTCCTGTGTGACGGCACCCTGTTGGGCGAACTCGAACCGGGTGACCGATTGCAGGTGGCGGGCTCCCGTGATCAGGTCACGCTGATCCATCCGCCGGGCTACGACTACTTTCGCCTGCTGCGCTCCAAGCTCCATTGGGGGCGGGGCGGATACGACGGTCCTCCGGCCAGCCTTCCACCGGCCGAGCGCTGAAGGCGCCGCGTGCTGACCTATCTGCGGATTCGCGACTTCGCGATCATCGATGAGATCGAGCTTGAGTTCGGCTCAGGGCTCACCGCACTCACCGGAGAGACGGGAGCGGGCAAGTCAATCGTAGTCGATGCGCTCGCACTGGCGGCGGGTGGTCGCGCGAGCAGTGATGCGATTCGCCATGGAGCAGAACGCGCGGAAATTTCCGCCACGTTCGACCTTCGCTCCTACCCGAAGCTGGGACGCTGGCTCGAAGCACAGGCCATCGAAGGCGAAGGCGAGTGCATCCTCAGACGGGTCTTATCCCGCGACGGCCGCTCCCGCTCCTTTATCAACGGCCAGCCGGTGCCTTTGCAGACCCTGCGCGACCTCGGAGAGCTGCTGGTCGACATTCACGGCCAGCAGGAATTCCTTGCCCTGGTGCGCCGGCCCGCGCAACGCTCGCTCGTGGATGCGCACGGCCGCCACGAGGGGTTGGTGGACGAGGTCAACGCTGCCTTCGATCGTTGGCAACAGCAGCGCGCTCGCTTGGCCGAGCTCGAGGCGGCAGGACGGGATCGCGACGCGCGCCTCGAACTGCTCCGTTACCAGGTGCGCGAGCTGGAGGCGCTTTCCCTCGCTGCAGAGGAACTGCCCGAGTTACTCGCCGAGCAACGCCGACATGCCAACAGCGGAAGACTCGCTGCTGGCGTGCAGCAGGCATTGGAACTGATCGATGAGGCCGACTCGGCCAATGCGAATTTCGCAGTCAGTCGCGCGCAAACAGCACTGCGCGGCCTGCTCGCCCTCGACTTACACCTTGAACCCGCAGAGCGGCTGCTCGCGGACGCCGCGATCTCAATTGGCGAAGCCACGCGAACCTTGCGCCACTACCTCGATGCGCTGAATGTCGATCCGCAGCGACACGAGTGGGTGGAGCGGCGCGTCGCGACCGTCGAGGAGTTGGCGCGCAAGCACCGCCTCCCCGCGGAAGAGCTGCCCGTGCAACTCGAACGCCTGAATGCAGAGCTGCGTGCTCTCGAAACGCATGCCTCAACGCTCGAAGCCGCGGCACGCGATACCGCTCAGGCGCGCACTGAGTACGACCGAACTGCTCAGGCTCTGTCCGCAGCGCGCCGCAAGGCAGGCGGGAAGTTGACGCGCGAAGTGACACAACTGATGCAACGCCTTGGCATGGAGGGTGGGCGCTTCGACGCCGTGCTTTCAACGAGTTCGGGCGAACCGCAGGCGCACGGCATCGACGAAGTCGAGTTCACGGTCAGCGCGAACCCCGGGCAGCCGCTGAAGGCGGTTGCGCGCGTTGCCTCGGGCGGCGAGTTGTCGCGCATCAGTCTTGCAGTTCAGGTCGCCGCGGTTGGCAAGGCGCTTACGCCTTGCCTGGTGTTCGATGAGGTCGACGCCGGCGTTGGCGGCGCAGTGGCCGAAATCGTCGGCCGGCAGTTGAGTCTCCTGGCCGAACGCACCCAGGTGCTGTGCGTTACGCACCTGGCGCAAGTGGCCAGCCAGGCCGATCACCATGTGCGGGTCGTGAAGCTCACCGATGGGCGCAGTGCGCGTACGGCGCTCAACGAGCTGCGTGGTCCGGAGCGGATCGAAGAACTGGCTCGAATGCTGGGCGGCGTCGAAGTCACCCAGAAGGCGCGCGATCACGCCCGCGACATGTTGAAGCGGGCGACACGGGCGCAGAGCTAGGGCAGGCTATTCCCGCACCTTCCTGTGCGGGCACGGGTTGCGCCGGCACTGCCCGTAAAGAATCAGTGAATGATCGCGAATCTCGTATCCGAGACGCTTCGCGACGGCGTTCTGCCGATCTTCAATGCCGCTGTCCACGAACTCCTCCACCCGGCCACAGTCAATGCACACAATGTGGTCGTGGTGCGGCCCCTGGTTGAGCTCAAAGACCGCCATCCCGTCCTCGAAATGGTGTCTCGTGACGAGTCCCGCAGCCTCGAACTGGGTGAGAACGCGATAGACCGTCGCCAGGCCGATGTCTTCGTTTGATTCAAGGAGGGTCTTGTAGATGTCTTCCGCGCTCATGTGGCGCGTCGTCGTGTGCTCGAGAATCTCAATGATCTTGAGCCGCGGCAGCGTGACCTTCAGTCCGGCCTTGCGCAGGTCTTTGCCTTCCACCTGGATATCTCTCGAGGATTAAGCTCTGTTGCTTGCCGGGAACGGGCCTGCCGGGAACGGGCGAATTCGCTATGATGCGCGCCCATTATCCCCCACCCTCAGCACACACTCCACCGTTCATGACACCCTCGGCTGATTGCGCCCGGCGCGCCCTTGCAAGACGCGTTCGTTTCGCGGGAGTTGTCCTTGCCCTGTCGATTGCGGCAATGGGCACAGGTTGCGTGTATCGCATCAACATCCAGCAGGGAAACTTCCTCGATCCGAAGGCGGTTGAGCAGCTGAGCGTCGGGATGACGCGCAGCCAGGTCCGCTATCTGCTGGGCACTCCCGAAGTCCCCAATGCCTTCGACCATGATCGCTGGGACTACCTGTTCTATTACAAGCACGGCCGCACGAGGAAGGCCGAACAGGCGCAGATCTCGGTTTACTTTGAGGACGACAAGGTTGCGCGCATTGAGCGGCCGCGAGGCGCGGACCAGGTCGCAACCACGACACCGGTCGAGCCAGTCGATGTCAAGGATCCGAAGCAGCCACTACCCCCACCTCCGGAAGCGCCGTCGTCGACCCGAGAACAGCTGCCGCCGCCACCAGAATCGACGGCACCCGAATTGCCGCCACCAACCGAATCACAGTCAGAACCCCCGGCATCCGAACCTGCACCTGCCGCGCCGTCGGACCCGCCGGCGTCAGAACCATCAGGGCCTTCACCGGACGCGCCGCCGTCGACGTCCCAACCCTCGGATCCAACGCAGCCCTCAACGCCTTGAGCGAGCGGCCTTGACGCGCGCGCGCCGCGCTTCGCGAGGATCTGCGGCCAACGGTCGATAGATCTCGACGCGATCGCCATCACGTAAGGGCTGATCTGCTGCAACCACCTTGCCGAAGATGCCGAGCACGGCACTCTCCGGATCGATCTCCGGACACAGCGTTGTGAGTTGCGATGAACGCAGCGCGTCCATCGCCGTCGCTCCCTCCGGGAGCACGACAGGCACCACCCACTGGCGATCGGATCGGGCATAGGCAACCTCGCAGCGGAGCGATGCTTCATCTGCCATGGATCGCCTGCGCCCGGGCGACAAAGGCATCGACGAGCGAGTTGCAGGTGTGCTCGAACACCGGTTCCAGCAACCACGCGTTGAGGGGGTTGGCGAAGGCGAACTGCAACCGCAGCGAAACCCGCGATCCCTTGTCGGCGATGGACGAAAATCGCCATGCGCCGCTCAAGGTGCGAAAGGGCCCATCGATCAGTTCGAGATGAATCGCCGTGCCGGGCTCGAGGCGATTGCGAGTCGTGAATTGGGCATGCAGCGCGCCCTTGTGAACCTGCAGGCTTGCCACGACATGCGTGGCGGTGCGCTCGAGCTCCTTTGCTTCGCGGCACCAGGGCAGGAACTCGGGGTACCGGGGTACGTCATCGACGAGCGCGTACATTTGCTCGGCCGTGAATGGCACCAGGGCATGGCGATCGGTCTGCCGCACGAGGTTATGCTACAGCACGATGTCCACGCAGTCCGACAAGCCGAATCCCACAATCGCCGAGAATCGCAAGGCGCGCCACGACTTCTTCATCGAGGATCGCTACGAAGCGGGCCTCGCGCTCGAGGGGTGGGAAGTCAAGAGCCTAAGAGCGGGTCGGGCACAGCTCAAAGAGAGCTATGTGTACGTGCGCAACGGCGAGGCATGGCTGTTCGGCGCGCACTTCTCGCCGCTCACTTCGGCGTCGACGCACGTGCATGCCAATCCAACGCGTACTCGCAAACTCCTCCTGCATCGACACCAGCTCGATCACCTGGTGGGCGCCGTCGAACGGCGCGGCTATACCGTGGTGCCCCTGCTCCTGTACTGGAAGAAGGGACGCGCCAAGCTCGAGATTGGCCTCGCCAAGGGCAAGAAGCAGCATGACAAGCGCGCCACCGACAAGACGCGGGACTGGGAGCGCGAGAAGGGACGCTTGCTGAAGCGGCACTGATCCCTTGTGTCTCGCGCCCATGGCCCTACAATGCCTACTGCACGTGTGGGGGCGATCGGCTTCGACGGGGGTCGCGAGACTACGGGTGCATGCCGAGGTGCAGTTTCCTCGTTAAACCGTCTGCAAACTTTTAGTTGCCAACGAAGACAACTACGCTCTGGCGGCTTAATCCCGCCTAACCTCTGACTGGCATTTGCTTGTGGATCCAAATCAGGGGACGCGCTCACAAGCTCGCGGGTCCGGTGTGCTGAAGGCCGGCTCGCTAAACGTAACTTGAGCTGGCCGCACGTCTTCCCTGCCCTTCGGGTAGCGTGCGGCGAGAATAATTGAAGCGGCTAAGCATGTAGGTCACGTAGCGTAGGGCTTTCGGACGCGGGTTCGATTCCCGCCGCCTCCACCAATTCTGCGTCCGCCAGCATCCGCTGGCGTGACGCCCGAGGGCCATAAAATCTGACTTTCCCGCGATCAAGCGAGGTCGGAAGTGACACATAATCGCGGGACCGAAGACCTGGTGAAGCTCGCGCAGACCTACGAGCGCATCATGCGGCGTGAGTCTTTGGCATCCGATGATCTCACGCTGATTCAGTGGGTCCTCGAAGCGATCATGAAAAATGACGACCCGCGTCCACGATTCCACATCCCGCTGGAAGGAACGCCATCGTTGCCGCACCGTGCTTTCCTCTGTATGGATTTCTTGCTGCAGCTCGACGCGACGACTCGCCCGAAGGATGCGGCCGGGCGCGTGGCGGATTCCTGGAGACTTAAGAGCCGCACGGTGCGCGAGACCGTCAGTGAACTGGGCTCCGACATGGAAGCAATTGTTCGTCACGCCAAGCGGGACGCACTTTCGCGCGAAGCATTGGTGCGAGTCGTTGGATGGCACCGCACCAAATATTTGGCGGACAACTCAGCGAGTAGTCCGCCAACGTAGTTGCTGAATTCGCACGCGCGTGCGTGCTCTAGTTATCGCCTTCCGAAGGCCGGCGTGTTCATACGGACAGGCGCACAGACCGAGGAATGCGATGACAAAGAAATCCCGCAGGGAATGTGCGGATTCAGAAAATTAGAAAGGGCCGTCGCGAACGGCCCTCTGTGCGGTGTCCTGGGTGTACCACATTGAGTAACCCGTGACTTCCACGTCTCACAGGCTGCGCCGATTGGCTCGTCAAAGCAATGCTTGGTCACGTAGTGGGAGGTGGAAATTTTCCTGCTGCGCCGTAGCAAGAAAAGTCCCGACATGATGCCGGGACAAGAGTGAGCCGTTTATCAGTCGCGGCCTTTCAACGTTGTTATTGCTTTACTCAGGCGGATCAATTGACGGGGATCGTAATGCGCTTTGCTTCAGCTCGCGCCTGCTTAGGGATTTCGATCTCGAGCACACCATTGGTGTAATGCGCCTTGATCGAATCGAGCTGCGCGAAAGCCGGCAGGGTAATGCGACGCAGGAACGTGCCGGTGAAGCACTCAACGTGTTCAAAGCCGTCGCTGTTCGAGCGCTCTTTCGTCGTTCGCACTCCGCGAATTGTCAACAGGCCGTCCTCGGCCGAGATATCAATGTCCTTAGCCTCGACACCCGGCACATCCGCACGGACTACGTACCGGTCGCCTTCTTCCTGAACATCGACCGACGGTACCCACGTTCCGGCTGGCTCTGACGCGACCGACCTTGCGCGGAACAGGTGTTCGAAATCTGGCTGCCAACGATCAGCAAAGGACCAGGGTTGGTGACGCATGAGACTCATCATTTCGCTCTCCTTGTAACGAGACCAAATCACTCGAGCAAGCTCGCTTGCTGCCGCATGATGTTGGGGCAGATGGGCGCGTTTGTAAGGCTTGGGCACGTGCCAACGCAAAAGAAAGCCCCGGCACGGTCGCCCATGCCAGGGCCTCATTTGCCCGTCTAACGTTGGATGACTTATCTCATCGCATGCAGCTTCCGCCGGCTTGGTGAGACTCGCCCTGCCAGCTGTGGCCGTGCCACTCGCGGCCTCAAATGCGGCCTCAAATGTACGTTGGCGCACCGACTGCCCGGCCAAACAGGCAATATCTTGGCGTTCCCATGTCGGCTTTCACACATATAGATCGAAGCACGCTGCGAGACCAGCTGCAGCGCGCTGACCAGTGCATCGGCAAGAGCCTCGCAGAGGACCACCAGAACCCCGGTTACAAAGCGCGCCTGGAATTTGCAGAGTCGGCCGTGAGGGATGCACTGCGCCGAGTCAATGACAGCGGCGATGCCAGGACGATTCTGACTTCACTCGACGGGATCGGGATCGGTGATCTGAATGCGGCGGCCGAACGGCATGTCGAAACCACCAGGGTTCTGTGCCGTGCAATAGTAAAAAAGGCGGCGCCACTTCTTCGCGATCCCGGGGCCAGCCCGCGATGACTTTTCAGTTCGCCGAAATCATCCACCAACAAAAAGCCCCGACACGTTTGCGATGCCGCGGCGCCCGCCGCTATCTCCGAGTCTTTGCTTCGAAATACATCTCGACGAGAAGCATTCGCGCCAGCTCGGCAGGCTGAAACCCGGCAAGTTCTGCAAATCTTTCGCCGAGCACAGAATTACTGACGGT
>AR_comb_assmDRAFT_10240041_pt1 | contig 11004 bp, 10 predicted proteins | sample ArasoioldDNA_FD_10543 | JGI IMG/M metagenome (IMG submission 10543) | reverse complement strand
AACCACCGACCTTTGGGTTATGAGCCCAACGAGCTACCAGACTGCTCCACCCCGCGTATTGATACTAGCAAGCTGGCTGGACGCCGTCAAACATCCGCGCGTTGTTTTGCTTGAATATCTCCCGTCGGTCTTCGGGATAGAAACCTTTCGACTATCGATCGTAAAAACGCGTATCGCTGTGCAATATCGCGGCGCCTTCTCGCTTTCCGCAGATCGCAAGATTGCGCCGCTCGCTCACCGAGTGCAGGCTGAACCTCAAGCCGAAAAACTGCACGTCTCTCGCAATCAGCTTTTGAGCTTGTGACGTTCGCACGCGGTCACAATCTTCGTCGGATCGATGGCTTCCTTGTCGATCTGTTCTTCCAGAATTTTGCCATCTTTCCCGATCAGAAAATTGATCCTGCGGGCCGCTTTGTACTTGTCGACGAACACTCCGTATTGGCGGGTGGCGTCTCCTCCCCAATCGCTCAGCAGCGGGAAGGTCACACCAATTTGGTCGGCAAAGGCTTTATTGGCGAAGGGACTATCCATGCTCACACCCAGGACCTGGGTGTCGGCTGCTTCCAGCTTCTGCAGATTCTGCTGGAAGTTTTTCATTTGCTCTGTTCAACCGCCCGTAAACGCGAAAATATAAAACGCGAGCACCACGTTCTTCTTGCCACGATAGTCGCTCAAGTGGACTTCTTTGAGGTCGTTGCCGTCAAAGTACTGCAGCTTGAAATCAGGAGCCACGTCTCCGACACGCAGCTTAAGGTCAGACTTCTCCTGAGCCCGGGCATTTGCTGCCAGGCCAGAGATTGACGCACTCGCCAGCAACAGTGCCAAACACATGTGCCTTCGCCTATTCATCATCGCCATTCCTCCTTACTGGTAAGGCTCGTCTCAGCCTAAATTGGTCATTATCTTGGTACAAGTTTTTTGATGTCATTGCGAAAAACGTGACAAAACCGTTACATTCGTATCCGGGTCATGCTTGAACGTCGGTTTTGCTTGCCGGAGACCGGAAAGTCCGGCGGTTCGCATCTCTCCCCGAACGACGCACTCTACCGGTAGGATGCGCGCTTCCTCGTAACCTGCTTTTCGGACGTCAAATCGCAGTGGAGTCCAAAAGGGCCATGAGTCTCGCCACCCTGAACGATATTTTCTTTTCGATCGTCGATAGCGGTCGCGAGCGAGTCATGCTTCATCGGCATCCCATCGAATGGGTGCCCATCTCAGCGCGCGAACTTTATCGAAACGTCACCGGCGTCGCCTGCGCCATGGTTTCCTGGGGCATCTCCAAAGGAGACCGCGTCGCCATCCTCTCGGAAAACCGCCCGGAGTGGACCATCGCCGACTTCGCCTGCCAGTTGCTCGGCGCCGTCTCGGTCCCCATCTACTCGACGCTCACCGCCGAACAAATAGCCTTCATACTGGACGACGCCGGCGTCCGAGCCATTTTTGTTTCGTCGGAGCAGCAACTACGTAAAGTCCAGTCCATCCGTGATCGCACTCCGCTTGAGCGGGTCGTTGTCATGGACGCAGTGGAAACTGCTCACGCCTTCCATATGGAGCGCTTCATGCACGAAGGCCGTGCCGAGCGCGATAAGTCCATCGACTCGTGCGCGGCTGCAATTGCTCCCAACGATCTCGCCACCATCATCTACACCTCAGGAACCACCGGCGTCTCCAAAGGAGTGATGCTGACCCATTGCAACCTTGCCTCGAACATCGTGTACTCACTCAAAGGGTTCGAATTCGTCGGCGAGCAAGTCAGCGTCTCCTTCCTCCCTCTGTCTCACGTCACGGCTCGTCACGTCGATTTTGCCTTGCTCTTCAATGGCGTCACGTTGGCCTACTGTCCTTTCGTTGACCAACTTCCGCAAGCTCTGCGCGAAGTCCGTCCTACCATCTTTGTGGCAGTACCGCGCGTTTACGAAAAAATCCATGCGCAAGCCGACCTGAAAGCCCGCGATTTTCCGAAACGCATCATCTATCAGATGGCGCTCTCCATCGGCAGCTCTCATCGCGCTCAAACGTTGCAAGGAAAGGTGCCTTCCTCAGTCAATTGGCGGCTCGCGGACAAACTGGTGTTCGCCAAAATCCGCGAAGGCATGGGCGGGCGCGTGCAGTGCTTTATCTCGGGGGGTGCGCCCCTCGGAAAGGACTTGGCCGAATGGTACGCCCGCATTGGCATTCGCATTCACGAGGGATACGGCCTCACGGAAACTTCTCCGGTCATCGCAGTCAACACTCCTCGGGAACACAAACTCGGCACCGTCGGTAAACCGCTTGGCAATGTCGAGGTCCGCATTGCCGAGGACGGCGAGATCTTGGTGCGGGGGCCCTCCATTTTTGTCGGGTACTGGAAGCGACCCGAAGAGACAGAAAAAGCAATGGCTGGCGACTGGTTCAAAACCGGCGACATCGGGCACCTCGACGCCGAAGGCTACCTGTCTGTCACCGATCGCAAGAAGGACCTGATCAAGACCTCCGGCGGCAAGTTCATCGCGCCCCAGCCCATCGAAAACTCCCTCAAGCATAACGCGCTCATCGCCGAGGCAGTCGTGCTTGGCGATCGCCGAAAATTTCCAGCCGTGCTCATCGCTCCCTACTTTGTGCTGCTCGAAGACTGGGCTCGCACCAATCAAATCCCATTCGCCTCGCGCAAGGACCTCGTCGCGCATCCTAAGGTTCAGGCGCTCTATCAGGGAATCATCGACGACCTCAACCAGGGCTTAGCCCGCTTCGAGAGGCTGAAACGAGTCCTTTTGATTGACGAAGAGTTCTCTGCCGCAGACGGCACGCTTACCCACACCATGAAGGTCCGCCGCCGCGCGATTGAAGAGCGCTACCGTCCCCTGATCGAGGACATGTACGAGAAAGCCGAAAGCTTGCCCCTCGCTAATCACGTCCCGTCGTGACCTACGCTGTGCCCCGGGCTCGGGCTTTCATTACAATAAGGACATGTCGGACTCCTTCGCCATCGCAGGACGCGCCTTTCAATCCCGCCTGATCGTGGGCACGGGCAAATACAAATCCTTTCACGAAACCGCCCGCGCTCTGGAGGCCAGCGGCGCGGACATGGTCACCGTGGCCGTGCGGCGCGTGAATCTCGATCGCAGCAAGGAATCCTTGCTGGATTTCCTCGATCCCAAAAAGTATTTCCTTCTCCCCAATACCGCGGGCTGTTACACCGCCGATGAGGCGATCCGTGCCGCTCGCCTCGCCCGGGAGGTGGGACTCTCCGATTGGGTCAAGCTTGAAGTCATTGGGGACCAGGCAACGCTCTATCCCGACGTGCAAGCGACGCTCGAAGCTACGTCTGTCCTGGTCAAAGAAGGCTTCACCGTACTTCCCTACACTTCTGATGACGTTGTGTTCGCCAAGCGTCTGCTCGATGCTGGCGCTTCTGCGATTATGCCCCTGGGTGCGCCGATCGGCAGCGGACTCGGTATCCAGAACCCTGCCAACATCCGCATCTTGCGCGAAGTCATTACCGGCGTACCGCTCATCGTGGATGCCGGTGTCGGAACCGCATCCGATGCCGCGATTGCGATGGAACTCGGCGCGGACGCCGTGCTCATGAACACCGGTATTGCCAGCGCGCACGACCCAATCCTCATGGCAGATGCAATGCGGCACGCCGTACTCGCTGGCCGCGAAGCGTACCTCGCCGGCCGCATGCCGAAGAAGTTGTATGCCACCGCAAGTTCGCCGCTCGAAGGCGTAGTGCGATAGTCAGCTGACCGCACCGGAAACGCCGCGCTCAAATAAAAAGGGCGATCCGAAGATCGCCCTTCTTCAATCTCGTCTTGCGAATCTCCTCAAAGCATCTTGGCGCTTTCCACGTGGATCGAATCGCCTTCCACATGCCCGGTAACGGCAACGTGATGGCCTTCATGTCCCTTTAAAGCGTCCGGGTTATCCACCATCAGAACTTTTTGGTCGCCGTCGGTAACCACCACCATCTTCGCGCCCGATTCCAGGCATTTCTTCGTGCACTGTTCCGCCTTGGCATTGGCGCCTTTTGCTCCACACTTTGAATCCGAGATCCACCCGTTCACGGTCTGAGAATCTCCCGCCGCCGCAACCATCGCGACCGCAAACAGGAAACTCATGAGAAGACTGAACATCCCAAGTTTCTTCATCGTTTTCATTCTCCTTTGACTAGCGACGAACTGACCTTCCATCGCGTTGCCGAGGCCCGTAACCCCTGATCAACGGAATGGTCCACCCGATCGGCCAGATGGGAACCGCGGAACTATACCACATCGTACGATCCTGTCGTGTCACGATAGACTTGCTGGCGGGTCGGCAGTTAGCTACTTCTTGGCCGACGAGGTGTCGGGCTTGGGGGCGGCTTTGGCTGCAGGATTGACGTACACATACTCCCCGGGTCTTGTGTAGTGCAACTGCTCCCGGGCCTCTTTCTCGATGGCTTTTGGATCAGTCCGCAATGCCTTGATCTGATCGGAATACTCATCATTTTCTCTTTGCAGGTTGTTGATCTCGCCCTGCAGCCGATGGTAGTCCGCCCGTTTCGTGCGATAGATCACCATGCCGTTCGCACCGAACATTACGTGCAGAAACAACCAGCCGGTCAGCAGAATTACGCCCAGGGTTGCCAAACGCCGGCGCGCTCCGTACACAACGTTCCAAAAGGGCCGCGCACGATTCATACAGCGCTCGGCAAATGCTTCCGCTTCGGGCGCTCGGTCAACCACCGCGCGGAACTGCTCCTCCGGGTTGGGAAACCTTCTGATCTTGGTCAACTTCTTTACTCGAAAATCCATTGCTTGGCAGCCGCACTCAACTTGTTCAAATCCGCAGGAGTAGGGGCCTCGGAATACACCCGCACCACCGGTTCCGTCCCGGAGAGGCGGTAGCACACCCAGGAGCCATCGCCCAGGACCAACTTCAGTCCATCCTTTCGCACAACCTCAACAACCTTGCGCCCCGAGAACTCTTGCGGATCAGAGTTCAACTTTTTAGTGAACTTCTCCTTGACCTCGGGCGTCAAGCGGAAGTTCTCCCGTTGCGGACAATAGGAACCAACTTTGGCAAATAGCTCCTGAAGTTGTTTGGAAAGAGACTTGCTCCGCCGCGCCACCATCTCGCAGCACATCAGCCCAGCCAGGATACCGTCCTTTTCGGGAACGTGATGCCGAATCGACAGGCCGGCGCTTTCTTCCCCGCCGATGCAGATGCGATCTTCCTTGATCAGCTCTCCAATGTACTTGAACCCGACCGGAGTTTCATGCAATTCGACCTTATGATGCTTCGCCAGCGCATTGATCAAATTCGTCGTTGCTACCGACTTCGCCACCCCGTTCTTCCATCCCCGAGTTTCCACCAGGTAGTCGAAGAGCAAGGCAATGATGTAGTTCGGCTGAAAAAAGGTGCCATCTTCATCGACAATGCCAAAGCGGTCTGCATCCCCGTCCGTGGCGATTCCGATCTGCGCCTTCTTTTCGCGCATAATTGTTCGCAAATCTTCCAATAGGTGATCGTCAGGTTCAGGAGCGTGGCCACCAAAAAGCACATCGCGATAATCGTGCACCGTGCCCACATCTACACCACCCTCGCGCAGCAGAACATCGGAGTAGCCTCGCGCTGCACCCCACAACGGATCGAACGCCACCCGCAACCCAGCCTTCTTGATGACCCCGAGGTCAACGATCTCTCGCAATCGCGCTAGATACATCCGTCGCGGATCCAACGGTTGCGACTCAAGCCGCTTTCCGCCCGCGCCATCTCCGCCCTGTTGATCCCCAGCAGCAATCTCGGCCTCGATCTTCTTCGTGACTTCGGGCAGCGCCGGTGCACCGTCGGGGGTGGAGAACTTAATTCCGTTGTATTCCGGTGGATTGTGCGACGCGGTGAAATTGATAGCGCCATCCGCCTTCGCTTGCGTGACGGCATACGAAATCGCCGGTGTCGGCGCCGCCTCGGCAATCACCAAGGGCGTAATTCCATGCGCTCCCAGAATTTCCGCCGCTAATGAGCACAGAGTTTCGCCCATAAATCGTGGATCTCGGCCGACAATCACCTTGGCGCCGTTCGGCTTTTGTCCAGCCACATAGCGCGCGATACCTCGCACCGCTCGTCTCACGTTGGCAAACGTGAATTCGTCCGCCACCACTGCTCGCCATCCCGAAGTGCCAAACTTAATTTGTGCCGCCACGATTGCATCCTCATTTGCTGCCTGCTGAGTCTTGGCTCCGCCTCGCGCCTTGCATAAGATGAAACCAATCGCCCACGCAGCAATTGTTTTTGGGCGAAAGTTCGCGGACTCCACGCGTCTCTGGAGTCTAGCGCTCGATTCTAATATGACCGACAAGCAACTCGTTGTGACGACCGCCCCAAATCTCTCCGACGCACGCCGCCTCGCGCACGCCCTTGTCGACCGCAAAATCGCTGCCTGCGTCAATATCGTTCCGAAAATTGAGTCAATTTACCGCTGGGAAGGCAAGGTCGAATCGGCTGAAGAATGCCTGCTGCTCATCAAAACCACAGCAGGGCTTTTCGAAAGGGTGCGCAGCACCATTCAGGAACTGCACTCTTATCAAGTGCCGGAGTGCATCGCACTCGCCATCGAAGCAGGTAGCCTTGCCTACCTGAAATGGATCACCGATTCGGTCGAGGACAGCCCAATGCCCTAAATGGAGACCATCTCATCACGGTGCGGCCACTACTTCGTCACGCGCCGGTAGCGCAGAACCGGCCCACGGGTCGAATCCGGAAGCACGACCTCCATGTCTGCTGGCACATCCTCTACGGTCGCATTTCCGCCTCGCACGAAGCCTCGAACCTCTCCGGTCTTCGTGTCACGCAACATCAAGACCGGATACTTCTCTGAATCCCAGACCACTTGGAGCGCGCGATTGGGAGCCTCATCCATGCGCAACTGATCCGCTGCGGGTGCGCCGGCAGCCAGCGTGCGTTGCGCCATTTCCTCGCTGCCCGTCCGCACGCGCATGCTCTGCATCAGTTGCAGGACCGCCGGCGATAGTGGCGCCACAAACGAGAACAGATGCACGTCCCGGTCGGGCAAGTCGGCGACCTCATGTGCAGCGAAACTGACGCTCGCTAATACACGCCCCAGCGCGTCCCGCCCTTCCCATGTATAGGGTCCAGCCTCTCTGCTGACCGCCTTCACGGGCACGACGAAGGCCGGTTCGAGTGTCATCTGCCCATTTTCAATTCGGCCCCAGATCAGCAACCCCTGGCCCGCCGTTGTGGCACCTGCTGTTACTACGGGTTGCACATCAAACCCGAGGCTCTGCCGGTATTGCAATTCCTTCAAGTACGTATAGTCGCTTATCCATTGATTCGAGCAGTAGCCCATGATGTCGGTGTCCGCCGCCGGCTTCAACGTAGCGGTGCTCTGGAAACTGTCCCACCCAGGCACACCGATCACTCCACCCGGATACGGGTAGTTCGGATCTGTACCAGTCGCGCCCCCGCACGGGCTGTGCGGCCGATCGAAGTTGTGGCCTTCTTCATGAGCCAGCACCGCCGGGAAACTTCCCGCCACATCCCACCCAATTGCCGCGGGAAATCCGATATAGCCAAGCCCGGCCACGCCACCGCCATATGTCACATGCACTGCACCAAAGTAATAGCGATCGGTCACCCCATCCGCCGTGCGCTTGGCGTGCAATTCGCCGAGCACGGTGTCCCAGCCGGTTCCGTCGCTTTGCAGCGAGGTCACGCTCGAATTCATTACACTGCCCACTGTCACATCCACCGCGTCCGGGACGGGATGCAACCTCTTCGCGAAATCGACCCAGTCGCCACGGGTGCGCGTCCCGTTCTCCACAACGCCCTGGTTCCCGTCCTTGGTGTGAATTGGAATCAGCGTCACCTTCCACGGCGCCAGCGCTCGCACATCCAGGTTCATCGAAAAATCATTGTTCGTTTCATCCGCTTCCGGAATCGTGTTCGACGGATCCACCGTCGCCACTACCTGCGTGCCCGGCTGCATCCATGCCGCTGGTACAGCCGCATTCCAGGATTTTCCGGCGATCGAAGCATCGATCGTCGTGGGAGCCGATGTGCCTGTCGCATTGATAGTCAGCGTGTTCGTGGTGCTGCCATTGATGAAGTTCACTCGAACCTGTGGTGCCACCGAGTTCGCCTGATTCGCCAGAACGAAAACTCGCACCCACGCACTCCGGTTCTGCACCAGAGGCACCGCTGGCGATGGATATTCCTGCGTCGCTTGCGTTACGTACAACCCATCGATGGAAAGGTCAAGCGTCCCTGACGAAGTTGTGACCGTAAAACTGTTCGCAGATGTCGCCGTACCGCCTGGGGTGGTCACCACGATCTTTCCGGTGCTCGTTCCACTGGCCACCGTAGCCGTAAGCTGCGTCGCACTATTCACCACATACGTTGCGGCTTTGCCATTGAATGTCACCGCCGTCGTTCCCGTAAAATTTGTGCCCGTAACCACCACCCCAGTTCCCACCGGACCGGTCGTTGGGGTGAAGCTCGTGATTGTAGGCGGCACTACCACCGTAAACGCGTTCGCCGAAGTCGCTGTTCCTCCCGCAGTGGTCACCGAAATCTTTCCGCTCGTCGTGCCACTGGCGACAGTCGCCGTGATTTGCGTAGCGCTGTTCACCGCGAACGTCGCTGCTTTGCCGTTGAACGCAACTGCCGTCGCTCCCGTGAAGTTCGTCCCCGTGATCACTACCGAGGTTCCCACCACGCCCGATGCCGGCGCAAAACTCGCAATCGTGGGCGCGGCTACAACCGTAAACGCATTGGCTGACGTCGCCGAAGACGCCGGACTCGCCACCGTGATGGGCCCGCTCGTCGTTCCGGCCGCAACCGTGGCCGTGATTTGCGTCGCGCTGTTCACAGTGAATCCGCTGGCGGGCGTTCCGTTGAACGCCACTGCCGTGATGCCGGTGAGGCTTGTACCGGTGATCACCACCGACGTACCAACTGGCCCGCTGGTGGGCACAAAACTCGTGATGGCCGGGGGGATCTGGATCGTGAAGGCTATGCTTGACGTCGCGGTACCTCCGGGCGTTGTAACCGTGATCATGCCGGTGCTTGTCCCGGACGCAACCGTCGCAGTTATTTGAACTGCACTATCCACCGTAAAACTCGATGCGGCCTTGCCGCCAAAAGCTACGACCGTGGCGCCCGTGAAATTGCTTCCGCTGATCACAACTGACGTCCCGGAACTTCCCGAGACAGGCGTAAAGCTCGCGATCGTGGGAACCGGCGTCGTCTTTTGAGGAGAAGATGAAGAATTGCCGGAACCGCAGCCCAGCAGAAACAGTGAGGCTGCGGCGCATGCCATCAAAGCCGCGACACGTCGGACCGGAAATGCGGATTTGCTTCGATAAGCAGGTCCTTCAAGCCCCCGCCCCGAGACCGTGCGAGCACACCACGCCACGAAAAGCATGTGCTATTGTTCGATCCGCACCCGAAAACGGCAAGGGCGCTGAGGTACTACGACCGAGGGCCTATAACGTTCGGAGAATCTGCCCACCTTCGCTGGTAATCTCGAACCTTAGTTACCTAGATTCCCGCCAGCGCCTGTTCAAGATCGTCCAGAATATCCTCTGCATCCTCAATTCCCACCGAAATCCGCACCAATCCGTCTGTGATCCCGATCGCCTTGCGCCCCTTCTCCCCGTAGGCCGCGTGCGTCATCGTCGCGGGATGCGAAATGAGTGTCTCCACCCCACCCAGGGACTCTGCCAGGGAACATACGCGGACCCTGCGCAGCATCTTGTTCGCATTGGAAAGCGACCCGGTTTCAAAACTGATCATCGATCCGAAGCCAGACATCTGCTGCTTCGCCAGTTTATGCTGCGGATGATCCGGCAGTCCCGGATAGAAAACTTTCTTCACCTTCTTGTGGCCTGCGAGGAATTCGGCAACCTTCCTCCCATTGCGGTCATGCTGCTCCATCCGCACCGCCAGTGTCTTGACTCCGCGCAAGATCAGCCAGCACTCAAACGGTGAAAGGATTGCTCCGGCGGCCTTCTGCAGAAATGCCAGCTTCTCCGCTTGCTCCCGTCGCGTGCAAATAACCACGCCGCCGAGGCCATCGCTATGACCGTTCAAAAACTTCGTCGTGGAGTGGATCACCATGTCCGCGCCCAGTTCGATCGGCCTCTGAAAATATGGCGACATGAACGTGTTATCCACCACCAGGTCGATCTTCTTCGGCTTGCTGATCGCAGCCACCGCCCGGATGTCCGTCAGCGCCATCAACGGATTCGTTGGCGTCTCGATGTACACCAGTCGCGTATTCTTCTTGATGGCGCGCTCGACATTCTTCGCGTCGGCCGTATCTACGTACGTGAACTCCAGGCCGAAATCCGCCCACACCTGGTTAAACAGCCGGGGCGTACCCCCATACAAATTGTTGCCGCAGACCACGTGGTCCCCAGCCTTCAACATCGTGACGATGGCATTGATCGCTGCCATTCCGCTGGAGAAAACCGGGGCTGCCACGCCGCCCTCAAGCGCCGCCAGATTCTGTTCTAATCTCGTCCGCGTCGGATTCGACACTCGCGCATACTCGTACCCTTTGTGCTTCCCGATCTCCTGCTGCGCATACGTCGATGTCGGATAAATCGGAGGCGCAACCGCCCCCGTCTCTGGATCCGCTTCTTGCCCTACATGAATCGCACGCGTCGCAAAACCTGTTTGCGAATTCTTCTTCACACGTTCCTCGGTTTGTTTGATTTGATGCCCTACAACAAAATGATTGAGGAAACAGATTCCTGAATGGACGCGACTCGCCTTGCTTATAGCAATCGAACCGCAACTCTACCGGTTCTCTTCTGATTTAGCAGATCTCTAGGTTCCCTCGCCAACGACCGACGGCTAACGGCTAACGACTATCCCTAAATCCCGCCCTCAAAAATCTTCTTCGACAAATACCGCTCGGCCGAATCCGGGATCATCGTCACCACCCGCTTTCCCGGTCCCAACCGCCGTGCGATCTCCAATGCGGCGTACACATTCGCCCCGGCACTTGATCCTCCT
>AR_comb_assmDRAFT_10109537_pt1 | contig 11005 bp, 8 predicted proteins | sample ArasoioldDNA_FD_10543 | JGI IMG/M metagenome (IMG submission 10543) | reverse complement strand
GCACGCGGCAAATTCGGCCCCTGGAATTCCGACGATCCCGGCACCACGCAACTCTCCGGCGCCACGTCTTTCCGCAACGCCGATCTCAGTGTCTATCACGGCGTTGTGGGGATTCTTTCGTCCGACAATCATTTCAGCGGACCACTCCAGCGCGTCGAAGCGCGCGGCGACATCGACATCCCCGATTTCAGCGTCATTCGCAGCAAACACGCCGTTCACGTCAAAACTGCTTTTCACGCTTTTATTAACGGCTTGAACGGTGACGTCCATCTAGAACATGTGGCCGCCGGCTTCCGGAAGACCACGGTTACCGCGGAAGGAGACATCGCTGGCACGCCGGGTGGAGATGGCAAAACCGCCCAACTCGATCTGTTCGTCACTAATGGCCGCATCCAAGACGTGCTTCGCCTCTTTGTCAGCGAGACCAGGCCGCCGCTGAACGGCGTCACCAGCTTTCGAGCGCACTTCACCTGGCCACCGGGCGTCTCGTCCTTTCTGCAAAAGATCCGCCTGACTGGAGACTTCGGCATCGCCGGAGGCCAGTTCACGAAGGGTTCCACGCAGAGCGACGTCGCCGATCTCAGCGATCGCGCCCGCGGTGAAAAACCGGAAGACAACCCGGAAGATCCTGAAGACATTGTCTCCAATCTCTCAGGCCACGTGGACCTTCGCCGCGGCGTTGCCACTCTCTCCGACATCTCTTTCGAGGTTCCTGGCGCGTTAGCCAACATGCAGGGCACTTTTAACTTGGAAAACCACAAGGTGGATTTGCACGGCACGCTAAAAACGGACGCCGAGTTCTCTCACATGACCTCCGGCCTCAAATCCGTTCTTCTGAAGCCCTTCAATGCTTTTTTCAAAAAGAAACACGTTGGCGCTGTCGTTCCCGCCCATCTCATCGGCACCTACGAACACCCGGAAACTGGCCTGGACATCTTCCCCAAAGGCGCTCCGCAGCCATCACCGCCTGCCGCAGACCGTTCCGCGGCTCACCCTGGTAATGGCACTGGCAAGGAATAGTTAAACTACTAGCTTTTTCGAAGGGTTCACTCCAGTAAGGAGTGTTTCGTATTTTTCCTCATTACGCCCCGCTTTTATTCGCACTCTTGGTGAGCATTTTGTTGCTGGGAGCATGTTGGTGATATTGAGCTGAAGCGCCCGAAAGTGATCGATCCGCTGCTCGCCGATTCTGCCAGCGGCGAACCTGTTGATGGAGAAGGCGCCGTAAAGCGGCTTCGTGGGCAAGTTATCTATTTTACGGACGACGCAGTAACAGTACGCCGGCCCTGCGGGGCGATTCTGGTGTTCGAGAATGACGAAATCCTCGATCTATCAGACGGACAAGATCACTTAGAGCTGTGCACTCCTCAAGGTATCCTGTGACTGGCAGGTGACAGGGACGCGGGTCATTGCGTCGGCGACAGGAACCGCTTCTGAAGGTCGGCTCGCGGCCACGACGGCGATGCAGAGATCGCGGTCAATAATAATGCCTTCTAGAAGTGGGTCGAGAATGTCGGAGACAGCGGGCATCGCCCCAATGGAGTGCGCTTGCATAAGAATGGCGGCAGCTTTAGCGGTGTCCCACTCAGTGAGGTGACGACCGGTTTGCTCATGATTTCTTTGACCGGGTCGGAACGTTGTGGGATATGGTGGATTACGACGAAAGCCATACCGCTGTCCGCGGGAAGTTCGCGAACGATCATTCTGAGCGGTTCAAGCCCAGCGGATACAGACCACGGGAACGCCCCCGGTCCTATGCCGGTGTTAGGGAGTTAAGCTCAGAGTCGGAACGGAATTTCTCAACGAAATTCTCCCTTCAGGGGCAGCTGCTCGCGATCATCTCTTGCTCCGCACCGTCAACACGGGACAGTTCGCGTGCGCTACAACCTTGTGCGCTGTGGCGATGGGAAGATGGGTGGCGGCACCTGGTACGCCCTTTTCCGGTTGCGCGCCAAGCACGATGAGATCAACGTCTCTCAGGTTCGCGAGATCCAGAATGCGCTCGGAGGGAGCGCCGAGTTCGACGAAGTATTCAGGTTTGCACCATGTTTCGGCTTCGGGCGGAACAAGTTTGCGCAGCAGAAGTTTCCCGGACTCCCTCACATCGGACCAGGACACCAGTTCACCGGGTTTCGGTTCAGGCACGACATGCAGTAGTGTGAGGCGCGCTTGAAACTCCTGTGCCAGAGAAACGGCGTAAGCCGCGGCTGCGGGCGCGTGGGAAGCAAAATCGGTGGCGAAGAGAATTTCCCGGATGTTGGCTTTCGCTGGATCGGAGTGCGGACCGATCGTGAGGACGGGGCAGGACACGTTTCGGAAGATCTCTTCGGCGATTGAGCCGAGCAACATCTTCGCGAGTCCCGTGCGTCCCCGCGTGCCGATAATCACCAAGTCGGTGTTGTGTTTATGCATGGCGTTCTCGAGGCGGGACCGGACGTCTCCCTCCTCGATGAGCACTTCGGTGCTGATGCCCGCAAAGGTGCCGAGCAGTTCTTCGCGGCGCTCTTTATTGAAGGCCTCCGCGGCGTCGACGTCGAGCGGCCAGGTAGCCGGTTGGGTCATTGGGTTGACGACGGATGGGCGCACGTGAAGGGCCACGAGATTCGATTCAAAATGTCTTGCTATTTTCTTAATGAAGGGAACGGCATGCGCGGCGGCGTGCGAAAAATCGGTCGCGAATAAGATATTTTCAAATTTCGTGCGGGTCTTGGCGGTAGCGGCTTGCATGATTCAGGTCCTCCTGTGTGCCATCTTGGTTCGGCGAGGACTTTCCTTGCTGTGATGCTCGCCACCGGTTGCAGTGACGCGAATCGCAGGACATGCAGTCGGAGCGTTGTAAGGCCAAGAGGAACCGCAGTCGCGAGGACTGCACGCGGATCAATGCCCTAGAGACAATAACGAAAGAAGAGAGCCGGCGAGTTCCGGCGCCGGTTCAGGGCCTCACGGAAGAGCAAGCGACGCGTCAGTTGAGGGGAGTTCGGCCCGATATTGTCGGCATCCTGTTCACGATCCTTGGGCAACGTGCCGATGCCGCTATCATTCATGCTTCGGTCGATGCAGCTGAGGAGAGTTCAGAATTAGCCGTTGTCGCTTGCTTATCTGAACGGCAAATTTGAAACAGCCGTCCACGGCTGGCGTTTGTGCTCTTTGTATTCGTGGGATTTACGCTGCCAGGTGCGGGCTTGTTGCTTTATTTATATTCGGTTGTTTCGGTTCGCCAATAAAGGCCCGCAGTCTGCCGGCCAAGACGAATGCATCAATTTCAGCGCGAAGATTTGATGGTTAGAACAGGGCACGGTGCGCCGCAGACGACTTGATAGGCTCTCGTGTGAGGCTCATGGGCAGCCAATGCTTTCCGTGATTTGGCGCCAAGCACGATTAGATCGGCGCACATCTGTCCCGCCACTCTCAGGATCCCTTTGACAGGATCGCCCCGTTCCACGCGGAACAAAGGAAGACAATGCAACTCGGCGGCGGAGGGGAGCAAACCCTGCAATCGGTTAACGATTTCCTCTTCTTGATCCGCGTGCTGCTGAACGTGCAGCAGCGTGATTCGCGACCGGTGTTCCTGGGCCAGAGAAAAGGCATACGCGGCTTGCCGTTCCGCGCCTGTTCCGAAAGAGGTTGCAAACAGGATGTTTTTGAGTTGGATTCCGTAGAGAGGTTCTCGCTCGACTACGGGCCCTACGGTGAGCACGGGCACGCGCACCTGGCGGAAGATTTCTTCGGCGCTGGACCCGATTAGCGTCTTGCGCTCGCGACCCATGCCGTGCGTTCCGAGGACGACAAGATCGATCTCATGTTTGCGGATCAGGGCCTCGATGTTCAGCCACAGCGTGCCTTCTTGGATGATTTCTTCGTGCGCAACCCCGAAGAAACGGCCCGAGGCTAGGATGTTGTCGATCTCTTTCCGAGCAGCCTGACGCAATTCGTCTCGCGAGGCCTCGGCGAGTTCCGGAGCCATCATTAGGTCCACCGGGATCACGTGCGCCAGAAAAATTCTGGAGTGGTAGGTTCGCGCCAGGGAAAGAGCATGTTCGAGGGCGCGATCTGAAGTTTGCGAAAAATCCGTGGCGACTAGAATATTCCGTAGCGGTACGACTGTCTCCGGGGAAACGTGAGCCTTGGTCGGTTGGCTGACCGCTTGTTGCTGAATCATAGTGCCCCCTCTGCACAGATGATCGCGCGAAGGAAGGTCTTAGGATGTGAGCTGAAACACCGTTTCAAGTGACGCCCAGCACGGCAGAGAAAGACGCAGGTGAAGAGTTTATGGCGGTGCTTGCTCCCCTTACGAAACGGTTATTTCTCGATGCAGGGCTCAGTCCTGTGGGGTGCACCCCTAAGCTGGCACAGTTTTCTTTGGACACAGCTTCCGCTTTTGACCCGACCCCCTTTTCGAGACACTTTGTGAGTTGAATTTGGGAGCTGCAAACGCTCCCAGGGACAATTTTTCTGGCGTTCTGTGGCCTAAAGTAACTCGCTTCAACTCCTCAACACAAACAGCATCCTGGGTAGGTTCCTTCGGGCTTTCCGCCGCGGAGAGCCGAAGGAAAGTTGTGCCGCCACTAGCGCAAATTCCTGCGGCGTTCGACGGGCCAACGCACTGTCCATCTACCATTTCACCCGCTCCGCCACAAACTGCGTGAACGGCTTAATATCCATGTCGATGCTGGCGCGGTCGAGCGCAGCAAGATAGTCATCGCGGTCCTCGACGCGGATGATCGTCCACGGATAGCCGCCGGACGCGAGCATCACATTCATCAGGAAACGGGCCACGCGGCCGTTGCCGTCCGGGTAAGGATGAACATACCCGAGCAACCAGTGGCCGAGAACGGCACGCACGCTGGAGTCCGGTTCTTTCTCGAGGAGATCGAAGAATACCGGCATGGCGTCGCACACGGCCTCCCAACGCGGAGGTACGTAGCGCGATGTTCGTAGATAAACCGGAAAATTCCGGTATCCCGCGAGCGCTCCCGCCGGGATCAGACCCGCTGTGACCCACGGCGCGAATAGTTCCCGATACCAGTCCTTGTGCGCTGCGCGCACAAGCGCCCCGGGGTTTTCGCCATCGATCACTTTGCCGACGGTATCTTTCACAGCCTGGAACGCCTGCCAGTAACCGCGCGCGGCAAGGGCGTCGCGGCTCTTGCGGTCGGCTTCGTCGTTGTCGGGATTCCAGTTCCCTTGACGCACGCGGTCGATTATTTCGGGCGTGACCGAATAGCCCTCTATGGAGAGAGAATGATAGGCGTCGTTGCGGTAAATCTCCTCGACGTGATGGAGATACGCTCCTTTGTTTGTTGGGAGGCCCGGTGCTTTCGGGAATATACCGATGACGGTACCCCGCATTGACTCCCACATCATTTGCACGCGTCCTGCAATCGGAGCGACCGTCGGCCGCGGAGTTGCCAGTACCTGCTCATCCTCGAACGGATTGCTCTCACGTACGTCATAGCCGACGCTCTTCATCGCGCTTAGGATTTCATCCGCTAACCCGCCGCGGCCGGTCTGACGCAGAGCGCCAGCGAGGTAGCCAGCTTTTGTCGAATTGCCGCCGTTCAGCAATAGCCGCAGCAGGTCCGATGCGTTGGCGAGGCTTCCTAACACCACCTGCGACTCGACGGAATTACGCGCGAAAAATGTTTCCGACACGGCAACTAGTGACGCCGCGGGCGAGAACAGCCTGAGGCCGTCCCGCATGACGAGATCGGATGCGATCGGCATTTCCACGACTTTTAGATCGTAGAGAAACGTGCCGAACAGGAGTTTGTTCGTATGGTTCGTGCCCTTGGGGCTGCACACCACTATTTGCTCCGGAATGACCGTTCTCTCGCCGTGCAGCCAAAGTGACTGCTCGGCGGAAAGGTGCCACAGCTCCCCGAAGCGCTCGCAAGAGTAACGCGCACAGAAATCCCAGAACGACGCATACCACGGCGTGCTGTCGCCCGCGCGCGCGCCCGGGCTCGATGAAATGAGCCACCCTTTCATCACTTCCAGCAGAAAGCCGTTCTGCACAAGGCGCTCGCGGTGAACGCGGCTAAAGTCATCGGACCTGAACACACGACGACCGAGCTCCTGAAGCGCCTTCAGCGCGCCGAGAGACTCAGCCAGTTTTTCGTTTGGTGTTGCCATCCTTTGTCGTTACGGTTCAATACAAGCATACCATGCCGTGCAAATACAAGCATAGTATGCTGTATCTATGCAAGCATATTGCGTTGTATTAATGCAAGCAAATCATGCGCTGGTATAAGCCCTCCTAATATAATCGCTTGCGAGCGCTCTAGGAGGGGCCTCAAATCCTTCAACCTTACTTATTAAAGCGAAACGCCACAAATCTTAATACCTAGCCAGCTAATTAAAGAGGGTCTGCATAACGCCCGACCTAACGGCGCCCACGGGATAGTCGGCATTGGCTTTCTGCTGTCGCTGCAAGCTTGTGCAAGCCCGACTTGGTCAGTCCTTTTGCGAACTCGGCCCAATGGGCGGATTCTGTCTCGTGATTACTTGCGATAGGTTCTCTTGCTGAAGCCATGTGTTTTTTCCTCGCTTTTGCGCAGCACTTTAAGCCGCGGTTTCGATTTCGTTGCCGTGTCCTCGATCATAGCGGACCCAAGGCCGGTGCCTGATCCGAGAAACAACGGTTAACCGCAACTCGCACGGCACGACTCGCGGGCAGTTTGTTTCACGATTTGCGCCGCTCAGCGTGCCGACGCATGATTCGCGCGGGAGTACCGCAGGCGGTCTGTCAGAAAATCAGCGGGCACCGGACGGCGAGCATGTTTCAGCGGTATGCGATTGTCTCCGAATCCGAACTAGCGCAGGCGCTCGAACAAACTCAAGAGTACCGCGAGACGGACAAGGCGAAAGTGGTTTTGATGCGGTAAGAATATTCTGCAAGTTTGCAGACTTCGTCGGGCGGGGATTTCCCCCGCCCTTTTTTATTTTGGCCGCGGTTCAAACACCACGACCGTTCGGCCTAGGTAATTATGAACCACGGTTCTAACTCGGTGTTCTCCGTACACGTCGCCCTTCTTCGGTATCAAGCCTTCACCCGACATGACAGGCGCTCCCGGTAAGTAGAAATCGAGTTCAACAACTTTGCCTTTCATAATTCACTTCTCTTTCTCCCGATTTTGATTGCCATCTTGCATCTAGAGCCGAGAGGTGGACTATTTCTTGGGGGAACATACATAGTCCGGGCATAGTCGGAGCCGCAAAGAAGAAAGGCTTCCGGTTGGAGTGCCGGAAACCTTTTATTTTTTACAGCGAATTGGTTGCGGGGGGCTGCAACGTTCTCAAGATTCCGTCGATTCCCTTCCACTTCGAAATCCACCGCACCGTATAGTCGGAACTCGCCCTATCACCCAGTCCGCAGCGTGAATCGTTAGAGGACCCTGATCCTCCTGCCCGCTGACTTCCCTGGATATCCAATATCAACACTTTTCCCGCTTTTTTCCAGTGTCTTATGCGCTCCTATGTCACGGTGTTTGGGGTGGTTTTGGAACCGAGTTGGATCCGCGAGGTCCAAGAGCAGCCGCGATCCGATCACGCTTCACTATCACGGCCAGTTGGCGAGGTGGAATAGTAAGGCGCACAGGCAGGTTGGCGCCGCGTTCAGGATTGAACGGAGTTGCGATGACGATGCCTCCGCTCGCGCCCTGGAATTTGACTTCGGCCGATTCCGGGGCATCGCCGAAATTTACCACCACGCACGCCAGGCTAAGATCATTGGCTTTGGCTGACCTGAAAACGGAATAGCGGATATCAGCGTCTCCCTGCACTGTGGCACCTAGAGTATCGTTAAATCGCCCATAGAAGAGGAGATCCTCGTATTGCTTGCGGATTCGGATGAGCTCGCTCACATAGCGAGCCAGCGGCCGCGTGAGAGTCTCATCCACAGAATCGTTGTAGTGGCGAGGCGCCAGAGCCCAAACCATGCCATACCTCATTCCGTTGTTCATAGGATTGAAGTCGCCCGGGCTTTCGCCAAAGATTGTGCTTGTCCACTCAGGAAAGGTGTAGCGGAGTGCTCCGTCCATATCGATGTCGCCCATGCGCGTATAAGAAACATCCACATAGGGCAGTGCACGATCAAAGGTGTTCTCCGACGCAAGGGAAAAACCCGGATAAATTGCGCGTCCCTGAGAGAGCAATTCGGCGAAGGTCTCGAGGACACCTTGGGGCAGGGACTTATCAGGAGAAACAGGGAGTTGCGGATTGAAGTCGAGCGGCCACATGATGCCCGTTTTATCCAGTTGGAGACCATCCGCGCCGTCCCGGACGAGTTGGAGATATTGGTCCATCAGGAGCTTGCGAAATTCCTGATGTGCTGGACTCACGACCGTCATATTCGACCTCGCCAACCCGAGGCGAGCGCCGATCGTTCCTTCCCCCCACCCCCAGAGCTGCCAGTCCGGCGCCCAGCGGCCGTCGACCGTATATTTCTCCAGGGTGTTGTGAAAAAGAGCTGTGGCGGTATCCGCAACCTGGATGTTGGTAAAGATGAGCGGATGGACACCGAGGCTCCGCAGGTCGGCAAGTGCCTTACGAAACTCCGCCGCTGTACCCAATCGCGGATCCGGCTGGTATTGTGGATATCCGCGATCAATTCCGCCGACGTTCCAGCCAAGGATCTCGAACGTGGTTATCCCGTACTTCTGGGCGTCGGCTGCGAGCCTCGGCAGTTCAGCAAACCGATGAATGATCGCATCTTCGGAGTTCGACAGAATGATGGACTGCCAAGCATTTTCTTGACGCAACCAACCCCGGGGAGGCGCGATCTTGAAGTGCTGATCGTACCAGCCGCGATAAATTGAGCTCGCGGTGTGCCAATCTCCAGTGTGCACCTGCAGCGCCACGGGTCCTGCTTGAAACGTGCCCTTGCCCGCGTACGGGAAATTCACCCAACCCATAGTCACGCCGAGGGGATCTTCCGCCGGCAACTCAGAGCGCAAGGGCCAGTTATCTTTCACGCTGGCACTCTTGCTGAAAGGCCGCAGCTCAAAATAGAGCGCTGACAAACGTAATTCCGGATCCTGATTCGCGTAGTAATACCCAATCTTAGCTTTGGGATTGAACACGTTCATCCATCCCATGGTCATGTTTCCTGGATATAGGAAACCATTAGCGTCGTAGCGTATGCCGAGGTTGCCACCGCCGTAGCCGCCCGATTGAAACTGGCGAAAAAGATGTGGAGCTAGATTTGTATTCTCCCCAGGAACGACGGATTCAGTGTCAAGACGATTGTCAATTCCCTGTTGCCCGCCGATGATCCCGTACATCACCTCCGTTAGTTTCCGACCAGTGGGATTCTCCACTTCGATCGAAAACAAAATTTGCTGATTTAGGGCCCGGATCTGATAGCGCACTTTGATAGGAATGCTCTCCCGATCGTTTTGAAGGGAATCGTAAACGCAGATGACCCCGTTAGGAATGGTCTCGAACCGGCCCACATGCTGATCCCGACTGTTGAAGTAGTTGGCCTCATATCCAATATTGGGCATCACCAACCGAAAGTTTTCGCCGAGACGCGGCTCGCCGATCACTTCCAGATTTGGTTCCTTCCAGTGCAAGCCGACCAAATCTCCTGTGACCTCAGAGAGCTGCAGCGTTGCCGCGGTCGTCTCGATTGTCCTTATTTGAGCTGTCGCAGCAACGGTGAAGCAGAGAGCAGCAGTCGCGAGAGGTACAAATCGAATGAAGGGCCATATTGCGCGAACTTCGCTGTTTCTCATGAGTGAGGCTGCTCTCGGTGTCCGGGTGCAGCGGTGATCTTACCTCAGTCGTTCACGAAAGAACCGCAGCCGGGTTGCCAAGGGGCGCCGGTATAGTAGCGAAATTCATCCTGCAGGATCCAGACATTCGCTTTGGGAAAAAGATCAATGCCGCCGAAATTATCCCAGTGAACATGGCTAATGACGATGTCGGTGATTTCGTTGGGCTGGACGCCCGAGAGTTTACTGCTTCATCGGAGAAATGTATTCGTTTGAAGGAAAATACTTGAGGAAGTATCGCGGTGATGGCCGCTGTCGAAAAGGATGTTGTGGCCGCCGCCGCGAATAAGCCAGATGCGACGGCAACATCCTAATCGCCGATGAAAGAGCACGATACTTTAAACAAACCCAGGATCGGAGAGCTGGCGCCGTTGGTCGTTGATACAAAACATCGCGTTCGCGAGGGCATCGACTTCTTCCATAAAGGTTATCGACAACCTTCGCCAGCCTTTGAAACCGGTGGAGCACCACCTTCTACGAGGGTCCACTCAAGGCCCAAATGGGCAACCGGACATCTCTCCAATGGAATCTGTCGCGGTACAATGATGACACGGGTCCAGCAAGCTCTTGGAGATACGCCTTGGCACCTTTTCGTTTGACGGAATTTGTGCGGGTCCTTGTACTCGGTCTTTTCACGCTGAGTTATCCGGCCATGCTCTGCGCGCAAGAACAGGATTCGCTGGGGATCATGCCGATTCCGGCCAATGTGACCCAAGGTGAAGGCCGCTTTGTTGTTGACGGAAGTTTTGGTATCGCACTCGAGGGCTTTCGGGAAGCACGCCTTGAGCGAGCCAGGCAACGCTTCCTGGACGTACTTTCGCGGGAAACGGGAATTCCCCTGTGGCGCCAAGCAGCTCTCAACACGCCACACTTTTTCGTGCAAACCGGCGGACCGAGCGCCACTGTACAGCAACTTGGCGAGGATGAATCCTACCGCCTCGAAATTCGAGCCACAAAAGCGTCCTTAACGGCGCCTAATCCACTTGGCGTGCTGCGGGGCCTGCAAACTTTCCTTCAACTCGTGGCCATCACTCCAACCGGTTTCAGCGTTCCCGAGGTCACCATTGACGACAAGCCGCGTTTCCCTTGGCGCGGACTGCTTATCGACTCGGGGCATCGCTTTGTGCCCGTCCCCGTCGTGAAGCGCAATTTGGATGGCATGGAGGCGGTGAAACTCAATGTTTTTCATTGGCGCTTTGCGGACAACCAGGGCTTCCACATCGAAAGCAAGA